>Ga0306920_100005691_pt1 | contig 16138 bp, 14 predicted proteins | sample flu12Cox44000170_FD_204666 | JGI IMG/M metagenome (GOLD analysis project Ga0306920, IMG submission 204666) | Lab enrichment of tropical soil microbial communities from Luquillo Experimental Forest, Puerto Rico - flux4day.12C.oxic.44.000.170 (v2)... | ecosystem: Environmental > Terrestrial >... | reverse complement strand
CAGAAGGATTGATCAAAGGGGTTTTGAAGGTAAAGTAACCAGCGCCTTAACGGCGATCGGAGCCGACATCGAAATCCGCGGGGATACACCTTAACAAGACCCCAGACGCCGTCCGGCGGCGGCTGCATCACGCCGCCAATCAGGCCCTGACCCTCGACGAGGATGTCAATGAAGGCCTTACGGTCGAGCGTCAGCGACACGGCGCGGCGCAGCTCGGGGTTGTCGAACGGCGGCTTTGCCGGGTTGATGATCAGGTTGCGCGCGCCGTTGTCGGGGGTGGTCGTGCAGATCGCATCGCCGACCTGGCTCTTGATGTCGCGCAATAGCGGCATCGAGACGCCGTAAGACAAGGTCATGTCGACATTGTCGGCGATGAACATCAGGTTGCGCGTTGCGACGCTGGGGACGATCGGGAATTCGAGTCCCTCGAGATACGGCTGCCCTGGCTTCCAGTAATTGGGGTTGCGGGTCAGTTTGACGTACTCGTTCGGCTTATATTCGACGAATTTGAACGGGCCGGTGCCGAGCGGGTGCTGCCGCATCTGCGCCGGCGAGACGTGGCATGGATAGACCGGTGAGACGCCGGAGGCGAGCAGCACCAAGAGATAGGGCTGCGGCCGCTTCAGGTGAAAGGTGACCTCGTCGTCCCCTTTGGCCGTGACCTCGTCGAGGGTTCGGTACCACGCTTTGCGCGGATTGAGACGCAATTTCTCCTGCCTCTTGCCCTGCAACAGGTCCCAGGTGCACTTGACGTCGGCGGCGGTGAACGGCTCGCCATCATGCCATTTGACGCCGTGCCGCAACTTGAACGTCAGCTCCTTGCCATCCTCGCTCCAAGACCAGCTCTCGGCGAGGTCGGGCACGATCGTGTCGATCGTATTGCGCTCCTTGTGCTGATCGAATAGCACAAGGTTGTTGAACACCGGCATCAGCACGGTAACCGCGGCGCGTGTGACCTCCTCGTGGATCGACATCGAGGCCGGACTGGCGAAATCTGGCATCTTGAGGATGCCGCCTGATTTCTGCGCCAAGGCTCCCCGGTCGCCCAGCCAAACGGTCAGTGCCATGGTAGCCGCAACGGCAATCCTGCACGAACGTCTCATCGTCACCCTCGGGATCCTCATGCTGCGATGGATGGAGCCGCTGCAGACCGTGGAGGTCAGAACGCACGACTGCGAGCGATGATCTCATAGGAAATTGGCGCCCCGCTCAATGATGCCCGGCCCCATCGTCACGTGCAGACCGAGCGGCGGCAGTGCGGCGCCCGGCTGCGGAAGAGGTTGCCGCTGGAAAGCGGCCAAGGCGTCCTCACGATAACTACGCTCCCAGATGATCTCGAAGCCGGCCTCGGTCAGCAGCCGCTTATAGGTTTCCGGCTCATCGACAAAGCTCGCTGCCCGGGTCGTCGCCCAAGGCAGGGGATAGGTTAAATTACCCGGCGCTTCACGCATCTGGTCATAAATGCCGAATATGCCGCCGGGCACCAAGACACGCCTGACTTCCCTGAACACCATCCTTTTGTCGGCGATGTTCATGCCGACATGGATCAGCGTAGCCGCGTCGAAACTTGTGTCTGGGAAGGGCATGGCTGTTGCGCTACCTTGCTGGAACCGAACCTTTCCCTCCATGCTAAGTCGCCGGCTTAGCGATCGCGCAACCGCCACAAACTCCTCGGTCAGATCGATTCCGGTTACATCGCAGCCGTGATGCCGTACAAAGTAACGAGCCGGCCCACCAAGCCCGGAGCCGATGTCGAGGAGGCGCATACCGTGTTGTAGCGCCAGTAGGCGGGCAAACCTCTCCGTTGCAGTGCGGCCGCCCGCATGGAACTCGTCGAGCGGTTAGAGGTCGTCAGGACCGAGTCGTTCAGGGTCTTTGCCGGCCGTGCGCAACGCTTCGTCAATCCGCGATTCTATGGCGCTCAGCGTGTAGTGGCGGGCAACCTCCGTCTCGACGGTCTTCATTGCGCTCTCCCCGAGCATCTGGCTTCTCGCAACCATCTTCAGTCTCGGGGTCGCAACCGGCAATTGGAAAAGTTGGGGTCTTCTGGCCGACCTAGACACAGCGCGATGAGCCGGGACGCGGCAAGTAGGCAACTGTATACCCTCGGAGGGATCATCCCGCGCCTACGTAGCGGCCTCTGACGTGACCGATATCGGCGCATCCTTCCCGTTCCCGCTCCCTCCGGCGGAGGTTGGGTAACTGAACGGATACCGGCCGTTCAGCCTAGGCGGCGGGAACGGATCAAAGTGCCCCAATCCGGCCATTGCTCTAACCGAATGTGCGCTTGGTGCCGTGGCGAGCCGACATTCGATCAGATTTCTGCGCCAGCTAAATATGCTGGCGGCGAGAAGGACGCGGCACACTCAATGCGATGACCAGAGGCGAGAATCTGATCTACCGCGCTCGTATCAGAGCCGGATACTTATTTCATCACCGTCAGATAATGAGCGCGTAAGCTGTACCTCGGGATTTTCAGCTACGCTTGTCGATGACCGTACACCGGGCCTGCGGGTCTTCCTGCGCAATTCATTCTGCGTTTAGTTGGCTCGTGCGCGAGCTTACGGGCCCGGGCCCTGCTGCTGCGCCTGCCCTTCCAAGTGCAATTTCGAGCTGGCTTAACTCGTCGTCGTTTCCGCACTGCTTGAGAAGCTCGCCAAAAGCGGCCTGGGTCTCCTTCGACAGTACCCACCCAAGGGGGGGTTGGACCGGCGCGGGCTGTCCTTCCTTGCACATCGCCAGATGAGCGAAATAGGGCTTTTCGTGGCTCGCCTTAACGGAGGCGGACTCGTCGACCTTCACATCCTTCGCATTGGCGAGCACGGCGGCGGTTTTCGTCAGTGGGGACTGCGAGGTGGGCGGCGATTCCGACGCCCCTGTGGGCGGCACGGCTGACGATTGCGGTCCTGGCTTTGACGGTTCTAGATATTGGGCGCAGATTTCGACGGCGAGTTCGGCCGCGGCCCGGTTTCCGTGTGCCCCGCGAACATTGGTGATACCCTGAAAGGGCGCGAGCAATTCGTTGATCCAGGCGTTTTCGACCAGCTTCTTATCGATCGAAAGATAGTTTGGCGATTGCATGGGTTTTTGTGAACCGCTGGCATTAGCTGGAGACGTGCCTTCGGGCCCGGCGACGTTCGGGAAGCATTTCGGGCCGTCGTTGACCTCCTTGATCCGAACCAGCGAGTGGGATTGCATGAGGTCCGGATCGCTGCTGATCATCAGGATAACGAGCCTGATTTTGTCTTTCAGCTCCAACTTTGCGGCGCGAGCGAGTTCGAGCGCGGAGAGCGCCCCATAGTTCTCAAAATATCCGCCGTCGATCACCCAACCGTGGTCGTTTCCGAGATCGCCAGCCGGCGAGATGTAGGTGAAGCGCGCGCTGTTATGAGCGGCCGTGCTCGCCCGCACATCGTTTCCCAACACATGCAGCGCATCCAGGCTGTCGATGAACACGTCGCGTTCGATCAGGACATGGCCGGTGATGATCCGCTTGCCGGTTTCCTCATGCGTGGCGTTGAGCAGAAGGATCGGACGCCAGAGCGCCTGCCCCTTCGCGGCTGGATCCTTCTTGTAGAGAAATAAGCTCAGGAAAGGCCGCGCCAGCAGGCCTCCGCTTGCAGTCTCGAAGCTTCTTTCGAGCGCTGTGCCGCGATCGTCCTGACCAAAGTACGGCAAAAAGCTCGACGGCGTATCCACAAACACCAGGCTCGCAAGAGCGGGTGCGAGGAAATCCGCGGTCAGAAATGTCGTCGCCAACGGACACGTCGCATCGCCCGCCTCGCATCGGTTCTCGGCACGTTGCGCTAGAGCGGCATCGAAAGCGGTGGCGCCGACGCTGCCGCCGGAGACGCCGCTGATGGCGAATAGATAGGGGTGAACGCCACCCTCCGCCGCGAAATCGCTCTCGATCCTCTCGAGAACCTCCGCCGTCCAGTAGGCCGCGCGGATGCCGCCTCCAGCCGCTGCGACGATAAGCATCGGTACGGGCCCGGCGCCATGCGCCTTCCCGTAGGCGGCCTGCGCCTGCTCGTACCAGGCGCGCGCTGCAGCGGCCACACTCGGCCGTTCGTCGGGCGAGGTCGCCGCCGTGTAGCCAGCGGGCAAGGGCGGCGCGATGCAAGCGCCGTCCTCACAGAGGCGCACTCGATGGAATGGATACAGCCATGCATTGATCACCGCGAGGCCGATCAAGAAGGCAACCGCGGGGCGCCTCACGCGGGCGAGTATCCGCTTCTTGTCGGTTGCCGACACGACGAACCGCTCCCCCACCAAGACGAACCGCGTCCTGCCGGTTACCCACTCGACGAACCGCTTCTTGTTGGTTGCCGACAAGACTGATGCCCACACGACCGCGGCCTCGTAGGCGTTGACGAGCGCAAGAATCGCGCCAAAGGCGAAATACGCGAGCACCATCGAGCCACAAAAGCGGCCGACTTCAACGGGGATTTTGCATGTCACGCAGGCGAACCCGAAGGCTGTGAAAAATAGTCCGGCTGTGAAGAGATGAATCTCCCTTTCATCGCGATCTGAATTCCTTCCAAGCGGCTTTGCACGTCGCAACCAGCTGATGGCCATCAGGAAAACGATTGCTGAGCCGCTGATCGAGATCGTCCCCCACGAAAACCCCGGCGGAGCGCCTGGAACCGCAAAGGCGACGAGCACGATGACGACTAGCAGGACGAGGACCAAGACCTCTGCGCCGATCCAGATCCGCGTCTCCTCGTTGTGGTCCGTTCGCTGTGACAGCGCAAAATGATCGGGTATCCAGACCAGAGCCGCCGCGAGGACAATGGCGAGCGGCGCGGTCCAGGCCACCGGCCAGAACCCGCTGGCGGCGAGCTCGGGTTGGTTTGCCGCCGCTAGAGAAAGGTTGATCGCGGCGAAAAGATGCGCGCAGACGCCAAGAAGGCGCGGCGGCCAGAAGAGCCATTTTTTAAGACCAGGAACATTTTTCGGAATATCGGGGAAGGCGAGGTCCAAGTCGAGCCGCGCCGTGTGCCAATTGTTGGCTGCCCAATAGATCAGCGCCAAGAAGAGAAAGATGAGTCTCAACGCGCTGTTCTCGGCCATCAGACTGATGCCGAGTTCGCGTCCCTGGTCGTTTGCGAACAAAAGATGGGCGGCCGCGAGGACGAGGACGAGGGGCCGCCACATGGCGGCAAGCACCCGCAGGAAATAGGGCATATATGATAGTAACTTGAGCAGGAGCGCAGATAGAGCAAAGGCCCCGGCCCAGACGCTGATCCCGAGGATCCGCCCGCTCCAACTTGCCGCATCCGGCTTCAACACAAGTGCATTGATAACCCAGGTGACCGCGCCAAGGATCAACAGAAATCCCATCACGAACCAGAACCAAAATCCTGGATTGCGGAGCAAACGTCCCATGCAACCACCCTCGCGCAGTCGACCGGCATTCGCCAGATGAGCGCCCCGATGCACCATCCTAAAGCAGTGTCGTTCGGGAAAGTGTGAGGTAGTTCACATTAGGAAAGCGGTTTTCCTCGGGAAAGGCGAGCGCCATTGTCTGGTTTCTGGGCGTCCATTGCAAAAGCCGCGATGGTGCCGCGGGCAGCGGAAATCAATGGGTCCCCGCCTCGTGTCGCAATAAAACTCTTTTGCTATGCCCTCGCCATGGTGCACCCTGCCGCCGTTGTTTGTCGCATCCGATCCCTCCACCTCTCACGCTGGATGGTGGACGACCTTCGCGCCAATCTTGATCAGGTTCTCCCGCAGGCTCATCATTGACTATGACCCCACCCCCTTTGGCATCGCCAGCATCCGCATGAAGTTGCCCAGGTTGTAGGCGAGCGCCTGCAACTGATGCGAAACCTTCGCCGCCACTGCCGTCCGCCTGCAGCCGCGTCGATTTTGATCGCACCCTTGTCTTGACCGCGCCGATTGGAGAAGGCGACGACGCGCTCGGCCGCCTCGCCAGGTTGGTCACGATGAACGCTACACGCGGGTGAAGCTCACCCGGATGCCAGTCGATCTTGGCGACTATATGTCTTGGCTTCTTCCGGCTCTGCGCCTGATAGCTGAAAGCTGCCGCAACAACGGGCATTTCGAGCGATGGTCGCCCGACCGGGCGCTCAAGAGGTGTCCAAATGCTGTTCTGTAAGGCTCCCAATTCATACGCCCCGCGAAAATCCGGGAAAGCGGCCGAACCCGCCTGTTCTACGGGGATAATTCGAAGGTCTGGAATCGGCGCACCCTTCCCGTTCCCGCTCCTTTCGGCGGAGGTCGGCTAACTGAACGGACACCTGCCGTTCAGCCCAGGCGGCGGGAGCGGGTCAAAGTGCCTCAAAGCCGACGTTGCTGCCAGGATCTGCTAATGGGGTCGGCCAGTTCCAATGCTTCGCAGGTCTCGGTCAGGGGCCCCGCGTTTCCATCGCGATGACCGCCTGCGCCGCGCAATTTTCCAAAAGCGCGATCTGCTTATCCGAAAACGGCCGTGATCTTGAACGACGGCGCGCGGCCTCGGATCGTCCGGATCCTTGGCAAGTTGTGACTCAGCATTCAGCAGTTTTTCGGCCCTGATCCGATGGGCTAAAGCGGGGATAGCGCTGGTCGGCACTGCTCGCCGTGGTCGAGACTCCGACCGCCGGGCGACGCTCGATCCCCAAGCACCGATGAGACATCATCTGGTGACTTCGGATGCCAACCGCCCCACAGGGATTTTCAACCCCCACGTTCGCATGTTATAGCGCCGGTAATGTAAACAGGTTCGATGGGTTCTCGATGTCGCTCCAAATGTCGATAACCAATGCACTCCAGTTACTGAACTACGCAGTTCAAAATTCGAAAGCTGTTTCCTCGGACGTAGTGCTAGGGGTTACGAGAGCAAGTGCTGCCTATGAAAATCAGGCCATGACACCGGAAATCGCGGCAGAATTCTGGACGTCATTCTCACGATTAGCCGACATCATAAAACCTGTTACTGTCGAGAGTCTGTCGCCGGTGTGTCAGACTATAGCGGAACAAGAAAGGCGGAGATATTCGATTTGGAGTATCATTTTACTTCTAATAATTTTGCCGGTATCGATTGCGTCATTCGCAACAAGCTCTATCATCACTGAGCTTGAGCAAAAGGCTGAGATGATCTGCAAGAGGGAACCCGACCTGAAATGTGCTAGCCCTGCGCTGTCTGGCATTCCTGCGGGATATCCGGCGGACGCGGCCCTGAACAATCCAATCGACTTGAAAGCAACAATTGAACTTATGTATTTTCGATTGAGATGGTTGGATAGATTACTTTTATATCAATATTCAATTGAAGGGCTCGATAAAGTTTTTGGGCATGGCGCTTTGGCAGGAGATTTTCAAGCGGCCATATATTTTGGGAGAGATTTGAAGGAGCGAGCCGATTTGGGTTATGGCGTCCTGGCTGGTTATATTTTGCCAGTGCTATATGCCATGCTTGGCGCTGTTGCGTACGGCCTTCGAGATCTTTCAGACAACGTTACCGCTCGTACTTTCCTACCATCCTCGAGGATTCGGTCGAGGGTCCGCTTTCGTCTAGCGATTCTGGCAGGGGTCGTTGTTGGACTCTTTGCCGATTTTACCAAAGGTATATCACTTTCGCCTTTAGCCCTTGCGTTCCTAATTGGGTACTCGGTCGAGATATTCTTTTCGTTTTTGGATGCGATCGTTGAAGCGGCAAAAAAAACACGAAGTGGCTAGACTTGAGAGGCATCAATCCAAAGTGATCGGAGTAATGAAAGAGCTCATCCATCTACACTATACTAGAAAAAGGGCTCGGTGAGGGGGCAGATTGGAAGCGCACGTGATCTTCCCGCCGCAAATCGCACGGTCCCACCATACATTCGTGGTCGCAGCCAGAGGTTATATTGCCTTCATGGGAATGACCAATATCGGCCCATCTCGCCCGTTGCGGCGGGTTCCGGCGAAGGTCCCCTGACTGAACCGACAGCGGCCGCTCAGCCTTGGCGGTGGGAAGGCGTCCTCTTGCCCCTTAAGAGACCTTCGCGGTAGGCTCGGGAATTGGTTCCGTTGGGTGGCTTTGAGCCCTCGCGATCAGACCCCCGGTCCCCTCGCGACGACGGTCAAATTGGGACGAGCGTCGGCCGCGCTGGTGCTCTGCACGACGTTGAATGCCGCGACCGGACGGCGAAGACCCTTTAGCTCCAGGTTTCCGAGATCCTCCAACGTCGCGACCGCTTCGACCGCGCGAGCGACGCGGCTGCTGACCAGGATCTGCCCGTCCTTGGCCTCGGCACAGAGCCGGGCGGCGAGGTTGCACACCGTGCCTATCGCGGTGTAGCCGGAGCGATCGGAAAGCCGATCTGGCCTAATGTGGCGTAACCCTGTGCAATGCCGACGCCGAAACCAAGTTCGCAGCCATCGCGACGCCAAGTCGCGATCAGCTTGCCCGCCTCTTCGCGCATCGCCACCGCCATCTTCACCGCGCGTTCGGCTGGGTCGGGGATCGGCACGGGGTCGTTGAAGAACACCATGATGCCGTCGCCGGAAAACTGATCAAGCGTGCCCTCGAACTGGCTGACAAGCGGCCCCAATGCACCGTGATACTCGCGCAGGAAGTCAAGCACCTCCTCGGGCTCGGCGGTCTCGGTGAAGGCGGTGTAGCCGCGCAGATCGCAGAACACGACGACAATATCGCGGCGATGGCTTTCCAGGATTTTCTCATCGCCTTGCGACACGATCAGCTCGGCGAGCTGCGGCGCGAGGAACCGTTTCAGGCGGCCGACTCAGCCAAGCTCCTCGACCTGTTCGGCGACCCGCGCTTCGAGACCACGGTTCAACTCTGCGACCTCATCGGTGCGCTGGCGCAATTCGCCAAGCAGCCGCGCGTTTTCCATCGCGATAACCGCCTGCGAGGCGAAGTTCTCCAGCAGCGCGATCTCCTTGTCGGAAAACGGCCGGGCTTCCTGACGATAGAGCGTAAAGGCACCCAGCAGCTCGCCGTCTTTTCGCAACGATACCACGACGACAACCCGGGCGCCCGCAGCATCGACCAAGGCCCGACGACGCTGGTCACCGGATTGATAAAGCACGTCCGCACCGAGGTTGGTGATGTGCACAACATGCTCGCCGGCTACCAAACGACCGCGCGGTGTTTCCGGCGAGGTCGGACGCTGGGGACCCGACATCGTATCCAGAAACGCCTTTGGCACGCCTCGTTGTGCCGCGATTTCGAAGAACTCCCCATCGTAATTCCAGAGAATGCCGTAGGGCGCCCCACAAAGATGCAGCGCCCTTTCCAGCATTGCGTCGAACACCGGCGCGAGATCGCCGGGCGAGGAATTGATGACCTGCAATACTTCTGCGGTCGCATTTCAGCTGTGGTCCGTCTGACCACATCCTCCGGGGGCGGAAGGCGGATAAAAAAACTGCGGCTCATTGTGCCAAACAATGTCTAAGCCGAAAATCCTCTGAACGCATCTTCGTCGGGGAGTAGAGGCGGCCGCCTCGTGAGCGCGCGAAACGTTTGGGGCGGCGGGTCGGCCGTGTTAGTGCGGCGCTGAAAGCAGTCCGTAAACGACTACCTGTCCCGAGAAGGTAGGCACGTAGACATGACCGTTGGCGACCGTCACGGCGGCGAACTTCGCGAAATTACCGAAGCCGTCCGATGGCGTGTCGTCGCTGTTCCACAGCTCGTGCGACAGATCTTCGGCGTCGAAGGCGCGCAGGATGCCTGGGACGTATTCAGTGTAGCGGTTGCCGCCCGGCATCGCCATCGTCCGGTCGGAATGGACCGCCCAGAGGATGCCCGAGCCCGCCCGGGTGCCATCGGCCGACAGGCTCAGGATCGCCGCCGGGTGGACGGGCTTGTAGGTGGTGTTGCCGGAGAGGGGAGTGCCGAGAATGCCGGTCCGCGTGTCGAAGGCGAAGGAGCGGACGATGAACGACGCGGGCATTGGCGGATCGCGGTTGTCTTCCGCGGAGAGATAGACGATCGACCCGAACGAGGCGCTCGACCAGTACACGGGGCCACCCATGATGTGGTGGTCGCCTTGTTTCTGGCACAGCGCGTTGCGCTTAAGCGCCGGGTCGGGCACGTCGAAATCTTCCCGAGGACCCGGATAGACTTGCGTTCCGGCATCGAAGCGCAGTGCACCAGTCGCATCGGGGGAGATAACGTGCAGCAGCCCCTGCTTACCGCCACCCAGCAGGAACGGTGTGCCGGGGACATGCATCGGACCAGAGCCGCCGAGGTCGAGGTCGCAATAGTCGAGTAGGTCCGTGTCAGGGTCGGCCGCCGCCACCACGAGTGGCAACCCGTCGCGCACATCAAGCTTTACCAGGCTGTTGGACAGCGACCGCGCTGGTGCAAATGGCGTGCTGCACTGGTTGACGCCCTGCGCAAGGCTAGCCGCGCCGTTGCCAGTGAAATAATAGACGAAGCCGTCGGTGTCGGCGACTGGGGCACGGCCCGACTGCCAGATGCCGGCCATGACGTTGCCATTCGACCCGGTTGTGAAACACCCCGTTTGCGCCAAGGTGTCCGCGTCGAAACTCATCACGTATCCGTAATACGGTGCCGACTGGCCATTGACGCCGATGACCACGTTCTCCCGTCCGCCCGGACCCGCCCAACCGACGACCACTCTGTTGAGTACAAGGGACAGCCCGACACGCTGGTTCTCCAGGGCCGCGAAACCAACCGGCGAGAGGTCGCGGGCGATGACATGAGGGCTGTTCGATAATTCCGCGCCCGTGCCCAAGTCGAGCTTGTGCAAGGTCTGAACGTAGGCCGCGCCTTCCTTGCCGCGCGCGACGAAATAGAGCGCGTTGCGAGACCGGTCGATGACCGGGGTTCCGATAATGCCGATCCCGCCCTCGAAGGTGGTGGATTTGTTCTCGTAATGTGTCGGGTCGAACCAGGGGATCGGGACGGCGGACTTGCACCGACCGGGACGACGAAACCCGGCCCGTAGGGGATACGGACCGGCGCGCCGAGGTTTCTCGGCGGGTCGGCCGGATTGCCGTAGCGGCGGGTCCAGATCAGGCCGCCGCTTTGCGCCACGTTGTTGGCGTCGAAGGCATACACGACGTCATCGGTGGTGACGATATAGACGACGTCGCGTGGACCGAGGCTGGTCCTCACCGCCGTCGCCACGAGCGGCTGGGCGAACACGTTGCCTTCCACGCCATAGGTAAATAGCCGACCGAATGCGCCAGGCTTGACAGTGGCGGGGGTGAGCACGGTTTCCGCAAGGTTGGCGCCGGTCTGGTCGGTGTCGTTACGCGTCTGCAAGACGTCGGCGGCCCGTGGGCCCGAGGCGGGCAGTCCGAAAAGTGCCAGAGAGAGTAGGAGACATGCGCACCACGGCCTGCGCGTGGAACAGAAATAGGGGTCGGGGTACACGGTCCGGCTCAGTGGATGGAGACGGAAATGATGCGCGGCTTCTGGAAGACGCAGCCGCTGACCAGGATTTGCACTTGCTTGTTCATCGCAAACGCCATCATCAGCATCGACGCATGCAGTTGATGCCCGGGATCCTCGGGGTTCGTCGCGTAGCCCGCATTAGTCACCGAGCAGCCGTCATTGGCGAGTGGTGCGGTCGTAATCGCGGCGATGCTGTCTACCGTCCAGCCGGTCGACATCCATGTGATGAAACCCCAATCGGACACGGCATCGGCCTGGGCGCGGGCCGGCCCCAGGGCAATGCATGCCAGGATCATTGCAACCATGCTCCTCATCGGCTTTCCCCCTTCCCGACCATCACGTTAACAAGCTAAGACCTGTTCCATCCCTCACTGCGACTGGCAAAGGGTCTGTCCATCATCGATGAAGTGGCTGGGAGGCGTAAAGGTTGATTGTTTCGGCTCGGACTGAGGTGGACCCCGATCGTGGGACAGCCGGAGCCGCTGCCGGCCGAGAGGCTGGCCGAGCTGCCGGGATACGATCCCGATGTCGCGAAAAATCGCTCCGAGGCGCGCGCGATCATGGAAAAACTTGGCTATGGTGCGAACAAGCGGCTCGCGGTCACCGTGTCGACGCGCAACACACCCGGTTATCGCGACCCCGCTGTCATAGCGATCGACCAGATGAAGGAGATCTACATCGACGGCACGCTTGAGCCGATCGAGACTGCCAACTGGTTCCCGAAAGTCATCCGTAAGGACTACACAATCGGCGTCAATGTCAGCGAGACCGCGGTTGATGACCCCGACCAGATGTTCTACGAGAACTACGCCTGCGGTTCAGATCGCAACTACACGGGGTTCTGCGACAAGGAAGTCGACGCGCTGATCGACCGGCAGTCGACTGAGCCCAACGCCGAGAAGCGACAGCAGTTGGTGTGGGAGATCGAGCGCCGGCTGGCGCGCGACGCCTCACGTCCGATCATCTTCTACACCCGCGGCGCGACCTGCTGGCGGCCGCGCGTGAAGGGTCTCAACCTTGTCGTCAACAGCGTCTTCAACAGCTGGCGCTTCGAGGACGTGTGGCTCGATAGGTAGAGAGTGCCCCTTCCCCTCGGTACTATCTGAAACTGGCGCAGCTGGCCTCTACGGCTATGAAAATAGCGGCAGACCTGCCTGCGGCCGTCGCATTCACCGACGGCGGGGTCGCGCCGATAGGTCATCCGCGACGGTGCGATGACTGATCTCACAACCCGAACCGGGCGCGTGGGTGAGTCGCGTGCCCGCATCGCTCATTATTGCCCTGATGATCAGCCTTGCCCAAGCATATGCCGGACGGCGAGATAACTGAACGTCATTGCCGCGGCCAACGACAACCCGGCCTGGTAGCCGACGCCCTGCTCGGTTGCGGCGGCCGCATTTCCCGAAGCGTAGAGCCCCGGAATCGGTCGACGCCGCTGGTGGATCACCCCCGCGTGCATGTCGGTCAACAGCCCAGCAGAGGAGCCGCCTGCTGGGTGTAGCTCAATGCCATAGAAAGGTGGTTTTTCGACGGTACCGAGACTGCCGCTGCCGGGCTGCTTAGGTCGGGAGGCAAGCTTCCACTGGTGCTCGCCGCGATGAAAATCCTGATCCACACCGCTTGCGGCAAAGCCGTTGAAGCGGCTAACCGTTTGCTGCAAGCCACCGACATCGATGCGCAGCATCGCCGCGAGCTCGGAGAGCCTGTCGGCACGCGCGACCGTCCGCGGCACGACGCTCCCGATCGGGCGGTTGGCGAGCGAAAATTTCTCGAGGTATTGCGCGTCAAAAATCAGATAAGCCGGGAGATTGCAATATTCATGACGCGCCGGATCGAACAAGCGCAACTCCGGTACAATTCCCTGAAAGAACGTCTCGTCGGCAAAGCGCCTTCCGTGCCGGTTCACCAGCAGCGTATGCGGGCTGCATAGTTCGACGATGCCGGCATGGACGCTCGTCGCTGTACCGCCCGGTATCTCTGCCGGGATCGTGTAGGAGAGCATGACCCGTAGACTGTTCTCGACCTTGTGCACGACCCCACCGATCTCGGCCCCGAGGACAAGACCGTCGCCGGTCAAGGATTGCGGGATCAGCCCTGATCCCTCGTGTGCGAAGCCGGGCAGCTGCTCGAACTCCCAGCTCATATGCGGATCGGCCCCGTAGCCGCCGGTTGCGAGGAGGACCCCTTTGCGCGCCGCGATAAGCTCCCCCGAGCCCATGACAACGCCAGTCACCCGCCCGCTGTCGAGCGCGAGGCGGGCGACCGGCTGAGTGGTCAGCATCGGCACGCCACGCTCGCGCAGCGCCGCGACAAATCGGCAGATGAGGCCTAGACCCTTGCCGCGCATGTCCTGCCGTCGACGCTCGGCAACAAGATCGGCGTCTCAATGCGAGGCGCTGTTGATGCCGCCCCAGGCGATCTGCTCCTCCGCCGTCACAAAACACGGAACATCGTGCGGCACCAGCACGCGGTCGCGCCAATCGCCCAATTCAACGCCCGAGATCAGCTCGGCCTCCACGGTGCGGCCCACCGCGCGGGAGCCGGGCGCCTTTTCGTAATAATGATCGGTAACGTCACGCACGAGCCGAAAGCGGATCCCGCAATCCGCAAAGAACTTGAGCACCTCAGGTGAACGGGCGACAAACGCGGTCAGCCGAGCCTCGTCGACCGCGCCGCCACCGAGAAACCGCATGTAGGCGAGTACCTCATCTTGGCTGTCGGCGATCCCGGCGTCGCGCGCCAAATAGTTCTGGCCGACCCAGATGAGCCCGTAGGAATGGGCGGTGCCACCGCCGAGCGCCGCTGCTTTTTCGAGCACGACCGGCTGCAAGCCGAGTTCGTGGGCAGCTAGCGCACCGGCCAGTCGGGCGATGCCGGAGCCGAGGATGACGACATCATAGGAGCTGCTCGGCGTGGCCATCCGCTTAACTCCCTAGGTCGCGGCATGCGGAGCGCGCTTGTAACACGGTTCCCTGCCGAGCTCCGCCAAGCTTCGCGTTCCCCTCTCACCAGGATCGGAGAGCGTCTGATCGGAGAGCTCGAAGGAATTTCGACTCTGGCACCGACTGGCGGTGTAGGCCAGTCGGTAAGCTGGCCGATCACCAAGCCGAGCCGCGCGATGTCCCGCTCTTTCCGCTGTTGGGGGTTGACCGGCAGTGCCACGGCGGTGCCGGTTCTTCTCATTTTGACCCAATTCGGACCTATCGAAATAGAAAAGCACTTAACTTGGATGGAACCGAAGGGCTGAGACGGGCACCACGGCCGATGAAGATGGGCACTACTGCTTTGCCGTGGCGCTATGATGCACCGGCCCGCCGATGCGATCCGGCTGGATGACCTGCGACAGACTGCGATTTTGCGCTACGCCTCATGGGCGGCCGCCTTCCGAATTTCGCGGGGCCCGCGCCCGACGCCCACGCCAGCCTGCTGAAGCTGCCACCCCCCTAAAATTATTTTTTGAGCCGCGACCCCGGCGCCGGGTTTGCGCCCTCTTGTCTAGATGAATGCGCCATAGCGGCGTGTCACGAACCGGAGCACAGAACCATGTGGTATAGGAAGAACGTTGGCGGGTGGGAGCGCGCGGCTAGGCTGATCGGCGGGGGCTTGATGCTCATCTGCGGCGTGGTTGCGCTGCACGCTTCGCCGCTCGGGCTACTGCTCAGCGGTGCGGGTGTGGTGACGCTGGTCACTGGCGTGTTCGGCTATTGTCCTGCTTGCGCCGTCGCCGGGCGCGAGCCACTGAAGGGGTGACCGCCTTGGCGCGCGTATCAGACGATCTCTTGCTCGCGGCACAGTCGGGCGATCGGCACGCGCTCACACAGCTCTTGGTGGCGCTGCAGCCGGACATTCGACGCTACGCCCGGCGCCTTTGCCACCGCACCTCGGTCATCGAAGATGTGGTGCAAGAAGCACTCATCGTCGTGTACCGGCGCGTGGGCACGATCCGCAGTCCAGCCGCACTCGCTGGCTGGCTGCTAACCGTCATCGCGCGCCTTTGCATGCTGCCGGCGCTGATGCTGATGCGCGGAATCGAGGAGCTCGCCAGCCTGGAAGAGTCACGCGAGCTCGCAAAGGTCCCGCCGGACGAGTTACGCATAGACTTGGTCAATGCGATCGAGTCGCTTTCGCCGTCGCATCGCGAAGTGCTGCTGCTGCGAGATCTCGAAGATCTGACGATTGGGGAAATCGCCCGGCGGCTCGGCGTGACGCGCGAAGCGGCCAAAAGCCGCCTGCGCCGCGCCCGCACATTGGTGCGCGAATACCTGCTCGGCACAAAGGACAGCGGACGAGAGAGCACATGAATTACTTTCGTGGAGTCGGCATGTTCGGGAGCGCTTTCCTGGGCGCACACCTGATGCGCGGCGCAGCTGCGGTGGCGCTACTCGCTTGGGCCATCGTCCACCAGACCGCGCACCCTTGGCTATCCTTGGGCGCGGGCGTTGCCGCCCTCGTCGCGTTACGCGGATGCCCGATGTGCTGGACTGTGGGCTTGGTCGAGACGCTTTCGCAAGGCCGTCGCGATTCAACAGATGCTCTTTCAATAAATAGCGCCGCCAGCGAAAGCATCAGGGGGTGACCATGCAAAGGGTGAGTGCCGTCTTGGGCTCTGCACTATTCTTCTTGGTTGCGCCGTGTGTGCTCGCAGGGCTGATCCCGTGGTCGATGACTCGCTGGGAGTTTAGGCCTGCTTTTTTTGGTCTTGAGGGCGCGCGCTCAGTCGGCGTCCTCCTCATCTTGGTCGGTTTGCCCGGACTCGTGGACTCCTTT
>Ga0306920_100005689_pt1 | contig 16139 bp, 7 predicted proteins | sample flu12Cox44000170_FD_204666 | JGI IMG/M metagenome (GOLD analysis project Ga0306920, IMG submission 204666) | Lab enrichment of tropical soil microbial communities from Luquillo Experimental Forest, Puerto Rico - flux4day.12C.oxic.44.000.170 (v2)... | ecosystem: Environmental > Terrestrial >... | reverse complement strand
TGGTAAATCGCCTAACCGGACAAGTTCCAGCTTCAGTCGTGTGTAGTGTGCAGGCTCGTGTAGGCTCTTCCGGAAATTTCACGCATAAAGACCCCTCCCGAGGCCTCTTGCGAAAAGCCTACACTAGGGTACACACCCTACATGCTGTTGCGGAGCGCGGAAGGGACCCTTTGAGTGTCTCGTCGCGGGTCCTCCTTGGTCTGTGGAGAGGGCGGACTGCCTGAACCGGAAACCTCAGCAATTGGTTGATCTCTGATCGGCCCGAAGTTGGGGCAGAGTCCCTCGCACTACTCAGAAGTACTCACGTTGCTTCCGAGCGGCCCGTCACTCAACTAACATGCACTTCGCGGAACTTCTTCGCCTGACAAGTCGTATTTCTTGCACAGGACGTTCGGTTACGATGACTTGCCTCAACGACGAGTTGGGGGGAGGGCTGAAGTGCTTGCCCATAATAATCTGGTAGAAGCATTCTTGCGCCAGCTTGATTCTGACACGGAGGTGATATGAAGTTCTTTTCCTTGGTGCTTGCGTTATTTCTCCCCGTTGCGGTTTTTGCCCGTCCTGCTTCAAACAAGCCAGGTCTGAGCCGAATCTGGATAACGGACGTGACCATCGTCTCACCGGAAAATCTAGATGACCTCGCCAGAGGCAGCGTGCTGATTGAAAATGACCGTATTGTGCGCGTGGAAAGGAATGCAAACGCCAGGCCGCCCGCTGGCGCGACCGTTGTCTCGGGCGAAGGAGGCTTTCTCATCCCCGGCCTCATTGATTCGCATGTACACCTCGCGTCAATTCCTGGGGTTAGTCTCGAGCTCACGTTGAATCCCGATGCGGCCCACGCAGCGATGCTCGCGGACTACTACAAGCAGCTCCCGCGTTCCTATCTGTACTTCGGCTACACCACGCTCATTGATCTGGCTGTCGTAAAACGCGAGGTTCTGGACGACCTCCGCCGTGCTCCACTTCACCCCGACCTCTATGACTGCGGCCCGTCCCTGCCGTTAGCGAACGGCTATCCCATGTCCTTTGCGCCTCCGGCGCTGCGATTCCAACTCTTTCCGAATTTTCTTTACGACCCGGCGCAGTCCGCCAGCATTCCCACCGAGTACAAGCCGCAGGATCACACTCCCGCGGCAGCAGTCGCTGCCGACAAGCGAGCTGGCGCCATTTGCGTCAAAACCTACTTTGAGCACGGCTTCGGCAAGGACAGGAATCTACCGGCCATCACGCCCGACGTGGCAGCGGGAGTCCGCAACGCCGCCACTCAAAACGGTCTGGTGATGATCATGCACGCCAATTCTTTCGAAGCCCAGCAGTTCGCCGTTGACGCCGACGTGGATGTCATCGCGCACGGCATGTGGAATTGGGGAACGCTTGACCGGCAGCCCGAACTTCCGCCGGAGATCAAAACGCTGCTCGACCGCATTGTGCAAAAGAGAATGGGATATCAGGCGACGATTCAGGTGATGGGAGGACTGCGCGCCAACTTCGATCCCGATTATCTAAAGATGTCCGCCATTCCCCACATCATTCCCGCGGCACTGCTTGCCTGGTTCAACTTGCCTGAAGGCAAGTGGTTCAGAAAAGAAATCGACGATGACAACACCCCCGACGCGGAGATGCGAGAGGGATACGACCGCGGCCCCATCCGCCGAGTGCGCCAGGTGGTCGGCTATCTTGCGACCAGGAACGCCAACTTCGTTTTTGGTACCGATACACCCTCAGCTCCTACCTACGGGAACCTGCCGGGCCTGAACGGCTATCTGGAGATGCAGCAACTGCATGAATCCGGATTGTCGCTCGAGCAGGTATTCAAAGCCGCAACCATCTACAATGCCCGCGAGTTTAAGCTTGACTCCCAGGTGGGAACCATTGAGCCGGGGAAGATCGCCAATCTCGTGCTATTGAGAAAATCGCCGTTGGAAAGCGTGGACGCTTACGACAGCATCGTCACGGTTTGGGTTCATGGAAGACCGATCTCTCGCGACAGTTTGGCAGTTCACCCAAACAAGTAGTCCATCATTGTTGGACGATTGCGAACAGATTGTCACCAACTCGGAAGTTACAATTCTTGGCTTCTTAATTTCCGGTTGGCCCGTCATTCGGGAGCGATTCGCGCCAGGAATGTCATCAAATCTCCACACGTTTGCCCAAGATTGTTCCGAGGAAGAACGCGGTGTGGGCTATTCGTACCCTTTAAGACAACGCGATGTGGATCCTCCTTGGTCTGTGCCAAAGATTTGCCGGTAGTTAATGATGGGCGTGACAATCCCAATCAGTGCCTGGACAATCCGTTGGTCCCCCTCCACCGATTTGCTCGAAACCCACGTAAGACAAGTGCTCCGCACAGTGGATTGAGGAAGGTCGTGAACTTGTGACGCGTCTGTGACGCGATCTCCAGTTGATTCTCGCTGAGCTGTCCGAGGTCATCCCCTTCCCTAGTCGGGTGGCCGTGTAGGGGTGCAGGATTGTGCAGGGTCTTCCAAAATCTCCCCGTAGAGAAGATCTCCGTAGAAGGCTCTCAAGAGAGGTACACGACCCTACACCCCTACACGCTGAACGCCTCCCTAGGTTCGAGTGACTCTTCAAGGACACGGTACTCGCGTCCAATCGAGAGTCTCACATCGGACTCGTTCTGGGAGGAGGATCCGCCCATGCACGTTTAGTTAGAAATTGAACTTCACGGCAAACTGAATGATCCGGGGATTGTTGCTCGTCGAGATGATTCGACCAAAATTGCCAGCGCTTAGTACCTGCCCAGTTGTCGGGTCGATGCTACCTCCGGAGGCAACGAGCGCATTCAGGTTACTTATGGGATTTGCGAGGTTCGGATGATTGAAAAGATTGAAGAACTCAACGCGAAATTCGAAATTCTTCCCCTCAGACACTGGAAAGTTCTTGGCCAGCGAAAAATCCAAATTCACTTGATTGGGACCGCGCAGGCAGTTTCTGCCAACGTCGCCAATATCAGTGCCCGCTGCGCTAGCCTTTGCTGTTCCACCAGAACTTGGAATGGTCTGATCCTTCTGCACCAGTGGTCGAGCAAACACAGCATAATTGAAGAAGTAGCCCGAGGAAATGTTTTTGGTTGCGTCCTTGCAAGTTGCCCCGGGGATGAGGCTTGGGCGGGCCAGCGGATTGGCTCCATTGGCCAGGCCGTAAAATTGGCCTGCATCGGTATCGACGATGTCGATAGGGAGACCGGACATAGCTGTAAGAATTGCCGAGGATTGCCAGTTCCATATCGCAGCGCGACCAAAACGCGAGTGGCCGGCAAATGACGGGTTTGGAAATTCCAATACGTAGCTCAATCCAAAGCGATGCTTCCGGTCGAAGTCTGAAACACCGCGGTTGGCTTTTGGATCGTTTTGATCCCCGAGGATCATACTGGAATCATTCAAGGCCCCGGTGTTAACCACGCCTGATATTCCCGCGCCGCCCCCCAAGCCCGAGGCGTTATCGATTGACTTCGCATACGTATAGGCGGCTAAAAGTTGTGAATGGTTCGAAGCATGCGCTGTGAAACTCAACTGTAACGAGTTGTACGAAGAATCGGCGGTGGATTCAGTGAGGCTGAAGCCGGTAATCGAAACTCCCTGCAGCGGGGCTCTAAGCTGTGCATCGGCCGGCGAATTCGTTGTGAAAACTTGCCCAGTCACCGCGTTCGTCACTGGGTTTTGTGGGCTTGCAAGCTGGGCTTGGTCGATGGCTACCGTGCGGAAAAGTTTCCTGCCGTTGGCTCCGACATATGCCGCTTGCAAAACTAAATTCTTATTCAGTGCGGTCTCCAGACTCAGATTGTATTGCTGCGCGTACGGAGTGACCAGACCGCGATCGAACGCGGGACCAGCCAGCGGGATTGGAGAAACAAATGTAGGGAAGGCATTTGCAGGAGGGACGTTGAAGAATGGGGTTTCAAACGGTGCGCCATTCTGAACTCCGAGAATGAACATGGGGGGTAACTGAGCACTCGCCGAGGCATACGCAAACGTCGCACGAGCGTAATAAATGCCGTAACCGCCCCGCACTACAAGAAGGCCCGATGGCAAGGCCGAGTACGCGAAGCCTATGCGCGGAGAAAGATTATTTGGGTCAATACTTCGCACTACATACTTGCTCACGTTCGGGACTTCAGGCAAGTCGTAGCTCGGGATTACATTTCCAGCCTGGACAAATCCCCCGAGGGGCGGCCCAATGGGGGTTCCGTTCTGGGCCCTTGGAAGGTAAAGGGGCGGATCGAACGTCGTGAGTCGCCCGCGCGTGTCATAGGATGGAAGATCCAACTCGTAGCGAAGTCCGAGATTCAGCGTGAGCGACGGGGAAATTCTCCAGTTGTCCTGAACGAAGAAATTGTAATCCCAGGCGCGCTGACTTCGATCATTCAATCCACTGCCAAACATGGACACCTGTGTATTTCCCATCAAGAAATTCTGGAAATTTTGGAAATCAATCTGGCCGCGCGTAAAACTCTGCGCAGTGAAGTTCACACCGTCGTATCGGATTTCCATGCCTGTGGAAAGCGTGTGCCTCCCTCTCAGCATTGTGAGTGAATCGGCGAGCGTACCCACAAACGGCTTGGCCGGAATGATGCTCGTCGGTGTACCTATAATCACGCCACCTGCTGCCGGAGCGATTCGAATGAGGGACAAGCCAGGTAGTTCGTCCGAATTGGGCCTCGAAATTCCCACGTCAGCATCACTCACCGGCTCCTGAGGGCTCGTGGTGTTCGTATTGAGTGCATAACCGATTCGCAATTCATTTGTGACCGTCGGGCTAAACGTGTGGATGTCTTGGATCGAGATCAGTCGATTGTTAAATGTTTGGTTTGTCCCGAAGCCAGGAACATTTGGACCGGTGCCTCGAAAACTGGGCAACGCCAGAAGCTGCGAAGTATTGGCAAAGAAGAATTTAGTCGCAAGCGAATTATGGCTCGAGAGGCGGACATCAGCGTTTGCGTTGAACTGATCCTCCTCGAAGTTTGAGGGCGACGACGCGGAATACAACCCGTTCACTTGCGGTGTCGGGATCAAGAACTGCCCATTGGGAAGCTTCGTGTTGAGTAACGCGAGCGAAACCGGATTAATTGAGGGAAGCTTATAGGTGGACTCCAGGGTTACAGCGGAACGGTCATCCGTGAGTTGAGGATCCACAAGAACACTCGACGAGATGCTGTTGATGATGGATGCTGCGTTGCGTTCCCGGGCACCCTGGTAAGAGATAAAAAAGAACGCTGTATCCTTCCTGATTGGGCCCCCCACATCTCCACCAAAGCTGTTTCGCCGCAAAAGAGGGCGTGCTTGCCTGGACGCTTTCAGGAATGGATTGTTAGCGTCGAGAGCTTCATTCCGAAAGAATTCGTACGCGCTTCCATGAAAATTGTTTCCCCCACTCTTTGTTACAAGCTGGATATTCGCTCCTCCGCTGCGCCCGTAGCTTGCATCGTAAAGAGATGTCTGAACCTTGAATTCTTCGACGGTTTCTGGTGCGGGAACCGCCACTAGTATTGCTCCGTTCGTCCCCATTGTCGTTGCATCGACGCCGTTCAGTTGAAAGAAGTTCTGGGTGACGCGGGCACCGTTAACGGAAATAGCTTGAGTGTTGCGGCCAACAGCCGTGCTATCCGGCAAATACGTAGCGCTTCCCGGCGAAAGAGTAAGAATTTGAGTGAAGTTTCGCGATGCGAGAGGGAGACTTCCGACTCCCTGAGCGTCAACCACTGTTCCTAATTGGGGGCCATCCGTTCGGAGAAACGGTGGAGAATTGTCTTTAACAAGAACCGTTTCGGTCCGAGGGCCGATCTTAAGAGTTACGCCAGCGAAGGTTGTTTCTGTAATCCTGACAGGGACACCCGTAAACACTGCCGTGGTAAAACCACTTGCTGTAATTTCGACCCGATACAGGCCGGGAGGCAACAAGAAGAAAGAGTAACTGCCAGCTTGATCTGTGGTGGTTTGCCATGTCGCATGTGTACTGCTACTCGTGGCTTGAACATTCGCGTTCACAACCACGCTGCCGGAAGGGTCCTTCACGACGCCTGAAATTCGCCCAGTAGTCTGCGCTGATGCGCACACGCAACTGGATCCGACCAACAGCCCAGCAATTGTCAGTTGAAATGACACTCTTCCGACCACAACTCATCCTCGCAGGTGAGCGTGATTCACCCACTGAACGTTCCCGGATTATAAGTGCTCGCGGAAATACTCCCACTGCTTTCTTTGCTCTATAAGGAGAACCGAGAAACGGGGATCGTCTCTCAGTCGATCAAGGTTCGCGTCATGTTCAAACAACGGATAACAAGGAAAACCGTCGTCCGCCGCCATTCGGAGGTATTGCAGTGATTCCCCGTGTTTGTTCATTAGCGCATAAGCTGACGCAATGGCGTAAGCAACGTGATGAAAATGCTGGTAACCCTTTCCTCTGATGACCGCCTCTTGAATTTTGCGTTCCGCCGAGGGAATGTCGCCTGCGTCTGCAGCGAGCAGTGCCTGCATTGAAGTAAGCGATCCACCGGGGTCGTTCGGCATCGTCTTGAGCATTCTGGACAGTCGTTCCTCCGCTTCTTGCCGCCTTTCGAGATGTTGCAGCGCGAATGAGGTTTGGAACGTCCACAACGCTGGGAGGAATTTTTCAGAATCGCGCATCTCTGCGAGTGCCTCCTCGTACTTTCCCTGATAAAGAAAGCTGATTCCGACTCTGAAACGAATGCCTGTGTTCAATGGATCCAATGCCACGGCCTTTTTGATTTCCTCGTCGGCCTTGTCCAGAAGGCCCACATGGTTGTAAACATTGGCTAGTTGATGGTGAGCCTCCGCGAGGTTTGGGTTCAGGTCGAGCGCGTGCCTATAGTCAGCCACTGCCCGCTCGACTGCCCAATCGTTTGCGCGTGACCACAACAGGTAACCCCTAGAAACGTAGCCCTCCGCAAGTTTGGGATCCAACGAGAGGGACTTTGCCACGGCCGCGTTCGCTTTCTCAATCCACTTTGGCTCATTTATTTCAACGCTGAAAGCCCTGACGCGATACGCCGTTGCCAACGAGGCGTAGGCCGCTGCGAATTGCGGATCGAGCTCCACAGATTTTTCGAGAAGTTGAACTGCTTGATCGTTAGCTTCGCGTCGCTCCAAGCCGTAGTAGGAGGCAGCACGCAGATAGAGGTCATATGCCTCCGGATTTACTGCGAGAGTTTTCAAGGAATACGTATCGGATGCCAACCCTGCTCCCGTACCCAGTCTCACGGCAATGTCGTTCGCGATCTCGTTCTCCATGCGGGAGAGATTTGATGACGGACCTTCATAGGCTCGTGCCCAGATGTGTCGGTCGCCGGGAGCATAAATTAGTTGCGCGTTCACGCGTACCACGCCGTTTGACCGCGACGTAGAACCTTCCACTACGGCATCCACGCCTAATTCCTTGGCGATCTCGGGGAGCTTCTGTTTTGTGTTCTTGTAATTCACAGCAGACGTCCGCGAGATGACACGAATCCCGCGCAGTTGTGCCAGCGAAGTGGTCAGAGCATCCGTCATGCCATCTGCGAAGTAATCCTGCGATGGATCACCAGAAAGGTTTTCGAGTGGCAATACCGCGACGGACTCTATTCGCATGGCGGCACTGCTTCCTAGCAAGTGCTTATAGCCTAGAAGAATGAGTACCAGCGTGACAACACACCCGGCAGTTGCTCCCATCACTAGCCAGGGTTTAATTCCGTGGTGGATGGGTTGTGCTGGAGGAGGTTTTTCATTCTCTTCTGTTTCCAGCGTTGTTGGGCTCGACGGTTCATCAGTGACGCGCGGGTCCACGGTGCCAGCGACGGCCTCGGTGCCCACTTCGGGCGCGACTTCATTGTCCATTTCTCCGATGAAACGATATCCTCGGCGAGGCAACGTCTCAATAAAACGTGGATTCTCAGCCGAATCGTTCAGCGCCTCCCGCAGCCTGTTGATCGCGTTATTCAGCCCGTGGTCGAAGTCAACAAAGGTATCGCCGGGCCATAGTTTTTGCCTTAATTCGTCTCGCGTGACCACTTCTCCGCGACTCTCGATGAGAATCGCCAAGACTTGAAGAGGCTGGTCCTGCAGCCTGATCTTTCGGCCGCTTTTAAGCAGCTCGCCAGCGCGGAAATCAACTTCGAAGGGCCCGAACCGGGCCTTGCGCAATTTACCTGGTTCATCTGGCATAACTATTAACCAACGTGCGCGTGAGTCTACCACTTGGAGTCGTGGCCGAGGAACACTTAGCCTTTCTCCTCCACCTTGCAAGTAACCGTCTTTTCTTAAAGATACCTCGGGAGATTCAAATGTTTGATTCGAGATCCCTGCGGGATTGTTTCCCTCTCAGAGTTGACTGAAAGTCCGCACGTAATAGAGGACCAACGCACAAGTGAAAAATTGAGATGCGATGGCACCAAAGGAGAAGCTGGAATGAAAAACATTGGTTCGGTTCGTTTCGCGAGATGTTTGATCTTTGCTGCAATGAGCGCAGCCGTACTCCCAGCACACGCACAGAGATTCTCTGACTGGTCCGCACCAATCAACCTCGGCCCGACCATCAATTCTGGCGTCAACAATCAGCATCCGACCATCTCGAAAGATGGCCTGAGTTTGTACTACAGCTCGGACCGATCCGGTACCTTCGGGAAGCTCGATATCTGGGTATCACAGCGGCCCAGCCTCGACGCTGACTGGGGCACGCCCCAAAATCTCGGTACCGACATCAACTCCTCGGGCAACGACTTCTCTCCCGCATTTACTCCCGACGGCCACTGGCTCTATTTTCACAGCGACCGTCCGGGCGGGTGCGGTCCGGCAGGCACAATGGACCTGTACGTCTCGCACCGCAAGGATAAGCGCGACGATTTTGGCTGGGAGCCGGCGCAGAATCTCGGCTGCGTGATCAACTCGATTTATGACGATGCTGGTCCCACATTTTTTGAAGATGAAGAAAACGATGTAACTCTACTGTATTTCACTAGCACGCGCCCGGCTCCTCCGGGGGGCGGCAATTTCGATATTTATGTCAGCACCCTTCAGCCGGATGAGACCTGGGGGCCTGGAGTTTTCGTTCCCGAACTCAGCGGCCCCGGCCGCGATACGCGCACGGCGATTCGCAGAGACGGACTGGAGATATTCATCTCCGCCGACCGGCCAGGCGCGGTGGGCGGGCAAGATATCTGGGTTTCCACGCGAGCGACCACGGCAGACAGGTGGTCCACGCCGGTAAACCTAGGGCCCGTGGTCAATTCCACTGCGTTCGACGGCGCACCCGCGTTGTCATGGGACGCCACCACTCTCTACTTCTTTTCTGAACGTACTGACGTTACCCACTTCGGCAAGCGCGACCTGTACGTGACGATGCGGACGAAGCTGCCTGAATAGTGGAGAAGGACGACCAATCAGGTAGCAAGAATGTCTGGAAGCGGGAGGATGTCATGAAAGCAAGAGTGTTGCTTCGTCTGACTGTCGCAGCTCTGAGCGTGAGTTTAACAATCACGGGGTGCGGTGGCGGGAGCGCCGCACCGCCTCCACCTGCAACTCCTCCCCCATCGCCATCCGCCGTATCCGTAACCATCTCTCCTAAGAATGTGGACAATCTTCCCGCTGAGGGGATTCAAGCATTCACAGCGACCATAACAGGATCGAGCAACAATACCGTCATGTGGTCGGTACAAGAAGGCGCTGCCTGCGGCTCGATTGATGCAGCGGGAAAGTATTCGGCTCCGAACAGCCCAGGGGCAGTCTGCCACGTCGTGGTCACGAGTGAGGCGGACAGCACGAAGAGCGACACGGCGATGGTCACAATCTCTCAGATATCGATGTACGTTCTTCCATCCCAAATTAGTTTGGGTGTTGGTCAGTTGGAGACTTTTGAAGCAACGGTCGAGGGAACGACCAATACTTCCGTCACGTGGTCGGTAAAGGAAGGTTCAACCGGAGGAACAATTACAGGAGAGGGTATTTATTCGGCTCCCCAATCGCTCGGAACCTTTCATGTGATCGCCACCAGCCAGGCGGACTCTCGCTTTACTGCATCAGCCGAGGTTGATGTCATACCCATCGGCGTCTCGATCTCGCCCGCTGCAGACACTCTGGGTCCTCTGGGTACGCGGACGTTTGTGGCAACGGTAGTGGGCACTAATCAGGCCGGCGTGACCTGGAACGTTCAAGAGGGCGCTTCCGGGGGGGCGATCACAAGCGGAGGTGTGTATACCGCGCCGCAAAACCTAGGAAGTTTCCACGTTGTCGCGACAAGTGTAGCGGATGGCACTGCGAGTGCATCAGCAGTGGTCACGGTAGTTGCATCCGGCTTCACTCCCGCAAATCCGATGACCCAAAGCCGCGCAAGTCACACGGCGAGTCTCTTGCCCGACGCGAGAGTCCTCCTAGCAGGAGGCATGAACGACACTGGCTGCCTTGCATCCACTGAGATATTTGATCCTGCTAGCAATGCGTTTTCTGATGCCGCTCCAATGAGCATCCGCCGTGCGGCCCACACCGCCACGGTCCTCGCTGATGGAAAAGTCTTGATCGCTGGCGGCTTCAGTTGTAATTCAACCGGATCAGTCCCAGATTATCTGGAGAGCGCCGAGCTATACGATCCAACAACCGGCTCTTTTGTCTTGACGGGGAACATGACTACCCTACGTCGATTGCCAACCGCCACGCGGCTCTCTGACGGAAGGGTCCTATTCGCCGGGGGGATCGACGATTCCGGAGCTCCAGTTGCCTCCGCTGAACTGTACGATCCATCAGCGGGCACCTTTGCCCGAACAGGTAACATGCTGAAGCCCCGCGTTGGTCATTCAGCAACTCTATTGGCAGATGGAAGAGTTCTCATAGCTGGAGGACAAACAACACCACCATGTGCCGGTTGTTTTGAGCCTGATTCCACCGCTGAATTATACGATCCTGCTACTCATCAGTTCGTACGAACTGGCGATATGACAGGGCCCCTGGCAGAGCACACGGCCAGTCGCTTGAAGACCGGACTTGTTCTTATCGCTGGCGGCTATTTCTGCGGCACCCTGCAGTCGGGTGGTGCTGGCTCCGAATGCGCGACAAGCGATGTGAGCAACCAGGCAACGTTATACGACCCAATCGGTGGCGCCTTTAGTACTACAGGCTCTATGGCCTGCGGTCGGGCAGGTCATTCGGCAACACTGCTTTCTAATGGCAATATTCTCATCGCAGGAGGACTGGGAGAAGATCCAGCTACAGAAGCAGAAGACGTTACCTTTACAGCCGAACTTTACGACCCTGTGAGCGGCCTTTTTACCCGCACGGGCAGCATGGCGACGGCACGGAGTGGTCACACGGCAACCCTCATGTTGAACGGACAAGTTCTGATTGCGGCAGGAAGCGGCAATGATAAGAGCACTCTGCGTTCGACCGAGATTTACAAATAAAGGCGAGGCGCAAGATCTGCTTATGATCTCAGCGTGTAGCACATTTTTCGTGAGACAGTAGTCTCGATCTTATCTCGTAGCGGCTACGGCGGACGTGGCGACAGGATGCTCAAGCTTCAATAGCCTCCGGGAAGCGCTGCCGTTGTGATAGCACATTGCGGGTCCTCCTTGGTCTGTGCAGAGGACGCATTTCGCTGAATCCATTCTTTAGCAAGCGGTGCATCTCCGATCGGCCCGAAGTTGGGGCAGAGTCCCTCGCACTACTCAGAAGTACTCACATTGCATTCATGGAATGGGAAATTTCGTCGGCCTGCCGACCTGTGGACGGCGAACTTCAACGAGCCCATGCAGAACAATCTCTTGTGGGTCTATGAAGGCTTGACGGATTATTACGGCAATGTTCTGACGGCCCGCTCGGGAATGCGTACGCCCGAGCAGACGAGAGACGTGCTGGCGCAGATTGCTGCGAATTTCGAGATCAGCCCGGGACGAACGTGGCGCTTACTGGAAGATACAACTAACCAGTCGGTTATCTCGTCTCATGGCGCTACGCCGCAGAGTTGGCCGAGCTGGCAGCGTTCGTACGATTATTATCCGGAATCGGATCTCATCTGGCTCGATGCCGACACGATCATTCGCGAGCGAAGCAATGGGCAGAAGTCGCTGGATGATTTCGCTAAACTCTTTTTTGGGATCAACAACGGAAGCTACACTACGGTGACCTACACATTGGAAGACCTCGTGAAGGCATTGAATACTGTGCAGCCGTACGACTGGTCCGAGTCTGATCAATCCGTGGGTCCTTTTTCCCATGTACTTCCGCAACGGCCCAGGCTCCTCGCGACAAGCGGGCCTGTCTTTCTCCGAACGGGGAATTCCGAAAACGGACACTTCACGGGTCTCCAGGAAATTGAACCACCTTTGTTTGCAGGATCATAGAAGGGGCGCCAGACTGCTAGCCCATAGATAAGACGGTTTTCGACATGCGCGAAAATATAGCGTCTTTCCTGCACGACCTGAAAATTGGCGCCCGTTCGCTGGCGCGTGAAAAAGGGCTTACGGCGACGGTCATAGTCACACTGGCCCTCGGAATTGGGGCCAATGCCGTGATGTTCAGCCTGCTTCGGGGCGTACTGCTCAGGCCTCTGGTCAATCGGGACGAGGACCGGCTTATCTACATCCGGCAGAGCGCGCCAGGCCTGGGTGCTCCCAACACAACCTTCTCAATTCCCGAAATCGCGGACGTGACCTCGCGGTTGAAAACCCTCAGTTCCTTCGGCGATTTCTCCGAAATTGGCTTCACCATGATCGGGCTCGGAGAAGCCCGCACGGTGAGCGCAGGCGTTGTCGATGGATCGTACTTTCGGGTTATGGGCTTGCGGCCGATACTTGGGCGACTCCTGGATGAGCGCGATGACGGTCCCAAGGCCGACGGCGCTGTCGTACTCACGTATCGCTTCTGGTCGACAGCGCTCCATAGCAATCCCAACGTCCTCGGCAAAAGTGTCCGGCTTGATTCGTTCATTGACTCGCACCGCGCTACCGTCGTGGGCGTCCTCGAGCCATGCGTCCCGTACCCTGACGACACGGAAATCATCGCCAACGTCGTCACCAGCTCGCATCACCTCTCCGCCACGATGGTGACCAACCGCATTCACCGCATGACCGAATTATTCGCCAGGCTCGCACCCGGCGCGAATCTGGACATGGCTCGTGCGGAGCTGCGCTCTGTCTACGGCGCCATGAAGAGTGCGCATCCAGAAGACTATCCCACCAAAGGGGATTACCAGATCAGTGCCGTAAGACTGCGCGACGAACTCACCTCCGGTGCCCGAACCATCCTCCTGGTGCTGATGGCAACGTCGATACTCGTGTTCGTCATTGCCTGCTCGAATGTAGCGAACCTGATTTTGGCTCGCAGCGTACGCCGCCAAAACGAACTCGGCATCCGGGCCGCGCTGGGCGCAAGCACCGGTGCTCTGCGTCGTACTCTCTTGACCGAGAGCCTGCTCCTCTGTGTTGGCGGTGCCGCTCTCGGCATTTTCATCGCCGACCCTATGGTAACCGTCCTCGCGCGTTACATGTCCCGCTTCTCGATTCGCGCCCTCGATATCAGCGTTGACGCGAGCATGCTCTGGGTGGGAGCAGCGCTTGCAGTGATTGCTGCCGCGCTCCTGGCTTACATTCCCCGCCTGCCCTCGGCAGGAGGTGCACAAGGATTCGGTCTGTCCGGCGGCAGTCCTCGCGTGACGCTCGCGGCCAATCGCAAACTGAAGGTGTTCGCCATCATTCAGATCGCCGCTTCGTTTGTTCTCGTGGCCTCGGCGGGTGCAAGCGTGAAGACGCTGCTTTCGCTCAAGGCCGTGCGGACGGGTTTCGATACGCACCATGTCCTCGCCGTGAACGTTCCCGTGCTTCATTCAACGGGAAGAACGCCGACTCAGATCGTGGATTACTATCGCGAAGTGGCGCGACAAATCCGTTCGCTGCCGGGCGTTGAGAATGTTGCCGTGGGCACGGCGGTTCCCTGGCGGGATGCCCAGGACGCAGGGGAGTTCGGGCTCCAATTCTCGATCGATGGGCACGTGCCCGCAACAAATGAGGAGCGGCCTCGCGCCGCAGGGCGCGTCGTAACTCCGGCGTTCTTCGCCACGCTGGGACTCCCGGTCAGCGAAGGACGTGATTTCAACGACGGCGACCGCAGCGACTCCGAGCCCGTGGCCATCGTAAGCCGGACCCTGGCGCTTCGAGCCTTCCCCAACACCGACGCCCTCAACCATCACATAACGTGGAACGATCCGCTTCTGGCGGTCGTCCCGCCAGGGATGATGAAAGCCACGTCCTTCCGTATCATTGGCGTAGTGCCGGACGTCGACGACATACACGTTGTGCCCAAGCCCATCATGACCGTCTACCGGCCCTTCGACCAGGAGCCGGTCATGGGAGGAGGGCGTTTGTTCGTTTACGCGCGCTTGAATCCTTACACTCTGGTTACGCCGATCACGGACATCATCCGAAGCTTGTCCGCCGATCAGCCCGTCGAAGGGGCCGCCACTCTTGACGACGTCCGGGCGAAGATACTCTCGCCCGATCGCATTAATGCTGCGGTTTTTGGTGCTTTCGCCGCGGTGGCGCTCCTGATCGCGGTGGTCGGCGTTGCCGGCGTACTGGCATTCTCCGTCAGCGGACGCACGCGCGAGTTTGGCATAAGACTGGCCCTCGGATCGCAGCCGCGGAATCTGCTGATCCGCGTGATCACCGAGGGCGCGGCCATCGCCCTCATCGGACTTGCGGTCGGGTTTGCCTCAGGTTTCGGACTGGCACAACTGGCCGGTGCTTTCCTCGCCGATCTGAAAGCGCCAGGCGCACTGACGGTGGGCGGCTCGGCCTTTGTACTGCTGTTCGCAGCCGTGATTGCGTCGGCGATACCCGCCGCGCGCGCAGCCCGAGTCGACGTAATCCAGGCCCTCCGCGCGGAGTGAGGAGCACGATTCGACCCGTCCACGCTGAATCGGTTGGGTCCTCCTTGGTCTGTGCGAATAATTATCGAGCAGGCAATCTAGTATGCAGTGCCCGGTCTGCCCGTTGGCCCCCCACGTCTTCAGCAGCGCACTCAGAAGTCCCCCACCTGCTAAAATGTCGATGCGTTGCAGTCTTTATTTCGTAATCGCCTCGATAAATCACAACAATAAACTTGACATACACGATACATCTGAGTAGGCTGCGCGCGTTCGCCTCGAACAAAGCCCAAAGCCCAGCTCAAAAGCCCAGCACATGCCCCCTGAGGCAACCCTTTCCCTTGCAAGCCCATGAATCACGGGCTTAAGAATCTCTAGCCAACCAGAGTCGAAGCGAAGTTTCGAGCAGGATTCCGCTCCGGCTGGCTTTATTTGTCGCGACAGAAGGAGGAGATCATAAGATCCGGTGTAAGTACCCTGCGAATACTGGGAATGGCGCTGATCCTGTCGCTGGCTTGGCCCACCATTGTTCGTGCACAATTCTGGACTGCGCTGAATCACCAACCGTGCTCTGCTGGCCAGCCTTGCTTCTTTCCAGGCACTGCTTTGTTACTCACTGATGGCACCGTGATGGCTCAGGACAGCGGAGGCAGTAATTGGTACCGACTGACTCCTGACGATACAGGAAGCTATATAAACGGAACTTGGTCTCAATTGGCGTCACTACCGGCGGGATACGGCCCTCTCTATTTCGCCTCCGCTGTGTTACCCGACGGGCGGCTCATCGTTGAGGGTGGGGAATACAACTTTTTTGTACCTGAGAACAACACTCGCGGCGCTATTTACGATCCGACAGCGGACAAGTGGACCTCGGTTGCGCCTCCGCCTGGGTGGTGCTGCATTGGGGATGCTCAGAGTATTGTGCTGGCCAACGGACAGTTCATGTTGGCAAATGCCGGGACAGAACAGCAAGCCCTCTTAGATCCCGCAACACTGACGTGGAGCCCGACCGGCACGGGCAAGGCTGACAGCAATAACGAGGAAGGATGGACCCTGCTCCCAAACAAGCAGATACTCACTATCGATACGAGAAATGGCACCAACTCTGAAGTCTATGTTCCCGCATCAGGCAAATGGCACAGCGCCGGAAGCACGATCGTCCCCCTTGCGGCAGGTGCAGAGATCGGACCTGCCGTGTTGCGGCCAGATGGGACTGTCTTTGCCACAGGAGCCAGCGGGCACACTGCGATCTACGATACGTCAACTGCTACTTGGACGGTTGG
>Ga0306920_100005687_pt1 | contig 16142 bp, 10 predicted proteins | sample flu12Cox44000170_FD_204666 | JGI IMG/M metagenome (GOLD analysis project Ga0306920, IMG submission 204666) | Lab enrichment of tropical soil microbial communities from Luquillo Experimental Forest, Puerto Rico - flux4day.12C.oxic.44.000.170 (v2)... | ecosystem: Environmental > Terrestrial >... | reverse complement strand
GGTCGACCGAGATCGGCGATCCCGATCGCCTGCGGACTGCCGACATGGAGCGGGGTGCCATGGGCATGCGGGTACCGTGCACATATCTCGCCGGCCAGCCGGATCTGGGCCTCGGGTATCGGGCGCATGGAAACCACGATCGGGCCATGAAAGCGGCCGGCAGGCCGGCAGAGCAGGCTGGAGACGTACATCGGCACCAGCGTGCCGAACTCGACATTGCGCACACCGACCCCGGCCTCGATCAGCGCATGCTCGAAGGTCAGGCTGCAGCCGAGCAGGAAGGCGACGAGGTCGTTGCGCCACAGATCTCGGATCTCGCTGCGTTGCTCGACCAGCTCGCCCCGGCGGTAGACGCGGTAGCCCGGCAGATCGGTGCGCAGGTCGGCCCCCGGAGCCGAACGGGCTGGTTCGGGATCGCCGGGCGGTGTGATCTCGATCAACGGGCAGGGCTTGGGGTTGCGGGTGCAGAAAGCGGCGAACTCGGCAGCCGCCTCCTTTGGCAGGATGACCAAATTGGCCTGCTGGTGGGCCGGGCATTGCCCTCCGGTGCTGCCACGCCATTCGCCACGGCGGGCCGCGGTCCGCATCTCGGCGGGCGATGTGATGAGCTGCGGTGTTTGGCCGCCTCTGGTCACCTTGCATCCCTCACAACGAGCGGGCGATCAGCAACTTCATGATCTCGTTGGTGCCGCCATAGATCTTCTGGACGCGCGCGTCGACAAACATGCGGGCGATCGGAAATTCGCGCATATAGCCGTACCCGCCGTGCAATTGCACGCAATCGTCGACCGTCTCGACCTGCTTCTGGCTGCACCACCACTTGGCCATCGACGCGGTCACGGCGTCGAGCTCGCCCTCGACGTGGCGTGATATGCACCAGTCGATGAAGATTCGGGCGATTACCGCCTCGGTCTTCCGCTCGGCCAACGTAAAGCTGGTGTTCTGGAACTCGATCAGTTTCTGGCCGAATGCCTCGCGCTCTTTGACGTAATCGACGGTGAGCCCGACCGCGCGTTCCATTGCAGCGACCGCGCCGATCGCCAATGCCAGCCGCTCCTGCGGCAATTGCTCCATCAGCTGATAGAACCCGTTGCCTTCTTCGGACCCGAGTAGGTTCGCGGTCGGCACGGCGACATCGTCGAAGAACAACTCCGACGTGTCCGAGGCGTGCAGGCCGATCTTGTCGAGGTTGCGCCCGCGGCGGAACCCCTCGGCCCCGGCGGTTTCGAGCACGACCAGCGAGATCCCCTTCGCACCCTCGCCCGGCCCGGTCTTGGCGACAACGATGATCAGATCGGCGAGCTGGCCGTTGGTGATAAAGGTCTTCTGGCCGTTGAGCCGGTATTCATTGCCGTGATGCCGGGCGGTGGTGCGGACGGCCTGCAAATCCGACCCCGTTCCGGGTTCGGTCATCGCGATCGCACCGACCCATTCGCCGGTCGCGAGCTTTGGTAGCCAGCGCTGCCTCTGCTCTTCGGAGCCGTAGCGCAGGATATAATGGGCAACGATCGTCGAGTGGACGCTGTAGCCGGTAGCAAGCTCGGAGACGACGTTTTCCAGGTCTTCGATGACCGCGGCGTCATAGGCAAAGCTGGTGCCCTGACCGCCATAGGCCTCGGGCACGCTCGGCAGCAAGGCACCGATATCGCCGAGCGCCCGCCAGGCCGCGCGATCGACGATCTTGTCCTGCCGCCATGTTTCGGCATGCGGCGCCAGCTCCTTAGCGAGAAACCGACGGAACTGGTCGCGGAACGCTTCCAGCTCCTCGGTCATCCATGGCGAGCGATAGGGCGTGGTCATGCCGTCTCGCCCGCCGCCAGACGCAGGCCCGACACATACAGCTCGCGATGCCCGGGGTCGCGGAAGGGGAGCGGATAATTGACCATCACCTCAGGCGTGATCTCCCGCAGCCGGGCGATTGTTGTCCGCGCCTCTTCGAGTAACCCCATTTGGGCGTAGCAAGCCGCGAGGAATCGATAGGGGGTCGGGAAAACAGGCGAATCCTCTATCGCAACCCGGAGCCGCGGAACGGCCTCTTCGAAACGCCGGCTAAAAAATAGTGCGTAACCGATGAGCAACGAGGTCAAGCGCGCCTGCGCGCGGGGACTGAGCCGCAACGCCAACCCGGCATGCTCGATGGCCAGATCCGTTTGCCCGGCCCACAATCTCAGAAAGCCACTGATGTGCCAGCCGCGCGCATAGCTGGGATTGAAGGCGAGAGCGCGATCGACCAGCGCTATCATCGCGTCGATGTCCTCGCCGAAAGAGGCGAGCGCCATGGCGGCGTCGGCCAAGACGCTGGGGGCGTTCTCCGCCAATTCCACAGCCCGGCGGGCGAATTCGATACCTTTCTGTCGGGTCACATCCCGATCCGGAGCAGCAGCGTCGCTGGCCAATTGCATGCAACAGAACGCCGCAAAGCCGAGAGCCGGGCCGTATTGCGGGTCGCGGGCTATCGCCTCCTCGAGCAGCGCCAGTGCCTCCCGCATCTGCCTTTGGTGGGAGCCGGAGTACATCGCATAGGCGCGCAGATAGAGGTCGTATGCGGTCAGATCACTTGTCGGGCGGTTGGCCGACCGCACGGTCTCGGCGGCCTGCAGAGTCGGCTCGATCACGCCGGCGACGCTCGATGCCACCTGGTCCTGAAGCTCGAACACGTCCTCGAGCGAACCGTCGAAGCGATCGGCCCACAAATGGGCGCCGGTGATCGCGTGAATCAGCTGACCGGTGATCCGCACCCGATTGCCGGCTCTGCGCACCGAGCCTTCGAGCACATAGCGTACACCCAGTTCGCGACCGACCTGCTTCACGTCGACGGCCTGGCCCTTGTAAGTGAAGCTTGAATTGCGGGCGATCACGAAGAGCCAGCGGATGCGCGACAGCGCGGTGATGATCTCCTCGACCATGCCGTCGGCGAAATATTCCTGCTCTGGGTCGCCGCTCATGTTGGCGAACGGCATCACCGCAATCGATGGCTTATCCGGCAAGGCGAGGGGCGGCTCGGACGCGGGTTTCTGCCCGGTCACCACGCGGAAGACGCGCACCGGCCGCGTGATGTTCTTGAGCGCCTGCTCGCCGATGTCCTCGAAGGCAAGGTCCAGGCGACCCACCACGTCTTCCCGAACCCGCGCCGAGACACAGATGCCACCCGGTTGCGCCAGGCCTTCGAGACGGGCGGCGACGTTGACGCCGTCGCCAAAGATGTCGCCATCCTCGACAACGACGTCGCCCTGATGGATGCCGATGCGCAATTCGATGCGCTTGTCTTGTGGCAGCGGGTCGTTGCGTTCGGCCATTGCCCCCTGCAGTTCGGCCGCGCAGCGCACCGCATCGACGACGCTCGTGAACTCGACCAACAACCCGTCGCCGGTGGTCTTGACGATGCGGCCCCGGTGACCGGCGATCTTCGGGTCGATCACCTCGGTGCGTAACGTCCTGAGCCGGCCTAGGGTGCCTTCCTCGTCGGCCTCGATCAGCCGCGAATAACCGGCGACATCGGCCGCCAGGATCGCTGCCAGCCGGCGGGTCCGAGACATCGCTCAACTCACCGGAAGGGATCGAGGGCCGGCACCCCCAGCCGGTCGAAATCCCGCATGTTCCGCGTCACCACCGTCAGATTGTGAACCGTTGCGGTGGCGCCGATCATCGCGTCCGCTATCAGATCGGTAGGCTTTCCGTGCATCAGCCGCGCCCAACAACGGAAGGCACCTCCGTCCATCGGTAGAACATTGTAAGAGGCGGCGACACTGTCGATCCAGCCCTCGATGATTTCGGCCCTTCCGGTGTCCTGTTGTTTAACATTCTCCACCCCGGCCTGCAGCTCTCCTAGGGTCACCGCCGAGATGAAGAGTTGGTCCGGAGCGATACCCGACAACCAAGCAATGAGACCGGCATGGGGCCTGGGACGTCGCAATTCGGAGACGATGTTCGTGTCGAGCAGGTACATCACTTCAGCTTGGGCGGTGATCGCCAGCTCCATTGATGCCGATCAGGGATCTCCATCTCAAACCGCGGTTCGGGTGCGAGAAGAAGATCCTTGAGCGTCGGCCGAGCCCGTTGCTGCAGACGGCGCCACTCGTCGATCGGCACCAGGACGGCCGTTTCAACACCTCGTTTCGTGACGATTTGCGGCCCCTCCGTCACGCTCTTTTCGAGCAGCTCACTAAATCGGGCCTTCGCTTCCTGTACCGGCCAGCTCATACCGGGCCTCCGTTGATGACTAGTGTGTCAACTAGTCTTTCGGGCCGTGGACACAAGATGCATCATTCAAGTCGGAGGTGTACAAAGTTGGCGAGCACACAGCAGCCGACAACGCTCGGAAACTCGACCAGGAGCCCGTTGCCTGTGGTCAGGTCCCCGGGTCAAACCCGGGATGCGGCGCCTATGGCCGTCGATCTCGGGGTCGATAATCTCGGCGCGCAGGGCCCCGGAGCCGGCCGAGCGTGCCCTCCTCGTCGGCGCCGATCAGCCGCGAATAGCCGGCGATATCGGCCGCCAATATGGCCGCCAGCCGGCGGGTTGCCGTCATGCTGTTTCCGCGGTCGCCAAGCGCAGCCCCGACAGGAAGAGCTCGCGGTGCACAGGGTCTCGAAACTGGGTCCCGGAAGGCACGACAACCGGCGTCAGCGAACGCAGCCGGCTGACTAGCGCACGCGCTTCCTCTAGCCGCTCCATATGGGCACAGCACGACGCGAGAAACTGGTGGGTAAGCGCAAAGGTTGGGAGTTGTTCGAGTGACATCCGCAGCTTTGCCGCTGCTTCTTCGAACCGCCGGCTGAAAAACAACGCGATGCCAATTCCGGTCAAAGGCGCTCCGAAGCGGTCGCGGGGGCTCAGACGCATCGACGCCTCAAAATGGTCGATCGCGACGTCGGGTTGACCGGCAAACAGTCTGAGCACAGCGCTCCAGTACCAGCCGCGAGCAAAGCTCGGGTTCAGGTCGAGACAACGGTCGATTAACCCGACGGAGACGTCGATGTCCTCACCGAACCATGCGAGCACGAAAGCAACCGGAGCGAGGACTTCAGAGTCGTCCGGGTCAACCCGAAGAGCCCGCCGAGCGAGATCTATAGCCGCCCGCCGAGTCGCTTCTTGATCATCCGTCCAGCCATTGACGTCGAGCTGGGCGTGGAAAAACGCAGCCACTGCAAGGGCAGGACCATAAAGCGGGTCGCGATCGATAGCCTGTCGGAGTAGATCGAGCACCAGGGTGTGCCGGTCTCTCGCGAAGGAAAATTGGTGCGGAAGCGCGCGCAAATAGAGGTCGTAGGCCGTCAGATCACGAGTTGGCTGTTCAGTCGAGCGGCGGATCTCAGCAGCTTGCAACGTCGGCTCAATGACACCCGCGACGCTCACTGCGACTCTGTCTTGCAGCTCGAACACGTCTTCGAGCGAGCCATCGAACCGATCGGCCCAGAGATGGGTGCCGCTGAGCGCGTTGATCAGCTGTGCGGTGATGCGTACCCGGCCGCCTGCCTTGCGCACCGAGCCTTCGAGTACGTAGCGCACACCCAGTTCGCGCCCGATCTGCTTCACATCAACCGACTGGCCCCTGTAGGCAAAGCTGGAATTGCGGGCGATCACGAAGAGCCAGCGGATGCGGGAAAGTGCCGTAATGATCTCCTCGACCATGCCGTCAGCGAAGTATTCCTGCTCGGGGTCGCCGCTCATATTGGCGAAGGGCAGGACTGCGATCGACGGCTTATCGGGGAGGGGAGGATCGGCGCTGGCCCGCGACGTTTCCGGGCGGGCCTCCGTGACCAATCGATAGACGCGCACCGGCCGGGCGATGTTCTTGAGCTGCTGCTCGCCGAGATCGTCAAAAGCTAGCTCGAGCTTGCCTGCGGCATCCTCCTGCACCCGTGCCGAAACACAGATTCCTCCCGGCTCGGCCAGAGCTTCGAGGCGGGCCGCGACATTGACACCATCGCCAAAGATATCGCCATCCTCGACAACGATATCGCCCATGTTGATGCCGATGCGAAACTCGATCCGACGGTCAGTCGGCACGTCGGCGTTGCTTTCCGCCATTGCCGCCTGGATCTCGGCCGCGCATCTGAGCGCATCGATGACGCTGGCGAACTCGACCAAGAGGCCGTCGCCGGTGGTCTTGACAAGCCGCCCGCGGTACTCGGCGAATTTCGGATCGAGGAGATCGCGCCTGAGTGTTTTGAGGCGCTCGAGGGTGCCGCCCTCCTCAGCGCCGATCAGCCGCGAATAGCCCGCCACGTCAGCCGCGAGAATCGCCGCGAGCCGACGTGTCTGGCTCATGTTTCCTCGCCAATCGCCAGGCGCAGACCCGACAGGAGGAGCTCGCGGTCCTCGGGGTTGCGCAAAGGCAGCTCGCTCTCGCTCGGCACGATCACAGGGGTGATAGCGCGCAACTGGGCGACAACTGCGCGCGCCTCGTCGAGCCGGCCCAGATGGGCATAGCACGCGGCGAGGGTGCGGCATGACGGAGGAAAGCCAGGATGGTCCTGAATGGCCAGGACCAGCTGTTCCGCCGCTTTGTCGAACTGACGTTTCAAGAAATAAGCCATACCCATCACCGACAGGGGGGCGCCGATAGGCTCGCGGGGGCTCAACCGCAGAGCGGTCTCGAGATGCTCGATCGCGAGATCGTGTTGGCCGGCAAATACCCTGAGAAGACCGCTCACAAACCAGCCGCGAGCGAAGCTCGGGTTGAGCGTGAGCGCCCGGTCGACCAACCCAATCATTGCGCCGATGTCTTCGCCGAGATACCCCAGCACGTTGGCAGCGTTGGCGAGGATGCGCGGGTCGTTCTCCCCAGCTTCGAGCGCCTGCCGAGCGAGGTCGATGCTCTTGCGGCGCGACGTCTCCGGCGCTTCAGCCCAACCGTCTCTGATGAGCGTCGCGTGGCAGAGCGCCGCCCAGGCAACTGCTGGCCCGCAATTCCGATCGATCGCGATTGATTGCTCGAGCAATCCCAGAGCCTCGAAAACACGCTCTTTTGTGCGTGGATGGAAAGCCGCAAGCGCGCGCAGGTAGAGATCGTAAGCCGTGAGGTCGGTTGTCGACCGCGCCGCGGATCGGCGCATCTCGGCGGCCTGTAGTGCCGGCTCGATGACGCCAGCGACGCTGACCGCGACCCGCTCCTGCAGCTCGAATATGTCTTCGAGAGAGCCGTCGAAGCGGTCGGCCCACAGATGCGCGCCGGTTTCGGCGTCGATCAACTGCGCGGTGATGCGCACGCGCCCGCCCGCCTTGCGCACCGAGCCTTCGAGGACGTAGCGCACGCCCAGCTCGCGCCCGACTTGCTTCACATCGACTGTTTGGCCTTTGTAGGTGAAGCTCGAATTGCGGGCGATCACGAAGAGCCAGCGGATACGGCTGAGCGCGGTAATGATCTCTTCGACCATGCCATCGACAAAATACTCCTGCTCCGGATCGCCGCTCATATTCTGGAACGGCAGCACCGCGATCGATGGCTTGTCGGGGAGGGCAAGACCGGGGCCGGCGTGCGACATTGCCGGGCGGGCCGCCGTAACCACGCGGTAGGCTCGGACCGGCCGAGCAATGTTTTTGAGCTGCTGCTCGCCGATGTCTTCGAAGAGAAGTTCGAGCTTGCCCGCGGCGTCCTCCTGGACCCGCGCCGCGACGCAAATCCCGCCGGGTTCGGCCAGCGCTTCCAGCCGGGCCGCGACATTGACGCCATCGCCAAAGATGTCGCCGTCCTCGACGACAATGTCGCCCACGTTGATGCCGACGCGAAACTCGATGCGGTTGTTGGGCGGAACACCGGCATTGCGCCCGGCCGTCTCGCGTTGCACTTCGACGGCGCAGCGCAACGCGTCCACCACACTGCCAAACTCGACGAGCAACCCGTCGCCGGTGGTTTTGACCAGGCGGCCGCGGTGCTCGGCGATTTTCGGGTCAAGGAGCTCGCGGCGCAGCGTTTTCAGGCGTTCGAGGGTGCCGCCCTCGTCGGCGCCGATCAGCCGCGAATAGCCCGCGACATCGGCCGCGAGGATCGCCGCGAGCCGGCGGATCTGGCTCATGTCGGCTCGCCGGCTGCCAGGCGCAGGCCCGACAAAAACAATTCGCGATGCTCCGGCTTTCGGAACATGACGAAGGTCGGCACCACGGCTGGAGTGATCTCTTTGAGGCGCATCACGATTTCGCGCGCCTCGTCGAGCCGCCCCATATGCGCGTAACTCGACGCAAGGAGCTGATAGGTCACCGGCAAACCCGGAGCTTGTTCCAGCGACCTTAGCAGGGTTGCGGCCGCATCCGCGAACTGGTGCTTCAGGAAATACGCGCCGCCCAGTGGTAGGCTAAAGGTTCCCATGCGGTCGCGTGGGCTGAGGCGTACGGATCTGTTGAAGTGTTCGATCGCGAGATCAGGCTCGCCGGCGTAATTCCTTAATCTCGCGCTCCATACCCAACCTCGGGCAAAGCTCGGATTGAGAGCAAGAGAGCGGTCAATCGAGCCGATCGCGAGATCGATGTCCTCTCCGAGAGATCCGAGTACGACGGCAGCATTGGCAAGGGCGTCCGGGTCGTCAGGAGCGCAGCGGAGCGCTCGCCGCGCCAAATCGATGGCTTCTCGACGATGTCTCTCTGAGCTCGTCCAATCGCTCACTGCGAGCACTTGATGACATAGCGCGGCAAGACCGAGGGCCGGCCCATAATGCGGGTCGCGCGCGATGGCCTGTTCGAGCAGACCGAGCCCCTGAATTATCCGCTCCCTCTCATGCGAGGCCCAGAGAGGCATCGCACGCAGGTAGAGATCATAGGCCGTGGGGTCGTTGGTCGGCCGGTCGGCCGCACGCCGGATCTCGGCCGCCTGCAATGCCGGCTCGATAACCCCGGCGACGCTGATCGCGACGTTGTCCTGCAGGTCGAACACGTCTTCGAGCGAGCCGTCGAAGCGGTCGGCCCAGAGGTGCGTCCCGTTCGTGGCGTCGATCAATTGCGCGGTGATGCGCACCCGCTGGGCCGCTTTGCGCACCGAGCCCTCAAGCACATAGCGCACACCCAGCTCGCGCCCAACCTGCTTCACGTCGACCGCTTGGCCTTTGTACGTGAAGCTCGAATTGCGCGCGATGACAAAGAGCCAGCGGATGCGGGAGAGCGCAGTAATGATCTCCTCGACCATGCCGTCGGCAAAATATTCCTGCTCCGAGTCGCCACTCATATTGGCGAAGGGTAGCACCGCGATCGATGGCTTGTCGGGGAGGGGAGGGCCAGTACTTATCTCCGGCGTCGCCGGTCTGGCGCTCGTGACCACACGGTAGGCTCGTACCGGCCGCGCGATGTTTTTGAGCTGCTGCTCGCCAATGTCGTCGAAGGCGAGGTCGAGCTTGCCGGCGGCGTCCTCCTGTACTCGCGCCGCGACGCAGATGCCGCCCGGCTCAGCCAGAGCTTCGAGCCGGGCCGCGACATTGACACCATCGCCAAAGATGTCGCCATCCTCGACAACGATGTCACCGACATTGATCCCGATGCGAAACTGGATGCGGTTGTCGGGCGGAGCACCGGTATTGCGTCCGGTCATCTCGCGCTGCACGTCGACCGCGCAGCGCAACGCATCCACCACGCTGGCGAACTCGACGAGCAGCCCGTCGCCGATGGTCTTGACGAGGCGGCCGCGGTGCTCGGCGATTTTCGGATCGAGGAGCTCGCGTCGCAATGCCCTGAGGCGTTCGAGGGTGCCACCTTCATCGGCACCGATCAGCCGCGAATAGCCCGCCACATCGGCGGCGAGGATTGCGGCAAGACGGCGGGTCTGGCTCATGTATCCTCGCCTGCCGCCAAGCGCAGACCTGACAGGAAGAGCTCGCGGTCCTCGGGGTTGCGCCACGGCAGATCGCTCGGCACGATTTGAGGGGTAACGGCGCGCAACCGGGCGACGATTGCGCGCGCCTCTTCGAGCCGCCCCATATGGGCATAGCACGCGGCGAGAATGCGATATGAGCCAGGCGCGCCGGGATTGTGTTGAATGGCCAGGAGCAGGTTCGCCGCCGCTTGGTCGAACCGGCGTTCAACGAAATAGGCCATGCCCATCGCGAATAGCGGCACGCCCATCTGCTCGCGCGGGCTCAGGCGCAGCGAGGTCTCGACATGCTCGATCGCGAGGTCGGGCTGACCCGCCAAGGTTCTAAGAAGGCCGCTCACATACCAGCCGCGAGCAAAGCTCGGATTGACTGCCAGCGCACGGTCCACCAGACCGATCATCGCGCCGATGTCCTCGCCGAAGTGAGCCAGCACCAAGGCGGCGTTGGCGAGGACGGCCGGGTCGTTCTGCGCCGCTTCGAGCGCCTGCCGAGCGAGATCGACGGCGTTGCGGCGGGATGTTTCCGCGTCTTCGGCCCAGCCGTCCTGGACGAGCCGGAAATGGCAGATCGCCGCCCATGAAAGCGCCGGCCCGTAATGCCGATCGATCGCGATCGCCTGATCGAGCAATCTCAGAGCCTCGGCAACCCGGTCTTTGGTTATCGGATAGAACGCTGCAAGCGCTTGGAGGTAGAGATCGTAAGCGCCGAGATCAGTCATCGGCCGCGCGGCGGAGCGGCGCATCTCGGCCGCCAGCAATGCCGGCTCGATAACGCCAGCGACGCTGACCGCGACCCGGTCCTGCAGCTCGAAGACATCTTCCAGCGAGCCGTCGAAGCGGTCGGCCCATAGATGGGTGCCGGTGAGCGCATCGATCAGCTGGCCGGTGACGCGCACCTGCGTTCCCGCCTTGCGCACCGAGCCTTCGAGCACATAGCGGACCCCGAGTTCGCGCCCGACCTGCTTCACATCAACGGCCTGGCCTTTGTATGTAAAGCTTGAATTGCGCGCGATCACGAAGAGCCAGCGGATGCGCGAGAGCGCGGTGATGATCTCCTCGACCATGCCGTCGGTAAAATATTCCTGCTCCGGATCGCCGCTCATGTTGGCGAAGGGCAGCACCGCAATCGACGGCTTGTCGGGGAGCGCAAGGATCGGATCCGCACGGGCGGACGCCGAGCCGGCGGAGGCAATCACCCGGTAGGCCCGGACGGGCCTTGTGATGTTCTTGAGTTGCTGCTCGCCGATATCCTCGAAGGCGAGGTCGAGCCTGCCTGCGGCATCCTCCTGCACCCGTGCCGACACGCAGATTCCGCTGGGCGCGGCCAGTGCTTCGAGCCGGGCCGCGACATTGACGCCGTCGCCAAAGATGTCGCCGTCCTCGACAACGATGTCACCGACATTAATGCCGATCCGGAACTCGACGCGGCTGTCGGGCGGAACACCGGCATTGCGGCCGGTCATTTCGCGCTGGACCTCGACGGCGCAGCGCAATGCATCCACCACGCTGCCGAACTCGACGAGCAACCCGTCGCCGGTGGTCTTGACCAGACGGCCGCGATGCTCGGCGATTTTCGGATCCAGAAGCTCGCGGCGCAGCGCTTTGAGACGTTCGAGGGTGCCGCCCTCGTCAGCGCCGATTAGCCGCGAATAGCCCGCCACATCGGCCGCCAGGATCGCGGCAAGGCGGCGGGTCTGGCTCATGTCCCTTCACCTGCCGCGAGCCGCAGGCCGGAGAGGAACAACTCGCGGTGCTCCGGGTTCCGAAAAGGAACAGTGCTCGGCATGACGACCGGGGTAATTGTCTGGAGCTGGTCGAGCATCCGACGGGCTTGGTCAACGTTCCCCGACTGCCCGTAGCACGCGGCGAGATAGCGGGGGAGCGCCGGGTTCTTGGGCATATTCTCCCTGGCTGTGAGAAATGCGGAGATCGCATCGTTGAACCGGCGCTGAAAAAAGTGAGCGCAGCCGATCAGTACTTGGTCCGTCGCATTTCCAAATCGCGGGCTCAGGCGAATGGCGGTTTGGATGTGCTCTACGGCAACATTCGGCTGTCCCGCGTAAAGTCTTAGCCACGCACTCGCCCGCCAGCCGCGTTCGAAACTGGGGTTCAGGGCGAGGGCGCGGTCTGCAAGAGTGATTGCTGGCTCGATATCTCCCTCAAACACGCCGATCAAAAAGGCGGCATTGCCGATTGTGCCGGGATCCCCCGGCGAGGCTTGCAGGGCGCAGCGAGCGAGTTCGATCGCCGATCGGCGATGTGCCCCGGAGTCCTCACCCGTCGAAAATTGTTCCAGGTGGTGATGGCATATCCCCGCCAACGCGAGGGCCGGGCCAAATTGCGGGTCGCGCTTGATCGCTCCCTCAAGAAGGTCGAGTGCTGCCAGAACACGTTCTTTGTCCCAGGCATAACAATTTGGCAGCGCACGCAGATAGAGGTCGTAGGCGGTGAGATCCGATGTCGGGCGCTCGGTTGAGCGTTTGATCTCGGCGGCTTGCAGCGTCGATTCGATGACACCGGCGACGCTGAATGCCACGCTGTCCTGAAGCTCGAACACATCTTCAAGCGAGCCGTCAAAACGATCCGCCCAGAGATGCGCACCGCTTGCGGCATCGATCAGCTGGCCGGTGATGCGCACCTGGTTCCCGGCTTTGCGCACCGAGCCTTCGAGCACATAGCGCACGCCGAGTTCGCGCCCGACCTGCTTCACATCGACGGCTTGCCCCTTGTACGTAAAACTCGAATTGCGGGCGATGACGAACAGCCAACGGATGCGGGAAAGTGCCGTAATGATCTCCTCGACCATGCCGTCAGCGAAGTATTCCTGCTCGGGGTCGCCGCTCATATTGGCGAAGGGCAGAACCACGATCGACGGCTTGTCGGGGAGGGCAGGGCCGGCACTGGCCTGCGGCATCGCCGGTCGGGCCGATGTGATCACCCGGTAGGCACGCACCGGCCGCGCGATGTTCTTGAGCTGCTGCTCGCCGATGTCCTCGAAGGCGAGGTCGAGTTTGCCTGCAACATCCTCCTGCACCCGCGCCGAGACGCAGATGCCGCCTGGCTCGGCCAAGCCTTCGAGGCGTGCCGCGACATTGACGCCATCGCCAAAAATATCGCCGTCCTCGACGACAATGTCGCCGACATTGATGCCGATGCGAAACTCGATGCGGCGGTCAGTCGGCACGCCGGCGTTGCTTTCCGCCATTGCCGCCTGGATCTCGGCCGCGCATCTGAGCGCATCGACGACGCTGGCGAACTCGACCAAGAGGCCGTCGCCGGTGGTCTTGACGAGGCGGCCCTTATGGCTGGCGATCCTCGGGTCGATCACCTCGGCGCGCAGCGCCTTGAGCCGGCCGAGCGTGCCCTCCTCGTCGGCCTCGATCAGCCGCGAATAACCCGCCACATCGGCCGCAAGGATCGCTGCGAGCCGACGGGTTTGGCTCATTCCGACTCGCCCGCTGCCAAGCGCAGACCCGACAGGAAGAGCTCCCGGTCCTCAAGCCGGCGGAAGGGTATTTGGCGCGGTTCGACCTCGGAGGTAAGCGCCCGCAGCTTGGCGATTACTTCGTGCGCCTCGTCCAGCCTACCCATATGAGCGTAACAGGCGGCCAATCCGCGATAGGGCCAAGGCCATGCGGGTCTTGCCTGAATCGCCCTTGGCATCAGCCCTGCCGCCTCGTCGAAGCGCCGCAGGAAAAAATGCGCGATGCCGAGGACCCAAAATTGCGGCCCAATATAGGCACGCGGGTTAAGGCGTAAGGAGCGTTCAGTGTGCTCGATCGCGAGGTCGTGCTGTCCGGCCCATATCCGCAGCGATCCGCTGTTGGCCCAGCCGCGCGCAAAGCTAGGGTTTAGCGTCAGCGCCTTCTCGATAAGAGCGATTTGCGTCCCAATGTCCTCACCGAGAAACGACAGCGCGAAGGCGGCATTGACGAGCACATCCGGGCCGTCACCAGCCACCTCCAACGCATGATGAGCGCGCTCGACGCCCTTGCGCCGGTTGTCGTCGCGATTATGGCCCCAGTCGAACAGTTGTGTGTGAGCGACGGCAGCTAGCGACAGCGCCAGCCCGTATCTCGGATCGCGGTTGATCGCTTCCTCCAACGGAGGCATGGCCGCTAACACGCGCTCGTTCAATGAAAACGCGAGCACCACCGGCAATGCCTGAAGGTACAAATCGTAGGCGGTCAGATCACTGGTCGGCCGGCGTCCAGAGCGGCTGATTTCACCGGCTTCAAGAGTCGGCTCAATAATTCCCGCAACGCTGATCGCGACCTTGTCTTGAAGGTCGAACACGTCCTCCAGGGAGCCGTCGAAGCGGTCGGCCCAGAGATGGGCGCCGTTGGTCGCGTCTATCAGCTGGGCGGTGATCCGCACACGGCCGCCGGCTTTCCGCACCGAGCCTTCGAGCACGTAACGAACGCCAAGCTCGCGGCCGACCTGCTTCACATCGACCGTCTGGGCTTTGTACGTAAAACTCGAATTGCGGGCGATGACGAAGAGCCAGCGGATGCGGCTGAGGGCGGTGATGATCTCCGCGACCATCCCGTCGGCGAAATATTCCTGTTCCGGGTCGCCCGAGAGATTGGCGAAAGGGAGCACCGCGATCGACGGCTTGTCAGGGAGCGGAGGATTGGGCCTCGACCGCGCGGACGCCGAGCTCGATGTTGTCGCCACTCGATACACGCGAATGGGCCGCGTGATGTTTTTGAGCTGCTGCTCGCCAATGTCCTCGAAGACGAGGTCAAGCTTGCCTACAGCATCCTCCTGCACCCGCGCGGAAACGCAGATGCCGCCCGGCTCGGCCAGGCTTTCGAGCCGCGCAGCGACATTGACGCCATCGCCAAAAATGTCGCCGTCCTCGACGACGATGTCGCCCATGTTGATGCCGATGCGAAGCTCGACACAGTTGTCGGACGGCACGTCCGTATTGCGCCCGACCATCTCGCGCTGCATTTCGACAGCGCAGCGCAACGCATCCACCACACTGGCGAACTCGACAAGCAATCCGTCGCCGGTGGTTTTAACGAGACGGCCGCGGTGCTCGGCGATTTTCGGATCGAAGAGCTCGCGACGCAGCGCTCTGAGGCGTTCGAGGGTGCCACCCTCATCGGCGCCGATCAGCCGCGAATAACCCGCCACATCGGCTGCGAGGATCGCCGCCAGCCGACGTTCGACACGACCACGCCCTGCAGGCTCCATGGCTCGTCTCCCGGTTGGCGACAATCCTACACCAGCCTGAATACGACGCGCATTAAGCATGCGCCCCCTAGTCCTTCGCCATCTTCGCGCCAAGATCGAAGCGTACCCTGAGCGGCAAGGTGTGAGGCGTCGTCGCGGCGCTCCGAGTACTTCCCGGTTATTTCCCGCTTATTATGATCTTTCCCGGTTATCCGGGCCGGAAAATACCCGGTTGCGGCGCCCACGATGAGCGGCGACAATCAGCTTACGTGGTTGATTTTACCAGCGTTTTGCTGACACGCGTGATCGATTTTGCACGCCAATCAGATTTTTTGCGGGAATTTTCCCGGTCAAACCGGGAAGCTTGCGGTCCGGCCGCTCATGCCGCCGCGCGCTGCGCGGCATAGATCGCCGCGCCGCGGCGCGCGAGGTCGCGCAGCATCGGGTTCGGTAGAAACCGTTCGCCGTGCTGTTGGGCGAGCCCATCGCAGAGCTCGACAAAACGCCCGGTGCCGAGCATGTCGATGTAGGACAAAGGGCCACCGGTCCACGGCGCGAACCCCCAGCCGAGAATTGCCCCGACATCGGCATCGGCCGGGTCGGTCACGACATTCTCTTCGAGACAGCGCGCGGCTTCGAGCGCCTGGATCGCGAGATAGCGGGTTTTGACCTCGTCGAGCGAGGGCTGCGTCGCAGCCGGCGGCGCCAGCTGCGCCAGCCCGAGCCACAGCCGCTTGGGCCCGTCCGCCGGATAGTCGTAAAAGCCCTTGCCGGCACGCCGGCCGGGGCGGTTCTGGCGCTCGACCATCTCGGCGATCAGCCGGTCGGCAGCGGTCGCCCGGTATTTGTCGCCGAGGTCCTTGGCGGTCTGCACCGTGATATGGTGGATCAGGCTGATCGCGACCTCGTCGCTGAGCGCCAAAGGCGGCATCGGCATTCCCGCGGCCTTGCCGCCATTCTCGATCAATGCCGGCCTGACCCCCTCGGCCACCATCAGCATCGCCTCACGCGTATAGGTGCCAAAGACCCGGCTGGTGTAGAAGCCGCGGCTGTCGTTGACGACGATCGGCGTCTTGCCGATCTGCCGGACAAAATCCATCGACCAGGCCAGCGTCTCCTGGCCGGTGCGCTCGCCGCGGATGATCTCGACCAACGGCATGCGTTC
>Ga0306920_100005686_pt1 | contig 16144 bp, 13 predicted proteins | sample flu12Cox44000170_FD_204666 | JGI IMG/M metagenome (GOLD analysis project Ga0306920, IMG submission 204666) | Lab enrichment of tropical soil microbial communities from Luquillo Experimental Forest, Puerto Rico - flux4day.12C.oxic.44.000.170 (v2)... | ecosystem: Environmental > Terrestrial >... | reverse complement strand
TGTCCGGATCCGTCGCGCCGACCTGCCCGAAGAGAACAGCCAGGCGATCTATGCTCGGATGGTGTCGGAACGCCAACAACAGGCGGCACAGTACCGCGGAGAGGGTGCCGAGGCGGCGCAGACGGTCCGAGCCAACGCCGACCGGGAACGCACCGTGATCCTCGCCGAGGCGCAACGGGACGCCCAGAAAGTGCGCGGCGACGGCGACGCGCAAAGCATCCGGATCTATGCCGATGCCTTTGGGCAGGACAAGGAGTTCTTCGCCTTCTACCGCTCGATGCAGGCCTATCGCGATGCGCTCAACGGCCGCACCACCTCCTTCGTGCTCACCCCCGACACCGGCTTCTTCCGCTTCTTCGAGAACGCTGGCGGAGCGGCAGGCAACGCAGGTTCACCAACGGCGAGGGCGGGTTCGCAATAATGGCCCGGAGGGCACGCGCCGGCCGATGAGAGATTTGTCGACGGCGCTGGGGACGGCGCTGGGCCTCGTCCTGGTGATCGAGGGGGTGCTCTACGCGTTGTTCCCGGAGGTGATGAAGCGGGCCGCAGCGCGCGCCCTCCTGGTCCCTCCGCAAAGGTTGCGGCTGGCGGGGCTCGCCGCGGCTTGCGTCGGCGTCGCACTCGTCTGGGCGGTACGGCGCTGACCATGTTCGAGCCCGGATAGCGACTCTCCAATGATTGCCGATCGCGCGCTTCTCTCGTAATATTGGTCAAATCTTAACCGGCTTCGAGTTGATCGCTCGAAAAGAAAACGATCCGTCCTTAAAGCGAGGAGTTGATTCAGGTGTCGTCCCGTCCTTCGAGCTTGGCCCGCCGCGCCGCCGCCGGCAGGCTGATGGCTCTGGTGATCGTCGCTCCGGTGGCTCTCGTGTCGTGGGCGGCATCCGCGCGGCCCGCGCCCGACAGCTTCGCCGATCTTGCCGCGAAGCTTCTTCCCTCGGTGGTCAACATCTCGACGACCCAGACGATGAAATCCGATCGGGGTCGCGAGCATACCGGTCCCGAGATCCCACAGTTTCCGCCGGGTTCTCCATTCGAGGAATTCTTTCGCGACTTTTTCGACCACGGCATGCCCAAAAGCGGCCGCCCGGAGGCGCAGCCGCGCAAGGCGACCTCGCTCGGTTCGGGCTTCATCATCGATCCGGCGGGCTATGTCGTGACCAACAATCATGTGATCGCCGATGCCGACGAGATCACCGTCATCCTGCATGACGATACGAATCTGAAGGCCGAGCTCGTCGGGCGCGACACGAAGACGGATATCGCGCTGTTGAAGGTCAAGTCCGATAAACCGTTGGCTGCGGTGATCTGGGGTGACAGCGATGTGGCGCGGGTCGGCGATTGGGTGTTGGCGATCGGCAACCCGTTCGGCCTAGGCGGCACCGTTACTGCCGGCATTCTCTCGGCGCGCCAACGGGACATCAACTCGGGTCCCTATGACGATTTCCTGCAGACCGACGCCTCGATCAATCGCGGCAATTCCGGCGGGCCGATGTTCAACATGGACGGCCGGGTCATCGGCATCAACACAGCGATCTTCTCACCCTCCGGCGGCTCGATCGGGATCGGTTTCGCGATCCCGTCCTCGATCGCCAAGGAAGTCGTCGCCGAGCTGCAGAGCGAAAGCGATCACACGGTGCATCGCGGCTGGCTCGGGGTGCGTATCCAGGCGGTTACAGACGAAATCGCCGAGAGCCTCGGGCTCGACAAAGCGCGCGGCGCGTTGGTTGCGAGCGTGACCGAAAAGGGGCCCGCTCAGACCGCCGGCATCCAGGCCGGTGACGTCGTAGTGAGCTTTGACGGCCGACCCGTGGGTGACATGAAACGCTTGCCCCGTCTGGTAGCCGAGACTCCGGTCGACAAGACCGTGCCAGTCACCATTTGGCGCAAGCGCGAAGAAACCACCGTTCAAGTCAAGATCGGCCGGCTCGAGGAGAGTGAGCAGCAGCTAGCGGGTACGCAGGAGCCGCTCAAAAAGGGCGAAAAGACCCAAGCCGGCGTTGTCAAGACGCTCGGCTTGACGTTGTCGAGCATCACACCGGAGCTCAAGGCGAAATATTCGCTTGCCGACGATTCGAAAGGGGTCGTCGTGGTCGATGTCGCCAAGGACAGCCCGGCAGCCGCCAAGGGGGTGCGCGCTGGAGACATGATCATGGAAGCTGCCCAGGAAGAGGTGAGCAATCCTAACGAGATCAGCAGCAGGATCGATGAAGCAAAGAAATCCGGGCGGAAATCGATCCTGCTGCTGGTTGAGCGTCAGGGCGATCTGCGCTTTGTCGCCGTGCGGCTCGATCAGAGCTAGGCGTCTCCGACAACGCCATCCTCACGCGACGATCTCGTCTTTTCGATACCCCTGAGCGTAAAGCAGACCGGTCAGATCGGCGTGGTCGAGATGCCAGTGCGCAATTTCGGCCACCATGGGCTTGGCGTGAAAGGCGATCCCGAGACCGGCGGCAGCCAGCATCGGAAGGTCGTTGGCACCATCGCCGACGGCAATCGTCTGCGTATGCGCGATGCCCAACTCGGCTGCGATAGTCAGCAACGCTTTGCGTTTGGTGTCTCGGGTCACGATCGGCGGCTGCACGGTGCCGGTGATCCGTCCGTGCGCGAGGTCGAGCCGGTTCGCGATAACGTGGTCGAAGCCCAGCGCGAGGGCGACCGGTTCTGCAAAAACCGTGAACCCGCCCGAGACGAGCGCCGTCACGGCTCCTGCGCGCCGCATCGTCGCGACCAAGGCGCACGCCCCTGGTGTCAGTCGAATCCGCTCCGCCGCGTCCTTCAACACCCCTGCATCCATTCCCTTGAGCAGCGCGACGCGAGCTTCGAGCGCCGTGACGAAGTCGATCTCGCCATTCATCGCGCGGCGGGTGATCTCAGCGACCTGCGGGCGAATCCCGAGGCGTTCGGCGAGCTCGTCGAGCATCTCGTTTTCGATGATCGTCGACTCGAGGTCGGCGACGAGGAGCTGTTTGCGGCGCCCCGCGATCGGTTGCACGAGAATGTCGATCTCGGCAGCCCCGATCAAGGCGCGCGCCGTCTGTTCAACTCGCGCCGGACAAGCCGCCTCGAAGACGAGATCACAAGCTTCACCGGGAGCGAGCCAGTCCGGCTCGACCGCAGTCCCCAGGGCTGCCGTGATGGCCGGGGCGAGGCAGGGCAGGCTCGATCGGCCGCGGCGCCCGGCGATCAGTGTGAGGACCATCCCCATCAAAAGACGTCCTACTCCCGACGGCGTCCTTGCCACAAGCCGACCCGAGCCGACAAGGATAGCGCGCCCGTCCTCATCATCGCCGGTCCGACCGCGAGCGGCAAATCGGCACTCGCGCTCCAGCTGGCCGATGCCTTGGGCGGGATTGTCATAAATGCGGACAGCCAGCAGATCTATCGCGACCTCCGAATCTTGACGGCTCGCCCCGCCACCTCGGCCGAAGAGCGAGCCCCGCATCGCCTCTATGGCTTTCTCGATGCCGCCGAACGCGGTTCGGTCGCCGACTGGCGTGTAATGGCGCTCGACGAGATCGCGATGGCGACGAGCGCGGGACGCCTACCGATTCTGGTCGGCGGCACCGGCCTCTACTTCCGTGCTCTCGAGCACGGTTTGGCGCCGGTTCCCAAAATCCCCGAAACAGTCCGCCAGGAAGCTCTCGGGCTTTATCGGATTTTGGGCGGCGCCGGGTTTCGCGAACAGCTGGCCCGGCTCGACCCCGCCGGCGCCGAACGCCTGTCACCCGGAGACCGGCAACGCCTCGTGCGGGCCTACGAGGTCGCCCGCGCCACCCGCATCCCACTCGCGGCATGGCAACGCCGGCCCCATCCGTCATCGCCGTACCGGTTTGCCACCGTTCTGCTCATGCCGCCGCGGGAGGCGCTCTATGCCGCGTGCGACACGCGCTTTGCAAAGATGATTGCAGCAGGTGCAGTCGACGAAGCGGCAGCGCTCGACTGCCGCGGTCTCGATCGCGATTTGCCGGCGATGAAGGCGGTTGGCGTCCCCCAGCTGCTGCGCTACCTCCATGGCGAGATGCCGCTCGAAGCTGCGATTGCAGCGGCACAGCGCGCGACCCGACAATACGCCAAACGCCAGACGACGTGGTTTCGCCATCAAACCGCTCCGCACCTGGCCCTTGTCGAGCCATTTTCCCAAGGTTTGCTGCGCTCTTCGCTCCGGTTTGTCCGCGAGTCCGTGTTGACCGGATAGGTCGGGCTGACTACGGTGCCGCCCCGCCCTGGGTGATGAGCCCGCGGCGGTTTATTGCCGGGAAAGGAGGCTGTTATGTCGGCTGAGCCGCTGAGCGGAGCAGAAATCGTCATTCGCGCCCTGGTCGATCAGGGCGTCGAAGTCGTTTTCGGCTATCCGGGCGGCGCGGTCCTGCCGATTTACGACGCGCTGTTCAAGCAGAACGCGTTGCGCCACATCCTGGTGCGGCACGAGCAAGGTGCGGTCCATGCAGCCGAAGGGTATGCGCGGTCGACCGGTCGGGTCGGGGTGGTGCTGGTGACGAGCGGACCCGGTGCGACAAACGCCGTCACCGGGCTCACCGACGCGCTGATGGACTCGGTACCCGTCGTCTGCCTGACGGGCCAGGTGCCGACGCACCTGATCGGCAATGACGCTTTCCAGGAGGCCGACACCACCGGCATCACCCGGCCCTGCACCAAGCACAACTACCTCGTCAAGGATGTGCGCGAATTGGCGCGCATGCTGCACGAAGCGTTCTACGTCGCAAAGAGCGGCCGGCCAGGGCCGGTCGTCGTCGATCTGCCCAAAGACATTTTGTTTGCACCCGGTCCTTACAGCGAGCCGGGGCAAGCGCGCCACAAAAGCTACCGCCCGCAGCTGCGGCCCGAGCCGGACCGGGTCGCCGAAGCGGTTGCGATGATCGGCGCGGCGAAGCGTCCGCTCTTTTATGGCGGCGGCGGCCTGATCAATTCGGGACCCGAGGCTTGCGCCCGCTTTGCCGAGCTGGTGCGGCTGACCGATGCGCCGTGCACCTTGACCCTGATGGCGCTCGGCGCGTTTCCCGCCGCGGATCCGCACTTCCTCGGCATGGTCGGAATGCACGGCACCTACGAGGCGAATTTGGCGATGCACGAGTGCGATCTGATGATTGCCGTGGGCTCGCGCTTTGATGATCGGGTGACCGGGCGGCTGAACGCCTTCTCGCCCGGCTCGAAGAAGATCCACATCGACATCGACCCGTCCTCGATCAACAAGAATGTGCGCGTCGACCTGCCGGTCATCGGCGATGTCGGCATCGCGCTGTCGGCGATGCTCGCCTCCTGGCCGAAAGGGTCGCGCCGCAACGGCGATGCTGCGCGTGCCGAGTGGTGGCGGGCGATCGACGGCTGGCGTGCCCGCGATTGCTTGCGTTACGACAGGAGCCGACGCGACCTGATCAAGCCGCAATACGCGATCGAGCGCCTCTACGCGCTGACCCGCGAGCGCGACATCTACGTCACCACCGAGGTCGGCCAGCATCAGATGTGGGCGGCACAGTTCTTCAAGTTCGACGAGCCGTACCATTGGATGACTTCCGGCGGTCTCGGCACGATGGGGTACGGCCTGCCGGCGGCGATCGGCGTGCAGATCGCCCATCCCGAGGCGCTCGTCGTCGACATCGCCGGCGAGGCCTCGATCCTGATGAACATCCAAGAAATGTCGACTGCCGCCCAGTATCGGCTGCCGGTCAAGGTGTTCATCCTCAACAACCAGTATATGGGCATGGTGCGGCAATGGCAGGAGCTGTTGCATGGCGGCCGCTATTCCGAGAGCTACACCGCTGCACTGCCTGATTTCGTCAAGCTGGCGGAGGCCTTTGGTGCGGTCGGGATGCGGGTCGAGCGGCCGGATGAAATCGACGCGGCGATCGGCGAGATGCTGGCGGTCGACCGCGCGGTGATCCTCGACGTTGCGGTCGACCCGGTGGAGAATTGCTTCCCGATGATCCCCTCGGGTGCCGCTCACAACGAGATGCTGCTCGGGCCCGAGGACGAGGCCGAGAAGCCGGTCTCGGAGGAGGGCATGGTTCTCGTCTGAGACGCCGGGCGTGGCTGAGCTCGAGCGACACGCTATCGCCGTTCTGGTCGACAACGAGCCAGGGGTGCTGGCTCGCGTCATCGGGCTGTTTTCCGGACGCGGCTATAATATCGAAAGCCTGACCGTGGCCGAGGTCGACCGCAAGAACCGGTTGTCGCGGATCACGATCGTGACCTCCGGAACCCGGATGATCATCGAGCAGATCAAGGCGCAGCTGTCGCGCCTTGTGCCGGTGCACCGGGTTCACGATTTGACTGACGAGGGCCCTTTTGTCGAGCGCGAGATGATGCTGATCAAGATTGCCGGCAAGGGCGAAACGCGGATCGAGTCATTGCGTCTCGCCGACATCTTCCGCGCTCGCGTCGTCGATTCGACTACCGAAAGTTTTGTGTTCGAGATCACCGGGTCGAGCGAGAAGCTCAACGCCTTCATGACCTTGATGGAGCCGCTCGGGCTCGTCGAGGTGTCGCGCACCGGTGCGGTTGCGATCTCGCGCGGCTCGGCAAGCTTTTAACTGGGCATCGGCCGCGACAAATTCCCGGTAACCGGGATAAAGCGTATTCGGCAAACTGCCTCGCCGGACCGCTCGATCGCTCGACGACGCTTTGGCCGAATCAAGAACTTGCGATCCAAATTCTCAAGCTAACGGAGAGTTAAATCGGCCGCGCGGGAATTGCTCGGGTTCCTGTTTCACCGTCCGCGCCTGCCGATTTCGGCGTCTATTCCGGCCTACTCCTGCCAAGCCGGCCGAGGGCGCACAGGCGGGTGCGGGGCTCGCGGCGCCGGGTCGGCGCCATCGGTCGGCGCCGGGTTGGCCCGCGGATCGGGCACGAGGCGCGGCACAATCCCGGGCCGACCTGTCCAAGCCGCGGGGAGGTTGTTGCCCCAGGCGGCGAGGCGCATCGTGATCAGGCGCCGGACCTCTTCGGCCTCGGTGGAATCGATCTCGGGCGTGCCAGCGGCGGCAAGCGTGACCGCTTCCATGGCGTCGATCAAGGCGCGCCAGCGCGCGATCGGGTCCAATCCGTCGCGAATATCGGTCATGGGAGAAATCCATCGAGTTGGCCGCGCAGGATGGCGCGGGCGAGGCGTTTGCGCGCAGACTCGCGGCGCTTCTGGCTCAGTCGTGGCGCGGGATTGTCGGAGCCGCCCAGATACTGTCGTGTCAACGCGGCGATAACCGCCAGCACGTCCGGATCGGCGGCGAAGAACTGCGCGATTGCCGCCAGACATTGCCGCGCGTGAAGCTGCACCTCCGGAGACGATGTCGAGGCTGTCCCAATCCCCGCTAGCGCCTGTTCGGCGAGACGGCGGCGTTCGTGCACGCGACGATCGACCAGGCTGCGCATGATCCCGGCAAGGAAGGCCAGCAACGGCACGCTTTCCGGCCAGCGGCGCGAGCCATCGAGCGCGCGCAACAGTGCCTCGTTCAGCAGCTCGTCCCATTCCAATCCCGGAAGCAGGCGGGCGCGAAGCTGAGCCAGCCGTTTTAGCCGCACCAAATCGGACGGTGTCAGCGTGGCAAGCGCCCGCCGGACCGTCTCGGTCGAAGGCTCGGGCGAGCCGGCGGCGATATTGGAGCGCATCGGGTCTGGCATCATCGACTACCGCGATATGCGCGCGGGAGATGCCGATCGGGACGCCGACCGATAAAAAATTCTTCCCCTAGGCGGTGTCCGATCAGAGACCCTCGCCGCGCATTGACGTACGAGGTTTGTGGAATGCGGGTGGTCGCAAATGGATCGGGAAAAGGAGCTCGACTTGGTACGGCGCGCCTATGCGAAGGAGATCACTGCTACGGCAGGAATCCCCGATGCGCGGGTCGAGACGGCTTTTGCCGAAGTGCGCCGGGAGGATTTCCTCGGTCCCGGACCGTGGTCGATCATCGGATGGCAGGGGCAATGGCAGGGCGACTATATCCCGACGCCGAGCGCCGATCCGGCTTACCTTTATCTCGACCATGTGATCGCGATCCTGCCGCACCGGCATCTCAACAACGGCCAGCCTTCGCTGCACGCGAAACTGCTCGCCTACGCCGAGCTGCAGGAGGGGGACCACGCCGTACATGTCGGCGCCGGCACCGGCTATTACACCGCCATTATGGCGCATCTGGTGGGGAGATCGGGTCGGGTGACCGCGATTGAGCTCGATCCCGAGCTGGCGGCGCGCGCCCGTGTCAACCTGTCGCCATACCCCAATGTCCAGGTCATCTGCGGGAACGGGGCCGTCGCGCCGTTCGACGCTGCCGATGTCATCTATGTCAATGCCGGCGCCACCCACCCCGCGGACGTCTGGCTTGACGGGCTGGCGGAGGGTGGGCGGCTCATTCTGCCGTTGACGACGAACAGGGGCTTTATGCGCAACCATCCTCCTGTCGCGATCGAGAGGCGCGGCGCGGTGTTTCGCATCGAGCGCCGGTCATCCGAGTTCCTGGCGCGGTGGATTTCCGGAGTCGCAATCTTCCCGTGCGAAGGTGCTCGCGACCCGTTGTCCGAGGCGGCTCTGGCTGAGGCGTTCGATAAGGGCGGTTGGCAGCACGTCACCGGGCTGTGCCGCAGCGATGATGTGGCGGAACATCGCTGCTGGCTGCGCGCACCGGGATGGTGTCTGACACACGACCTTCCGTCCTCCGGCCGGACCTAACCCGCCTGCGGGCCGGCCGCAGGCGGCTGCCATGAGCGGCAGCCATTGAGGAACAGGTTGACGCAATCATCCGCCCACGCGTCGAGCTCGGCCTCGGTCATCGGCTCCCCTAGCCCGAGCGCGCGACGCTGCGGCAAGCTGACGACGAGCTGGATCAATTGCTCGGCAGCAAATGTCGCGCGGTCGATTGCAAGAGCACCGGTGCGCGCTTCGCGCTCGAGCAGGGCGGCGATCTGTCCCACGAACTCGGCGCGGCCGCCTTCGTGCGCAATGATCGCGGCGAGCTCGGGAAAGCGTTGCGCCTCGGCGACCATCAAGCGGTTGAGGGCGAGCGCCATCGGCGTCAGGGCGCCGCGCAACATGAGCTGTGCCAGACGCCGCAGCACCTCCGCGAGATTGCCGCCCCCGTAAAGCGGCGTGCCGGCCGGCGGCCGCAACCGCTCGATGACGCGGCGCACGACGGCGCCGAAGAGTGCCGCCTTGTCTGGAAAGCGGTGATAAAAGGTGCGTTTCGAGATCCGTGCGCGTTGCGCCACCGCCTCGATGCTGGTGGCGCCGTAGCCCTCGGCGAGGAACAGCTCGGTGGCGGCGTCGAGAATATGCTCGCCGAGAAGTGCCGCCGCCGCGCGCGACGGGCGGCCGCCGCGTCCTGGCGTGGCCGTCGTCGCCTCGCCCTCCGCTCAGCGTCCGTAGTAACCAGGAGGTGGCGGATAATAAGCGGGCGGCGGGGCGTAATAGACCGGTGCCGGCGGATAATAGGCCGGCCCATAGAGTGGTGCGGCCAGCACGCGCACCGGCGCGGTCACGAGCGTGGCGGCGCCGACGACCGCCGCGGCGCCCAACGCCGCGAGCCCAAAGACCGGCCAACCGTGATGGTGGGGATGCGCTGAGGCAGGTGTGATTGGTGCGGCGGCGAGCCCAACCGCGGCACAAGCACCGATGATCGCAGCTTTGTATTTCATCGTGACCAACTCCCTATCAGCGTCGCCATGCCACTCGCGACGATCCCTTTATAGGCATCGACGGAACAAAACGCGCCCGTATCGTTGCGTTATTTTCCGCGTTGCGGGCTAGGGTGGACCCGGCGCGCAATGCGTTGCGAGGTCGTCGGCTTTGGCCTAGAGGCAAGGCGGCGCTCGCCCGATCGTCCGGGGCGGCACCGCCTTTGACCATTATCGCGAGGCAAGAGCGATCAAGGCTGCCGTCGGCTATCCGAAATGATCTGGCGCGTCGGTGACGACATCGTCGATCTCGACGCCGATACGTTGTGGCTGATGGCGCACCCTGAGGAGCACTCGGACAGCGCGTAATGGCACTCGACCCGCAATTCCAAGCGGAACTGGAGCGGCGCGGACCGGCAAACGTAAGAGCACTGCTCGATGGGCTAGGCGGCGGTGTCGGACGGAATACACTGGTACCTTTGCAGTTAGCCGCTGGAGTTTCAGACCCGCCTCGCGGCGAAGTTGAAGACTGGTGGCGCGAGAAAGAGCTCGAAAAAGAGCGAGAAGCAGAAAGGGTTGCGAGTGACACCCTCAAATGGGCGAAAGTTGGCGGCAAATGGTCCAGGATCGGGGGACTTGCCGCCGTCGCCGCAGCCCTCGCCGGGATCGCGACCATCGGCGTCACGCTCTACATCGCGAGACAAGATAATGCGCCGAAGCTTGCTTTGGCGGGCCCGAGAATAGACTTGAGGGCTGAGCCGAAAACTGTCTGGTTGGATTTTGCGAACACTGGAAGAAATCCGGCGCGGCAGGGCAAGGCGATCTTATTTGAAGTCGGCAAGGATAAAGATTGGGCACACAAACGACAGGTCGGGGAAGCCGACATAATCGGCGCAGGCACGAGTGTTATGCCCGGATATAACGGAAGGGCGGAGATCAGGTTCAGTGGTCAATTACCGGGTTTTCTTCTAGCTTGCGTTAGCTACCACGACGAGGACAACAGACTCTACCAGCAGATGTTTTTTTGCGAGCAGGAGCAATAAAGGACGGCGTTAATTCCCTCGATGAGCTAGAGCCGCCTAGCTCCAAAGCTTGCGACTGATGTCAGCGGTCTGCCTGGGTTTTCAATGCCTCACTCGAAGGATTGATCTCGGGGACCGAACCCTATGATCGGTTCAGTCACGCTGCTCTGTCCGCGACAACAGCCTCGCGGCCTGTTTGCCAGAGCCTCGATCAGTCCAGTAGCGCTAAACGCCGGGTAATTGGCGAGATGTCGCCGGCCGCGGAGCACTCAGCGGCATAGCTCGATCCGCACTGCGCGCAAGAGCGCTTGAGAGCAACCGGCTCGAGATTGGTGCTGTCCATCGCGCGAGCGTCCGTTGCGGTGGGCACGGCTTGCAGCCGCGCCAGCCGCCCCAGCACCTCTTCCAAATTGCTCCGGGAGCGGAGAGCTGGCGGGCCCGTCAGACGGGCGGTCCTGGGGTCCGCCCCGGCGACCTCGCGACATTGTGGCGCGCGGCCGGTTTGCGCGATGCAAGGGAGGGCCAGATCACCATCGCCATGGATTTCGTCAATTTCGCCGACTATTGGGAGCCCACGATCCAGGGCCCACTACTGCCCAGCCTTCTCCATGGGCTGTCCCCCGAGTGGCACGAGCGTGTTCGTCGTGCTGTCGAGAGTGCTTTCCTGGTTGGTGACGCGGACGGGCCGCGCTCGTTCGCCGCGACGGCGTGGGTCGTCGGGGAATGCGCTGAGATACGGGTCGGGATCACCTCGGATCACAGGCTGAACGGGCTACGGAGTCCACGATTCTCTCCTTGTTATTGTCTATATACTCCTCTTAGCGAAGCACCGGATCGGCTCGCCGCAAAACCGACTCGGGGATCACCATATCAATCTCTTTCGCATGATTGAGATCGACGACGAGTTCCAACTTCGTCGGGTGCTCCACCGGTAAACTCGCCGCTGTTGCCCCTTTCAGAATCTTGTCCACATAGGCCGCGGCTCGGCGGTAAATATCGTTGAGGTCGGCCCCGTACGAGATCGCGCCGCCCGCAGCGACAAATGTCCGCCATTCGTAGATCGCTGGCAGCTGGTGCTTTTTCGCAAGCCCCACGATCCGTTTGGCGTCCGTGTTGAACATGGGGCTGACAAGAACGATAAGACCGTCAGCGTGTCGTTGCGTTATGTTCTCGAACACCGCTTCCAGATCGTCCGCCGCTCTCGCTTCGACGAACTCGACGCTCACTTTCAAGCTTTGGGCGATTCCGTTCACCGCGCTGACCATTTGATGTAGCGCCTCATCGCGCAGCGTGTCCGATTGGCGCAGGATTGCGACCCGAACGAGGCCGGGTAAGATTTCCTTGAGGAGAGACAAACGTTGCGATGTCAGCTGGGGTGTGATTTCGTCCAGACCGGTAACGTTTCCCCCCGGTCGGTCAAGACTCTCGACCAGCTTGAGCGCGACGGGATCAGCGCCCAGAGTAATGACGATCGGAACGGTCGAAGTCGCCTTCTTTGCTGCATATATCGCCGGCGCCGGCCCTGCGACTATCACATCGACCGGTGTCTGGGCGAGTTCGGCAGCGAACGCGTCGAACCGCTCGGGCTTTCCTTCCGCGTAGCGATATTCAACGATGACGTTCTGCCCGTCGATCCACCCGAGATCGCGTAGGCCTTGCTGAAAGCTCGTAACAAGCGGAGAGGGTGGGGAGGCCGATCCAATCCAAAGGAAGCCGACGCGTGGTGTTTGAGCATGCTGCTGGGCTTCAGTCCGGGTAACAGGAATACAGAGGGTGGGCAGGACGCATAGGAGTATGAAGAAGCCGTCTGCCGCTAGGCGCCCTGCGCCAGGCAATTTCGCTACCACCTTTCGAGATTGCACCAGCATCGGCGTATTCATGCAGCGCCCGCGATCAACAAGGCTGAAACCGGCGTTTGTCAGGCGCCCGATTTCTCGTGACTTCGACGGTAGAATAGCCACGACAGTTCCTCCTGCGCCGGGACAGGTAGTGCGAATCTGCAGGTCATCGTCGTGATGAACAAGGCCTTTTACATTTGGCTGACCGGCGACGGCAGGATGGCGGCGGGGATCGATCTGCTGACCCCAGGGATCGACGAGATTATGGGTGGCAGCCAGTGCGAGCAGCGGCCCGAGTTGGTAGACAAGCGCATGGCGGAGCGCCGCATCGACAAGGAGCACGACGCCGATACCCGAATCTTCGCCGCTCAGGGCTGAAGTGCTTTCGGCAATCGCACCTCGCATTCTCGTCCTGGCCCCGCTAGCCGAAGAATGGTCGATCCTGCTGCGGGCTTGCGAGGACGCCATCTGACGCGGTTCCTTCCGGATCTGAAGTTGCCTTGCGCCCATGTCCTCGCCTGGCGGATGGCTTTGGCGCGGGCCGGTCACGGGAAAACGCAGTGTGCCGTGCAGGCGCAATACTTGATCGGCCGGTTTCCGAGTGCCGCCCTCGTTGTGTGTGTCGACGCTGCCGGCAGTCTCGATCCAAATCTTTCTGTCGGCGATGTCGTGGTTGGGACGGAAACCGTCGAACACGATTACCGGCTGTTGTTTGCGACAAAACCGCTGCCGCGTTTTCGCGGCGATATCGCCGCCTTGATGCGACTGCGCGGCGCCTCTGCCGGCCTCTCGGGCTTCAGGATCGCCTTTGATGTCATTGCAAGCGGTGACGAGGATGTCGTGAGTTCGTCGCGGGCCGCCGAGATCCAAGCGCAAACCGGTGCGGTCTGCGTCGCGTGGGAAGGCAGCGGTGCGGCCCGGGCTGCGGCCTTCAACAACATCGGCTCGCTTGAAATTCGCGGGATCACCGATGCTGCCAATAAGGAAGCCCCGCAGGATTTCCACGACAACCTACCGATAGCGATGGCCAATCTTTTTCGGCTGCTGGAGGTGTTGTTGACTACGGAAAGCCGATATGCGGTTTGTCAGACATCGGGCAACTATCACGCCAGGGCGCCCGACAGAAAGCGGATCCTATCGGCCCGCCCTCCTCGGCCATCGGTTCGGACGAAGAGGGTCAATTCAACTAATACGACGCCTCGTATGATTCCGCTAGATGGTAGTGTTTGAGTTTGCGCGGGCGGAAGAGGCCACATGTCGAGCACGCAAGGGATCCAAGCGGAGGCGCCGACCGCGGTGTTCGGCCCCATTACGGGAGATATTTATCAGCGCCAGATGGGCCGCGGGAGCCAGCGTCTCGCAGAGCCGTTTCTGGACTTCGTGGCCGCTAACCTGCGCGGTGCGGCTGCGCTCGACGTCGGTTGCGGAACTGGCAGTCTAAGCTTCGCGATAGCCCGCCGCGACCCGACAGCGTCGGTCACCGGCTGCGACATTTCCGAGGCGCTCCTGGCGCATGGTCGGGCCGCGAACCCCTACCCGGACCGCGTGCGCTTCGAACTGGGGAACGCATGCGCCTGCCCTTCTCGGACGACAGCTTCGTTCTCGTCGTCTCCAGCCTTGTGCTCATCTTCGTCCCCGACGGCGCGCTCGCGGCGGCAGAGATAGCTCGCGTCGCTAAGCTAGGCGGAGTTGTGGCGACGGCCACCAGGGACCTTCGCGGCGGGGTGATCACCGCGCGCATGCCGTACGACACGAGCGTCGCCCTCGGCGTGCCGGCAGCGGAGAGCTGGCGGGCGCGTCAGTTGGGCGGTCCTGGGTCCGCCCCGGCGAGCTCGCGAAATTGTGGCGCGCGGCCGGTTTGCGCGATGTGCGGGAGGGGCAAATCACCATCCGCATGGATTTCGCCAACTTCGCCGACTATTGGGAGCCCGCGATCCAGGGCCCACTATTGCCCGGCCTTCTCCATGGGCTATCCCCCGATTGGCACGAGCGTGTCCGCAGCAGCTGTGGAGAGAGCTTTCCTGGTTGGTGACGCGGATGGGCCACGCTCGCTTGCCGCGACGGCGTGGGTCATCGCGGGAATGCGCTGAGATACGGTCCGGCACGACAAATCGCGCGCGGTAGGACTGGCGCGATGGCAGATCTCGGCGGGCGTCCAATCGTGATCTGCGCCAGCATTGGCGGCCTCGTGGCTGCTGGCGCACTCGCCAATCGCTAGGAGGAAATGCCTCTCTGAAACGCTCGAGCCTCGCAAATCCGCCACACAAGGACGCCATCCTCAGGGGCTGTGCGCCCGAGGGCGCAAAGTACTCGAGCAGCTTTTCCCAGGCCTGAACGAAAAAATGGTCGCGCACGGCGCTATTACAGCGATGTCATCGATGACGTCCTGTGGTTCAATCACTGCGTTTATCTGCTGGACGCGCCGAGCTCGCAGCAGGACTGCTCATTATTGTCGACCAGCGAAAGCTGATACGCCGGAATTATCGTGGTCCTTTCCTCTTGAGGCCGTCGATGCGTCGCTGAATAAACCACGAGAAATAGCCGTCATACTTGTTCTGAATCTCGGGTTTGAGCCAATCAAAACCGGTGATCGTGCCGCGGCAGCTTGACGCTCCACACCGGCATTCCATTTCATACGGCTCGTCGTCGGTCATTGCGTAATCAAAGGTCAGCTCTTCATCCGCTTCGATGTTCCGGAGGGACACGTAGACCACCTGACCCTGCAACCCGAGATTCGGCTCGCACCAATGGTTGAGGTGCATCATGCCGCCTTCACGCTGGCGCTTGGTTGCCGGGCCCATAAAAAGGTCTTCGGTGATTTGAATTTCCGATGGCCCGAGCTTCTTGCCGATCTGGTCGCGCTGGGCTCTGGTGAGGACATAGCCGCCTTTCACCACCACGACCTCGCCGATCTCGATGGCTCGCTTTGCGAAGAGTCCCCGCCCGTCGATCGGGCTTTTACGTTTCTCGACCTTTGGCGAGAAATAACTCAGGTTGAGTTGCCGCTTCCCCACAGTTTCACCTCTGGCTGGCCATGGGTTTGGTACCGACCGAGCAATGAAATGGCCACGCCACCATCAACACTCCGTCCTGCTCCGCCTTGTCGCGGGCGGCGTGCCAGATGGGGAGCTCCTCCGCGGTGAGCAACGACAGCGTATAGTCCTCGCGAGGCCGCCAAAGCGCCCCACCCGGCCGATCCAGTGTGAGCAGGGACGGGAAACTGACGAGACCGCCGAGCCCGGCCCGCCGCATCCGGCGATAAAGACTGGCATCCGCGACGCCGTTCTCGGCAACCGAGCGCGGCGGTTGGGCGATCTTCCGGCGGAACGGCTCGGGCAAATCGAGGTTCCACCATTGCGGCAGGTCGAGCGAGCGGACGATGATGCCGATGCGCCCGCCCGGCGCGGCGACACGCATCATCTCGGCAATCGCGCGATCGGCATCGCACTCCTCGAGCACGGTGACAGAAAAGATTGCGCCAAACGCGGCGTCAGGTAATGGCAAGGTCTCGGCGCTGCCCGGCAGAAAGCGGATCGCATCGGCGAGCCCCTCCTCGGCCGCCAGCGCTTCGGCTTCCTTCAGGTAGAACGGGTTCATATCGATCGCGGTGATCGGGTTGGCGCCGCCAAGACGCTGCGCCAGCAGCCGGTCGAGCGAGCCGGC
>Ga0306920_100005685_pt1 | contig 16144 bp, 13 predicted proteins | sample flu12Cox44000170_FD_204666 | JGI IMG/M metagenome (GOLD analysis project Ga0306920, IMG submission 204666) | Lab enrichment of tropical soil microbial communities from Luquillo Experimental Forest, Puerto Rico - flux4day.12C.oxic.44.000.170 (v2)... | ecosystem: Environmental > Terrestrial >... | reverse complement strand
GGCGAGCACGGCCTCGTTCTCGCCGAGATCCGCGACCCGGACCGCCAGGATCGGCCCGCCCGGCGGGGTCTCGCCGCCGAATCGCCGGATGTCCGCCTTGCTGAACGGCCGTTCCCAGGCGAACGCCTTCCCCGCGACGAACCAGGTCCGCGTCCCATGCCGCTCGCCCTCGGTGACCTCGGGCAGCGCCGTGGCGATGCGGGCCGCGTCGTCGAGTATCGCCATACCGGTACCGTACGCCGCCGCCGCCACGGGCCGCCCGCCACGGGCCGCCCGCCACGGGCCGCGCGGTCGGATCGCCCGCTACGGGCCGCCCGCTACGGGCCGCGCGGCCGGGCGCACCCGGACGGGCCCGGTATGCAAGGCTGTCCCCCGGCGGCGAGGGAGGACGGCATGGCAGCGACGGCACTGCTGATCATGGACGTGCAGCAGGGCATCGTGGAGCGCTTCGCCGGCGAGGGCGGCTACCTGGACCGCCTCGGTACCGCGATCACCGCGGCGCGCGCCGCGGGCGTGCTGGTCTGTTACGTGACGGTCATGTTCCGCCCCGGCCACCCCGAGGTCAGCGACCGGAACAACAGCTTCGCCGCGCTCGCCGGGTCCGGCCGGTTCACCGACGGCGACCCAGGCGCCCAGATCCCCGCCGAGGTCGCTCCCGCGCCCGGCGAGGCGGTCGTCACCAAGCGCCGGGTCTCCGCCTTCACCGGCAGCGATCTGGAGGTGCTGCTCCGCGCCCGCGGCGTCTACCACCTGGTGCTGGCCGGCATCGCCACCAGCGGGGTGGTGCTGTCCACCCTGCGCCAGGCGGCCGACCTGGACTACCGGCTGACCGTGCTGGCGGACGGCTGCCTGGACCGCGACCCGGAGGTGCACCAGGTGCTGCTGCACAAGGTGTTCCCCCGGCAGGCCGAGGTGACCAGCATCGCGGACTGGGCGGCCGGCCTGGCCGGGGCCTGATCCCGCGCCGCGGCCCGGCCGGCCTGGCCGGGGCCTGATCCCGCGCCGCGGCCCGGCCGGCCTGGCCGGGGCCTGATCCCGCGCCGCGGCTGCCGGGCCGCTACAGCCAGTCCTTGCGCTTGAAGACGAAGTAGAGCAGCGCCCCCGCCGTGATCATGAGGCCGACCGAGGCGATAAGTCCCGGGGTGTCGCTGAACCCGGGATATGGCACGTTCATCCCGTAGAACCCGGTGATGAACGTCGGCACCGCGATGATCGCCGCCCAGCTGGTGACCTTCTTGGTGATGATGTTCATCCGGTTGCCCTGGATGGTCAGGTTGGTCTCGAGGATGGTCGTCACCAGGTCCCGGAGGCTGTCGGTCCAATCGGCCGCGCGCAGCACATGGTCGTAGACGTCCTGGTAGTAGGGCATCATGTCGTCGCTGACGACGTGCAGGTCCCGGCGCATCAGCGAGTTCACGACCTCGCGCATCGGGATCACGATCCGGCGCAGCAGCACCAGGCTCTTGCGCAGCTCGAAGCTCCGCCGCTGCACGTCGAGGCTCGCCGGGTTGGGCGCGAACAGGTCATCCTCCAGCGCTTCGACGGCGTCATCCATGCTCTGCACCGCTTCGAAGTGGCCGTCCACGATGTAGTCGAGCAGCCCGTGCAGCAGGTAGCCGACGCCGAACTTGGCCAGGTCGGAGCTGGCATCCCAGCGGTCCACCACCGCGCCGATGTCCAGTCCGTCGTCCTTGCGGACGGTGATCAGCGCCCGCCCGGTGACGAACGCGGCGAGCTCGCTGGTGGCCAGTTGGCCGGTATCGGTGTCCAGCTTCGCGCTGTAGGCGGTCAGGAACAGGTGGCTGTTGTAGCGGTCCAGCTTGGGACGCTGCCGTTCGTAGACGGCGTCCTCGACGGCGAGCGGGTGCAGGCCGAACTCCTCGCTCAGCACGTCAAGGTCCTCGCGGTCCGGGCTCCGCAGGTCCAGCCAGATGGTGGCGGTCGGGTCATCCATATAGTCGCTGATGTCGGTGACCGGGAAGCCCTCGAGTTCGAGGTGACCGTCCCGGTAGAGCCGGGTGCGCGCCTGGCACTTGGTCGGGGTGACCTGGCTGATCGTGGCGGCCGCCACCGTCTGCGGGTCGCGCCCGCCGAACGTCTCAGCCGCCGGAGGCCGGGCGCCCAGGGCGCCACCTGATGTGCCGTTCACCTGGGCCAGCCCGCCCGTCTCGGCGGGGTCGCGCTGGGGTGCGTTCATCGTTCCTCCTTGGGTGCGCCGTCACTGTAGCGCTCACCCTTGGCGGCCAGGGCCGCAGCCCGGAGCGGTACCGTGCCATGCGTGACCGATTTGACCTGGCTTGATGCCACCGCCCAGGCCGGCCTCGTGCGTCGCGGCGAGGTCAGCCCGATAGACCTGGTGGCGGCGGCGATCGGCCGGATCGAGGCGCTCAACCCCCGGCTGGGCGCGGTGGTCCGGACCCGGTTTGACCAGGCTCGGGCCGAGGCCGCGAGCGCGCTGCCGGACGGCCCGTTCCGCGGCGTGCCGATCCTGCTCAAGGACCTGGGCTGCCTCGTGGCCGGTGAGGTGACCGCCGCGGGCCTCGGGCCGCTGCGCGACCTGCCCTGGCCGGTGACGTCCAACGTGGCCCGGCAGCTCCGGGCGGCCGGTTTCGTCTCACTGGGCCGGACCAGCGTGCCCGAGCTGGGCACGAGCGTGACCACCGAGCCGAAGAGCTTCCCGCCGGCCCGCAACCCGTGGCACCCGGGGCATTCCACCGGCGGGTCGTCGGGCGGGTCGGCGGGCGCGGTGGCCAGCGGCATGGTGCCGGTGGCGCAGGCCGCCGACGGCGGCGGTTCGATCCGCATCCCGGCGAGCGCGTGCGGGCTGGTCGGGCTCAAGCCGACCCGGGGCCGGATCGGCCAGGGCCCGCTGCCGGGGGACGGATGGGCCGGGGGCCTCACGGACGGGGCGCTGACCCGGACCGTCCGGGATGCGGCCAGCGTCCTTGACGTGATGAGCGCGCGGGTGCCAGGCGAGCCGTACTACGCGCCGCCGCTGCCCGGCCCGCTGGCCGCGGAGGTCGGCGCAGACCCAGGCCGGCTCAGGGCGGGGCTGGTCAGCCGGCCCGTCGGCGAGTTGTACGCCGACGATCCGGACTGCCGCGAGGCGGTGGCCGTTGTCGCGCGGCTGCTGGAGTCGCTCGGCCATCACGTCGAGGAGTCCGCGCCCGCGGCCATGTTCGAGCCCATGTTCGCCAGGCACTTCAACACGATCATCGCCGCGGACACGGAGACCACGTTCAAGGCGTTCGAGCGCGCGCTCGGCGCCCCGATCGCCGACGGCGACATCGAGCCGCGCAACGCTCACTACCGGCGCACCGGCCAGGCGCTCACCGCGGTGGCGTACCTGCAGGCCCGGCAGTGGCTGGGCACGTGGTCGCGGCGCATGGCGGACTGGTGGACCGGCCACGACCTGCTGGTCACGCCCACCGCGGGGGCGCCGCCCCCGGAGCTTGGCTGGTTCACCGCCGCGGGCCCGAGGCAGGAGGGCCCGCGGATCGCCGGTTTCATGCCCTACACCGCGCAGTTCAACGCGACCGGCCAGCCCGCGGTCAGCGTGCCGCTGCACTGGACCGCCGGTGGCCTGCCGGTCGGCGTGCAACTGGCCGCCGCCTACGGCCGGGAGGACCTGCTCGTCCGGGTGGCCAGCCAGCTGGAACAGGCCGCGCCCTGGGCGGACCGGCACCCGCCGCTGTAGCCGGCCGGCCGCGCCCGTCAGCTCGTCACGGGATCGGGCTGCCGAGGTTGAACGGCCGCAGGTACGGAGCAGGCCGGAAGCGGAGGAACGCCGGCGCGGTCGGGACGACCTGGTTTTTAGCGACCACGAAGATGTTGAACTGCGGACCGAGCGCCGCCGCGTTGGAGTTCAGGTTGGCTGGCTTGAGGGCCGAGCCGGTCCAGTGCCCGGTGTCGAGCCGGTTCAGCAGGACGCGCGCGGCGGTGATCATCTCCGCCGGGGTGAACGCGCAGTGCCCGGCGCGGTGCACGAAGATCTGCCGCAGCAGCGACGTGTTGCCCGCCTGGCCGACCACGCTGCGGTAGGCCTGCTCGTTCTCCGGCACCACCAGGCCGTCGCCGGTGGTGTGCATGGTCAGCACCGGGATGGAGATCTTCCCGTCGAAGGTGATGTTGTGCTCCACGTACCGCACCGCCGAGGGGTCGGCGCTGATCTGGGCGGCGTTCTGCAGCGTCGCCAGGTCCGCGCCCAGGTTCAGCCCGGCTGCCTTGTACAGCCCGGCCACCTCCGCGCTGTCGGCGGACTCGGCGAGCTGGGTGGTGTAGTTCACGCCGGTGGTCCAGGACACGTTGCCGCCCGCCCGGGCCTCGAGTTCCGCGCGCAGTGCGAAGATGAAAAAGCCGTCCACCTGAGTGATCCACTGGTACTGGTTGGCCTCCTGCGCGGCGAAGTCGCCGGGGGCGGGCTCCTTGGACAGCGGCGTGAACCAGCCCGGGGTGTCCGCCAGCGCAGCGACCAGCGCCAGCCGGGCCCGGCCCTGCTCGGTCTGCTGCGCTGCAACCGCGGCGGCGGACGCCTCCTGGAAGTTGGCGGTCGGGTCGGTGATGTTCACTACGCTCACCGACGGGTCGATCAGCTGCTTGAACGCGAACGCGCCGTCGAGGGCGGTGTTCCAGGTGGCCACGCCGCCGGCCAGCACCCCGCACATGGGCAGGGCGGCGCTGAACCGCCCCGGGTACCGCTGGATCAGGCCGGCGGTGATGATGCCGCCGAGCGAGTGGCCCCAGGCGATCGTCCGGGTCGGCCGCTGGTAGGTGCTCGCGAACGCGTTCAGGGTGCTGATCTGGTCGGGCAGCGCCTGCTGGATCGCCCAGCCGGTGGTGGCGTAGGAGGACCCGGCGAGCGCGAAGCCGTGGCCGAGCAGCCAGGAAGCGGTGACCGGGTCACCGGCGTCCATGGCGGGGTTCGGTTGGCCGGGCACCGCGTACCCGTGACTGTAAAGGAACAACGTGCCGTTCCAGCTGCCGGCCGGGCACTGGATCTCGTAGGCCGCCCCGTCGGCCAGCGTGCCGTTGACCGTCGTCATCGACCCGGTGCCGCCGCAGGTCTGGGAGGCGGCGTACGTGGCGGCGGGCCAGGCTAGCCCGGCGGCCACTACCGTGACGGAGAATCCGATGGCGGCTACTCTGCTCCTGATTTTCACAACCCACTCTCCGTGCGAGACCACTGTGATGAATGATGCTTCATCGCAGACTGTAGCCCTGCCCGCATGTACCGGGATGGAGAGTGTTCTATCTCCGGATGGCCATTCGGGTTGTGGCTGCACCTGGTCAGGTTGTGGCTGCACCTGGCCGTATCTCGAGCGCGGTCAGGCCATATCCCGCGGAGAGTTCAGGCCGCATCCCAGGTGTGCTCGGGCGGCATTCAGCCGCCGAACGCGGATTCGATCTCGGCGCGGTGGTCGTCGGGGTGCCGGATCGCGATCTGGGCGAAGCGCGCGACCCTGCCGCCGCCCGCCTGCAGGCCGGCGGCGGAGCAGCCCGCCACCAGGCCGCTGAAGTCGGCGCCGCTGCGGCGCAGGTGCGCGATGGCCTCGTCCGGCGTCACGGCGGCCGCCGCGACGGCGTGCTCGGCGTTGAGCGCGTCCACCGCGGTACCGTCCACCGCCACGTCCTCGCCGGCCAGGATCCGCCGCGCCCAGCCGCCCATGTACTCGTACGCGTGCGCGACGTGATCCACGATGACGCCCACCGGCCGCGGATCCCCCCGGACCGGCGCGGCGCGCCATTGCTCCGGTGAGCAGCCGGCCGCGAAGGCGATCAGCCGGTCCCTCGCCGCGTCGATCTCGGCCGCGTACTCGGCCGGGCTGGGCACCGCATCGCTCATGCCCGGACCCTGGCTCCCGCGGGTGACCGGGAGCCCGTCACACGAGCCCGGCGTAGAGGAGGTCGCGCAGCGACGTCCGATCGACGGCAAACAAAATCGAGCGCCTGACGGCGTGACACGTGAGCGCGCCCTGCTGCCCGCGCAGGGTGGCCTGGTCGCCGAAGAACTGACCCGGCCCAAGCCGCAGCACCGTCTGATCGGCGCCGTAGCCCTCGGCGCAGATCTCGACCTCCCCGTCGATCACGACGTAGTACTCACCCGTCGATTCACCCGGACGAAAGACAATCTGGCCGGGTTCATAAGTCAAACGGTCGAGAATGGTCGAAACCCCGCCCCGCGAAGGAGGCGGCGGTGCGTCGTCCAACTGGAACGTCCGGCGGATCTGCGATGGCTGCCCGGTGACCACGTTGTAGTCGTAATCCACGAAATGCATTTCACTCGGGGTGATGACATAGATCACTCCGGGCGGCCGCGCGAACTCTTGACCGAACTTCAACAGGCATAGCGACCAGGCGACGGCGGCCTGCTCTTCTGTCGCGGGCCGGCAACGGCCGACGCCCTGCAGCTCGCGCACCTTGCGCCAGTCCACGGTGTAGTCATCGACCGTGAACGAGACGTGCCTGCTGTCCTTGACGTTGCGCAGCATCTGGGTTCCTTCGCCCGCGAAGAAGTAGATGCTGTCGGCGTTGTTCGCGTAGACGACCGTGTCGGCGTGCGGCATCCCGGTGAACGACGAGGTTGACAGGGTGATCACGTGATGGCGGCCCAGATGCTCGATAACCTCACCTGGCATGCCCTGGGTAGTGCTGGCCACTTGAGTCGTCATAATGACCCTCCCAATGGGAACCCCTAGCGTCCACCGATGGGAGCTTATCGCCGCGCCGATAACCGGGTCTACCTGCGTGAGTGCAAAAAATCGACGAGATGCGCGCGCCACGGGCCGGGCCGCCTCGCCCGGACTCCCGATACGCACCGGCCGGGCAATAACCCCACCCAGCCGGCCAGTTCACCGGACAATACCCCGGAAAAGGTAGTCGTTGTCACAACGACGACAAACACATGTACCGGCGGAAAAGCCAAATCGTCGTGCTCATTAACTGGCAGGAAGGTGGTACCGCGGCAGCGGGGAGAACAGCAGCACGGCGAAGCCCGCCATGCCGCCGACGGCCGCGATCCACAGCGTCGGCCGCAGGCCGAGGACCGTGCCGAGGACGCCGCCGGCCAGCGCGCCGAGCGGCCTGGTGCCGTAGTTGACCGCCTGGAACGCGCCGCTCACCCGGGATTTGAGCGCGTCCGGTATCACCGCGGCGAAGATCGAGCCGGCGGTGATGTCGAGTGCCATGACCCCGAACCCGGAGACGAACTCGGCGGCGAACAGCATCGCGAGGACGGCAGGCTGGGGGCCGCCCGCCAGCGGCACCAGGGCCAACGGTGCGGTAAAGACCAGGCAGGACGCGGTGAACAGGCGCCCCGTGCCCAGCCGCGCCGACAGGCGCTTGGTGGCTAGCGCGCCGAGCACCCCGCCGACCGCCCCGGCGCCCAGTACCAGGCCGAGCAGGCCGGGCCGGACGTGCAGCGCGCGGGTGGCGTACAGCACGAACAGCGCGAAGAACACGAAGTTGAAGAAGTTGATGATCGCCACGGCCAGCAGCGACCACCGGATGACCGGCGAGCCCTTGATGAACCGCGCGCCCGCGGTGAGCGCGCCCCGGCCAGGCCCGGCCGGCGACGGCTCGGCCACCGGGGTCCGGCCGAGGAAGAACGCCGAGCCGAGGAACGACAGCGCATCGGCGGCCACGGCGAACGGCGCGCCCAGCACCTCGACCAGGATGCCGCCGGCGCCGGGGCCACCGGTGAAGGACAGCGCCCGGCTCCCGTAGATCAGCGAGTTTCCCTCCAGATAGGCGTCGCCGGGCACGAGGGACACGAACAGCGTGGGCTGGCAGACGGTGAACAGTACGCTGAACACCCCGGTGCCCAGCGCGACCGCGTAGAGCTGCCAGATGGTGAGCACGCCAAGCGCGTAGCAGGCCGGGATGCTGGCCAGCAGCGCGGCCCGGCCGAGGTCGGCCGTCATCATCAGGGCGCGCCAGTGGCCGTGCCGGTCCGCCAGCGCGCCCGCGTGCACGCCGAGCAGCAGGCTCGGCAGCCACACCAGGGCGGCGAGCAGGCCCATCTGTGCCGGGGAGGCCTTCAGGCTCAGCACGGCAACCAGCGGCAGCGCGATCGAGGAGATCTGGTCGCCGAACATGGAGATCGTCTGGCCGGACCAGTACCGCCGGAACCCCGCGTCCCGCAGCAGGGCGGGGACCCGCGCGGCGAGCCGGGGCCCGAGGGCGCCGCGGCCGGCCCGCTGGCCCCCGCGTGCCGCCCGGCCCGCGTGCGTGCCCGATGCCGTGGCCGCGCTCACGGGCCGCTGTCGCCGGCGGCCGGCCCGCGCCGGGAACGACCCGGGCCCTGCGCCGGGGCACCGAACTGGATGTAGTTGATCAGCCGGGCGCCCGCCGGGCGCAGCTCGGGCCGGGTCATCCGGTCGAGATAGCGGTCGAGCAGGCCGTCCACCTGCTCACCGAGCTCGGTCAGCTCGGCCGGGGTCAGGTACAGGAGCACGTCCGACATCAGCGCGGCCTGCTGCCACTCGGCCGGCTCGTCCGCCCTGGCCTCCAGCCAGCCCATCATCTGCTCGTAGTAGCGCTCGGCGACCAGCGACCGGAACAGCCCGGACGCGGCGGCGAGCTCCGGGCTGTCAGCGACCGTCGGTATGTCGGTGAACATGGTGGTGGCCCGCCAGGGGCGCTCCCGGCCCCGGCCGCCGCCCGCCTCCTCGACCAGGCCGTACTTGGCGAGCTGCCGCAGGTGGAACGAGCAGCTCGCGGAGCTCTCGCCGAGCAGTTCGCCCGCCCGGGTCGCCGTCAGGGGCCCCTCCGTGCGCAGCATCCCGAGCAGCGACAGCCGCAGCGGGTGCGCCAGCGCGCGCAGCGCCCGGGGGTCGGTCATCCGCTTGACGGATCGCGCCTGCTGTTCTGGCATACATGCAAAGATATCTTTCGAAAGATATCTTTGCAACATGCCTTACGAAGCAGCGCCCGCACCTGGATCCCCCGTGGCCGCCCGCCGGGGCCGGGCACCCTGACCGCCGTCCGGGCCGGGCGGGGGCCGTGCCGTGCTCCGGCGCGCGCAGGCCGCCTTGCCGCGCCCCGCCGCAGCAGGCCAGAATTCCCGGTAAGCAGGGAGCAGAGGGGGAAGCGCGGCCATGGAACTGCTGGAGCGGACGGCCTTTCTGCAGACGCTGGCCGAGTACGCGGCCGAGGCCCGGCAGGGCACCGGCCGCCTGGTCCTGGTGTCCGGCGAGTCCGGCATGGGCAAGACGGTGCTCCTGGAGGAGTTCCAGCAGCGCCTGCCGGGTGCCCGCTGGCTGTGGGGCGGGTGCGACGGCCTGCTCACCCCCCGCCCGCTCGGCCCGCTGTTCGACATCAGCGCGCAGCTCGACGGGGGCTTCGCCGAACTGTGCCACGGCGGGGCACCGCGGGACCGGCTGTTCACCGGCTTCCTGACCGAACTGGGCCCGCCCGCCGCGTTCACCGTGGCGGTGATCGAGGACGTGCACTGGGCCGACGAGGCCACGATCGACCTGCTCAGCTTCCTCGGGCGGCGGCTCGGCCGGGTGCCGGCCCTGCTGCTGGCCACCTACCGGGACGACGAACTAGCGGGCGACCACCCGCTCCGCATCGTCCTCGGTGATCTCGCGACGCAGCGCACCACCCGGCGGATGCGGATGCCGCCGCTGTCGCAGGACGCGGTCCGGGCGCTGGCCGGGCAGCGGGACGTGGACGTCGCCGAGCTTCACCGGGTCACCGGCGGGAACCCGTTCTACGTCACCGAGGTGCTGGCGGCCGGCTGGCCCTCGGTGCCCCCCACCGTCCGCGACGCCGTCGGCGCCCGGCTGGCCCGGGCCAGCTCCGGTACCCGGCAGGCGGTGGAGACCGCCGCCGTCAACGGGGCGCGAGCGGACCGGGCCCTGGTGGCGTGGATCCTGGCGGACGCCCAGACGTCGGCCGACGAATGCCTGGCTACCGGCGCCCTGGTTCCCGACGGGACCGGGCTGCGCTTCCGGCACGAGCTTGTCCGGATGGCCGTCGAGGCGGGGATCACGCCGCACCGCAAGACCGAACTGCACGCCCGGCTGCTGGCCGCGCTGGAGGAACGCGGCGACGCGGACACCGCGCTGCTGGCCCACCATGCCGAGGGCGCCGGCGATGCGCGGGCGGTGCTGCGGCACGCCCCGGAGGCAGCCGTGCGTTCGGCCGCTCTGGGGGCACATCGCGAGGCGGCGGCACAGTATGAGCGGGCCTTGCGCAACGCACAAGAGCTGGGCAAGCCGGCGCTGGCGGTCCTTTATGAGGGCGTGGCCACCGAGTACTCACTGCTGGACCGGTGGGAGCAGGCGGAAGTGGCGCGCCGCACCGCCCTGGCGCTGCGGCGTGCGTTGGGCGATGAGGAGAAGGCCGGCGCGAACCTTCGCCTGCTGTCCGCAACCCTTTGGCGGCTGTGCCGCGGCGAGGAAGCCAGCCGGGCCGCCCGCGAGGCGGTGGCCGTCCTGGAGCCGCTGCCGCCGAGCAAGGAGCTCGCCTGGGCCTACGCCGGTCTCGCCATCGACGAAATAGCCACGGGCTGCGTCGGCGAGCGGACGCTGGCCTACCTCGGCAAGGCGCGGGAGATGGGCGAGCAGTCCGGCTACCCGGACGTGCTGTGTTACGTGCTGAACTCGACCGGCCTGTACCTCCTCGAGGCCGGCCGGGGCGGGATGCCCGAGCTCGAGGAAAGCCTTCGGCTCGCCCTGGAGGCGGACCTGCCGGAGATGGCCGGCCGGGCATACAGCAGCCTGATGGAGGCCGCCACGAGGCAGCACCGGTTCGCGGACGCGGAGCGCCACTACGCCGAGGGCCTCGCCTACTGCGAGAGCGGCGAATTGGGCGTCTTCACCATGTGCATCAACGGCTGGCGATCCCGCGAGCTGCTCTGGCTGGGGCGGTGGGACGAGGCGGCGGAGATCGCCGCCCAGATGCTGGGCAGCCCGGGCATCTCGCCGGTCAACCAGCTCAACCCGCTCCTTACGCTGGGCACCATCCGGGGCCGCCGCGGCGAGGGCGGAGCGTGGGAGCTGCTGGACCGGGCGCTGGAGAACGCCGAGGGGGTGGGCGAGCCGACGTGGATCGCGCCGACGCGGGCGGCGCGCGCGGAGCTGAGGTGGCTCGAGGGGAAGCCCGACCTCGCGGCCGCCGAGGCCGGGACGGGCTACGACCGGGTGGCCGGGCGGGTCGACCCGTGGGCCTCCGGGTCGCTGGCCATCTGGCTGCTGCGGCTCGGCGCGCGGTCCGGCCTGCCCGATCTGCCGGAGCCTTACGCGCTGGAGGCCGCCGGCGACCACCGTGCCGCCGCCGCCGCGTGGGAGCGCATGGGCCGGCCCTACGACGCCGCGCTGGCCAGCGCGTGGTCGCCGGAGGAGGCGGACCTCAGGGACGCGCTCGCCGGGCTCCGAGAACTGGGCGCGAGCGCGGCAGCCGCCGCTGTCCGGCGGCGGATGAGATTGCGGGGCGTGAAGACCATCCCGCGCGGGCCCCGGCGCGCCACCCGGGCCGCGCCTGCCGGGCTGACCGCCCGGGAGCAGGAGGTCCTGGCGCTGGTCGCCGACGGCCTGCCAGACCGGGAGATCTCCGAGCGGCTGTTCATCTCCGAGCGGACCGTGCACCACCACGTCTCCGCGGTGCTGTCCAAGATCGGCGTCTCGTCCCGGACCGCGGCGGTCAAGGAGGCCGCTCGGCTAGGCATCGGGTCCTGACCGGGCCGCGCAATCTAGGCAGTCACCGCGCCAATCTAGGCAATCGCCGCCGCTAAACCGGGCATTTTCCCCGATGAGCCCGCTGACCTGGCCACCTTACGGTCGCAGGAGAAATTCCGACGACTGAAGGGAGGCCAGCAGTGCCGCTTTTCATGGATCTCCATGAGATCGACGGCGGCGTGAGCATGGACGACGTCGCCAAGGCCCACCTCGCGGACCTGCAAACGCAGGGGGACCACGACGTGCGGTACCTGAGGTACTGGGTCGATGAAGGAAACGGGCGGGTGTTCTGCCTGGTCGAGGCACCGTCGGCGGAGGCAGCGGCCACCGTCCACCGGGAGGCCCACGGCCTGGTTGCCGATCACATCTACCGGGTCCAGGAAGGTTCGTAGAGCAATGAGAAAACACAAGATGCGCTTGCTGAGGCTCGCCGGAATCACCGCCGTGGTGCTGTCCGCCGGCCTGTGGATGCTGATCCCGGCCTGGGCCCAGACGCCCACGGCGAAGGCGATGGGCGGCCCCGGGAACGCTGCCCTGACCAAGGACATCGCCGCGGCCCGGATGGCGACCGCGAAGTACGCCACCAACCTGGCCAAGGCGCAGGCCGACGGCTACAAGATCATCACGAAGATGATGCCGGACATGGGCTACCACTTCCTGAACCCGAGCATCAGCGGGTTCGACGTCCGCAAACCGCCGATCCTGGTGTACGAGCACACCGGGCCGAACACGTGGCAGCTCGGCGCCCTGGAATGGGTCTTCCCCTCGATCCCGACGACGCCGCCGCTGCCGAACGCCTCGTACGGTTTCTTCCCGGCGGCCTGTCACTACACCGACGGCACGTTCGTCCCGGAGCCGACCCAGCAGGACTGCCCGGCGACCGCACCGGGCTCGGGTGCCCCGTTCTTCTTCTGGCACCCCGACCTGTACACGCTGCACGTCTGGGTCTGGTACCCGAACCCGGCGGGCCTTTACTCCAGCACGAACCCGCTGGTCTCCCCCTTCAACGGCGGCTGAAAGGTTATCCCGCTCGTGGCAGGGCGGGCCGCGACGGCCCGCCCTGCTCGGGGGTCCTGGGGTCTCCACCTGGGCCAACACACGCGCGGGCGGCCGGCCCGCTGTATCAGCGCCACACCGCCGTCCTCTTCCCCCCGACAGCTTCATCCATAGAACGGGGGCCAGCATGCACACGCAAGACGGCGGTGGAGGCGCGGCGAGAAAGAACGGGCGAAATGGGAGCGCGACCACCATGACCGAGAACAACAAGACCGCCGGCCTCACCCGGCGCAGGCTTTTGGCGGGGGCCGGGACGGCGGGAGCCGGGCTGGCCGCCGCGTCGTCAGGAATACTGCCCGGACTCCGCCCCGCTGCCGCGCGAGCGGCGGTGACCGGGGCCGGGGCGGCGGGGCACTCGCTGCCACCGGGCGCCCCGGCCAACAGCATGCTTTTCGGCCGGATCTTCCCGCAGTTGCCGTCGTTCGCGCCGGTGACCGACACCGTCCAGGCCGCCCTGCTGGAGGTCGGCGCGCAGGGCGGCATCATGGACGCCCAGGACGACCTGGCCGCGGGCCCGAAAGAGCTGATCGTCGATCCGGCCGTGAACGGCAACCCGACGGCCAGCAACCCCTACGGGACCAACCCCGACAACCCGACGATGACCGCTGGCTCGACGTTCGTCGGCCAGTTCACCGACCACGACATTACCTTCGACCAGACCTCCCACCTGGGCGTGACCACCAACCCGCTGACCTCGCCCAACACCCGCACGCCGGCGCTGGACCTGGACTCGGTGTTCGGCGGCGGGCCCACGATCAGCCCGGACCTGTACGTGCCCGGCCCCGACGGGAGCGCCGGCCCGCAGTTGCTGATCGGCTCCGGCGGGGTGCACGAAGACGTGCCCCGGACCGCCAACGGCGATGGCAGCTACTCCGCCATCCTCGGCGACCCGCGCAACGACGAGAACCTGATGATCGCCGGGCTGCACTGCGGCCACATCCTCTTCTACAACCGGGTCCTGTCCGAGCTGGGGAGCATGAACCTGTCCCGGTTCCCCGCGGCCCGAAACGCGGACCGGCGCCAGCTGGCCTCGGCAAACAGCCGGGACGGCGCGCTGAACTACCTGAGGTACCAGATCGCCCGCCAGGTGACGCTCTGGCACTACCAGTGGCTGCTGGTCAACGAGCACCTGCCGCAGATCGCCGGGCAGCAGGTGGTCAGCGACGTGCTCGCCGGCGGCAACCAGTTCTACCGGCCGCCGCCGGGGGATGCGTTCATGCCGATCGAGTTCGGCGCGGCCTGCTACCGGTTCGGCCATTCGATGGTCCGGCCGTCGTACCGGGCCAACTTCACCAGCGGCACCGGCGACTCGGCCAACCCGGCCGCCGACCCGTTCTTCGGCCTGGTCTTCGACGCGACCGAAGCCGAATTCAACGGCCCGGTCACCTCCGACCGCGACGACCTGCTCGGCGGCTACCCGGCGCCGCGCCGCTACGTCGGCTGGCAGACCTTCTTCGACTTCGGCGACGGCCAGGTCAAGAACAACAAGAAGATCGACACCACGATCTCCTCGGTCCTGTTCACCCTGCCGCTGCCGGCCATCGCGCCGCGCACCCAGCTCGCGCCCACCGTGCTGCCGCAGCGCAACCTGCTCCGGCAGCTCACCTGGAGCCTGCCCTCGGGGCAGGCCGTGGCGCAGGCCATGGGCATCCCGTCGCTCACCGCGGCCGACCTGTCCGACATCGGCTCGGTGTACGCGCCGTTCGCGGCCAGCACCCCGCTGTGGTACTACATCCTGGCCGAGTCCAAGATCGCGGCCGGCGGGCTCAACCTCGGCCCGGTGGCGGCCCGGATCGTCGCCGAGACGCTGATCGGCCTCCTCCGCGCGGACCCGACCAGTTACCTCAGCGTCTACCCGCGGTTCACGCCGTTCCTCGGCACGGACTGCCCGCTGGGGCCCACCCTGGACCCCAACATCACCGGCAACCGCAGCTACACCCGGGCGCACTTCCTCTACTACGCCGGCGTCGTGGAGCCCGGCACCTACCGCTGACCACAGGACGCGGATGGTGCCGCCGGCCCGCCATTGCCGTCGGCGCCGCCACCCGCCCGCCCGTTCCGGGCCTTCGGCCTAGAGTTGAGCCAACCAGGACGACCGTCAGGTCACCGCGAGGGAGGCCATGAGCGAGGTACCGGCTGGCTTCGAGCAGGCCCGGCGGGCCAGCCCGTTCCTCGACATGATCGGTCCGGTCTACACCATGACCGGGGAGCGCGGCATCCTGCTGGGCCTGCGCGCCCGCACCGAGCACCTCAACACCCGCGGCGTCGTGCACGGCGCGATCCTGGCGGCGCTGCTCGACGTGGTGTGCGGGCGCAACTGCGGCGCGCTGACCGAGCACCCGAGCCTGGTCACGGTCAGCCTGACCGTGGACTACGTCGCGGCGGCCCGCGACGGCGACTGGCTCGAGGCGAGCGCGACGGTGACCCGGGTCGGCCGGCGGCTGGCCTTCGCCGACGGCAGGGTCGATGCGGGCGGCAAGCCCGTCGCCAAGGCCAGCGCCGTGTTCGCGGTCGGGTAGCCCGCCCCAGCGAGGAGGACGGATGAACGGCGCCGAGGCGGTGCTCCGCACGCTGACCGGCAGCGGGGTCAGCCTGTGCCTCGCCAACCCGGGGACCTCGGAGATGCACATGGTCGCCGCGCTGGACGAGGTCCCGCAGATGCGCGGGGTGCTGTGCCTGTTCGAGGGCGCAGCGACCGGCGCCGCCGACGGCTACGGCCGGATGACCGGCCGGCCCGCGGCGGTCCTGCTGCACCTGGGGCCGGGGCTGGCGAACGGCCTGGCGAACCTGCACAACGCGCGCCGCGCCCGGACCCCGGTCATCGCGCTCGTCGGCGACCATGCCACGTACCACAAGCGGTTCGACGCGCCGCTGGAGACCGACATCGAGGCGCTGGCCGGGACGGTATCCGGATGGGTGCGGCGGTGCGCCCGCAGCGCCGACGCGCCAGCGGACGCGGCCGAGGCCGCCGCCGCCGCGATGTCCCCGCCCGGCCGGGTGGCTACCGTGATCCTGCCCGCCGACGTGTCCTGGTCCCCCGGCGCCGAGCCGGCCGCGGCGGTGCCGGTGCGGCCCCGGCCCCCGGTCCCGGCCGAGGTGATCGACGCGGTCGCGGCGGTGCTCCGCGGCGGCGAACCGTGCGTGATCCTGCTCGGCGGCGACGGGATGCGCCGGCCCGCGCTGGAGGCGGCCAGCCGTGTTGCCCGGAGCACCGGTGCCCGGCTGCTCGCGGAGACCTTCCCGGCCCGGCACGAGCGCGGCGCGGGCATCCCGCCGGTCGACCGGCTCGCCTACCTGGCCGAGATGGCCGCGGCCCAGCTCGACGGCGCGCGTCACCTGATCCTGGCGGGGGCGCGCGCCCCGGTGTCCTTCTTCGCCTACCCGGGCAAGCTCAGCTCCCTGGTCCC
>Ga0306920_100005684_pt1 | contig 16150 bp, 14 predicted proteins | sample flu12Cox44000170_FD_204666 | JGI IMG/M metagenome (GOLD analysis project Ga0306920, IMG submission 204666) | Lab enrichment of tropical soil microbial communities from Luquillo Experimental Forest, Puerto Rico - flux4day.12C.oxic.44.000.170 (v2)... | ecosystem: Environmental > Terrestrial >... | reverse complement strand
AGATTCGAACTCCCGACCTATTGCTCCGGAGGCAATCGCTCTATCCAGCTGAGCTACGGGCGCGTTCTCAGAAATTATACACGCTGATCTGTACGCTCTAGAGGCTCTAATCCGGCGCTGGTCGAGTTTCAAGTTCGGGGCGCAGAAGCGAAATGTTATAAATACTGGCAAAATTACCTCTCCTGCATTTGCATTTGGCGCGATAATGATGGTGTGTTGCTATGCATCGCTGCCTGACCATCGCGGCGATCGGCGTGGTCCTTCTGAGCACGCCCTCAGGAGGACAACGGGGTGGCCACGGCGGAATGTCTGGCGGAGGCCATGGTATGGTGGCCGGCGGCGGCGCAGGCCGCGGACCAGTTATGGCGCGCCCGGCTAGCGGATACGGCGGGCGAGGCTTCGTTACTGGTGCGCCAGCTCGTTGGGGCACTGCACCTTGGGATAGACATTATCACGGCTTCTATGCCGGTCACTATCCCTTCCGGTTCGGGTTCAGATTTGGATATCCGTGGAGATACAGGTGGTGGGGATATCCCTATGGATATGGTGGCTGGTACGCGTATCCCGGGTGGTCGTCGTACGGAAATGCAGGATGGTATGCCGACGCCTATTCTTATCCCATGCCATCGTACCCACCTTACGACTACTCCTACGACTCGTACAGCCAACTCCAGCAGAACGAAATCGATCGCTTAAACAACGAAGTAGCGCGGTTGCAGCAGGAGCGGCAGGCCTCCCGTCCCCAGTCACAATCCCAACCGAAGCCCAGCATTCATGGTGAAACAGTACTGATCTTCCGCGACAAGCACACCGAAGAAGTTCAGAAATATGCCATCGTGGGGAAGACGTTCTGGATTTTCAATGAGACGCGTGCCAGAAAAATCCCCATAGCCGACCTCGATGTGCCAGCAACCACCAAGGCCAACCAGGACCGGGGCATAGAGTTCAGCCTGCCTAAGTAAACGCCCGGCAATCATTCCCGCCAGGATTGTATTTCTCAGTGCGACTGTATTCCCATCTCTTTGGCCAGGGCGAATTGCTCGGTCTGCAGAGAGGTTAACGCCTTCTCGAGGCTATCGGCGACACTCGTCAGGCCGTGAGCGTCGAGTGGAACTTTATCCAGCTGCGCGTCGAGCCGGCTCGCATCTTTTGTAACCGCTGTGTTCGATTTACTGAGTCTCTTGGTCAGCTTTTTCAGGCCAGCGTCCTGTGAGTCGGAAAACGTATTCACGAAATCGCGGTTTGCACGCTGAGCGTCGTCAACGGCGTCTCGCAGTGCGGTTGCTGACTCTCCCAGGGTAGAGGGATTCGATGCTGAGGCGGCCTGCTGCAAATCGTGAGCCTTCCGGCGAGCCGCTTCCGTCCGCTGGGCGAGCGACTGGAATTGTGCTCTCTGATTTTCTGTGGCCTGTACTGCGACATCATGCTTAAATCCAGCGAGGTCGGGATCTTCAGCTGGCTGACCCGTTGTTCCACTGCCGTGACTTGCGCCAGAGCCGCCGCGATGGCCTCCATACTGTGCCAACGCACCAAGCGCCATAAACAGAATGAGGATCAGGAGCAGCGAAGTTCGACGAGTCATAAGTCCTCTTCCTGGTTCGAGGACGATTCGTCTGTGGTCTGCTTCAGAATCCACAACCCACACAGCCGCATGTACTGTTACCCTGGTTGCGATCACTTTGAAACCGGCTTCCACTTGTTCAGGAACTGTAGCAAATCCTCTGGCGCGAGTGAACGTGCGTGTTCGAACTCACCGCCGGTTTGACTGTAGAGCAGCTTACCGCTGCTGTCCAGCACAGCCAGGGCGGGAATGCCCTTCACCATGGGTACATGGTACTGCTGCATGAGATCCTGGTTCTTATCGCCCTGGCCGACGTCGACATGCACGACTTCGTAGTTGCTCGCCAGCAGCGCAGAAATATCAGGACGGTGGAAGGCCAGGTCCAGGACGTGGCAGTCGTAGCACCAGTTGGCGCCAAAGACGAGGATTATGCGCTTGTGGTCTTTGGCGGCCTGCGCGAGAGCGTGCTTGATCTCAGCATGCGCGTCGATCGAGGGCGGATAGATATCTTTGGTGAGCGAGGTCGGCTGCTTGAGCCGCGTCGGATCGCCGCGTTTGGTCGCCACCAGGCGCCACTGTTCTCCCTGCTGCTGCCAGAGCTGCCCGTCGATGATATAGACCGTGTGACCTCCCGATCCGAACGGCGGCTCCATTTCAGCCTGAAACACAATTTGCCTGGTACCGATCTGGGGCGAGTCAACCTGAATCACATCAAGCCTCATGCGACTGGCTCTCAGCCCCATCCAGAAGGCGACTTCGCTACTGAGGTCCAAGTCAATACCGTTTTGTCCAGCGGCCTTCATGACCCGGGCCGGAGGATTGGTGCTATACAGCACTTTAAGGGCCGAGACGTTGCCGCTGACAACGGCATTCTTCCACTGCTCCAGAGGCGGGAAGGAGGCCGACACTTTCTCAGCAGCTCCGCCCGCAGTCTGGGTCGTGCCGCACGGAAGAACAATGGCGGATGCTAGCAGTGCAAACATGCAGGTGATTTGCGGCAATCGAAACGACAAAGCAGCTCCTCAGAGATCGTGCACAAGCGAGTATAAATTGATGGCTGAAGCAGGCTCACTGCGACCGGTTGTCCGAGCGGTGCGGATCTCACACTTCTGCGTAGTGATTCACAGAGCAACCCGATACTATTGACGAGGTGGATTCCGAAACGTCTCATTGAGAGAAACTGTGCGGTCACCGCACACCGGGCGGGCCAATACTTGTGGAGGAGCGTACATGGCTGAACCAACCTACGAAGAGCTCAAAGCCAAACTGGCGGCGCTGGAAAAGCAGGTACAGGGACGGAGGAGGGGCAGCATCGACTTCAAGGTCAGCGAAAAGGGCGCTGTGAGCGTCTACGGGCTTGGCCGATTTCCTGTCACGCTGTACTACGAACAATGGGTGCGCCTGCTCGATCAGGCTGACAGCTTGCGCGAATTCATGGAGAACAACAAGAGCAGTCTCAAATTGAAGCAGACCGAGACGCCTGCAGCAGAATCGTGAAGTCAGAACGAACGGGGCTCAACGACTTCGCCCGTACGTCTCTACAACCCTGGTGCCTGCTGTTGGGCCGGTGTCTGTTGCAGGGTGCTCGGCTGCGCGGGTGTGCGGAACAGGTCCAGGTTCTCCGCCTTCCACCGCATCGCAGAATGGATGCGGTTGTAGCCGCTGGGGTGATCGTAGAAGATAAACTCCTCGATCGGACCCGGCTTCATCTTGCGGTATTCGCCGAGGTGGATTGCGGCCTGAGCAAAGCCGTCGGGCTGCCGACTGGCGTTAAGCCCATACATATCGGCCTCGCGCTCCTGGGTGCGGGTGTGTGTGTTCAGGAACGGGGTCATGACGAAGAAAAAAATCGATCCCAGCAGCACGACCAACGGAAGCACGGCGGGATCGCCAATGTCGCGAATTTGCCACTTCGTTCCCCAGCGCTTGAGACACCAATCCAACGACCAGCGCAGGTACGCAAAGAAAACCACAATCACGATGAAGAAGAAGGTGATGTCCTTAGGAATGTGATTGAGCACGTAGTGTCCCATCTCATGTCCCATGATTGACTGAATCTCCTCCTGCGAGCCACGCTTGAGCAGGTTGTCATTCAGCGTAATGCGCATGGTATTGCCGAAGCCACTGACGTTTGCGCTCATGCGTGTCGTCTGCCGCGATGCGTCGATTTCGTACACGTCCTTTGCGGCAATTCCATTTGCCCGCGCCAATTGCAGAATCGGCTGGGTCACCCTGGGATCGTTCAACCGTGTGACCTTGTTGAAGATAGGAACGATGTAAACCGGCGCGATCATCACCGCGAATACCATGAATACGATTGCCACGATTGATCCCCAAATCCACCAGGTACGCGGAAGGCGGCGCACCACACCGAAAAGCAGCACAACAAGGACGCCGCCTAACACCAGACTGACCAGCAACGCCTTGAACTGATCTACCATCCATGGCCCGAAGGTCTGCGTGGCCAGCCCGTATTGACGCTCGCGTGTGTATCCTTCGTATACAGCCAGTGGAAACCCGAGAATCGAAGTGAGTAACAGGTACTGCGCCCAGTAGAAAAATGTCTGTAGTGGTTTGAAGCGCGAGAGGCGGTGGGCGAGGTTTCGCATGGCCGCCGACCAGCCGAGGTTCAGCAACAGCAGAGCGATGACAGCGCCATACAGGAAATCCCACAGGATGAACCAGTATCCGCCTTCGAAGTAGGCGTCAGACCGAGCCCGGGCGGCAGCGGGAATCTGTGCCATGTAGGCACTGGTGGCGGCGCCGACATCAAAGTGATCGGAAGGCCGCGCTGCCTCTGGAACCGTAGTTACCGACGGCATCACGGTCGCGGGCTCGGCCCCGGGTCCCGGCGTAGCCTGGCCCGACGTGATGCAGGGACACAGGCAAAAAACAAGACCTGCCAGGGCGAACATTGCTGCCCTTGCTCGCAAGATCATAGCTTTTGACCTTTCGGGAGAGCTGCTCTCGCGTAGTATACGAGCCTTTCGTGGAAAAGGTTCAGGGAATGCTTCTGTAACTGGTGGACGCGCAACATCTTTCTTCGGTTTTGGTTACACTTAAATGAGAAGGCAGTACGAGAAACGGATACTGTACTCCGCGTGACTGCCGTTGCCAGGGTAGTGATCAGCCCCATGACACGAAAGCTGGTCTGCCCGAAAGGCTCATTGATATCTGGAGGAAGTCGTGCTCGATAACCTGTTTCAACCCACCCATCTGCTGGTAATCCTGTTCATCGCCTTGCTGGTCTTCGGACCCAAGAAGCTACCCGAGTTGGGCAAGGGCTTGGGTGAAGGAATCCGCAGCTTTAAAGACTCCATGAACGGTAAGCCCGAATCAGAAAAGGAGCCTGCGCAAAAATAGACGCAGCCGATCTGCTCTCCCATGCTGAAGGTCTCGGCGAACACTCCTTCATGCCTGACATCCTTTTCATTCTGCTGCTAGCTCTCGTGATCTTCGGTCCCGCGCCGGGCGGGTTGCGGCCTCGTGAATGGTGGCTCAACCTCAGCGTGTGGAAGCACTTCACTCAATTTTGGTGGCGGTTCTACCTCAGGTTTTGGGGAAACCCCGTCCATTTGGGCGGCGCGGGCTTTTTCAAGTTGCGCCCTGGCGGCGCGCTGATCGGCGGAGCTGACAATCGCGTACCGGCGGAACATGGTGGAGCGTCTCCACCCACCTGTTGCCATAATCACACTCTCCGGCACGCCAGCTAAGCGGAGCGCCTTGGCTGCGCTGCAGCGCATATCGTGAACAATCAAGCCGCTGTACCTTGACCGGGGTGTACCGCACGCTTGGCACCTGCCGCCAGCCGGTACAAGTTGCGCCTAGGCACGGTATGTAAAGCGGCCAGCACGCACACGTTTCAGCACGAGCGGCGGAAGTCTCTTACCGGCCCGCCTGTGGCGCGCGTCAACACGAAATCGTCGGGGTGTTTGCCGCCGCTTGCCGCAACAGCAGTTCTACGTTACTCGTCATGGCTACTTCGCGGGCCTCGAGATTCTTGGTTGTGCCGGGTCGAGCCGGATCGTGGGATTGTTGTGATAGCGGATTGCGCGGACGTAGCTCGTTCCTAGTTCCTACTGAGACAATCCAAAAAATCTCGAGGCAAGCCAAAGATCCACCAACGGATCAGCGCAGAATACTCGACCCGGCTCTTCGAAAAGTTTCTGTCGGAGATCGCCGCCAGCTACGGGATCTCGTTATCCTCTGCCTATTAAAAAGCTTGCTGAATTCTATCGCCCAGCATATTTGGAACATAGTTACCTGCTAGCGAAGTGGGCAACGCTTGATATGCTGGGATGTTTCCACGGACTGTAAGGGGCATACGTAATACCCGGCAAAAAGCTGGCATCATCACCAAAACGAATTAGGGCGCAGTAGTGAGATTAGAGAGCATTCGTACCGAAGTGAAGGAGCATCATCCAGTGAATCCTTACCGTATTTGCATCTTTATCCTCTCCCTTTCGCCGGCCATTATGTTGGCCCAAGCGCCCCCGTCGAACGAATCCGGCAAGTTCCGGCTGCACAAGTTCGAGCAGGCAATCGGGGAAGAGACTTACACCATCACCCCAGACGGGAACACGCTAACGCTGAAGACCGACTTCAAGTTCAACGACCGCGGTACGAACGTCCCACTCACAGCGACATTGCGCACCGTTGGCAGCTACTCCCCCGAGAGCTTTGTCATTAAGGGCAAAACTTCGCGCCACTCCCAAATCGACACCGAGATCACCATCAACTCCAGTGGCGCAAATCCGTCCGGCGAAACCGCGACAATCCGCCAAGACAAAGAGACACGTATCGTGCCCGCGCCTGCCGTGTTCTTCACCATCGCGGGCTATGCACCCGTTGCCGTACAGATGGAGATGATGCGCTACTGGAGTGCGCACGGACGGCCGCCGCAGATGCCGACCCTGCCCTTGGGAGCAGTTAAGATCCAGGACCGCGGTTCGCAGGCGGTTTCCATCAACGGCCGCGATGTGCGACTCGAGCGCTACACTGTGCAGGGCCTGATTTGGGGCATGGAAACGCTATGGATGGACGGCGCCAATAACCTGGCCGCGCTGGTCTCCACCGACGCTGAGTTCGATCACTTCGAGGCCATGCGCGATGAGTACGAGCCCGCGCTCTCGGTCTTCGTCGCCAGCGCCGCCCACGACCAGATGGCCCTTCTGGCTGAGATGAGCACATCGTTGCCCGGACGGCACACCGGAACATTCGCCTTCATTGGCGGCACCGTCGTCGACGTCACTGGCGAGCCACCTATTCCGAACGCAACCGTCGTCTCGAGCGCCGGAAAGATCATCGCCGTCGGCCCCAGCAGCCAAATCAAGATCCCCTCCGATGCTCAGCGCATCGATGTCTCAGGCAAGTACATCATTCCTGGCCTGTGGGACATGCACGCTCATTACGAGCAGGTGGAGTGGGGGCCCATCTATCTCGCCGCGGGCGTCACCACCGTGCGTGACGTCGGGAACGAGTTCGATTTCATCACCCAGGTGCGGAATGCCGTGAACAGTGGCACGGCGCTGGGCCCGCGCATGCTGCTGGCGGGCATCGTCGATGGCGACGGCCCCGGGGCGATTGGCGTCAGCCGCGTGAACTCGCCCGAGGACGCGCAGAAGTGGGTTGCGCGCTATCACGATGCCGGGTTCCAGCAGATCAAGATTTACAGCTCCGTCACGCCCCAGAACGTGAAGGCTATTTGCGCGGATGCACATAAGGTGGGCATGACCGTGACTGGCCACATCCCCAACGGCATGAACGCGTATGAGGGTGTGGAGGACGGCATGGACATGATCAACCATATCAGTTTCATCCTCCAACTTCTGCTGCCCAAAGACTTCGACCCGAAGAAGGCCACACCGGAGGAACGTATGAAGGTCATGATGGCCGCGGACATCAACTCCGACGAAGGCAGAAAGGCCGTGGCGTTCTTCAAGGAGCACGGCACGGTGATCGACCCGACGATCGCGCTGTTCGAGTTAATTGCTCGTTCGGAGAGCCAGCCGGCGACTCAAGTCGAGCCCGGCGTTGCGCGCGTGGCTTCTGAGTTGCGCGAGCAACTGGTCAGTGGGGGCGTGCCTTCCGCCATCGCCGCCAACAGGCGGAAGATCTTCAACAACGAGTTGGCGGTGATCGGCGCACTCCATCACGCGGGCGTGCCGGTCGTAGTCGGCACCGATCAAGCGGTACCCGGCTTTTCCGTCTACCGCGAGATGGAACTGTACGAGCAGGCGGGCTTCACGCCACTCGAGGCACTTCAGGCCGCAACGATCGTCCCGGCTCGCGCGATGAAAGTTGATTCGGACGGTGGCAGCATTGCAGTGGGCAAACGCGCTGACCTCGATGTGCTCGACGCGAATCCGCTAGACAACATTCACAACACCCGCACCCTGCGGATGGTGCTGGCGAACGGCGTGCTTTACGATCCAAGGCCGCTATGGGAAAGCGTGGGATTTAGCCCGGAATAAGCAACGTTGGGCGAATTGCAATTTCCCAGGTCTTCCTCGCTGTGTAGTCCCCGGCGCGAAAACCAGCGTTTCTCGCCTAGTTGGTGCTTGCGAACTCTCGCGCCCGCCAAGCTCGTCAAAATAGTGGGGTCCTGTACGATTGGAAATTTTCAGAGAGACGCTGTTTCGCTGTTGCTCTGGAGATGGTCGGTTTCTGGCCGCTCAGCCCGGATTGCGCTTGAACGGCGAAACCCTTCGTGGCCCGCTCCCCGCCGGGATGACAAATCCCTACGCGTCCCGGATGCCAGCACACTCGAGGCGGGACCCGAAAGATCGATCGTCCACCGCAGTCTGAAGCCCTTGAACATAATGGTCATCGTGGCTCGATTGCGTGGCTCGCTTCCAAGCGCCGATCATACGGTCCCGAACCGGGACGAACACCTCATAGTCTTCCCGGAACACGGGCTACTGGTCAACCGGCAGAAATCTCCAGGCCAAAGAGCGCATGCGAATCACAGGGATTCTCCGGCTCGCGTGATCTCGGGGCCCAAGCGGCTGCTAGAGATCGCACCGCAGGTAGGCAAGCTGATGGCGCAGTTCCGGCAAGTGGCGAGAGAGTTTCGGACACAATTGGAAAGCGAGGTCCTCAAGATCGAACTGGACGAAGGTGAGAGGAAAGTCCCCAGCTGTACCCCTCGGCCATCGGAAGCATCAACTGCGCAGGTGGCAGCGGTGCAGACGAACTCCTCCCGGGTCTCACCCCACATCCTGTAACATCCACCACCGTTCCGACATCTGTGTATGCTGGAGTTGGAGTTTCTTGAATGGCGAATTGCATCCGCTGCGGCCGCGAGATCCTGCATGGCCAGATGTGTGCCGATTGCCAGGCAGCAACAAACGCGAGACCAGCCGTAATGGTGTCTGCTCGAGTTCCCCAAGAGCACGGCCGAGATTTCCATCTTTCCGTTACGGCCATCATTGTTGGCCTCTGCGTCGCCGTATATGTAGCGATGGCGCTCTCCGGTGTTTCGCCACTCCACCCGACTACGCAGCAGCTGATCAGATGGGGGGCGAATTTTGGACCGCTGTCGCTCGACGGTCAGCCCTGGCGGATGCTTACATCCAACTATGTCCACATCGGGCTGCTGCACATTTTCTTCAACATGTGGTGCCTGTGGAACCTGGGCAAACTGGCCGAGCGTGTTTTTCCGCCCTGGACTTACTTTTTCCTATATACCGTTTGCGGGTTGGCGGGAAGCATAGCCAGTCTGTGGTGGCATCCCATGGTCGTCGGGGCAGGCGCCTCTGGAGCTATCTTCGGACTTGCGGGCGCGCTAATCGCCGTCTTCTATCTCGGCAAGCTTCCGATTCCCCAGGCCGCCGTAAAGGGCACACTGAAGAGCCTCATTACTTTTGCTGGCTACAATCTCCTCTTCGGGCTCACGGCTGGCATCGACAACTTCGCCCATCTCGGCGGCCTGCTCGCCGGACTCGCCTTCGGAGCTGCTGTGGCGAAGCACGCAGTGGCTCGGCCCGAGGAGCGGCGGCGCTGGCAGCTTTACGCCTCCGCCGGGATGGTGCTTGTGCTGCTCACAACCGGCCACCTCGTCCGGCGGGCATATTGGCGGGAGGCCTCAAGCCGCGGTCAGCTGGCCGAGGCGCAGGATCTAATGAAGGGCGTGCAAGGGAAACAAACTGACTACGATCGCCTCGTAGGCCAGCTGAAGCAGGCGATCCGCAAGAATCCGGAGGCAGCACAGCCGCACTATCTTCTGGCTCGGGTGTATATGGCGAAAAACCAACCCGATGATGCAATCGGCGAGTACCAGGAGACTCTGCGCCTCGATCCTTGCTTTGCGAGAGCGGCCTTGGGCTTGGCTGATGCCTACGCAGTCAAAGGAATGCAGCAAGAAGCGCAGGACGCTGCCAGCCAAGCCTCTGGGATTGCGAAGTCTTGCCGGGGATCATGAGAAGCGATATTGGCGCTCGACCTCTCCTCCAAATCACCGAATGAAGTAGCCGGAGACTCTTCCACATATCATCTTGTTTCAGCATTGGGGCCGGGTGACCGGCAAAGGTGGCCAGATCGGCAGCCGGCTGAGCGCCTGCCGCTTCGGCGTCACGCAAATGCCGGTTGGCATAATGGCTAATGGGGAACTCGACAGAGGGCAGGAAATGACTCAAACCACGCTTTCCCTGTGATCCTCGCGAGAGTGTCCTTGTTCGGCGGAAGCCTCTTCCTGTCGTACTTCCGCACGCAGACGCGGGAAGCTATCGGGAAAGGTCTTCCGAATGTACGCGATCAACTGCTCACGCACGTAGCATCGCAGGTCAAAGTTCTTGCCGGAGTCGGCCGAACTCATCAGGCAGCGCAGCTCGACCGAGCGGTCGGTGGCGTTCGTTACCTGCAAGCCGCATGCCTTGCCGTCCCACAAGTCGGAACCCTGGACCAGCCTTTGCAGCTCCTGGCGAATTTCCGTAACGGGAACGGTGTAATCGACATACAGAAACACGGTGCCCATAATGTCTGCGCTGCGCCGCGTCCAGTTCTGAAACGGCCTCTCGATGAAGTAGGTCAAAGGTACGACCATACGGCGCTGGTCCCAGATGCGGATCACAACGAAGGTCGTGGTGATCTCCTCGATCCGTCCCCATTCGCCCTCGACGACCACGACGTCATCCAGCCGTACAGGCTGCGTGATTGCCACCTGGATGCCGGCGATCAGGCTCGAAATCGTCGACCTCGCCGCCAGTCCGGCGACGATGCCAGCCAACCCCGCCGATGCCGCTACCGTCTCCCCGAATTGCCGGACCGGCTCAAAGGTCATCAACATCAGGGCGATGCTGAGAGCGATGATGACTACCACCACGACCCGCCGCAGAACAGCGATCTGCGTGTGCATGCGTCGTGCCGAGTAGTTGTCGGCCAGGGTGAGGTCGTAACGCTTAACCACAATGTCGTGGAAGATGTTCGAGAGGTCGATGAACAGCCAGCCGATACACCCGATGACAGCCAATCCCAGAGCATGGCTTATAACGCCGACGATATCACGGGGGATAGACGCCTCGCGCACCACCGACAAGGCCGCTAATAGCGGCAACAACACTCGCGTAGGACGCTCGCTGTGTCGCAGGAGCGAATTCTCCACCACGCTAGCCGTGCGCCGCGCGATTCTGTAACTAATAAAGTAGAAGAGATGGTGTACCAAAATCGCTATGGTTACGGCGACCACCGTCGCGATGATGTAATGCACCCATTCTTCGTGGAGGATTCCAGTCCTGATCAGCACCAGTGGCCGCCATGTGCCGAGCCAGTCTGCGAGCAAAGCCGCTTGTGTCATCATCCAATGCGTCATCATGCCGAGGGCGGTACGGGAATCCAGGAAGTCCCAGTTTAGATGCACACGTCCACCTCCCGGCTGGCTGCAGCTCCGGTGAAATTTCACCGGGCTGCGGCACAGTGGTCACGACACTTTATCTAAAAGAAGGCAAAAGGGCGGGTCTCCGGCCAGCCGAAAGGGCACCCTCGTCGACAGACTACTCATAATTCATACGCTTCAAGTCGGTCCTCAGGTCGAGATTTCTCACTAAACGATGCAGGTAGTTGGCGTGGACGCCCAGCAGCCTCGCGGCATCGGTGTAGTTCCCTTTTGCTTCGTTCATTGCGTCCAGGATGAGGCGTCGCTTCAACTCGTTGATCTCGTCATGGTAATTGGCGCCGCTGCGAGTCACCGGGCGGCCTTCAAGCAGCGCCTCTGGCAGATCTTCTGGCAGTATCTCTGCGCTGGATCCCATCACGATCGCGTGCTCGATGGCATTCTCCAGCTCGCGAATGTTGCCCGGCCAGCTGTAGTTCATCAGCAGGGAGCGAGCCTCGGCCGAAATTCCCCGAAAGGCATGCGTACATCGCGACGCAAATCGCGTAGCGAAATAGATGGCCAGCAGTGGGATGTCATCGCGATGATCACGCAGCGGAGGGACCGTGACGGAGACGACATTCAATCGGTAGAACAGGTCCTGCCGAAACTCTCCCGCCTTGATCGCTTGCTCCAGGTTTTTGTTCGTGGCGGCTATCACGCGCGCTTCAAACTTGATGGGATGCGTGCCGCCCAGGCGTTCAAATTCCTTCTGCTGCAACACCCGCAGCAGCTTGGCCTGCAATGCCGGAGCCAGCTCACCGATTTCGTCCAGAAACACCGAACCGCTCTCGGCGACCTCGAGCTTGCCGCGCTTGATTGCGACCGCGCCGGTAAACGCGCCCTTTTCGTGACCAAACAATTCGCTTTCGAGCAGAGTTTCGGGGATCGCGGCACAGTTGATGGCCACGAACGGCTTGTCTGCGCGCGCGCTGTTGCGATGGATTGCCAGCGCTACCAGTTCTTTTCCGGTTCCGCTCTCGCCGCGAACGAGTGCCGTCGAGTCGCCTTGCGCCACCTTGGAGATCAGCCCCATGAGCTGGCGCATCGGCTTGCTTTCGCCGATGATCGTGTCCCTCGGGCTCAGCTCGAGCCGCAAGCGACGGTTCTCATCGCGCAAGGCTTCCAACGTCAGAACGTTTTCCAGCGTCACGGCGGCCACGCCCGCCACCGAGTTCAAAAAGTGGACGTGATCTTCCTCAAACCGCTGAGACGGCAACGATGACACCAGGTAGATCACGCCAATTGTCTTTTGTAGCGCAATCAGGGGGACGCACAGCACGTTTTCCACGTGCGGTGCATCTTCTGTTGGCTCACCCAGAACGGCAGAGCGCTCCCAAATAGCACGGCTGATCAACTCACGTTGCACCTTCACGTGGCGTCCTTCGCCCAGCTGCCTATCCCAGGTGCTGATCGAAACCGGGTCCTGCTCGATCTGGTTGATGATCAGGATTGCCCCGGTTTCCGCCGGAATCACCTCGAAGATGAGCTGCAGCAGATGGGACTGCAGCGCTTTGAGGTCTTGAAGAGAGTTAATAGTTTTTGAAATCTTAAACAGCGCATTAAGGTCGCGCGCCATTCTGCCAACGTCGGTCCCCAATTGCGGAGGCGCCGTCTGATCCTGCAGCAGGATCATCTTCAACCGCTCGCCGGGTACCGGTTCACTGTACTCAATGGCCGCGGCCCCCTGGGCTTCCTCCATGGCGAGGAATACCATTTCGCACCGTCCCACCCGAATCATGTCGCCGTGCAACAAAGTCTTTTCTCGCACGGGGATGCCATTGACAAACGTGCCGTGCTGGCTGTCCAAGTCGACAATCTCACACCCGCTGTCGACCTGCTTGATGACGCAATGCCGGGGCGACACCGTCATTTCCGGAATACGCAAGTAGTTGGAAGGGTCAGAACCGATCGAGATGCGGCCCTCCGCCAGCCGGAAGACCGAGCCTCTGGAGGCCCCCGAAATGGCAATTACTCTGGGATCCATGGAGCCATTGCAACCGTAGCCGCTAGCCGACGTGTCTTGCAATCGGCTTTCCTTCTGATCGGACTATTGAATCATTGTTTCCAAATGACAACCAGTCGAAAGATAGGTCTTACATACTATCGGAAAGGATAGCTGTTTCTATCCGTTTGGATAGACCTTTTATCGGTCATACTCCAATGTTTGTCCGGACGCCCAACGCCCGGTGACTGCTCAATATCGCTCATGGCTGAGGGCGTAGGCTGGCCAGCTCCGACCCGCCAAAACGGCTCACGATTTCCCGCAGGTCAGGATTTCGCCTGGCGGCTCAAAGCCCGCCAAAGCTTCTCAATATAATCGCTGGGAGGAATGCCCTACATTGTTCATCTCAACGCGGAAATCAAGCGCCTTGCCAAAGAAGCAGGCTTTGACCTGGCGGGTGTCAGCGGTGTGGCCGACACGCCGGAGCAGCAATTCTTCCGGACGTGGATCTCGCAGGGTTCCGCCGGTGAGATGAGCTACCTTGAAGCCAGAACCGAAGGAGGAGACCTCAAGCGCGCCTCGCTGCCCAACGTGGCACCGTGGGCGCGTTCGGTGATTGTTTGCGCGCTGAACTACAACACTGATCAGCCGTACTCGACGCACGCAGGGGCAACTTCGCAGGGCTGGATCTCTCGCTACGCATGGACGCAACGCGACTATCACGAGGTGGTGCTGAGCAGACTGCGACGGCTTGAACAGCAACTCGTCGAGCTATGTGCACAGCGTAAACTGGCAACGCCGCGCACCTGGTGCTATGTCGATACCGGACCGGTCGTGGAGAGGATCTACGCTAAATATGCCGGCATCGGCTCAATCGCAAAGAACACCTGTATCCTCAATCAGGACCTGGGATCGTGGCTATTTCTCGGGGTGATGCTCACCTCGCTCGAGTTGACCGCCGACCTTCCTGCACCAGATCGCTGCGGCTCGTGCACGCGCTGCCTCGAAGCTTGCCCGACCAATGCCTTTCCTGCGCCATATCAACTCGATGCCACGAAGTGCATCTCGTATCTCACTATCGAGAAGCGAGGGTCAATCCCGGAAGACCTGCGCGAAGGTGTGGGGCGGCAGGTGTTCGGCTGCGATATCTGCCAGGACGTTTGTCCCTGGAACCGGCATACGGCGATCACGACGACGCCCGAATTCCAGGCTCGACAGCAGCTAGTGAATCCCGAGTTGGAGTGGTTGGCGCGCCTGGGTATAGACCAGTTTCGCGAGGTCTTTCGCGGTTCGCCCGTGAAGCGCGCAAAGTTCAATCGCCTGCGCCGTAATGTCGCCGTTGCAATGGGCAACAGCGGAGACATGCGCTTCGTACCCCTTCTCGAAGAACTCTGTGGCGACGAGGATGCGTCGGTGGCCGAGCACGCGTGCTGGGCGTTGCGACGATTGCTGGCTATCCGGAGGCCAGTGACTCGGAAAACATGAACTTGCGAGAGGCGACTTTGAGCGTTGGCGTCGCTCAACCGGGGTAGTTCTTACCTGCCGAAAGGCATCTGCACTCCCGGTCTGAATGCTGTAACTATAGCGGCAGAAGTAATTGCAATGGAATGAGGGCGTGCGGCTGTCCTGAAGACAAGAATCGAGCCTCTTCTTTTTTTCAATTTGATGCCGACGGCATCCATTTCTTCACGGCACCCGACCTTCTGCGGGAACCCGATGCCAGGGCCTCCCTGTGCCGGATGAAGGCTTCTTACAAAAGTGGCCATTTCGTGTGACAACGACGCCGATTCTGGCTATATATATCAGACGCCATGACAGATGCCCTTAGCCGTCGTTTGCAACAACCACATTTTGCCAGTTCCGGACAAGAAGCACTCCTCAGCGTCTTGGTCGCTGCCAACGCGTTGAACGATGCCATGGACGCCATTTGCGAGAAGTACGGCATCACGCGCCCCCAGTACAATGTGCTGCGGATTCTGCGCGGAGTTCATCCTAAAGGCCATCCCCGCTGTGAGATAGCTCGCCGGATGATCGAACGCGCCCCTGACATCACGCGACTGGTCGACCGTTTGCAAGCGCGCAGTCTGGTCAAGCGATCGCGCGGAGCCAGCGATCAGCGCCAGGCAATGACCTCAATTACTGCAAAAGGCTTACGACTACTCGAGACGATGCAGCCGGAAGTCGCCATGCAGATCGACGGCCTCGGGGGCAGGCTCACCGACGCCGAATGCCGCGAACTGAGCCGCCTATGTGCACAAATCTTCGAAGAGCAGCGGATAGCCCCTTCCAATCCTGACGCGACTAGTAGCCCTCGCTGAAGCCCCCTTCTCGAGTTGTTTTGCCGACCAGCGAATCTTTGCGTGACTGGGCAGCAGGCAATTGTGTGTTATGACACATAATTTTTTGAGGTGTGCAGGTACATAAGAAGAAGCGCTTGTAACACCGGAGGTTTGCAATGAGCACCTTGCTGATTATTAATTCCAGCCCTCGCAGCCAGTCGGGTTCGCACCGTCTGGCGCAGCATTTCGTGGACGAGTGGAAGCGGAGAGATCCAGCCGCACACATCGTTGAGCGTGACTCGCCGGCGCATTTACTGCCGCTTGTAAGCGAGCCATGGATTCAAGCGGCCCACCTGCCTGAGGAGTGGCGCACTCCTGAACAGGAAAAGATACTGTCGTTTTCCAACACTCTGATCGATGAGGTCATGTCGGCAGACGTGATCGTCCTGGGAGTGCCGATGCACAACTTTTCGGTTCCAGCGTCGCTTAAAGTGTGG
>Ga0306920_100005683_pt1 | contig 16152 bp, 13 predicted proteins | sample flu12Cox44000170_FD_204666 | JGI IMG/M metagenome (GOLD analysis project Ga0306920, IMG submission 204666) | Lab enrichment of tropical soil microbial communities from Luquillo Experimental Forest, Puerto Rico - flux4day.12C.oxic.44.000.170 (v2)... | ecosystem: Environmental > Terrestrial >... | reverse complement strand
GAGTTCGCGCGAGCGGAACTCGGTGCGCAGTTCCTTGCCGAGGAGGATCGTGGTGGAAGAGAGGAGGCTCATGGCGTCGGTCAGGCGCCCCCAAAGGTGAGAATGGAGTGGAGAAAGGCGCCAGAATTGGTGTCAGCAACAACGGAGCCAGCATCGAGTTGCACGGCGCGCGTGGCCAGGGCGGAGATTTCGGATTCACCATGCAGGCTCATGACGATGGTGCATCCGGTGCGATGAACTTCACGCAAGGAGTTGGCGAGCCAGGTGATGCCGAGAGGATCGAGACCGGTGGCAGGTTCGTCGAAGAGTAAGACGGAGGGACGATGAATGAGCGCGCGAGCAATAGCTATCCGCTGGCGCATTCCGCGGGAGAAGGTGCGGACCAGAGAATCGCGCCGATCATAGAGCCCAACTTCGCGGAGCAGTTCCTCAGCGCGATCGGCAGGGCTTTCGACGTACTGGAGCCTGGCGAAGAGCATCAGGTTTTCCTCGGCCGTGAGTTCGTCGTAGACCATGGTGGTGTGGGCGACGTATCCGGGACGGCCCTTCAGTGAAAGCGCAGAGCCCGAACCAGAAAACGTCAACTTGCCAGCAGTCGGCTTGACGATCTGCGCGGCGATGCGCAAGAGCGTGGTCTTGCCCGAACCGTTACGCCCAGCGAGGACGACGCATTCGCCGGCAGCGATGTCAAAGGTGACGCGGCGCAGGGCGAAGAGGCCGCCGTAGCGCTTATCAATGCTTTCGAAGCGCAGACCGGTTGGTGGTACGGAAAGAGGAGTCACAGGAAATTTTCCGACGGAGCGATCCGCTTTCTATTCGAGCAGGCCTCCGAACTTCAGAAATAAGCAGAGCGGAAGCCTCAGAGGCCAAATCCTATTCACGCTCAACCTTACTGTCGGAGCTAAAGCTCCGCCCCCCAAGAGGTCGTAACCCGATCGCGCTAACCCTGCACTAAATCGCGGAGCAGCTTTTCGACGCGGACACGTTCGCGTGCGTACTCTTCGTCGGAAATGGTACCGGCCTGCTTGCGCAACTCCAGGCGAAAAATCTGATCCTTCAGGGAATCGAGGCTGGCGTTGACGGCCGCCTCCACACCGGCGACGCTTGCCGCCGCGCTGGGCGCCGCAGGAGTTGCAGGCGCTGGTTTGGATTGGGCCGATTTCTTTTTGGGAGCAGGCGCCGCTTCCGTAGCGCCATCCGTGGCGGGCCCGACAGTCACAACCACTTGCTTGCGAGAGAGAAGAAATCCCGAAAAGGCAAAGAGTAGAGCAAAACCGCCGAGCAAATACCATTTCAAACCATCGAGGCGGCCGGGGATGGCCTGGATCTGCTCGCCACCCGTGCGCGAGTTCCCTTCTTGCGGCGTCGGTTGGCCAGAAGCGCTTCCGGAATCCGCGGACTGGGGAGAAAAACCAACGCCGGCGATCATTACACCAAGGCTCGCCTTGGGTGCAAGGGGTAGATGCCCGTAGACCATCATGCCCTGCTCCTGACCAGCGGGCTGCAGGCCGTCGGCAGTGAGCGTGACGCCCGGTGGAGCGACGATGAGCAATTTTACGTCCGGATAGACTGCAGGGAGTTTGACCGAGGTAGCGTTGCCGGGATAGGGGAGCTCGTAGGAAAGACGGATGCTGGTCTCGCCCGGACGAAAAGCAAAAGCAATGGCGTAATGACCCTTGGCCCTCTCAATGGTCGCCTGGGTGACGGGCATGCCGGAGGAACCGGTGGTGGCCACCTGGTTGAGTGTGCCTTTCTCGGGGATCGCAAATTCGAAATTGCCGTTGGGGCGGAAGAAGGCCTGCGCGGGCTGCGCATTGTTCTGCACAATATATTCTTCGGCGCCGATCAGTTTGTCTCCATTGGGCTGGAAGATAACGACATGCGAAGTCACGGTAATGGTCTTGGGATCCTCGGAGACTTCAAAGACTTCGGCGGTAATGTCGGGACGACCCGGCGGGAGAAACGTGTTGAAAGTGACGTCCGAGTAGGTGGCACGGATCAAGATGGGGCCGGCGCCGATGGCCGGGTTGTCGAAAGTAAACTGGCCCTGCGCGTCGCTTTTGCCGCTGGTGACTTCCTGCATCCCCGCTGCCGGGTTTACTAGCTCCAACAAACAATTTGGCACAGGTTTGCCGGTGGTGCGATTGACGACCGTGCCGTGAACAACTCCCGCGCGAGAGCCGGAAGCGGTGAGAAGTGCGGCGAGTGCGAGAAAGAAAAGCCCCAGGCCAAATGCCTTCATCGAGCGCCCCGCTCGACCGGGGCCGGGCGCGAAGGGCGCGGGCGGCGAATCTGGGATTCAGTGGTCTGCTCGATTTCAGCGAGAACGAGCGCTGCTTCGTTCTCCAGGGTATTCTTCATCGTCTCGTAGTCGCCCTCCGAATATTTGCCGGCGCGGTATTCGAATTTCAGATCGCGCAGGTTGTCGTAAATGGTATCGCGGCGCTCGAGTAGCTGGTCGAGCTTGCTGCGATGAGGAGCGAGGTCGGAAGCGTCCGGTTGAATATAGAAGATAAAAAGGAAGACGGTGGCGGCAAGGCCGAGGCAGGCGCCAAGGATGGCCCAATCCGGAGGCGCCGCGAAAATCAGTAAGAGCGACGGAGTAAGCATGACGTCAGTCCTCAGTATCCCGAGCCGCCTGGGCGCGGGCACGTTGCATGACTTCTTCCGACACTCCCTCGTGCCCAACAGAACCAGCGGCGACCAGCGGCGGCTTGCGCCACTTGGTGATGACCACGACTACGAGGCCAAGGCCGAGAAGAAAGTAAACGACGGGCATGGCCCAGGCCACTAGGCTGAAACCGGACTTGGGAGGTTCGGCATAAACGGTGGTGCCGTATTCCTGCACAAAGGACTGCGTGATGGCGTCTTCGGAGTCGCCACGGTTCACCCAGCCGCCGAGTTCCTTGAGCATGCCTGCGGACATAGTGCAGCCAACGTGGTTGCACTGCGTGAGAATCTGTCCGCAACCACACATGCAGAGGAACTTGCCGCCGATGCTCTTGATGCGTTCGGCTTGCTGCTGTTGCGCGACGAGCGGCAGAACTCCGAGTGCGGCAATCAGAAGCAATGCGAGAACACAGCACAGTCTAAACGTTTTCTCATGAAGTCGAGCTCCGGAAACATCCGAGCCCTCTCGGATTCCGTTAGCGGCACGGCTTCTAATCATGGCCCTCTCGCAAGGTTATGGAGGGATTCAGGGCCGGAGCAACCGGAGAAGCGGCCGGTTGCGAGGCGTCCGAAAGGACAAGCGCTGCACGACGGTTGGGCATAAGCGCGAGGAGCGTGCCCATCACAACCCAGACGCCACCGAGCCAGATCCACTTCACCAGCGGATTCAAAAAGGCGTGAATGACGGGGAGATTCGTTTCCGGATCCTGGCCGGCGAAGACGACGTAGAGATCTTCCCGGAGAGTCGAATAGATGGCGACCATGGTGCCGGATTGCTCGGCAGTACCCGCGAATTTGCGCTTCTCCGGGTAGAGCATCATCATCTCTTTGTTATCTTTGAGTACCTCGATGATCATGCGATCGGCGGTGTAATTTTTTTCGGCCTTCGCATCGGCGCTCTGCAGGACGAGGGTATACGTTCCGAGCCGCATGGAGTCGCCGAGATTCATGGTCTGCTGAACGTCTTTATTGAAGGAGGCCCCCGCCAGGCCGATGAAGATAAGCACCATGCCGAAATGGACAACGTAGCCGCCGTAGCGGCGCGTATTTCGCATGGCGAGTTCGTGAGCGGACATGATCAGGCTCATGCCGGTGCGCGCCGCGATAACCTTGGCGCCGCGGTAGAATTCCAGGACGATGGTCCAAAAAACAAAACCGCAAAGCATGAAACAGAAGAGCGAGTAAGCTGCGCGGTAGCCCAATACGAAAGTGATTAGGCCACCAACCAACGCCGCGAGCAGCGGCCAGCCGAAATTGCGCTTAAGGCTCTCGCCGGAAGTTTTGCGCCAGGCGAGCAATGGACCCACGCCCGTCAAGAAAAGCAGCGCCAGGCCGATGGGAATCATGATTTTGTTGAAGAAGGGAGCGCCGACGCTGATGCGCGAACCGGAAAACCATTCGGAGAAAACGGGGAAAAGCGTACCCGAGAGCACCGCGATGCATGCCACAAGAAAGAGGAGATTGTTGAAGAGAAAGCCGGATTCGCGCGAGACCACAGAGTCCAACCGATTTTCGCTCTTCAGATAATCGTGATTTTTGACGTAAGCGACGAAGCAAACGGTCAAGGTCACGAGAATAAAGCCTACGAACCAGGGACCTATTTGAGAATTCGCGAAAGCATGGACGGAGCTGACGATGCCGCTGCGGGTGAGGAAAGTACCGAGAATGCAGAGGAGGAAAGTGCAGAAAACGAGCCAGACATTCCAAACCTTCATCATGCCGCGCTTTTCCTGCATCATCACGGAGTGCAAGAAGGCGGTGCCGGTCAGCCAAGGCAAGAGCGAGGCGTTTTCAACGGGGTCCCAACCCCAATAACCTCCCCAGCCGAGCACAGCGTAAGCCCAGTGGGCACCGAGCATGATCCCGAGAGATTGGAAGCACCAGGCGATCATGGTCCATTTGCGCGTGAGATGAATCCATTTTTCGCCGGGATACCGAGCAAGCAACGCCGCAAGGGCAAAGGCAAACGGAATGGTGAAGCCGGTGTAACCAGAGTAGAGATTCGGTGGATGGATGACCATCTCCGGATACTGCAGGAGCGGGTTCAAACCGTTGCCGTCGGCGCGAGCGACAAGGTCAAGAGTGCCGTTGGCGTTTAATGCCCCGAGCGTCTTGAACGGGCTTTCCACAAAATTATTCAACGTGAGGAAAAAGATCTGCACCCCGGCGAGAATGACGCCGACATAGGGCATCAGCTCACCGTTCTTGTTCCGGTAAACGAGGAGGACAGAAATGATGTAGATAGAAAGAAGAAACGTCCAGAAGAGGAGCGAACCTTCCTGCCCGGACCACAGAGCAGCCACTTTAAAGAAGGTGCTGAGGTCGCGATTACTGTGGGAGACGACATAGGCAATGGAGAAATTGTCGGTGAAAAAGAGGTATTCGAGGCAGAAGGTAGCCATGAAAATTAGGACGCAAGTGGCAATGCCGGCCTGGCGCGTACTTTTGACAAGCAGCGGATGGCGTGTCTTGATCGCAATCATGCCGCCCAGGAAGGCGTAGACGGCACAAACAAATGCTAGCAGAAGTGAAAATTGACCGAAAACATCCATAGCCCTTCCGCCTCTCCCCGATCGCTATTGCTGCACGTTACATGTTGCTTTGCTGCGTTGGGCTCGCCGGCGCACCCGTTGTGCCGCCCGGCGCTGCTTCATACTTGGAAGCGCATTTTGCCTGAACGCGTTCGGCGCGGAAACGGCCATCGGCTTCCGCACGGCCTTCGACCAGGGCCTGGGACTTGTCTACAAAGGTGTCCGGCAAGGGTTCGCTGCCCACGTAACTCACGGAGAGGGTTTTACCCTGTTCCTCAAGTACGAAATCCACGCGGCCCGAGGAGCGCCGGATGCTGTTGGGAGCGACGCTACCCGCAAGTCGCATGCGATGATTCCGCTGGGAGCCCTGAAGCTGCTGGTATTCCGCGATGGTGTGGTAATAGGTCTTGCTCTCACCGTAGCCGAGCCAAGCCAGAAAGGCCAGCGAGGCCACGATGACGGCGATCCCTACACCGAATTTCGCCCGATTCCGCATAATTCACCCTTATGCAGCCCCTATAATTCTCATACTATCATATCCAAACACGCGTACGTGCATGGCCCACTTTGGGTTAGCTCACCATTCCCGGCGGTGACGTAGGTCACACGGCTTAAGACCGAGGTCACCGCCCTTCGAGAACGCGCCGAAAGGTAGCCAAATCGGTTCCCGCATTTCCTTTCAACAGAAAGCTACCCGTTTTGGAGGCGAAGACAGGGCAGCCCAGATCCACTTCCCGCAATTTGGCAGCTACCAGGTTTAGCTCGTCTGAGATCAGAACGACTCGCTTGGGTTTCAAGGACCGGCGAATGCGGGCGATCGCGGCCGGTAATTGCCTGCCGAGGAACTCTTCAGCAGAGAGGCCTGTCTGGCCCGGAGCCAAAGGACATTCCAGAACGTGCGTAAGCAAAAAACCACGCTTTTGAAACTCGGTAAGGACTATTTCCGCCGACTTCCCTTCCCTGTGGATTTGAAGCGCATCAAGCAAATCGCCCGCTTCGCCTATGAAATGGCCTTCCGGACAATAGAGAAAACTGGATTCGCCTTCCGGAGCGATGGCGCCGAGGAAAAGAGCCTGGATGTGAACGGGGCGGTAGCGAGTGGTCCATTCGAGCCGCCGCAAGCGTCGGGCGAAGTGGTCCGGCGAGGCAAGCTGGCCGCAACCGTCACAAAGAAGAGCGGAGGAAGAGGTCATAGGTTTTTAAAATCGTAGTCTATCTACGAACGCGCGGCAAATAGCCTTAAGGTACAGAAGGAGCACAAGGCCATGATTAGCCCATTCGAAGCGTAGATGCGTAGATGGCGGTTGCGAGACCGGGATGGTTCGCAGAGGTAGTTCGTCTCGCAACCGCAATTGAACAACTGGAGAAGAAACCCGGGGTAAAGGAAAGAGTTGCGGAGGGCTCGTGATGAAGAACCTGGAGCACCACGCGAGTCGCAAAAACTCGTTGGTTTTTCACGTTTGCTCTAGAGATTTAGACTCCAAGAGCACAGAGTAGTGTTTGCGCCACATCAACAGCTATTTGGAGACGGTGGTGTCCGTCGGAAGCTTGGAACGGAGGCACCACTTGAGCTCCTGACTCATCTCGGTGATTTCCATGCCGGGCATGACGATGAATTTGCAGGAGAGCATCTCGTGGGGCTCGTCCTCATCGGGAAGCTGGCAGGTGACGCGACAGTACTGACAATCCTGATTCCAGCAGAAGCGGCCATAGGGGATGGTTTCCGGGCTGAGGAATTGAAAACAGCGAAGCAAGGAATTGCGCTCCGGAACCTGAAACTTTTTGCCAATAATCGTGATATCAACGAGTTTTTCATACGGACGAAACGGTTCCGACATGGTATGGCCTACCCCTTATGCACTGCCTCTGGCGCGGCGCAGATTCCCCGAGCCGACTGGGTGTAGCGATGCCATTTCAGAGTAGTCCTCAGACTGCTTGGGAACAACGACGCGATGGGCGAGGCGTAGCGAATGTGGTACGGGGTGTGGGAAGGCAAAGAGTTAACAGGCCATTGACCATAGGGTCGGACACTACAAACCCAAGAAAACAGACAAGATTGTCAGTGCTAAGGAGGTTACTACCGTCCAACCGCACCGCTATCGGAGAATATCGAAGAACTGGCCCATGCGGCGGAATTTTTCGTAGCGGGAGGCGATGAGTTCCTTCGGGTCTTGGTTGGTGAGGACGAGCAACTGTTTGTCGAGAACTTCGCCGAAGAGTTTGGCGGCGGCTTCGTGGTCGCCATGGGCACCACCGTCAGGTTCGGGGATGATGTCGTCAATGATGCCTAATTCTTTCAGGTCGTTGGCCATGATTTTCATGGCGATGGCGGCGGTTTCGGCTTTTGTAGAATCGCGCCAGATGATGGATGCGCAGCCTTCGGGGGAGATCACCGAGTAGAACCCATTCTCGAGAATATTCACGCGATCACCGACGGCGACCGCGAGAGCGCCCCCAGAACCACCTTCGCCCGTGACGGTGACGATGATGGGAACGGGAAGGCGCGCCATTTCGCGGAGATTGCGCGCGATGGCTTCGCCCTGGCCACGTTCTTCAGCGTCAATGCCGGGATAAGCGCCCGGGGTATCAATGAAAGTGAGCACCGGGCGGCCAAACTTGGCGGCAAGCTGCATGACGCGAAGAGCCTTGCGGTAGCCCTCGGGCTTGGGCTGACCGAAATTCCGGATCACGCGTTGTTTGGTGTCTCTGCCCTTCTGGTGACCGATGACGGCGACCGCGCGGCCGCGGAATTTGCCCAGCCCGGCAATGATGGCCTTGTCGTCGCCAAAGGCGCGATCGCCGTGGATTTCGATGAAATCGTTGATGAGGAAACTGATCCAATCCAGAGTGTACGGGCGCTGCGGATGACGTGCGATCTGGGCGCGTTGCCACGGACCCAAATGGGTATAGAATTCGCGGCGAAGCTCAAGTACTTGTTGCTTGAGGCGCTCGACTTCCTCTTCACTGTCGTCGCTGCCGGCGAGCCGGCGCAACTCCTCGACGTCTTTTTCTAGGCGCTCGATTTCTTTTTGCCGATCGAGCGTGCTTACGCCTTTTTTGTCCTTACGCGCTGCGGACATTACGCCACCATCTGAATCGCCTGCTGGCCGCAAATCTGGCGCACGGCGTCAATGAGTTCCGGCTGGATCTTGATCTTTTTCTGCGACAGCAAGAGAGCGACCGAGCCATCGGGCGACCGTAGCTCAAACACTATCGCACTTGGGCCCGGGGCGCTTGCAAATAAATCTTCCAGCTGGTTCAGGGTTTCCTCACCGAGGTGCTGCAGGTCGAGCCGAATGCGAAACTCGGCGGGCGTGGCGGCCCGCTCGGCGACATCGGCAACGCGGCGCGCTTCTTGCAAGGAGAGGCGCGTGCCGGCTTCCTCAATCTGCACTTTCACTTTTAGCAGGAGCGGCGTGCCTGGCTTCAAGAGAGTTTCGAGGCGGGCGAAACTTTCCGGGAAGGCGAGCATTTCCTGAACACCGGTCATATCTTGCAAGGTGAAGATGGCCCAGCGCGCGCCTTTCCTTGAGCGCATAGGGCGCGTGCCGACGATGAGCCCGGCGACGGTGACTTCCCTGCCGTTGCGCTGCCCTTCGATTTCTTCCAGGGAGAGAACGCCGAGTTCTTTCAGGCGAGAAACGTATTTGTCGAGCGGATGGCCGGAGACGTAGAAGCCGAGCATGGCGTATTCGCTGGTGAGGCGCTCTTCCTCGCTCCAGGGGGCAGCATCGCGAAGCTCAAAATGCACCTTGGACTCGGTGGCGGCACCGCCAAAAAACAAACCATGCTGGCCGGATTCTTTCGAGCGAGCGGCGCGTTGCAAGGCGTTGATCGCATCGTCCACCGAGGCCAGCATAGGCTCGCGTGGGCCCAGGGAGTCCATCGCGCCGGACTTAATGAGGCTTTCGAAGACACGCTTGTTGAGAAAACGCGGTTCGATGCGTTCGCAGAATTCGTAGAGGGATTTAAACTCACCCTCGCTGGTGCGCGATTCGCGAATGGCCTTGGCGGTGTTCTCGCCGACGTTTTTGATGGCAGCAAGGCCGAAGCGGATGGAGCCGCCGACCGGGGTGAAGTAGAGGTCGCTCTCGTTCACGTCGGGCGGAAGGATGGAGATTCCCATGCCGCGGGCTTCGTTGACGTACTTGACGACCTTTTCCGTATTGCCGGCTTCGGAGGTGAGCAGCGCAGCCATGAACTCCACGGGATAGTGGGTTTTGAGGAAGGCCGTCTGATACGCGAGGAGCGCGTAGGCGCAAGAGTGCGATTTGTTGAAGCCGTAGCCGGCGAACTCTTCCATGAGATTGAAGATGCGCTCGGCCTTTTTCTCTGGGATTTTATTTTTCTCGCAGCCGGCCAAGAATTTAGCACGCTGGGCGGCCATTTCTTCCTTTTTCTTTTTGCCCATGGCGCGGCGGAGGAGGTCAGCTTCGCCGAGGGAGAAGCTAGCTAGAACGTTGGCAATCTGCATCACCTGTTCCTGGTAGAGAATGACGCCGTAGGTCTCTTCCAGGATGTCTTTCAGTTGCGGGAGTTCATAGCTGACCTTGGTTTTGCCGTGCTTTCGATTAATGAAATCGTCGATCATTCCGCCCTGAATGGGGCCCGGGCGATAGAGGGCGTTGAGGGCGGTGAGATCCTCGATGCGCGTGGGGTGATAGCGGCGAAGAATGTCGCGCATGCCATGGGATTCAAACTGGAAGATGGCAGTCGTCTCGCCGCGGGAGAAGAGCTTGTAGGTGGCTTCATCGTCGAGAGAGAGGTTGTCAATGTCCAACTTGATGGCGCGATTCTGCTCGACCATGCGGACGGTGTCGTGCAGAACGGTGAGCGTGGTGAGGCCGAGGAAGTCCATCTTGAGGAGGCCGATACGCTCGAGCGCGTTCATGTCGTATTGGGTGGTGATTTCGTCGCGATTGGTCTTGTAAACGGGGAGGAGCTCAGTGAGCGGCTGCGGAGAAATAACCACGCCCGCGGCATGCGTGGAGGCATGACGAGCGAGGCCCTCCAGACGCAAGGCCACCTTCATCAGGTCACCAAGTTTGTCGTCCGCTTCGATTGCGGCTTTCAATTGTGGTGATTCTTGAAGGGCCGTTTCCAATTCAATGCCAAGAGTTGTGGGAACGAGCTTCGCGAGGCGGTCTACTTCCCCGAAGGGAATGTCCATGGCCCGACCGACGTCCTTGATCGCGGCTTTGGCGGCCATGGTGCCGAAGGTGATAATTTGCGCGACATTTTCGCGGCCGTATTTTTGCGTGACGTACTCAATAAGCTCTCCACGGCGGCGCATGCAGAAGTCGATATCAATGTCCGGCATGGAGACGCGCGCGGGGTTGAGGAAGCGCTCGAAGAGGAGATTGTACTGGAGAGGATCCACGTCGGTGATGCGCAGGGCGTAGCTAACCAAGCTGCCCGCGGCGGAGCCACGGCCAGGTCCGACGGGAACTTCCTGGGCTTTGGCGTAGTGAATGAAATCCCAAACGATCAAGAAGTAGCCTTCATAATGCATCTTCTTGATCATTTCGATTTCGGAGGTGAGGCGCCGCTCGTATTCCTGCAGCGGGTTGCGCAACGCGCCCTGTTGAGCGAGCCGTTCGAGTTGTGGAACGCGCTGGGCGAAGCCTTCGCGAGCCATTTTTTCGAAATAGCTGCCGGGAGTGTGGCCTTCGGGAACTTTGAATTCGGGAAGAGCGTTAGGAATATGGTCAATCCTAACGTGGCAGCGGGCAGCAATGTCCAGAGTGCGACTGAGGGCATCGGGGACTTCGCGAAAGACTTTGGCCATTTCCTCGGCGGTCTTGAAATAGAACTGGTCGGTGGCGAACTTCATGCGATGCGCGTCGCTCATGGTCTTACCGGTCTGGATGCAGAGGAGGACTTCCTGGGCGTGCGCGTCTTCGTGATGAAGATAGTGGCAATCGTTGGTAGCGATCAGGGGAATGCCGGTTTCTTTGGAGAGGCGGATCAGTTCTCGGTTGACGCCTTTCTCGATTTCCAGACCCTGATCCTGAATTTCAAGGAAGAAATTCCCTTTTCCGAAAATGTCACGCAGGCGATAGGCATTCTCCCGCGCTTGATCGAGCTTCTGATCGACAACGGATTCGGTGACGGGGCCGCGCAAACAAGCGGAGAGGGCGATGAGGCCCTTACTGTGCTTTGCAAGAAGGTCGTAATCAATGCGGGGCTTGTAGTAGAAGCCCTCAAGAAAACCGGCGGAAACCAGCTTGATAAGATTGCGATAACCTTCAAGATTCTCGCAAAGCAGGACGAGGTGGTTTGTGCCGCGGGTGCCAGGCTCCATCTCACCGCGTTCGCCGTTGGCGGGGCCAGCGGCGGCTCCAGATTTTTCACCGCGGTCGTGGCGGCTGCCCTTGGCGAGGTAGACTTCGCAGCCAATGATGGGCTTGACGTCGCGCTTGCTCGCTTCACTAAAGAAATTAGCGGCGGCAAAGAGGTTGCCATGATCCGTGATGGCGACGGCGGGCATTTTCTGGCGGGAAGCTTCGTCGAGAAGTTCGGAGATATTGCAGGCACCGTCGAGAAGACTGTAGTCCGTGTGGACGTGCAAGTGAACGAACTGCGGATTGCCCATGGAAGTTGATTGTAAATCGGCGGGAGGAGAAATGCGAACGGGTTTGTGGAGTTTCCCTCAGAGAGGAAAAGAGAAACCCCTTAGGAAAACCCAAGAGCACAGGCCCTCCGCGGAATGGCTCAGGGTGGGCAGGAGTGTCTGTGCCACAAATCTCTATTTTTTGGCTTTGGCCTTTTTGGCGGCGGAGGCCTTTTGGGCGGCCATGAGTTTGTCGCGGGTGCCTTTTTTATCGGTGTGGGTATGCGTACGATGCTTGGCGTGCGCAGCTTCCGGGGCCCCATGTTTTTCGGCGCTTTTTCCTGGCTTCTTCTCTTTTTCTTTCTTCTTGGGCACTTCTTTTATGCCGGAGAGTTTACGGAGCATTTTTACGCGTTCTTCGGAAGTTTTCCCCCGGCCGTTCAATTGGGCGGCAAAAACCTCTTGAACGATTTGATCGAATTTCGGGCCCTTTGGCATGCCCAGGGCTTCGAGTTCCGTGGAGACGACCGGCAAGGCCAAGCGGATGGGCCGCCACTTGTGAAGAAACGCCTTGAGCTTGGAGATGGCTGCGGAGTTGTTGGATTCGGCGAGCAGGTAAGCGACGTACTCCATAGGGAGCTTTTCGATGTACTTGTAGGCATCAATGGGCCTTTTCGTTTTCTTGCCGGCCAGTTCCTTCTGCACTTCAAGCGCCTTCTCGGGAAAGCCTTCGATGGCGTCGATTTCGGCGGAGCGGAAGCCGAGCTTGGAGAGCAGGTGAGCAGCTTCGCGATCCTTGAGGCGGCCGAGGATCGCCAGCATCATCGGTGTGGCGAGCCGTGGGCGGAAGCCGGCCATAAACAAATCATCGCGTACTTTGATGACGCGATTGATGGCTTCGTAGTCGGGATGTTTCTTGGCGAGAAGCGGGTGAACGCGATCGAGAAGATCGTGCTTTTCCCATTCCTTCAGGGTGAGATGCGGACGTTCTTCCTTGGCCAGGGCGCGGAGCTCCTCCCCCGCGTCTTCCGGCGTGATGGTGAGATTCAGTTCGCGTTCGATGGCTAGGTTAAACCATTCCTGGGTGCGGGATTCGAGGTGGAAGCCCATGCGCGCGGCAACACGCAACACACGGAGTAAGCGCGCGGGTTGATTCGTGAAGCTGTGAATGGTAAGAGCGCGGACTTCGCCGTGCTCGATGTCCGAGAGGCCGTTCGTGGGATCCAGAAGGAGGCCGCGGGAAGCGGGATTCAAAGAGATGGCGATCGCGTTGAGAGAAAAATCGCGCCGGCGCAGATCTTCCATGATGGTGGACCAACGGATTTCCGGGCGCGTGCCGGGGCGGACATAGTGATCGTCGCGAGCGGCGGAGATGCTTCCTTCGTAGTCGCCGGCAAAAAGAATCTCGACGTGACGAAGCTTCTCATCCTCGACGATGACTTTGGCGCCTCCCTTTTCGAGTTCGCGAGCCATTTTCGAAGGATTGCCTTCGATGGTGAAATCGAGATCGCGAAGAGTCGCGCCCGTGATTAGGTCACGGACGGTGCCACCGGTGAGATAAACGTTGAAGCCCATGGCCGCGGCAAGCTCCTGGACGCGAAGCATGGCGGCGCGTTGTTCGGGCGAGAGCCGGCTTTCCAACAAGAACATGTAATCTGGCATTGCGCTCCTTCCAGTTCAGGATGGACATTCCGGAGCGGAATGCCTCACCCGCGATTGTTCCCTGCCCGCGCGCTAAGCGCGCGGATGATGAGCCTTGTAAATCTGCTTCAGCCGTTCTTCCACGACGTGGGTGTAAATTTGTGTGGTGGAAATGTCGGCATGCCCCAACATCAACTGGACGGAGCGCAAATCGGCGCCTCGTTCCAGGAGATGCGTGGCAAAACTGTGACGCAGCATGTGCGGCGTCAGCGGGACCCGTAAACCCGCCTGCCGGCCGTAGGCGGATAGAATTTTCCAAACGCCGACGCGGCTGAGGCCCGTGCCGCGGCGATTGATAAAGAGCGCAGCGGCGGTGACCTGCTTGCCCTTGCCGATGAGGTTGGGCCGAGCTTCGCGGAGGTAGCGCTCCACAAGAGCTAGAGCTTTTTTGCCGATCGGGACGATGCGCTCCTTGTCCCCTTTGCCGATACAGCGGACGCAGCCAGCGGAGCGATCGAGATCCATCACACGTAGATTGATCAGCTCCGAGACGCGTAGGCCGGTGGAGTAAAGCACGTCAAGCATGGCGCGGTCGCGAAGGCCAAGAGGCTGCTTTTCGTTGGGCTGAGCCAGCAGGCGCTCGACTTCTTCGAGCCGTAAATAGCCAGGCAGAGAGCGGCGAATCTTGGGCGATTCGAGATTCAGCGAAGGATCCTCTGCGCGCAATTCCTGAATCTGGGCAAAGCGGAAGAAATTCCGCAGTGTAACCAGGTGACGCGCGACCGTGCGGCTTTCGAGCTTCTGGCGATAGAGGCTCGCAAGGAAATCCACCAGGTCATCGCGGGAGACCGCTTCCAGCGAGAGTTTCTTTTTCCTTGAAAACTCGTCGAACTTCGCTAGATCACGGCGGTAAGCGGATACCGTGTTCGGTGACAGACCCTTCTCGACGCGAACGTGAGTGAGAAACGAAGCGATGCCAGCGCTAATGTCCATCAGGAACCCGCCAGTCTTTCCGTGGCGCCGGGACGCCGCATGGCAATGCCGTACACTTCCTCAATTTCCGGACAGCGAATGATCCAGGTGAGGCCCAAATAGAGCAAAGTGGCCCCCAAGATCAGACCGATGAAGACCGGGAGTTGGATCAGGAAAGCCGTCTGGAGTTTCATTTTCAGGTAATAATTGGCGGCCAGGCAAGCGACTCCCATGATCCCCGAACAGAGAGTGATTTTGCTGATGGAGCGCAGGATATCGAAGGTCCCCAGGGGACCATAGCGCAGGCGGAAAATGACGAAGAGCGCGAAGAAGTCAAAGAGCGTAGCGAGGACGGTGGCAAGAGCAGGTCCTCCGTTCTGAAAACGCTTGAAAAAGTATTCGACGAAAATGATGTTGAAGATAATGTTCAGAACGAAAGAGATCAGGGCGATGATAACGGGCGTCTTGGTGTCGCGAGCGGAGTAGAACGCCGGGACGATGAGCTTGACGCAAGCTAGGGCCGGCAGGCCAATGGCGTAATAAAGGAGGGGCCGGGCAGTCAGGCGCGTAGATTCGGCGACGAATTGGCCGTGCTGAAAGAGCACACGAATGACGGGCTCGCGAAGGGCCATCAGGCCCACAGCAGCGGGGATGGTTATGAAAGCGACGATGCGAACCGCAAAGGTGAAGGTTTTTTTCAAGCCGTCGAAATTGTTGGCCGCAGCCTGATGAGCCATCATGGGGAGAATGGCCGTGGCGACGGCGATGGCATAGCCACCGAGGACGAGCTCCATTACGCGGTCCGCGACGTAGAGAGCCGTGAGGCTACCTCTGGGCATTCGTGCGGCTTTCGCGAAGTAGGTGTCCACAAAAAAATTGATCTGGGAAATACCCAGGCCAAAGAAGCGCGGGAAGATGACGCGGGCGACACTACGAATGCCGGGATGCGAAAACGAGATACCGAAGTCGAAGCGCATTCCGCGGCTGACCATTTGGGGGACGAGAACCAGGAATTGCAACGCACCGCCGACGAGTACGCCAACCGCGAGCGAAACCGCGGGGCTATCAAAGTAACGCCAGACCATGGCAGTAGAAAAAATGATGATGGTCAGATTGAGGAAGACGGTAGTGGAGGCTGGTAGGGCAAAATGGTGGAAACTGTTGAGTATGCCCATGCCCAGGGCAGCGAGACCGACAAAGAAGACGTAGGGGAAAATGATGCGGTTGAGGGCGATGGCTTGATCCCAACCAGGGGTAACGTCGGAGGAGGGGAGCGGAGCAATCACATAACGGGAGAAAATGACACCCAGGACGGTGACCAGAGAAAGAACCAGAGCAACAGTCCAGAAAAGCTTGTTGGCGAAGTCCCAAAGCTCCTCGGTGCTGCGTTCTCGCATGTAGGTGGTAAAGACGGGAACGATGGAGGCGGCGACCGTGCCCTCCCCAACCAAGCGCCTGAAAAGATTGGGGATACGATAGGCAAGGACGAACGAATCGGCGCTGAAGGTGGTGCCGAGCAAGAGAGTAATACGCTGGTCACGGAGATAGCCGAGGACGCGGCTGACAATCGTAACCAAGGAGATAATCGAAGCCGACTTCAGAATTTGGTGTTTCTCGGACAAAAGGCGGCCCTCAGGACGCTAAACCCAATAAAAACAGTGACTTGACAGGGAAATCGTGCTTAACATAACATGAAACTAGAGTGTTATGCAATCGTTTCGTGGCAATGAACGGATGAATGCCGCTTGAAGGCAAAAAACCCAGCCTCGACCCACAAAAGGGTGG
>Ga0306920_100005681_pt1 | contig 16161 bp, 15 predicted proteins | sample flu12Cox44000170_FD_204666 | JGI IMG/M metagenome (GOLD analysis project Ga0306920, IMG submission 204666) | Lab enrichment of tropical soil microbial communities from Luquillo Experimental Forest, Puerto Rico - flux4day.12C.oxic.44.000.170 (v2)... | ecosystem: Environmental > Terrestrial >... | reverse complement strand
GCAAGGACGCCGCGTGACTTATGTTGGAGGCTTCGCACCGCAGCACCTTGATTTCTACCTGGTCTCGGGCAGCGGCCAACCGCAGGCCAGGCCCTAGGAGAACGCTGGTTCGAAGGTTTGCGTCCCCCTTGCCGCCACAATAGACTGAAACCGCGTCCATAGGTCGGCTGCCGGCCAAGTCGACCTGCGGGGACATCGATGTATGGCAGTACGCAATCCAGTCAGACCGGCGATCAGCGTGGAAATCCTCGATCTTAGGCATTTTTCGTCCGCGGACCTGCGACCCTTGCTGGCGCAGGAAGTTCAGCTGTGGGGCAAAACCCTCTCCTGGGATTACCGCAGCTCATCGGAAATGATCCTGCGCTATGTCGATGCCAAGATTCTGCCCGGCTATGCCGCCGTGGAACGTGGCAGCCTGATGGGCTACGCATTCTTTGTGTATGAAGGCAGCAAGGGCGTGATCGGCGACCTGTTCGTGGCTCCCGGGCGTTCCGATGTGCGCGCCGTCGAGATCCGCCTGCTCGACCACATGATCGAAACCCTGCAACAGTCTCCCGGGATCCATCGCGTAGAGGCGCAGCTGCTGGCCCACCCCACCGGCGAGCTGGCCGAACCGTTCCTGGCTAACGGGTTCCAGCGCTTTCGCCGCTTGTTCTTGCAGCTCGGCCTCTCCGGTAGCGGGAATTCACCGCTGTCTTTGTCGCGGACGTCGAACCATATCCATATCCGCGGCTGGCAGGAGCAGGATTATCAGTCGGCTGCCAGCGTCATCACGGCCTCGTACCGCGCCCATATCGATTCCGAGATCAATGACCAGTACCTCACCAGCGCCGGTTCCCTGCGATTTCTCAACAATATCGTCCGCTTTCCCGGATGCGGGGTCTTTGATCCCGAGGCATCGTTTGTCGCAACTCACCAGCAGACAAACTCGCTGGTCGGGCTGATCCTTTGCTCGCGGGTGCGCGACGACGTCGGACATGTTACTCAGGTCTGTGTCCTCCCGGAACACCGTGGGGAGGGGCTGGGAGAGAGTCTTTTGGCCTGTACCTGCGATGCCCTTCGGGCCCGCAGATTCAACCTGCTGACCTTGACCGTGACCGAGGCCAACCACCGCGCGGTCGATCTCTATCGCAAGCTGGGCTTCGAAGCGGGAAGAGTCTTCGACGCGTTCGTTTGGGACGGGTGAAAAGACAGGTTAGAGGCAACACAGCAACCGCGGACCTCCCGCAAGTTGCGATCCTGCCAACTACAGCCCTTCAGTGCTTGAGCAGCCACATTGCCCACGCGGCTACGATCACTCCGCCGACAAACAAGGCAAAACAATAGGCGCCGTAACGCAGCATTTCGCGGGAGGTGTTGCGCTGCGTAATGCCGAACACCGTCGAGGCGCAGGCGGCAAATATGACCGCCGCCGTGAAGTGGGAAAGTTCGATAGTCATGGTTTCTTGCCGATCGCGATCTGGTGGGCATCCACGGCGGAGATGATGTTCAGCAGCCCCGCTACCACGATGTACTTGGTGCCATAGTCGGCAACGGCGCGCTGAATGTTGCCGGCGCCCCAATCCATCGCCCGGGCAATAAAGTACAGAAGGCCTGAGCCGATGTCGCCCACGAAGCCCAAAATATCGAGCAGATCGCCGGTGTTAAAGCCATAGACCTTGCCCTGCATGCCCAGTCCGGCAAAGAACATGATGAATACGGCCAGCATGAGTAACAGCCCGCGAATCCATCGGCGCTGAAGGAAGTGTCCCAGGCCGGGGACGAGCCATCCGGCCAGCGGAGCGATGACTGCCATCGAGCCGGAGGCCGCCGCTCCCGTCCGGGAGGGGCGGTTACTGGCCGCGGTTGCGTTTTGCACGTTCGCCATCAGATCAGCACCAATTCTTTCTGGATTCGTCCCGTAACTTCCGCCTTGCCGTTGCGAATCATCATGTCAATTTCGCTGCGCACGCCGAATTCCGGCATGTAAACACCCGGTTCAACCGAGAAACAGGTGTTCGGCAGGATCAAGCGGTCGTCCCTGGTTTCCAGATTATCCAGGTTCGCACCGTTGCCATGAATCTCGGGGCCGATGGAGTGCCCGGTGCGGTGGATGAAGTACTGCTCATAACCTTGGCCGGCAATGTATTCACGCACGGACTGGTCAACTTCCCAACCGCGAATCGCCTGGCCGGCGTCAAAGGCGCCCTTTACCTTGCCGATGCCGACGTCGCGCGCCTCACGCACCACATTGAACACTTCGCGCTGCCTTTCACTGGGGGTGCCGATTACCCCCGTCCACGTGATGTCATAAAACACCGCATCCGGCTGGTTGCACTTGGCCCAGATGTCGAGCAGCACGAAATCACCCTGGCGTATGGGGGCGGATGAGGCGGAAGTCGGCTCGTAGTGGGGGTCGCCGCTGTGCGCGTTCACACTCACATTGGGCGGATCGCAGGTGATCAGCTCCTCGCGGCGGAAGGCCTCCATGATCCACTGCTGGATTTCGAACTCGTGCGTTCCGCCGTTACGGGCCCGGCCTCCGATCTGCTGAAACGCCTCGGCGGTGATGGCGTCGATTTTCTTCTGCGCTTTATAGTGTGAGGCAATTTGCGATTCCGTCAGCGTGGCCTCAAAGCGCGCCACCAGGTCGGCCGAGGTGACGATCTCTTTGCCGAAGCTGCGCACCAGCTCAAGCATGCCGGCGTCCACCAGCGAGATATACGGAATCTGGTTGTTGGGCGAGTACTGCATGACCAGCCGGCGATAGGGCTTCACCATCGCTTCCAGGTTGGCCCACAGCTCTTCCCACGCCGCGTACTGCACTTTGCGCCCGGGCAGTGTGTCAAGGTGATGGCTTTCGATGCGATGCACCAGTTTTACGGGATCGCCATGGGCGGGGATCAGATAGAACCACCGCCGGCTGGTGAGCCGGTCGGGCGGCAGCCCGAGCACGCGGTAGGCTATGGGATCGCGGTGGTGATGGTCGTAAAACAGCCAGGCTTCCTGGCCACCCTCGCGGAGGGCGGTCTGAATGTCGGTGAGATTCATGCGTATTCCATTGTAAATGACGGGCGTATTGCGAATCGGCGGCACCCAGCCACGGTGAGCCGGGGATTTTGCGCGGGAAACGGCGGATCATTGCGGTCTGGCTGTGATCGGTTTTGATCGGGGTAAACGGGCGGTATTTGCTCTCTCCAGAACGCGCCGCCGCTCCCCTGGCGCCAGGGTTTGGCACGCCGTGCGCAGCACCGGGCGCGGCAGGCGTTGGCGAATGCTCATCAGGTAAGTGACAGCCTGCCGGGGGTTGGCCTTGACCGCTTCCCGCAGCAGCCATCCAAGTCCCTTCTGCACCATGTCGTCCTTGCTGTTTGCCAACAACTCGGTGACGCCTTGAATGTGGTTGAAGTTCTTGTGCCGGCGGGTGCTCTGAACCAGGCTGACGGCCGCCGCCCGCTGGTGCCACCGGCTTTTCTTCCCCGCCCACGTCGGCAGCCGCTTTAGATAAACGTCATCGGCCGCGACCATCGGTCCAATGAGGTAGTGCACCAGCCCGTCGTGGTCGGCCCAGGAGGTCACGCGGTCCAGCCAACCCTCCAACAGCTTGAACTCGCCGGGGCCCAGCCGTCCGGTGATGCCTTCCAACAGCATCACGGCGAAATTCTTCTCCTCCAGCACCGCACCGGCAAAGAGCCGGTCGGCCACCCGCACCAGACAGGCCAGATCCTGTTCGGCGAGAATCTCCCGGCGGAAGCGTCTGGCAACCTGGCGCAGCGCGTGGGTGGACCCGCCTCGCGACTTTATCTCGTGCTTGAAGAAGCGTTGCACCTGCAACGGAGTGCGGCGCCGAGCCGCCCGTCTGCAGCAGGCTACGTATGTGGGCAGCGATATAAGCAGGTGATTTCTTCACCCCCTGACTCCGCCATCGAACCTCTAGGCCCGGTTGGAAACAGCCGCCCGGGGGGCGGGTGTCGCCAGAACCAGCCTGTCGTATACCCACAACAGGATCGCGGTTAGCACTCCGACGGCGACGATGACCCACCACATTCCCGCGGGCTCATGCTTCACTTCGCCATATTGGTGAATGAGAAATCCGCCGAACTTGCCTCCGATGAGCGAGCCGATGCCCAGGGGAAGAAATGCAAAGCCCATATAGGTGCCTTGCTGGCCCGAGGGCGCCAGACGCGAAATGTACTCGTAATATCGCGGCGACTGGATGATCTCGCCCAGAGCAATCACGATCAGGGTCAGCACCGCCCCCATCCGGGTAGGGAGGAGGATCAGCAGAATCCAACCCACGGAGGTAATGAGCGTGCCCAGGGCAATTGCCGCCAACGCCGGGATTCTTGCGCTGAGAAGGTTGATCAGAACCGTCAGTGCGATGACCACCAGCGGGCCTGTCATCAGCAGCAGCTCGGTATCGATATGGGGACTGATGTAGTCGTGAACGTAGAGTGGAAGGGTGATGAACTCCTGCCAGTAGACGATCCAGTAGCCGGTAAAAATCAGCAGGAAGAGCATGAAGCGAGGATTGGTGAGGACGGTCCAGAAGTTCCCGGCAGCTTGTGCCAGGCTGCTGGTCGGTACTTCTTCGCTGCGGCGCGGTTCACGGAAGAACAGCAGCACACCCAGGAACATGAGAAATACGCTTAGCGCCGCCACGCGAAAAACGTTTTCGACGCGCATGCGCTGATGCACGTACGAGGCGACATAGGGCCCGGCCGCCCCGCCAATATTCACCAGGGTGTAGTAAATGGAGTAGCCGATGGAGCGGACGTTTTCCTTCGATGCCCGCGCCGTGGTGCCGACGACGCTCGGTTTCACCAGGGCGATTCCCAGGGCGGGAAGAGCCAATACGAATGCCACCAGGGCGCCTAACGGCACCGCTTGGCGAACCGCCGCCAGCCAGGGAGCGCCTAGCGATCCCAGCAGGAAATACGCACAGGTGAGGATGAAGTAAGCCAGTGCCAGCGCGCGGCGAAATCCCATCCTGTCGGCAAGCGTTCCCCCGAACACTGGCAGGAACCACACCAGGCCGCCGAAAAATCCCGCGAGAGTGCCGGTTTGCTCCGTGGGGAATCTCAGGACTTCGTGCAGGTAGCGTGCCAGCGAGGCGAATGCTGCGTAGTAGGAAAGCCGCTCGAACAACTCGCTGATGTTGGCTACCCAGAAAGGACGCTCGAATCCGCCGCGGATGTCGCGCCAACGCTGTCGAATGCTCAATCGGTTCTCCTTGTGCCTTCTTCAGCGACTGAAAACGTCATCCGCGACCATGCATCCCGGGCTGAAGTCGGTTCCGAATCCGCGAACAACGTGCGCTTCGAAGCCCTGCCCAATCGATCGCGGCGCGCAACCGGTTGTCGACCTGCGCGGCCCGCATGCCTGCAACCCGACAACTCCTGGCGGCTGGATTCGGCTATCGTAACTGACGGGCAGGGAACATTCAAAAGCCCGCGATGGATCCCTTCGAGGCCTCGTTGCCCGTCCGCCTGAAGCGCCAGCGCCAACGCATGATTGGCAATCCAGCCGGGATGTTCCTGCCGACCTTCCCCGCGAACCTTCAGGGTATCGCGGAGGGGCATCATGGCTGCCTGCGCTCCCCGAAAATCGCCGTGCCGATGCGCACGCAGGTTGCGCCTTCGGCGATCGCAACCTCGAAGTCGTGGGACATGCCCATGGAGAGAACGTCGAGGGCGACCGATGGCAGGTTACGGGCGGCGATGCGATCACGCAACTGGCGCAGGTTGCGGAAATACCCGCGCGCGCCTTCCGGGTCCTCGGTGTAGGGAGGCACGGTCATCAGCCCCCGGATGCGCAGACCGTTCCAGCTGGCGGCCTGGCCAAGAATATGGTCGATCTCGGCTGAATCAGGCGCCAGGCCACTCTTTGCCCCTTCATCGCCGACATTGATTTCGACCAGGACATCAAGCACCTTGCCTGATCTTTGGGCGGCTTCGTTCAAACGCTGGGCCAGTCTGGCGGAGTCGACGGAATCGACGGCATGGAAGATTTCCGCGGCCCTTGCGGCCTTGTTCGACTGCAGATGGCCGATCATGTGGAATTGAGCAGCCGGCAAACTCTCGAGGGCGGGGAACTTCTCCGCGAACTCCTGGACGCGGTTCTCGCCAAATAGCCTCTGCCCGGCATCGAAGGCTTCCCTGATGGCTTGCGGGGGAAACGTCTTGCTTACGGCCAGCAACGCGATTTCCTCCGGCTGGCGCCGGGCGCGGCGGGCGGCCGCGGAAATGCGCTCACGAACACGGGCGAGCTGCTCGGCGATACTCACGGAGGTCTCAGTGTAAAGCAAAGGGGCATGGTCTCCGTGCCCGCCGGCTTTTACTCCATGTCCGTACTTACATGATCGCCGTCGGTGGCGCCGGCTCCTCCGGCCGTCCGGCATTGGCCAAGGGCACGCGGACCATCACCGTAATGAGGACGGCTAGCGCAATCAAGGCGGCAACAAAAGGCGGGTGCCACTTGAACAGCGTCACGTCCCTTCCGGCACCCACCAGGCTTGCGATCACCAGACCGCAGAGGGCTTCACCGGCGATAAGCCCCGAGGCAGTGAGAACGCCGGCATTGTCGACGCGCGTCTTCTGGGCGTCGTTGAAGCCCCGGCGATCGCGCAGAGTGTCGGTAATCCATCGCACCAGGCCGCCCACGAAAATAGCGAACGTTGTTCCCAGCGGCAGATACATTCCCACCGCGAAAAGCATGACACTGCGTACCTCGATCATGATCATGGCGAGTCCCATCAAGATGCCCACCACCACCAGCGGCCAGGCCATTTCCCCGCCCACAATGCCCTTGGCCAGCATAGCCATCAGTCCGGCCTGCGGAGCCGGCAACGCGGAGCTGCCAAAGTGGTAAGCCTTATCCAGTACCGCCAGGGGAAAGAAAAGGACGAGAGAAGCGACCACAACCCCCAAAAGGTCGCCGATTTCCATCTTTGCCGGCGTGCCTCCCAGGATATGGCCCACCTTCAAGTCCTGCAGCATTTCTCCGGCGACGGCGGAGGATACGCAGATCACGGCGGCCACGCCCAGCACGGCCGCTACGCCTCCCGGACCCGAGACTCCCAGCGCAACCATCAACAGGGCAGCGATCACCAGGGTGCAAAGCGTAAGTCCGGAGACGGGATTGTTAGACGAACCGATCAGTCCAACCAGATTGCCGGAAACGGCGGCGAAAAAAAAGCCCAGGATGATCATCACCCCCGCGGAGACCAGTGCTCCCGCCATGACCTTGGAAGCAGGAAGATCCCCGGCTGCGGCGATGAAGTAGTAATAAAGCACAACCATCGCGACAAACACCGCACCCACCCCGGCGAAGATGACCTTGGCCGGTAGATCGCGTTCCGTGCGGGTGGTGGCGGCGTGAGCACCCGCGGACTTTTTCAGGTCGGAGACGGCGCGTCCCATTCCAATGGCTAATTGCTTGCGCATCTTAAACAACGTGTAGGAGGCCCCTACCAGCATTCCGCCTACTGCAATCGGCCGCACGATGGAGTAGTAAATGGCTTGTGCCAATAATGGCCAGGGTAGGGTCTTACCATCCGGCTGGCCGGCCTGTATGTAGGGCCCAACGGTAAAGGTCAACAGCGGTACCAGCAGCCCCCAGGCAAGGACTCCGCCAGCGAAGTTCAAGGCAGCCAGACGGGGCCCGATAATGTAGCCCACGCCCAGGTAGGCAGGGCTCACATCGGGCGCGGTCAAAAGCGTGGCTCCGCCGGTGACGGTTGTGGCCACATTGGGGTTCGTGCTTGTGCGCAGCAGGAGCCGTTTTCCAAGCTCGCTGATATTTGCCGGGAAGGTGTTGTTCGCTTGAAAGACATTGATTGCCCCCAGCAGGTACAAGAATCCGCCGAAGCCCATGTTCGCGAACAGGATCTTGGCTGCCTTGGAACCTTGTTGTCCGGCCTTGTGAATCTCCGACGCCGCTACGGACTCGGGGTAGGGGAGCTCCGGGTCTTCTACCATTACCCGTCGCAACAAGGTGACAAGCAAAATGCCTAGCGTGCCGCCAAGGATCATCAATACAACCGAGTTCCAGTACTTTTCACGCGTGAGCCCGGGCCACAAGCCGGCCATCACGAATGCCGGGATGGTGAAGACCGCGCCGGCGGCAACCGATTCACCAATCGAGCCAACGGTGCGCGCGATGTTTTCTTCCAGCAGCGTCCCTTTCATCAGACGCAACAGCGCCATGCCGATGACTGCTGCCGGATAGGTGGCCGCGATCGTCATTCCGGCTTTCAACCCGAGATACGCGTTCGCCGAACCGAGGATGCCCGTCATCACCAGGCCGATCAACACCGCCCGGAAGGTGAATTCCTTCATCTCCATGGAGTCGGGAACGTAGGGCCGATGAACTCGCCGTTCACCCGCGGCATTAACGGTTTGGGTACCCATAGAAATCCTTGTGGAAGAGGCCAGCAGCGTCTTCCTGGTGAAAATAACTGCGACGGCGCAAGTTAGCACGTCGATAGCGCTTGATACAAGTACATGTCGAGCGGCCGGGCGCCGGCCTCCGATACTCGTCTCCAGCCCCATGAAATCTGGATGAAATCAAAGCCCTGGTACCTGCTGCGTCATTGCACCGAAATCGGGAAGTTACTATACTGAGCTTTACTGTGCCTTCTGCCGCGGGCAGCGCATCGAGCGCCTCCCGGGCGGGCACCATCGACTGGAGGGTCGTCTTCAGCAGTCGTGGCACTGTAGACCGAGAGCGACGAATGCAGCGCGCCGAGCAGCGTACTGCTCTCGTCGCGCCGTTGTCGACCATGGTCCGCAGACCTTTCCCGCGTGTTACCACCTCCCAGTGCAACCCCTTCGTCCCTGTCTCCAGTCTTCCGGCGTGCCCCGATGGCCTTGATGTAATCGAGCCTGTCCGCGCGCCGCGGTGCGTGCCGAGCGGCCAACGCCTCCTGTCCGCGCAACTGCGGCACGGCGGCGGGAGACGTCAAGCCTGTCGTCCATTCCAGCCAGGGTTCGACTTCGCTGCCGGCTTGGCCGAGTACACGCTGCCCGAACTGCTCCCTCTCCTGAAATACCACGGGGTTCTGCCGGCGGCACGCATCCCGGGACAGGCTTTAGCCAGCAAGTGCAATCAGGCTGAGGCGATCTCCAGTGCTGCGGCAGACACCCGGTTTACGGTTTTACATCGCCAGCCGGCGACGCATTCCGGGGTGGGACTCAAGCGCGCAAAGCGTGCTGCGAGGGTACGTGATATTTTCCGGTTCACTGCTCCGGGTAGCCGGACAAGTTTGGGCGGCGACGGCAGCTCACACTTTCAAGTGGTGGGGCTGGCGGCGAACGTCGAATCTCAGGAGGTTGGCGAAGCGGCAGAGACGGCTGTTTCGGTGTAAGCGGATATGTCCAAGGCAGCTCAGAGCACCGCGCCACGTTATGGAAAGTCACTGGCCGGCTGCATGCACCATGCACGCCTGAGTACTGACGAGCGGCTGCAGCACTCGCCCATGCTAGCCCCTGTGCTGGTGTTGAACGCGTCCTATGAGCCGATCAACGTCTGCGCAGCCCGGCGCGCCATTGTGCTGGTGCTGAAAGGCGTCGCCATGATGGAGGAAGCAAACGGACACCACCTGCACGCCGCCCGCATCGCCATCAACGTGCCCTCGGTCATCCGCTTGCTCGAGTACCGCCGTATTCCGCACCAGACACGTGCCTTGTCACGGAAGAACATCCTGCTGCGTGACCGCAATACCTGTCAATACTGTGGCAAGATTCTCGCTGCCGGCGAATTGACGCTCGACCACGTGGTTCCCCGCTCCCGCGGTGGCGCCTCCACCTGGGAAAACCTGGTCGCCTGCTGCCACAGCTGCAATCGCAAGAAAGGCAATCTCCTGCCCCAGGAGGCCAACATGCGGCTCACCCGCGAGCCCCGCGCCTTCAATCTGCATACCAGCCGCCACATCATGCGGCTCATGGGGCGGTCGGATTCCAAGTGGCAGAAGTACTTGTTCTACTGAGGGCGAGGCTGCAGCAGGGCTTCGGCTTGCCCCTCTGTTGGGCTCGGCTATGCGGGCTACGGCTTCGGAGGAGGAGCGCTCGCGGGCGGCGGTTGGCTGCCGGAGTTCGGCGGACTGGTGCTTGCTCCCTTGCCGATGTCCTGGCCCTCGTAGGTGATCTTCACGTTTGAGCCAAACCGCTTATAGTCGGTGTATTTCACGACCTGGCGGATATGAATGTCGCCGGTCGAGAAGTGCAGCATGTCATCCACCTTGGTATAGACCGGGAACCAGTACTTTCCGTCTACCTGGTCGCGCCAGGTAGTGAAGTTCGGAAACAGGTTCTCCTGGCCGCGCTTCTTGACGCCCAGGTCAGGTACGTTCTTGCCGTAGGTTTTTACGATCTGGAAGTCACGGTCATCCACCCAGATGCGACCCTGAAAATACCGCTTGTTCTTCTCGATCTGCTTGGGGGCGATGTCGAAGACGTAGGTGCCGATCTCGTCGATGCGCTGCTTGCCGACATACAGGATCTGGTACTCAGGAATCTCGTCGGTGGTTAGGACGAACGGCATGCGATTACGGATATCGTCGTAATCCTCCTTGGTCATCTGAATGCCGACCAACGTGGATTGCGGGGCAAAGACCACATGCTCTTCCCGCTTGCCCCTGTCATCGAAGAGCACATCTTCAACTTCCTTGAATTCGCCGTTCACCGCGTCGCCGTCGAGGGTTTGCACGGTGAGTGATTGCCGGTAGGCATACTGCTCGCGCGCCAGCTTGAACTCCTTTTCCTTGGCCGCGAATTTCTGGATGATCTCTTGCTCGGTCTGACCCTGGGGCGGCGACGAGTCTAGAGGCCCCTCCCCGCGCTGCGCCCAAGCGGTGGAATGAGACGCCGGCACCATCAGAACTAGCACACCAAAGGCCAGAATAAAGCGAAGTAGTCGTGGAGACTTCATAGGGTTCATTGTAGTCGATAATGAACAGCCACTGGGTAGCGGATGCGGCCATCCCGCATCCATCGTAGCGAAAGTAGTACAACCTGCAGAAGTGCAGGAATCAAGGCTGCATTCCCGGCGAGCGAGCGCCTCAATCTGGAGCAGAAATTTGCCGGAGCCGCCCTGCCATCATACGTGCAATGCAGCAGCTGACCGGTGAAGTCCAGCTTGCCTGCCGCGGATTCCAGAGAGTGGCGCGGTTGCTTGGTTTTTACGCCGGGTGATTTAAACTAAAGGGTTTTGCGAACATCCTGACCAGTCGCATAGCCCGGAGGAGTCATGCTTCGTCGAGCTTTGTTTTGTTTCTTTGCCTTCTCCGTCTTCGCCACCGCCCAGACGAAACGCCCGTTTACTTTCGAAGACATGATGCAGCTCAAGCGCATCGGCGAGCCGACGGTGTCGCCCGACGGCAAGTGGGTAGCGTTCAGTGCCGTCGATGTCAATCTCGAAGAAAATACCAAGACACCGCATCTGTGGATCGTCAGCCTTGGCGGCGGCGAAGCCAGGCGGCTGACACCCGCCGGCGGCGCCGGTGAGGATCGCATCCGCTTCGCGCCCGACGGCAAAAGGGTCATCTTCGAGTCCCCGCGTGACGGCGGCAGCACCCAAGTCTGGGTGCAGGACTTCGACAGCACCGCCGGCAACCTAAGCGGCGAGCCCAAAAAAGTCACGTCGCTGTCGACGGAGGCTTCTGGCGGCACGTGGTCGCCCGATGGCAGGAGCGTACTGTTCAGGTCGTCCGTCTTTCCCGATTGTGCGAACGACGCCTGCAACAAGCAACGCGACGACGAGCGAGCCAAGTCCAAGGTAAAAGCCCTGACCTTCGACCGCCTGATGTTTCGCCACTGGATGCACTTCGACGACGGCAAGCGGAGCCATCTCTTCATTGTTGCCATAGAAGGGGGAGCAGCTCGCGACCTCACGCCGGGTGATTTCGATGTCCCGCCCTTCAGCCTGGGAGGGCAGGATCAGTATGCCTTCTCCCCGGACGGGAGAGAGGTGGTCTATAGCTGCAATACCGATGAAGTCCAGGCCATCAGCACTAACAGTGATTTGTTCATCGTTCCCGTCACCGGCGGCAACGCCAAGCGAATCACCACCAATCCCGGTAGCGACAGCACGCCGGTCTATTCGCCCGATGGGAAGTACATTGCCTACCGGGCGCAGCTGCGCGCAGGTTACGAGAGCGACCGCTTTCGCCTGATGCTTTACGAACGCGCCAGTGGCAAGATTACCGACCTCACGCCGAACTTCGACCGCTGGGTGGATTCGATTGCCTGGTCACCGGACTCGCAGACCATCTACCTGACGGCCGGCAACGAGGGACGGTCGCCGATCTATGCGCTCCACGTCGGCCTGACGGGTTCCTGGCCTCAGCAGTTGGTGGATGGCTACAACGATAGTCCGGCGCCCTCCCCTGATGGAAAAACACTGGTGTTTGACAGCATGTCGGTCATGGCGCCGAATGAGATCTACACCGCCCCGCTTGTGTTTCCGCAATGCCGCATCGCCGTGCCGGCGAATGCCTACTCCCTTCCCGCCTGCCTGCTCTCGAAGTCGCAACCGTTGACCCGCCTCAACCAGGAGGTCCTGGACAAGATCACCATGGAGCCGATGGAGTCGTTCTGGTTCGAGGGCTCGGGGAAAGAGAAGGTGCAGGGCTTTATCATCAGGCCGCCGAACTTCGATGCCAAGGCGAGGTACCCGTTGAAGTACCTGATTCATGGCGGCCCGCAAGGCGCGTGGGGCGACGATTGGTCATACCGCTGGAACCCGCAATTGTTTGCCGCCAACGGGTACGTCGCGATGATGGTCAACTTTCACGGCTCGACCGGCTACGGCCAGAAGTTCATCGACGCCATCAACGGCAACTGGGGCGGAGCTCCCTACGAGGACTTGATGCTCGGTCTCGATTACGCCCAAAAGGCCTATCCCTTCCTCGACAAGAACCGCGACTGTGCCCTGGGCGCCAGCTACGGCGGCTACATGATCAACTGGATCGAAGGACACAGCGACCGCTTCCAGTGCCTGGTCTCGCACGATGGCATGTTCAATACCGAGTCCGCCTACGGTACGACAGAGGAGCTGTGGTTTCCCGAATGGGAGTTCAAGGGTACCCCCTGGAGCAATCGCGATATGTATCGCAAGTGGTCGCCGCACCTGAACGCGACCAACTTCAAGACCCCGTTGCTGGTCGTTCACCGACAACTCGACTATCGCCTCGACGTCTCCGAGGGATTCCAGTTGTTCACCACCTTGCAGCGACTGAACGTGCCATCGAAGATGCTGTATTTCCCCGACGAAGGACACTGGGTGCTGAAGCCGCAGAACAGCCGCCTCTGGTATCAGACAGTGAATGCATGGGTGGACGAGTGGACCAGGCCGCAGAAGTGAGCGATGCGCGAGGATCCGATCGCTTACCCGCGCCGCTTAAAGTATTCGACCGCGCGCTCGTGAGCCTGCGCTTTCTCGCGAGTGCTGAACGTCCCAAGATTGCGACGTTTACCCGTCTTGGCATCCTTCTTGCGGGAGTACAAGCGGTACTCGCCGGATTTAAGCTTGCGAATCATCGTCGGCTCCTCCAGCTTCGGATTCCCCAGGGCGAGCCGGGGATGCTGGCGATACGCAGATTGCGGAAGACAAGGCCATCAGCCGACGGCGCTTGATTCCCGTTGGGCTTCGATTCGGTCGCCGTGCTCCGCCGCCGACAGGTAGGCTCCGCCCAGCAGAAGCATGCCGCTCCAGAACGACCAGAAGATGAGCGTAACGGAGATGGCAAACGGTCCGTATACCTCCTGGAAGTTCAGCCAGGGCAGGAGAAAGATGTAGAGATACTTCGCCGCCTCCGACAGCAGCCCGGTGGCGATGGCGGCAGGAAGCACCGCGCGCACCGGGACCTTTCCATTCGGCAGCAGCCAGTAAATCAGGAAGTAAATTGCGATGGTGGTCACGATGGCGAACGCTTTCATCACCACAAACCCGATTCCGCGAAGAACCAGGTTGTGGTTGCCAACCGCGAGGCCAAGGAATTTGAGGTTCTGTGCCGTCAGGTAAACCGAGAGCAAGGCCAGCGAAGCACACGCCAGGGCCAGGCATATGGCGACCAGAGCGTTCATGATGTAGGAACGGTTTTTGGTGAATCCCCAGATGCTGTTAAGGGCCACCTCGAGCGGGAGAAAAACTCCAGTCGAGGTGATAAGCAGCATGACCAGCGACAGCGCCTGTCCCCGGCCTCTGACGCTTGCCAGGAACTGCAGATTGCGGATCACGAAATCCTGGTTGCTGGGCAGAAAATCGTGAAGCAGTTGCAGTACTACAACGTACATTTCGTGAGAGCGAAACACTCGCCGGATAAGTGTTAACAGCAATACGATCAGCGGGCAAACAGACAGTAGGGCGTTCGCTGCTACCGAAAAGGCATAGGTGTGTACTTCGGTTTGAGTCAGATATCTCAGGGTCGGCCAGCCGTAGCGCCGCAGTCGCCCCAGCAGTCCGCGGGGAGACGGCTCATACTGGAACCTGTGGTGGAGCTCGTCCTGCTCCTGGAGGCGCTTGGCGGCCTTTCCAGTCTGCAACGGCGTAGACTGTAAGTCATTGTTCTGTAAAGACATTCCATCGATATCGGAGGGTGGCAGTGGACTGCTCATGGGGCTTCCTAACCGTATTGGACGGTCAGTTCGCTGGTTCCGGCCGGGGCCCTGATTCCCGAATGCCTTCCAAGGTCCTGTGATAGTAACACTTGCCAAAATTCCGAGTTCCTGCAATTATTTCTAACTCCCCCCAATGATAGGGCGGAGGGAGGGCTTTCGGCGGGGCCGAGGGCCGGATTTGGGTTGATGTTTCCGTCAGCAGTCGATTTTGTCGCATTGCCGAGGCTTCACGGAACTGTAGCGAACGTAATGGTACTTCTGCGTTCCCGCAGTGTCGTGGGCCTTTTTCCTTGCGTTAGAGCTGCGTGCTGAGCGACAACCCGGTTTCCCGGCAACGTGGTGACGTCCGGTGCCTCTCGGTCACAATCGGAACGTCTCGCGAGGCAGGGCCTATCTCAGGTTTGAAAATGCGAAAGGAGCAGGTTGTGAGAGAAAAAGGTACGGTGAAGTGGTTCAACGGAGCCAAGGGCTACGGTTTCATTCAGCGCTCCACGGGGGAGGATGTGTTCGTGCATTTCTCGGCCATTCAGGAAAGCGGCTATCGGAGCTTAAATGAGGGCGAAACCGTCGAGTTCGATCTAACCAAGGGCCCCAAGGGACTCCAAGCCGCTAACGTCGCACGCGTCTAGCATCTCGGCGGAAGGTCCTGCGCTTGCCGCGCCATTTCCGTAGGCCAGGCATTCCGGTTGGCGACAAAACCACCGAACCCTCCCGCCGGGGAGGGTTCAATTGTCTCCACTCAAAGCTGCTCTTAATCGCCCCGGCTTTCCTGGTCACGGTCCGATCCCAGCCGGCTACGCAATTGCTCGAGCGCCCAAGCGGCTGCCTCGGCGATAGCTGCATCTTGGTCGACACTCAGATGCTCCAGAAGCGCAAGAAAGCCGGGCTCGCCGCTGTTTCCCATGGCGATTGCGGCGTTGCGCAGGAGGCCGGCGTGCTTGGCGCGCTTGACGGGCGTGCCGCGAAAGGTCCGGCGAAATTCCTCCGCGGTGAGCTTCGCCAGCCAATCAAGTTCGGGATTGACCAGCGGCTGGCGGGCGGCAAACTCCGGCGTTCTGGAATAAGGTGCGTGGCGGTTCCAGGGACAAACGTCCTGGCATATGTCGCAGCCAAATACCTGTCGGCCGATTCCTTTACGAAGGCCGCGGGGGATCGATCCGCGCTTCTCGATGGTGAGGTAAGAGATGCACTTGCTTGCATCCAGCTGGTAAGGGGCGGGAAAGGCGTTGGTCGGGCAGGCTTCGATACACCTGGTGCACGAACCGCAACGATCGGCAGGCGGGATGTCGGGCACGATTGCGACCGATGTCAGCATGATGCCGAGGAATAACCAGGATCCGAAATCTTCATTGAGGATGCAGGTGTTCTTGCCGATCCAGCCGATGCCGGCGTACTTGGCGAAGATCCGCTCAATCACCGGGCCGGTATCGACGTAGCACCAGGCGCGCGGGGTACCCATGCCGGCTTGCTCGCAGACGCTGACAAATCCGGCCTCAATCTGTCGCAGCTTGGCAAGAATCACCTGGTGATAGTCACGCTCGGCGAAGGCGTAGCGGGAGATCCA
>Ga0306920_100005680_pt1 | contig 16162 bp, 12 predicted proteins | sample flu12Cox44000170_FD_204666 | JGI IMG/M metagenome (GOLD analysis project Ga0306920, IMG submission 204666) | Lab enrichment of tropical soil microbial communities from Luquillo Experimental Forest, Puerto Rico - flux4day.12C.oxic.44.000.170 (v2)... | ecosystem: Environmental > Terrestrial >... | reverse complement strand
CCCTCCCGGCGGGTGGCGGGGATTGCCGCGGCCGGCCTGCGGGTGACGCCCGCCGGGCACGCGACCACGATCGGCGCGATCGACATCTGGGCCGATCCGCGAACCGGGCTGCCGGTGGAGGTCCAGATCACCGGCCGCGGCGCGGCCCGGCCGGTGCTCACCAGCAGCTTTCTCGAGCTGAGCGAGCGCCGCCCGGGACTCGGCACGGTGACCCCTCACCCGGCGCCAGGTGTCGCGTTCACCACGACCAGCCTGCCCGCGGTGGACTCGGTGCTGAACGGCGACGGTGACGGCGACCACGACGGCAGCCCGTTCCCCCGCCAGCTCGGCGGCAGCAGCCACGTGGCCATCCCGGGCAGCCCGCCGGGAGTAGCCGTCTACGGCGCCGGGTTCTCCCGGTTCGTCCTGCTGCCGTTGCCCCGCTCGGTGGCTCCCGCCATGCTCAACGCCGCGCTTGACGCCGGCGCGGGCGTGCTGTCGGTCGCCGGGCAGACCGGTGCGCTGATCCGGACCCCGCTGCTGACCGTGGTCATGGTCAGAGCTGGGCGGCGGCCGGCCATCTTTCTGTTCGCCGGCGCGGTGACCCCGGCCGTGCTGGAGAACGCGGCCACCAGCCTGGTCGCCTACCTCACGCGCTGGTTCAGGACCAGCCGATGATCGTCACCCGGGCGCTCACCAAGCGCTACGGCCGCCTGCTGGTCGTGGACCAGGTCGACCTGGACGTGCGGGAAGGAGACCGGTACGGCTTCCTGGGGCCCAACGGCTCTGGCAAGACGACCGTCGTGCGGATGCTGCTCGGCCTGGTCTACGCGACCAGCGGCGAGATCACCGTCATGGGCAGGCCGGTGCCCAAGCGGGTTTCCGAGGTGCTGCCGTCGATCGGCTCGCTGGTGGAGGGCCCGTCCGCGTACGGCCATCTGTCCGGGCGGGCGAACCTGGCGCTGATCGACGCGGCCGGGAAGGCGGGCAGCCGCCGGACCCGCCGCCGCCGGATCGGCACCGCCCTGGAGCGGGCCGGCCTGGCCGGGGTCGACAGCCGGCCCGTCAAGCGGTACTCGCTCGGCATGCGCCAGCGGCTCGGGCTGGCCGCGGCGCTGCTGCGCTCCCCGCGGCTGCTCATCCTCGACGAGCCGACCAACGGCCTGGACCCGCAGGGCATCCGCGAGATCCGCGACCTGCTCGCCGAGCTCAACGCGGCGGGCACGACCGTGTTCATGTCCAGCCATCAGCTCGCCGAGGTCGAGCAGCTGTGTACCCGGGTCGGCATCGTGGACCGGGGACGGCTGGTCAAGCAGGACGACCTCGCGGCGATGCGGGCGCCGACCGGGCGCGCGATCGTCCGCACCCCGGACCCGGACCGTGCCGTGGCGGTGCTCGACGGCCAGGTGGACCACCGTGACGCGGACCGGCTGCTGGTGGCGGACGCGGACACGGCGGCCATCAACGCCCGGCTCGTGGCGGCCGGGGTCCGGGTCAGCGAAATCACCGCGGAGCGCCGGTCGCTTGAAGACGTGGTTCTGTCCGTCACGGGCACGGGTTCCGACCACTTCGGTGGCCCAGGGCCCGTCCCCCGCACCGAAAGCAGGGGCACGTCATGATCGGGGTGGAGCTGGTGAAGCTGGCACGCAGGCCGCGGAGCTGGGTCAGCATCCTGCTGCTGTGCGCGTTGCCGACGCTGGTGGCCGTGTTCGTCGCGGTCACCCACCTGGCACCGCCGCCCGGCCAGGGGCCCGCCCTGCTGTCGGCGGTGCTGTCCAGCGGGGCGCTGTTCCCCGCCGCGGCGCTCGCCATCGTCCTGCCGGTCTTCCTGCCGGTCGCCGTGGCGGTGGTGGCCGGCGATTCCATCGCGGGCGAGGCCGGCTCGGGGACGCTGCGCTACCTGCTGGCCAGGCCGGTCGGCCGGACCAGGCTGCTGGTCGCCAAGCTGGTGGCGCTGGTCGTGTACACGCTGGCCGCGGTGGCGCTGGTCACCGGGACCGCGTACCTGACCGGGATCATGCTTTTCGGGGCGCAGCCGGTCGCGGCCACGCCCAGCGGCCTGACCACCTCTAACCTCGCGGCAGGCGCCACGACGCTGTCCGGCACTGCCATGTCCCCCACCGAGATCGCCCTGCGCACGCTCGGGGCGGTGTCGTTCATCGTGGTGTCCATGCTCGGGGTGGGCGCCATCGCCCTGTTCCTGTCCACCGTCACCGATTCCGCCCTGGGCGCGGCGCTGGGCGCACTGGCCGCCCTGGTCACCAGCGAGGTCCTGGTCACGCTCAACGCTGCGTCGGCCGTCGATCCCTACCTCCCCACCCGCTACTGGCTCGCCTGGATCGACTTCTTCCGCGAGCCGATCGTGTGGCGGAACATCGAGCGCGGTTTCGCCGTGCAGGGCGTCTACGTCGTGGTGTTCCTGGGGGCGGCCTGGGCGCACTTCGCTACCAAGGACATCACCAGCTGACCCGGCAGCGGTCCCCTATGACCGGCAGTCCGACGCGGTCGGCGGGCGGACCGGCCCGGCGCCGATCGCCTGCAGGACCATCGCGGTGACGGCCGGGTTGACCGGCAGCTGGGAGTGACTGATCTGCTGCGCCGGGCACACGGACTGAATGGGCACATTGATCGCGCCGGCCAGCCGGGCGGAGTCCGGCGGGGTCACGGTCGTGTCGTCGGTGCTCCACAGCGACAGCCAGCGTGGCCGGGCCGGCACGCCGGTCGCGTCGAGCCGGCTGAGCAGGCTGCTACCCGGGACGAGCTGCTGGCAGGCGGCCGGGCACGCGCCCGGCACGAACCCCTGGGCCGCGGAGGCGATCGAGGCCCCGTGGAACGGCGAGCCCAGGGTGACCACCCGCCGGGCCTTGTGCACGCCGCCGTCCTCCCGCACCCACAGCAGCGTGGCGACGCCGCCCGCGGAATAGCCGATGACGTCTACCGAGGGCGCGCCGCCCTTCAGTGCGCGGGTGACGGCGGCGTTCAGGACGCTGGCGTCGGCGATCAGGCTGCCGGTGCCGTTCCCCGGCAGGTGCACCACCATGGCCTGACGGCCGGTGGACCGGATCCGGCGGGCGAGCACGGACAGCGACGCGGTGCTCCCGCCGTAGCCGGGCACCAGCAGGACCGGCCCGGGCCGGTCCTGTGCCGGGAAGCCGGTGGCATCGGGCGCCTGCCCAACGGCGGCCCGGATCACCCCCACCGCCAGCGCGGCGACGGCCACAGCCAGCACCGCCGCGAGGCCAACGGCGAAGATCCGGCGCCGCGGTGAGAGACGGCCGAGGAGGGACGTCATCTGGCCGGGGTAGTCGGCAAGGTGTGCATAGCTGACACGAGAGTAACGCCCACAAGACGGGTAGCTGGGGTAGCTGGTGCGGGTCTGCGCTCGATGGGAGTGCAGGGATGCCGTTGCGTCCCCCGGCCCGGCCTGACCGCGCCCAGCGCCGGCGCCTCCCCGCCGACCGAGGCCAGCCATGAGTGGAACTGCTGGTGCCTGGGCCCCATCCCGCTGAGGACGACTAGGCCATGAGCTGGTGGCGTAGCTACCCGGACTCGGGGTCGCTGCCCACGCTGGCCGGCCAGGGCAGGGGCGCTCCGGTGTCGGCGAGCAGCAGCTCCTGGTCGGCTGCGACTGCCGCGAGCGTGCCGGCCGCGGCGGCAACAGCTACCAGTTGGCCGGGAATCGGCATGGCCGCGCGGCGCCCCATATCGCCTGCCGCGTACACTCCCGGGACGCTGGTCCGGCCCAGGTCGTCGACGGCGACGATGCCATCAGGCAGCATGTCGCAGCCCAGGCTGGCGGCGAAGGGCGCGGCCTGCCGGGCCGGCGGGTGCACGAACAGCCCGGCCCTGTCGAGGTACGTGCCGCCGGTGAAGATGACCTGCCGCAGCCGGTCACCGTCGTCGGCGAGCCGTGCGATCGGCTCGGCCCGCAGCGTTATCCCCGCCTCCCGCAGCATCTCCTGCTGGGCGGGCGGCGGATCCGGGGTGCCGTTCAGCAGCCCGACGACGTCGCTGCTGAGGTGGGTGAGCTTGAGCCCGAGGAACACGTCGGCGGGCCGCAGGATGAGGAATGCCAGCGGCTGATCGCGCAGCTCCCAGCCGTGGCAGTACGGGCAGTGCACCACCGTCCGGCCCCAAAGCGGGCGCAGGCCGTCGATCGGCGGCAGCTCGTCGGCGATACCGGTGGCCAACACCACGCGCCGCGCCCGGTGACACTGCCCGTCAGCCAGCGTGATCTCGAATGCGTCCGGTTTGCCCGCCACCTGGGTCACCGGGCTGCCGGCCATGGTGACATCGGGATAGCCCGCCACCTGCTGCCCGGCCAGGGCGCGCAGCCGCTCCGGCGGGGTGCCGTCATGACCGATCACTCCGTGCACCGCGCGGGCAGCCGCGTTCCGCCCGGTGCCCGCGTCCGCGACTAGCGTTGCCCTGCGGGCCCGGCCCAGCAGCAGCGCCGCCGACAGGCCCGCCATCCCCGCCCCCACCACGCACGCATCGAACCCGGTGGCATCGCCGTTTGCCATCGCTCCAGCACCTCCTGAGACTCGCCCGCACTTCTTTAGTGATCATTGATCTCTAAAAGAGCTATGCCCTCATTCCACAGTCTCGGATGCCCTGGCGTCAAGAGCGCTGCTCGCTAAGTTTGCGATGATCACTTTCTGGCGGCATAATCACTTGGCATGACCACCTCCGCGGTCGGCTCGCCACCGGCGACCCGGCGTGCCCGGCAGCGCCAGGCCACCCTCGGCGAGATCAAGTCACTGGCCAGGCAGCAGCTCGCCGAACATGGCACTGGCGCGGTGAACCTGCGCGCGATCGCCCGGCAGATGGGCACCGCGTCCTCCGCGCTGTACCGCTACTTCCCCAGCCACGGCGACCTGATCACCGCCCTCTGCGCTGACGCATACGACGCGGGAGCGGAGGCGATGGCCGCTGCCCGCGACCAGGTGCCGCCCGCTGACCACGCCGGGCGATGGAGGGCGGTCTGCGGCGCCTTCCGCCTGTGGGCCCTGGCGAACCGGGCCGACTTCGCCCTGATCGCCGGAACCCCGGTCCCCCGCTACCGCGCTCCCTGGGAGGCCACCGGGCCCGCGGCCGCCCGTCACTCGGCCATCCCCGGCGGTGTTTACATCGCCGCGGTAAAAGCCGGTGCCGCCGACCCCGGCCGTACCCAGATGCCGTCCGACCTGCCCACCGGGCCCCTCCTGCGCGACCTCCTCAGCCGCGCGGGTCTCGCGCCCTCCTCCCAGGTCGTCGCGATCGTCGCCAGCGCCTGGGCCTCAGTCCGCGGCTACCTCGCCATGGAAATCTTCGGCAGCCTGCCGCAGATCCTCCCCGACACCGACACCCTCTACCAGGCCCACATCAGCACCATCATGACCGGCATGGGATTCGGCGCGACCCGCGAGACCGGAGCCAGCCAGGCGGCGGAAGGACGCGAGCCGGAAAAGCGTTAGCCACGTGGGGATTCCGTAGCCATCCTGGGTGCGTGTTTCCCGTGCGCCGCTATGGAGACCGCGACCTTGCCACCCTCGCTTGCTGAGCTGCGAGCACGCCTGCCCGGATTGACGCCGCGCGATCAGCGCCGGCTGGGCCGGCGCCTGGAGGATGCCGCCGCGCTGCGCGACGCGGCCGCGCGCGACGAGGCATTGGGCCAGCTCATCACCGAGCTGGAGGCCGCGGCCGCCCGGGTGGAGGCACGACAGCACGCGGTGCCGCCCGTTTCGTATCCGCCGGAGCTGCCGGTCAGCCAGCGGAAGGACGAGATCGCCGCGGCCATCCGCGACAACCAGGTGGTCATCGTCGCGGGCGAGACCGGCTCGGGGAAAACCACGCAGCTGCCGAAGATCTGCCTTGAGCTGGGCCGCGGCGTCAGCGGCCAGATCGGGCACACCCAGCCCCGGCGGATCGCGGCGCGCACCGTGGCGGAGCGGATCGCCGAAGAGCTCGGCACCGAGGTGGGCGCGGCGGTCGGCTACAAGGTGCGGTTCACCGACAAGGCCAGCGACGACACCATCGTCAAGGTGATGACCGACGGCATCCTGCTGACCGAGATGCAGCATGACCGGCAGCTGCTGCGCTACGACACGCTCATCATCGACGAGGCGCACGAGCGCAGCCTGAACATCGACTTCATCCTCGGCTACCTGAAGCGGCTGCTGCCCAGCCGGCCCGACCTCAAGGTCATCATCACCTCGGCCACGATCGACCCGGAGCGCTTCAGCAAGCACTTCTGGGACGCACCGGTGGTCGAGGTGTCGGGGCGCATGTACCCGGTCGAGGTGCGCTACCGCCCGCTGGCCGACCCGGACCGGCCCGGTGACGAGCCGAAGGACCAGGCGCAGGGCATCTGCGAGGCGATCGGCGAGCTTCGCGCCGAGGGGCCCGGGGACGTCCTGGTCTTCCTGAGCGGCGAGCGGGAGATCAGGGACACCGCCGACGCGCTGGCCGAGCAGGCCGACCTGGCGGGCCTGGAAGTGCTGCCGCTGTACGCGCGGCTGTCATCGGCCGAGCAGCACCGAGTCTTCGAGCCGCATCAGCGCCCGCGCGTGGTGCTGGCCACCAACGTCGCGGAGACCTCGCTGACCGTCCCGGGCATCAGGTACGTGATCGACCCGGGCACCGCGCGCATCTCCCGCTACAGCCACCGGACCAAGGTCCAGCGGCTGCCCATCGAGCCGATCTCCCAGGCCTCGGCGGACCAGCGCAAGGGCCGCTGCGGGCGGACGTCCGACGGCGTATGCATCCGCCTGTACGGCGAGGAGGACTTCGGCTCGCGGCCGGAGTTCACCGACCCCGAGATCCTGCGCACCAGCCTCGCCTCGGTCATCCTGCAGGCGGCGGCGCTCGACCTCGGCGAGGTCGCGGACTTCCCCTTCGTGGACCCGCCGGACTCGCGCAACATCGCGGACGGCGTCCGGCTGCTGGAGGAGCTGGGCGCGATCTCGCCCGGCGGCGCTGGCGCGGCGGGACGACCCCCCGGGACCCCCCGCCCGGGCGCGACCCGGCTGACCGGCGTGGGGCGGACGCTGGCCCGGCTGCCGGTGGACCCGCGGCTCGGCCGGATGATCCTGGAGGCCGGGCACCAGGGATGCGTCCGCGAGGTGCTGATCATCACGGCGGCGCTGTCCATCCAGGACCCAAGAGAACGGCCGGCGGACGCCCGCGAGGCCGCGGACGCGCTGCACGCGCGGTTCGCCGAGCCGGGGTCCGACTTCCTGACCTTCCTCACCCTGTGGGACTACCTGGACGAGCGGCAGCGCGAGCTGTCGGGGTCCGCGTTCCGCCGCCTGTGCCGCCGCGAGTACCTGCATTTCCTGCGGGTGCGGGAGTGGCAGGACCTGCACGGCCAGCTGCGGCAGGCGGCCAGGGACGTCGGCATCGGCACCGGCCGTGGCTCGCCGGAGCCGGGCGCACGGCCGCGGACCTCGGCGGACCCGGCGCCCAAGACACCGGTCCGCAAGACAACGGCCCGCAAGACACCGGCCGGAGGGACCCCGGGCCACGGGGCGGAGCCCGGGGCGCGGTTCCCGGCGGACGTCGCGGATCGGGTGCACATCTCGCTGCTGGCCGGCCTGCTCTCGCACATCGGGGTGAGGGACGCGGAACAGAAGCCGGGCGGGAAGCGGCGCGGCCCGGCCGAGTTCGCCGGCGCGCGTGGCGCCCGCTTCGCGATCTTCCCCGGCTCCGCGCTGGCGAGGAAGCCACCGCAGTGGGTGGTGGCGGCCGAGCTGATCGAGACGTCCCGGCTGTGGGCCAGCGTGGCGGCGCGCATCGAGCCCGAGTGGGCCGAACCGCTGGCCGGGCACCTGGTCAAGCGCACCTACAGCGAGCCGCACTGGGACGCGCGCCGCGGCGCGGCGATGGCGCTGGAGAAGGTGACCCTGTACGGCCTGCCGATCGTGACGGCGCGCAAGGTCAACTACGCGCGCGTCGATCCGGCGGCGGCCCGGGACCTGTTCATCACCAGCGCCCTGGTCGAGGGCGACTGGCAAACCCACCACAAGTTCTTCCACCGCAACCAGCGGCTGCTCGAAGAGGCCAGGGAGCTGGAGGACAAGGCCCGGCGGCGTGGCCTCGTGGCCGACGACGCGGCCCTGTTCGACTTCTACGACCAGCGGATACCGAAGGACGTGACGTCCGCGCGGCATTTCGACACCTGGTGGAAGAAGGCGCGCGTCGAGTCCCCCGACCTGCTGACGTTCACGCCCGCCGACCTCGAGGGCCCAGCCGCGAGCCAGATCCGGCTCGCCGACTATCCCAGCCAGTGGGGAGAGCTCCCGCTGTCGTACGAGTTCGCGCCCGGTGAGCTGGACGACGGGGTGAGAGTGGACATCCCGCTCGCCGAGCTCAATCAGGTCAGCGGCGAGGAGCTCAGCTGGCAGGTGCCGGGTCTGCGCGAGGAACTGGTGACCGAGCTCATCAGGTCGCTGCCCAAGGACCTGCGCCGGGCGTTCGTGCCCGCGCCGGACACGGCCCGCGCCGTGGTCGCCCGGCTGGGCGATCCGCACGGCAACCTGCTGGACGCGCTCGGCGCGGAACTCGGACGCCTCGGCGGCGTGCAGATTCCGCGGGATGCCTGGGATCTGTCCCGGCTGCCCGCCCATCTGCGGATCACGTTCCGGGTGGTGGATTCCGGCCACGAGGTGGCGAGCGGGAAAGACCTATCCGAGCTGCGCCAGCGCCTGCGGCCGCGGCTGCAGACGATGCTGAACGAGGCGGCCAGCGACATCGTCCGGACCGGGCTCCGGGACTGGAGCATCGGCACGCTGCCCAGGGTGATCACCCGCGACCGGGTCACCGCCTACCCGGCGCTGGCGGAGGCCGGGGACGCCGTCGACGTCCGGCTGTTCGACACCGAGGCGGAGGCGGCCGCGGCCATGCTGCGGGGCACCCGCCGGCTGCTCCTGCTGCAGGTGCCGTCCGGCGTGCGCTCGATAGCCGACCGCCTGCCCAACGAGCGGAAGCTGGCGATGAGCCGCAGCCCGTACCGCAGCATCGGCGCCCTGCTCGATGACTGCGCGGCGTGCGCGGCCGACCAGGTGATCGCGGACGCTGGCGGCCCGGCCTGGGACGCTGACGGCTTCGCACGCCTAACGGCCGCGGCGCGGGACGCCCTGCCGCTGGCGACGGCCCGGGTGGTGGACGTCGTCGGCCAGGTTCTCGAGGCCGCGCACGAGGCTGAGGTCAGGCTGCAGCGCGCCGCCACCCCGGCGCTGGCCGGGACGCTCGCCGACGCACGCGACCAGTTCGCCGCGCTGATCTACCCGCGGTTCGTGAGCGAGACGGGCCTGCGGCGGCTGCCCGAGCTCGTCCGCTACCTGCGGGCGATCAGCCGGAGGCTCGACACCGCGGCGCAGGACCCGGGCCGCGACGCCGCCCGGACGGCCGTCGTGCGCGAGGTGACGGAGGCCTACCAGCGCGCCGTCGCGGACCTCCCGGCGGCCCGGCGCTCGGGCGCGGACGTCCAGACGGTCCGCTGGCTGATCGAGGAACTGCGGGTCAGCCTGTTCGCCCAGGTGCTGGGCACGTCTGGGCCGGTATCGGACAAGCGGATCCACGCCGCGCTCGACCGGCTGATGGACACCCGCTGACCGGCGAGGTTGCGGCATCTGGATTTAGTCAGTGAGCGGGGCGGTGGGCCAGCCTGGCCCGTGACCCGCCTGGAGCTGCTCCCGCCCGCTGCCATAGCCAGGCCAGCAGGACCTCCGTGGCCCCGGCGGCGGCGATGGCTGGCTGCATGACGTGGTACCGCTGCAGCACCAGCATCTGGACTGCGATCCACGCCACCAGGCCCAGGCCCGCCAGGTAGCCGCCGGCCAGTGCCCACCGGTGCCCGGACACGATCAGGCCCAGCGCCGTGAGCTGAGGCACGGCCACCCCGATCAGCAGCGCGATCCCGGGCAGCGCCCAGCTGGTGAACGGCGTCTGGTGCAGCCAGCTCAGCGGCATCCCAAAACCGTCCCGCACCAGCGAGATGCCGCCGAAGATCGCCGCCGCCCCGACCAGCAGGAGCATCGCGGCCAGGATCCAGGCCGGCCAGGAATGGCGCTCAGCCACCGGGATCCGGCTGGCGCCTCGCGTCGTGCCCGGGAGGCTGCGGAACAGGTAATAGGCGGGCACCAGCCCGATCAGCGCCAGTAGCCCGAAGGCCGGCGTGAGCGCCGCGGACGCCACCGCGGACTTCAGACAGAAGGATGGTCTGCGCCCACCGTCCTGGCCGGACGCCAGGCTCTCCGGCCAGTGGCCGGATCGATGCCCTGCTGGCACTGATGTACGACGGTCTCGTTCACCCGGATGCTCACCGCACCACCGGCGCCCACGTGCGACCGCGCTATGCTGCGCAGACCCTTGCCGAGCGGCGGCCGGCCCGGCAGCTCATAGCCGACGCCGCATCGCGGGCAGGTCGCGGGTACACCCATGCGACCAGAGTTGCATACGATTGTGGCTCGCTGCCAGGGACCCGGATAAGGCTAGGCCGATCTGTGATCCCTGAGCCGATGGCTGGGCTCGCCGATAGACAGCGCCTCTCACTGCCCGGCAGGCACACTGGCGCCGGTGATGGAGGGTGCGTTCGCCGCGGCCAGCTTCAGGAACGCCGCTGCCGCGCCGAAAACCTCTCCGACGGTATGGGCGGCCAGCTGAGCCTGATACGCCTGGTAGCGCGTCATCTCCCAGGCCTGTCCCCGTGCTGGCAGCGACGCGACCGCCGGCTCGGGTACCGGCTTCCACTTCCAGCCCGTGACGGACCCTTCGCCCGCGCCCGGGCCGGTCTCGCTGGGCTCGATGAACTCCCCGATGTCACGTTTGCCGCCGATCTGGTTCCGGACGAAACGCAGCCCCGCCAAGGTGTTCTCGACCAGCTGGCGTTCGGCCGGAGCCTGGGCTGCCATGGCGGCGTCGTAGGCCCCCGCGTGATGGCGCACCAGCGTCGCGTCCACCATGGTGACCCACCACACCTCCTCATCGATCACCGCGAACGCCCGCGCCCGGTCCCACGTCCCCACCCGCGAAAGCCGGCTCGTGGTGTCGCTCATCGCGGTGATGGCCCACTGCAGCGCGCTCGTTTCGGCGCTCAGATCGCCCATGTGCTCGCGGTTCCACGCGACGCGGCAGCGGACGCTGCAGAACCGGGCATGCTCACGGCGCGGCACGAACGAGGTGCCGCACTGCTCACAACCCCGGAGATCAGCCACTACTCCCGTGTTCCACGCTGAGTGCCTGTGCGCACTGCCGGTCAGCGCCACCAAGGCCAGCGAAAAGTGATCAGCGCTGGGCCCGCGCGCCCCGGGTGGCCTCGGACCGCTGACCTCACCATGGCAGGCCCCGGTGAACACGGGGTTACGGTGCCTTGAATCCACCATCCACGTTAGCCACTTGAGACTCGTGGGGTCATGCCAGAATCAGGCGGCGGAGCGCTCGCCGAGCGGGCGGCGGCGCAGTTCCGGCGCTCCAACGGACTTAGCAGCAGGCTCTAGGCGGGGCGCTTCAGCCGGTGGCGTGCAGCCAGCGCACCGGGGCACCGTCCCCGGCGCACCGGAACGGCTCGAGCTCGTCGTCCCAGGGCTGCCCGAGCAGCCGGGCGATCTCATCCTCCAGGCTGTTCACCGGGTCCGGGTGTGAACCCGCCGCACCGGGATCCGCGTGGCTCACGAGATCCGTGGCGGCGGCCACCAGCATCGCGGCACGCAGGCGGCTCTCCGGGATGAGGATGTCGCCGTTGGCGCTCGTGACCGCGGAGAACACACCCAGATCCGGGGTGTAGCTGTAGCGGACAGCGTCACAGCCGGGGCTGGCTTCCTCGGTGACCTCGAACCGCAGCCGGCCCCACCCGGCCAGCGCCGAGGTGATGGCCCCGGCCGCGCCAGGACTTCCCTGCCAGTCAAGCTCGGCCCGCACCATGCCAGGTGCTGCGGCCTGATTCACCCACGGCAGGTCTACGGCCATGCCAATAACCCTCGCCACTGCCCATTCGACGTGCGGGCAGAGCGGCGGGGGCGCCGAATGGACCTGCAGTACACCGCGAACAGACACAGACCCTCCCTGCGAGCGACCGAGGTGCGTCTTCCCCAACGACCTCGGCACCGCGCGCAGGTACACGGGCATGCGCCCACGTGGCAGGTGCCACTAGTCCATCTGTTCGTATTCTGCCCTACAACCCAGGCGCAGCACCAGTCCTTACCGCGTGTCGCGTTCGCCGGGCAGCGCAGGCCCGAAGATCACGGGCCCACTGCCTGTCCGCATGTTGCCCTGACCTGGCCCTCGGAGGACCATGCAAGCAAAGACCGGCCGTCGACAATAAGGACGTGGAGGGCCGTGACGGGAGGGCAGGCGCTGGCTGTCGTGCTGGCGCTGGCGGGAAGCGGCTGTTATGCCGTTGCCGCGGTGACCCAGCAGACCGTCGCGTCGCGCCTGCGCTCGGGGCGGGCGTTCGACCCGGCGGTGCTGCTGCGGCTGATCCGCCAGCCGGTCTGGCTGGCAGCGCTGGGCGCGGTCGTCGCCGGCTTTGTGCTGCAGGCGGCGGCGCTGGGAATGGGACGGCTGGTGGTGATCGAGCCGGTCCTGGCCAGTGGCCTGCTGTTCGCGCTGGCGCTGGCCGCGTGGCGCGACCGGCGCCAGCTGAGCCGTGCGGAATGGGCAGCCACGCTGGCGGTCGTCGGTGGGCTCGCGATCTTCCTCGTGGTGGGCCAGCCCTCGGGCGGCCAGCGGACGGCCAGCGCGGCGGTGCTCGGGATCACCGCTGGCGCCGCGACCGCGCTGGTCGGGCTGTGTGTCGTGCTGGCCGGCCGGTTCACCGCCTCCCGCCGGGCACTGCTGTTCGGCGTGGGCGGCGGCGTGGCCGCCGGGGTCACCGATGCGCTGATCAAGTCGGTGACGGTGCTGGCCACCGGTCACCTGCTGGCACTGCTCACCGACGCCCGGGTCTACGTGCTGATCGTGGTGGGCCTGCTGACCTACACGATTCAGCAGAACGGCTACCGCGCCGCCGGTCTCGCTGCCTTCCTGCCCGCGTTTTCGGTGCTGGAGCCGGTCACCGGGGCACTGCTCGGCCTGGTCATCTACCACGAGCGGCTGACCGACGGGCCGGCCCAGATCGCCATCGAGCTGGCCGCCGGCGCCGCCATGACCTGGGGCATCGTCCGGCTCGCCCGCTCGGACATGGTCAGCGGCGCCCATCCGGCCGCCGGACCGGCCCCGCTCACGCCCCCTATTCCGCCCGCCCCGTCCACCACCCCGCCAAGTCCAGCCGCTTCGCCCGCCCCGTCCACCACCCCGCCAAGTCCGGCCGCTTCGCCCAACCCGTCCACCACCCCGCCAAGTCCGGCCGCTTCGCCCAACCCGGTCGCTCCGCCTGGCCGGGTTGTTCCGCCCGCCTCGGGGGCTGCGCCGGGCGCAGCCGTTCCGCCGGGCCCCGCGGTTCCGGCGCTGGGCACCCTCCGGGCCCGGCTGAGACCAGCACGGCTGAGCCGGCCGCGGCCCCCGGCCGGGATGTGAACGCCGGCGCCAGCCTCCCCCTCCCTTGTGGTCCGGGCCGGGCCGGCTGCTAGAACGGCGGCATGGCTCCTCGCACCGAGGCCGATGTCATCGTGGTGGGCGCCGGCCTGGCCGGCCTGACCGCGGCCAGGCGGCTGCAGGAGGCCGGGTACAGCGTTCTGGTGATCGAGGCCAGGGAGCGTGTCGGCGGGCGGGTGCTGAACCACAGCCTGGACGGCGGCCAGGTCGTCGACGCCGGGGGCCAGTTCGTGGGGCCCGCCCAGCGGCACATTCTCGGGCTGGCGGCCGAACTCGGCGTGGCGACCCATCCGATCTTCACCAGCGGGCTGACGATCCTGGAGTTCGGCGGGCGGCGTCACAGCTATCGCCGGGTCCCGCGGCTGAGCCCGCTGCAGCTGGTGGACTCGGGCCGTGCCATCTTTGCGCTCGAGCGGATGGCGCGGCGGGTGCCGCCTGACGCGCCGTGGCGGGCCCCCCGGGCAGCGCGCGCCGACTCCCGGACGCTGGCGGACTGGGCCCGGCACAACGTCAGGACGCGGCTGGGGCGGTTCGCGGTCGAGGCGTTCAGCCGGGGGGTGCTCGCCTGCGAGCCAGGTGAGGTCTCGCTCCTGCACGTGCTGTTCTACCTGCGGTCGGCGGGCGGGTTCCGCCAGCTCACGGAGACCGCGGGGGCCGCGCAGCAGGACCGGTTCGCGGGCGGGTCGCAGCTGATCGCGACCAGGATGGCCGGGCAGCTCGGCCCCGGCAGCGTCCGCCTCGGCGCCCCCGTGTCACGGATCGAGCAGGCGCCGTCGGGGGTCACCGTGCACGCGGCCGGCCTGGTGGCCGCCGGGCGGCGGGCGGATCAAGTGCCTGGCCGTCTATGACGAGCCGTTCTGGCGCTACGCCGGGTACACCGGCCAGGCGACGTCCGACGGCCCGGCCGCCCAGGTCACGTTCGATACCGGCCCGCCGGCCGGGCCGCCCGGCATCCTGCTCGGCTTCGTCACCGGCGCGGAGGCCCGCCGGCTCGCCCGGGCCGGCCCGGCGCAGCGGCGCGCCGAGGTCCTCGCCTCCTTCGCCCGGTACTTCGGCCCCGCCGCAGCCCGGCCGGCTGACTACGTCGAGCACGACTGGACCGCCGACCAGTGGACCCGCGGCTGTTATGGCGCCCACTTCCCGCCGGGCACCTGGACCCAGTTCGGGCGCGCGCTCCGCCGGCCGGCCGGGCTCCTGCACTGGGCGGGCACCGAAACCGCGACGCACTGGAGCGGCTACATGGACGGCGCGGTGCAATCCGGCCAGCGCGCGGCCGGGGAAGTGATGGACGCACTGGGCGCCCCGCGGCCGTGACCTACTCGGCGGCGCTTTCCTGGGCCCGCCGCTGTTCCGGCCGGCCCACGCTGCTGAACGCGGGCGAGCCCACGGCCTGCGGATGCGCGGCGGCGGCCTCGGTCGCCGCGGCCCGCTCACGGGCCACGGCCGGAGCCCGGTGCGCGAGCATGGCGATCCCCGCGGTCATGGCGACCAGCGATCCCACCTCGGTGACCACGTCCGCCGGGCCGTTGGCGACGTTCTCGTTCAGCCACAGGTACCCGATCCCGATCGAGACGAGCGAGGTCACCGTGGTGATGACCGCGAGCGCGGGCGCGATCAGCGTCCCCGACTGGAACGCCTCCTGATTGAGCAGGAAGCCGACCGGGCCCACGATGGCCAGCGCGTACAGCGGCCACTGCTCCAGCGGCTCGCTGAACCCCTGCGCCAGGGAGAAGGTCACCAGTTTGAGCAGGAACGCGGCGACCCCGTTGCAGACCCCGCACGCCAGCCCGAGCACCAGCGGGCGCGCGGTCCGCGGGCCGAACTTGGCCCAGGGGAGGCAGATAGCCAGGACCACCCCCAGCAATATCGCCAGCGGCAGCACGGCCGGCAGCGAGACGACGGTCTCGGCGCCGGCGGTGGGCTGGGATACCGCGAGGAACACGGCGACGCCCGCCGTGCAGCACACCACGCCGGCGAACATCACCCGGTCCGGTGCCCTCCGCTGCAGGGCGGACGCGATCAGGACCGCGAACAGCAGATCGAGGACCAGTATCGGCTGCACCAGGGCCAGCGGCCCGAAATGCAGGGCGAGGGCCTGCAGCGCGGCACCGATGACGGTGGCCACGATCGACGCGAGCCACAGCGGCCGGCGGGCCAGGTCGAGCAGCAGCCGCGGTGCGAAGACGCCCCGCTCGGCCACCTGATGGACCGAGCGCTGCTCAAGTACGGCCGACACGCCATAGAAGAACGCCGTGGCGAGCGCGGCAGTGACAGCGACTAGCAGGAACACCACGGATCCCCTGTCCCGCCCTGGGCTCGCGGCCTCTGGCCGCCAGCCGCCATGCTCCGGCTCCCCATGGAACCATGTTTACACAGCCGGCCAACTTACTTGCCGACCGGCTAGCGGTTCTTGGCCCGCCAGGTTAGGCCGCCGGCGGCGGGGCCGTCAAGTCCTATTTCGCGTGCCCCGCAGGGGGGGCGCCGCAGGTGGCGACGACGTGGACAGCCTGGCCCGAATGGAGACGGGTGCCCTCCTGGGCGTCCGCCGTGCTCCGTGGCAAGATCGTGCCGTGCGTCATCACAGCGGAACTGCGGGCCGCGATCTAGCGCTGGCGGGTGGGCCGTGCCGAACCGGGCGGTGATCCTGTCCGGCTCCCTGGGCTCGGGTCAC
>Ga0306920_100005679_pt1 | contig 16163 bp, 15 predicted proteins | sample flu12Cox44000170_FD_204666 | JGI IMG/M metagenome (GOLD analysis project Ga0306920, IMG submission 204666) | Lab enrichment of tropical soil microbial communities from Luquillo Experimental Forest, Puerto Rico - flux4day.12C.oxic.44.000.170 (v2)... | ecosystem: Environmental > Terrestrial >... | reverse complement strand
ATAGCTGAGCTTCCACCACCAGTTCCTGGAGAGAGGCTGTTGCGAAATAGCTGCCAGCCACGTCCCGTAGGGACCTACCCTGCTTTATGCGCTCTCCGGCGGTTCACCCGAGTTCTGCTGTTCGAACAATCGGCGCCAGTAGTCCAGTCGTTCCTTCACACGACGTTCAAACCCATTTTCAGTGGGCTCGTAATAAATTCGCCCCTCCGGCAAATATGCCTGCGGCACGTATCCCCCTTCGTAGTTGTGAGCGTATTTGTACCCATCCCCTTGGCCAAACAATTTTGATCCCTTCCCCTTCAGGTATTTCGGGATAGTCAAAACGCGGCCTTTCTTGACGTCCTCCATCGCGCGATTGAGACCTTCGTAGGCGCGATTGCTTTTTGGCGCCGTGGCAACGTAGACGGCCGCGTGAGCAAGCGGAATCCGGGCTTCGGGTAACCCGACGAACTCGACAGCCTGTTGTGCGGCCACCGCGACCAAAAGCGCGTTAGGATCCGCCATACCGACGTCCTCGCTCGCCGCAATGACTATGCGGCGCGCGATGAACCGGACCTCTTCACCTGCGTAAAGCATTTTGGCGAGCCAATACAGCGTAGCGTCAGGGTCAGAACCTCGCATGCTTTTGATAAAGGCGCTGATTGTATCGTAGTGCTCGGTCTCGTCTGCATCGTAAACGACAGCCTTCTTCTGGATGCTCTGTTCGGCAACTTCCAGATCCAGTGCGACAGTCCCGTCGGGTCCAGGCCGCGTCGTGAGCACAGCAATTTCCAGCGCATTCAGAGCGCGTCGCGCGTCTCCATCACTTACGTTCGCGAGGAATTCCAGAGCGGCATGTTCGGGCTTTATCTGCAGCTTGCCAAATCCGCGCTCAGGATCGGTTAAAGCCCGCTTGAGTAACTGAACCAAATCCTCTCGCGTCAGCGCTTCGAGTTCGAACACTTGCGACCTGGAAACAAGGGGGCTGTTAAGGTAAAAGAACGGGTTGTGTGTCGTGGCCCCGATCAAACGCAAATTGCCGTTTTCGACATCTGGCAAAAGGACATCCTGCTGTGCCTTGTTGAATCGATGAATCTCGTCGATAAAGAGGGTCGTCCGGGCGCCATTCGCTCGTCGTCGCAAAGCAGCGGCTGCCGCTACTTTACGAATATCCGCAACAGTGCTCTCGACTCCGCTGAGGCGTTCGAAATGACTCTGCGTTAAAGAGGCTATAATCTGCGCGAGGCTTGTTTTGCCGGTGCCCGGAGGCCCATAGAGGATGATGGATGCAAGTCGATCGGATTCGATAGCTCGTCGAAGTAGCTTTCCCTCTCCCAGAAGATGTGCTTGCCCTGCGTATTCGGCCAGTGATCGGGGTCTCATCCTTTCGGCCAGAGGAGCGCTCTCGTCATGGACCGACGCATCCCGGCCAGTGTTCCCGAACAGATCATCCATCTCTTTAACTTTCCGCTGCACGCCAGGAATGTCCAACGCTGCCCTCGTTGTCAAAAGAACGGATATTTGCCGTCGTCAACTTTGTATCCAATTATGTTCCAAAGACTCAAAGGAAGCCAACTCGCTGCTCTGGCGCACAAAGGACGTTAAATGAAAACAATTCTTGTAGCTGTCGATCTCTCGGACGTGACTATGAAGATGGTCAAGGTTGCCGTTCACTTGGCCAAGCCATTCCAGAGCAAGATCATTCTTATGCACGCTGTCGAACATGCCCAGCTACTCTCGTCGATCGGGGATCCGGCATCCCCGGCGCCTCTTCAGGAAGCACCAACAGATTTCGCGGAAGCTTTGTCCCGATTGCAGGAAATGATTTCGCACGTTGGCTTGGACTCAACCAAGCTGGAACTCCAGGGGCCCCCGGTCGAAATGATTCTGGCTCAGGCAGAGAATTATCGCACAGATTTGATCGTTCTCGGCTCGCACAACCACGGTTTTTTTGATCATCTGTTTACCGGTAGCGTCGTCGACGGGATTTTGCAGCGGGCAAAATGTCCGGTTCTGGTCGTGCCGCTGCACGATTAAAGAAATCGCCTTTTATTTCCCACGTTTAATCATTTGGTCCCCAAAACGAGGAGAAAAATGGGACGGCACGGACGTGTCCGCCGAAGTCCGGCCACTGCCGGACGAAGGCAGAGGCCGTCCCTCCCACTAACAGACGAACATCAGCGAAAATGACCCGTCTGAGCGGTCCGCTCGGAGATCGGCCCCTACCGACTCCCCCATCACAGCGGCAAACTTAATGAATCTTGCAGGTGATGATCGATTCAGACTAGACTCCCCTCCTCGTGAACTTTGCGACGCTTTCCGGGCTTGCCGTTTTGAACCCAGGAGGGCGCGATCCCGACCAAAGCTTTGAAAAAGGGCCTGGTCAGCCATCTGCAAATAGCCATCCTCCGGTCAACTATCATGCCTACGCCGCATGCACTCAGGGAGCCTTTTATCGGACCACCAAGTTGGCTGCCCGGCATCGCAGCGTCCTTCTATTGCTGAGCGGCGGGCTGGCCGAATCGCATCGGGCGTTTGAGATCCTGAAATCCGCTGGGTGCTTTGTGGCCGTTTCATTTAAGGAATCGGGAACCCAACAGGTAGCATATCAGCTATCCCGACCGAAGCGATTCCAACTATTCCGCGATATCGCCTCACAAGCCGATTTGTGCCTTTCAAGCACTCCGGATCTGGTGCCTCTTTACGCCTCCGTTTGCAGGCGTACGGTACATATACCAACGCCTTATCCGCTCGAATTTGAACCATGGAACTTTTCGTGCACCCACATTCAAAGAAACGGAATTTTCATCGGCACGCGTGAATTTTCCGTACTTTCGCGAAATCATCTTTTGGCCCTGGCCTCTGCCCGGACATTCTCAGCTCCCGTCACAGTGATCAATAAAGATGGAAGATCGGGCGAACGCACCTTGCGTGCCTTAAAATTTCCCGCGGACCAACTCAGCGTGAGCCCCCCTCTCTGTTACCCGGAGTACCTCCGTCTGATGGCCCGACACCGGTTCGTATTACAGTTCGATCAAAGTTCGGTTCCGGGTCAGGTTGCAGGGGACAGTCTCCTTTGCCGAATACCGACCGTTGGAGGAAATGGCGCGGTCGAGCGCATCGCGTTTCCTGCGCTGCACGGTCATGGTCGTTCGTTCGAAGAACTTTTGGAATTGGCGCGACGCCTTCTGCACGATCACGATTTTTATCAGCAACAATGCTCCGCGCTTGAGTCGGATCGAAAGCTGTCTTTTTCCAGTGCAATTCATTCAATATCCCGCTGGTTGCCGTACCTTACTTGAAGGTGGTTCGTCCCTGCCGTAATCTCTCGAATCCGATGGCTCGGCGCATTCATCCGAATCAGTCTCCGCTGAAGGAGCTTTCACGCGAGGCAATTGTCGATCTCCTGAGGGAACATGGGATGCGGATCACGAAGAATCGGACGCGAATTCTGGATGCTTTGCTTCAAGCCGATAAACCTCTATCGCTCGATGAAATTCAATCCAGAGCTGGACTAAAAGGGTCGGTCCCGGACTACGCGACAGTGTTCCGTGTCATGACCCTTCTTGAGAGTTTGCAGATCGCCCAAAAAGTACATTTGAATCGATCGTGCAGTTACTACGAACTTCTCGATCCACGGCAACACTACGATCATATAATCTGTACCGAATGTGGAAACGTCACAGTAATGGTTGATTCCTGTCCGGTTGAAAAGCTTGAACGCCAGATTGAGCAGCAATACGGGTACTCTGAGATTCGCCATTCGCTCGAGTTCTTTGGAAAATGTTGGAGGTGCAGATAGCGCGAAAACCTGACGGGCGAGGACGCCCGCGTCTGGAGTTTGGTGATTGGGAATCTACGACGGTTGAGAAAATCGAGGACTTTGTCTGGGTGGCGCTCCATTTCCAGGCGCAGTTGGCTAATGATATCCAGGCAGGCTCAGCCAGCAGAATCGCTGCTAGCCAGGGCGACCTTGTAAGAGCACCTTCAGCCCAAGTACGATCAAAACCCAGGGCACTATTGTTGCTGCGTGCCGTTTCAATTTTTCGCGAAAGAGGCGGTGGTTGGTAAGGAAATACCCAAGAAAGCACCAGATTCCCGTCATCAACCCAAACACCGTGATGTAAAGCGGAACGAAAGGGCGCTGCAGCGCAAAGAGAGGGATATAAACGCTTAAGTTATCCCCTCCGTTTGCGACCGTCAGGAACGCGGCAAGCGCCCATTCGGATTTCAACCGGGTAACGCGTAATTGTTCTTTCCCGAAAAATTCCTCCTCCTTCACGCACGGCACGGATTTAACAATTTGCACCTTGGATCCTTTAGCCAGCCTCAGTATACCCAGGCACAACGGAAAAAGTCCCAGAGTGCCGATCCACGCGAACGGAATCGAAACCATGTAATGAGCCGCCAGAACGCTTATCAGGACGAGCAATGACATACCGATGAATTGCCCGATCACCACCGAAGCAGCCCGCAAGTTCGAAGCAATAAACAGACTGGAGAGCAATAAAAGATCGTCAACGTTCGTTGACGCGAACGCAATAATCGCAACCAGTAATTCGGGTAGGAACCGGCTCATCAAGGCGTACCTGGCCCGCAAAAGTCAATCGTTGGGAGGAGTGGCGCGTACATTGTGGGCTAGAAAGCTCTCAAATAGAGCCTAAGGCCGGACAAGGACGCCGTTTTCAGCCAGGTAACGCTTTGCCTCGCCGACCGTAAACTCGCCGAAGTGAAAAATGCTCGCGGCCAAGACCGCGTCGGCTTTGCCGTACCTCAAAACCTCCAAAAGATGCTCGAGAGAGCCGGCGCCGCCGCTTGCGATAACAGGAATGCCAACTGCAGAACTTACTTCCGCGGTGAGGTCTATATCGTAACCGTCCTTGGTCCCATCGGCGTCCATGCTCGTGAGGAGAATTTCTCCAGCGCCTCGTCGCTCCGCTTCTGTAGCCCATTCGACGGCATCAAGCTCAGTCCTGTTGCGCCCCCCATGGGTAAAGACAGTCCAGCGACCCGGTCCGGTCTGTTTGGCGTCGATGGCAACGACGATGCATTGGGCACCAAAGGCGGCTGCCGATTCTGAAATCAAGTCAGGTTTTCGGATCGCCGCCGTATTCATGCTGACCTTGTCGGCGCCCGCCAACAGCATCTCGCGAACATCCGCGACTGTGCGAATACCGCCACCGACCGTAAGCGGCATGAAGCATTTCTCAGCTGTTCGTTCCACTACATCGAACATTGCGCGCCGATTATCAGAAGAAGCGGTGATGTCAAGAAACACGAGTTCATCCGCGCCCTGGCGGTTATATTCGACCGCACATTCGACCGGATCGCCTGCATCCCGCAATTGGAGAAACTTTGTGCCTTTAACGACCCGTCCTTCGGTCACATCCAGGCATGGAATAATACGCTTGGTCAACATCTGACACTGTTCCGGTAGGGCCGGAAAAGATCACTGGAAAGTGCGTTCAATGAGCCAAAACCGGTTTTGATCATCAAAATAGCCTACAACGCCTGTGGGGTGCCACACGCCGTTTGCTGGAACTGAAATGACCGCGACACCCGTGGAAAGGTCTGACAGCGATTGTCGCGTCGGGAGAAATTCAGCTCGGACGAGCAGCTGGCCAACCGTTTCAAGCGCGAGGTCGCTTGGCTCCGATTGAAGTCCGTCTGAGGTACCGTTTCCGGTTGCAACGCTTGACACCCTGGCCTGAACCGCGGTGAAAAAACATCCGACCAAAGTCGCGGTTCCATCCTGTTCGTACTCCTTTAAAGAAATCCCGGCCAGCGGCAGGTCTTCGCAAAAAACGAGCTCAATACTTGCCCGATGATTGCGGACGCGGAAGTGCTCCACTTCTTCCTGAGCGAGGGGAGCATTCGTAATAAATACCCGATGCAGCGGGGAAGTGGATTTTCGGAGTAGCCCCCGGATGAGCTTGCTTTCCGCCGCAACCCGAGTGGGCTTGAACTTCTCGACCTGCCGCTCGGTGATTCTCTGCGAACGACAAGCAATTACACTGGTTAACCCGGCAGCGACATTGGCAATGAGATTGAGCGGCGAAGCGCACAAATCAATTTCGCCGGCTTTCAGCTTCAGTTCCGACACAAGAAATTGGACGCTACTATGAAGCTGGCTCTGCGACCACGCCCTCAGTCCCATATGTCCCGATGCTTGACTTACCAAGTAGTAGAGGGCTACCGCATCTGGCAACGATTCTTCCAACGTTCCCGACTTCCCGAGGCGCAGCAACCGCACTTGAGAGCGCACCCGGCCGACCACAATTTTTGTGGGGATGTTTTTCAGTGCCGCATCAAAGTGCGCACCAACCCATCCCCGCCTCGGTATCAATGCTGCCTTCGGCTCAAGAGCCCCAACCCACGAAATGAACTCGTCGTGAGGCTTGGAATCCCCATACAAGATCGGAACCGCTCCAATTTCAAGGGCTGCAAGTAGATAGCCATACATTTCCAGTCCCGGATCAAGTCCGAACAGGATACGGTCACCAGGTAAAAGCTTGGCCTCACGTAGTTTTATTGAAAGAATATCAACCAATCGGTTCAACCCGGAATAGGTGAGAACGCGATCCCTTGAAAAACATCGATCAATTAACGCAGGCACGCCCGGCTGTAATTCGGATCGCTTCCTGAGTGTTTGGACAAAATTCATGCTTCAACGGAATCGCATCGAAAAGCGGCGCTTGAGCGTCCCTCCCGGTTCGATCACCTGGATGCCAAGTTTCTTCTCAAACGGTCTCTGCTCTCGGTGGTCAGGCAATCCCCAGCATGGCTCGATACAGACGAACGGATTCAAGTCGCTCCAAATTGCAAAATATGGAGCTTCGCTGAGGTCAATTTCAACCTGCTTGGCAGCCCCGAAGTCTCGAAGGATAACCACACTTTGATCGACATCGATAGCTTCCAAAATGAAAGTTCCAGGCAATTCAAACGGTTTGACCGGCCAAGTGCCGCCATCTGATTCAAACTCAAGAGTCTCGCCGCTCAAAAAATTTCCGGGCGCCAAGTAACGTCTGTAGCGGCCCCTGGGTAGGATGATACGAGAATTCTCGATCGATGAGACCACAAAGCCGGGATGTAACCCGAAGCTCAGGTGCGCCTGCCGTTTGGCCTCTTCATTGTCGAAAGCGAAGCTTACGTCGACAGTGCTTCCGGACAAAGAGTAGCTGATTTGAAACGAAACTTTGCGCGGATATTCACGCGGCTTTATCAGGTTGGCGGACAAAGAGTAAGTCAAGACGGCCTTGTCGCCAATCGCGATCTCCGGATCTGGAAACATTTTGTGCCTGAGGAAACCATGATTCCCTCCAACGATCTCTTCTCCCTCATACAGCGTCTTTTCATTCTGGAGACGATGGACAAAATAACCCATCACCGTCGCGTGATTTTGCCATCCGCTCCCGGACGGAACGACTTCTCCATCGCGGTTGAGATAGGCCAGGGCAGTTCCATCACTCTGGCGGCGCGATATGCTGATCAACTCTGCTCCCAGATTGTCGACGACAATCCGAAACCCGCTTTCGTGATCAACCAACTCATTCAGCCGATGCTGATCTTTTTCGAAGGCCCGATGCTCAAAGCCCATATATGTACCTGTGGCACAATTAAACCGCGAGGCCAAGCGCCGAAAACTCGCCGCGCTTTAGCGCCGTTTAGTCGTTCCTGATCTGCAGAAGGTTGCGGTCCCTCGCAGCTGTGAAACCCAGTAAACGCTCATGGTCCGCCGCTTGCCTTGTCCCGACTGAACAAAGCCTACATCGCCCAGCGCGGAGCCGAGGGACCAGACACCCTCCAGAAACAAAATCAAAGCTTTCAATAGCTAGGCGCCCGACCCAACATACTCGGCAGAGTAAGTATCGAATTTTGATACAGAGCCTTCCTTGGGAGCTTGCTTGACGTCGTACACATTACTCCCGACAACCTGTTGGGTTTGCGTATCATAGATCATCACCGACTTGGCGCCTTTGGAATCCTTTTCGCGGACAGTATCCACGGCGATATAGCGCGTTTTCTGATATCGAGCCTTCTTGGGAGCGGGAGCGCTTTCATAGGCCAGACGTGCGCGCTCTTCAGCTATCTTTCGCTGACGCTCTGTGGCCTTATGCTTTGCGATAACGTATGCCGTTATACCAACGATTGCTCCGGTCGCCAGCCCGATAGCGACCGCCTCGGAACTGCTTGCCCCGGCAGCCCTGGCAGCGCCACCGGCAAGTGCTCCGGCCCCTGTACCAAAAAGGACGCCGTTAGCGGCGGGTGATAAGTTCTCGCATCCTGTCAATAACAGGCCCGCGACTAGGACAGCCGATGTGCATTGAATCAAACGAGCGTGCATAAAATCGAAAGAACGGCGACCTTATCGATTCGCAAACTGCCCCACAAGCTTTATTTGGCCAATTTCCAAGCCGTTTTCGGCTATCTGACGGGCGAGGTCGCCCGTCACATTGTGGCGCGGGCGTCCCCGGCCGCGCCAGGCTAAGGCACGTTGCGGGTACCTCTTCCGGGTACAAAAAAGAGCACAAGCATCGCGCCAATTACCATGGCAAAAGCTACTACGTAGAGACCGAAGTCACTCCGTTTTGTCCAATCCGTAATCCATCCCACGATGGATGGACCAAAAAAACCAGCAAGGTTGCCGAGTGAATTGATCCATGCAATTCCGGCAGCCGCGGCGGTTCCGCTCAGCAACGCAGTCGGCATCGGCCAGAAAAGAGGGAATGTCGCAAGAATTCCTGCAGTGGCAATGCTCAAGCCGATCATTGCCACCAGTGTGTTTTCTCTGAAGAGATTGCTGACAACAATGCCCGCCGCACCGAGTAAGGACGCTATTGCGAAGTGCACACGCCGCTCTCCAGAGCGGTCTGAGCTCCGGCCGAAAAGTACCATCGCAATCGCTCCGCATCCATAGGGGATTGCAGCCAGCAAACCGACATATAGAAGGTCCTTTACGCCGGTATTTTTGATCAGTTGCGGAATCCAGAAACCGGTGCCGTAAAGGCCCATAGCACAGCAGAAATAGACCATCGAAAACAGGAGCAAGCGACGATCAACAAAGACCTGGGCCAGTGGTAATTTTTCCTTGCGCGCCTCTTCTCGCTTCAAGGGTTCCTCCAAAAATTCCTTTTCTGCTTGGGTTAGCCAGCCAGCCGACCTGATCCCGTTCGGCAGAAGCAACGGAATACAAAGACCGAGTACGATTGAAGGAATGCCTTCCAGCAGGAAAAGCATTTGCCACCCCTTGAATCCGGCAACCCCGGTAAACTCGTGAAGGATCCAGCCCGATAACGGGCCACCGACGACGCCTGTCGCAGCCAGCGCCAGCATAAACTGCGCAATCACCCGGCTGCGTCTCCGGGATGGAAACCAGTATGTCAGATAGAGGATCATACCTGGGAAAAAGCCCGCCTCCGCTAATCCGAGCAGAAAGCGCAAGCCATAGAAAAGCCAAGCTGAATGCACCAGAGCCATCGCCGACGAGATTATCCCCCAGCTGATCATGATCCGAGCGATCCAGAGACGCGCGCCGAGTTTCTCCAACAGGATGTTGCTGGGAACCTCAAACAAAAAATACCCCAGAAAGAATATGCCGGCGCCAACACCGTAGACGCTGTCGCTGATTTCGGTTAGGTCTACCTGCATTTGCAGCTTGGCGAACCCTACGTTGACGCGATCAAGGTAGGCCGCGATATAGCACAGGAAGAGCAACGGGATAATGCGCCAGGCAACTTTGGCGTAAATTGCTTCCTCTGAAACAGGAGCTTGGATAGTTCGTGTCACCATAGAAAATGAAGCAAGACCTTCGGTTCGGGTCGACCGCTACGTCGCGCCAGCAACTATTTCATTGCAAAGCCGAACAAGGCTTTCCTTCCCGAATTCTTACTTATAAAGCACTCCGTTTTGCCGGCACCACTCGATTGCGCGCGGGTTTCCTGCTCGTGCAGACCTACGAAACCAATCCGCCGCTGTCTTGGAGTCCTTTGGCACCCCGAGGCCATCCTGCAGGCAACTCGCATAAAAGAACATCCCGCTCGGATCACCTTTTTCAGCGCCTTGTCTAAATAAATTCGCAGCTACCTCAGGGCTCCGCTGAACCCCTTCTCCATTCATGTACAAAACGCCCAGATTCGAAAGGGATAGGGCATATCCCGCCGCAGCGGCGTCTTCGTAATATTTCCGCGCGCGATCGAATTGCCGCAAACGCCGGTAATGAGAGCCGAGCAAGTCCATGGCGCGCGGTTCTCCCAATGCGGTAGCCTCCTGCAGGAACTCCACAGCCTTCGCCGTATCTACCTGCACACCCTTGCCAAAATAGTAGCACTCGCCTGCCAGATATTTCGCGACCCGATCACCCTTGCTTGCTGCCTGCAAAAAGTACTCCAAGCCCTTTTTATCATCGCCGGGTTGTCGCCGATTTGAGTAAAGTAATCCCGATTCAATCATCGCCGGCGCGCTCCCTTTCGCGGCCGCTGCTTCAAACCATTTCATCGCCTCGGCGGGATCGGTCTCCCGAGAGAACTGCCCAAGGATGAGCATGGCCGACACAACACCCTTTTCGGCTGCTCGCACGAGATAAGGCTTTAATTGAGGAAAAGAACCTGCATCAATTTTGCCCTCGGTGTTTCGCAGCCCAGATAGCAGACTATCCAGCCGACTAACCGCTAATTCGCGGTCCGGATAACGATCAGCAAGATCGAGGTACGCCTTCAGTGCGCCCTGCCAATCGCCCTGCCTGACCCGCTCCTGCGCGCCCGCAAGGAGTTTCTGATAATCATCGATCCCAGGTGAATTCGAAGGGGGCACCGGGACGGGCGTGCCCTCCGGTTCCACCGATCGAACGGGTTCCGGTGTCGCACGCTCTTCCGAAGTCGGACGAGGACTTGCGGATTCTTCCGGGCGAGACAAAGGTGTACTCTCCGCTAGAGGAGCCAGCGAAGAATTTGGGCGGGGCGCCGGCTTTAGCGACTGGCTTTCGCGCGCGATCGGCGACGGCGAAGCTGAGAATTCGGGATGGCTTGCCGGCATGATCTGGATAATCGCGTAGATGAGAAATCCAAAGCCGCCCGCAACCAAGAGCGCTAACAGCCCCACAAGGAAAACCCCTGTAGTCGATAGCTTTCGCCTCATTGGCGGGACAACCGGCGATATCGGGGGGGCCGTGCTCTCTGAAGGAGACTGCATGCTTGACGGGGGAGCGGGAGGTAATTGGGGTGGCACCGGCGAAGGCAGAGAACCTGGCTGCGAAGACTGCGAAGCGCTGGCGTTCGAACGCACTGGCGTCAGAGGTGGAATTGCCGGCAAAGACGATTCACCCGGCCGGACAAATATGACGCTTTCCAACAGTTGCGCCATCTCTGCCGATGAACCCAAATCGTCGATAAAGCCGCTTCGCAGAATAGAGTTCCCCTCCTCGGAGAGCACGGAAATCGGTTTATAGCGGCCAGTGGACTCAACTGTGCCCCGCGGCCCCCCTAGAAGCTCGTAAATCAGAAGGCTGAGCATCCCAAGATAGCTGGCACGCGGACCGCTGGCCGAAGGACTTTGGACCAAAGTGGCCGCTCCCGCCCAGGTCGCCGAATCCGAAGAGCTTAGCGAGAAATCGACCGGCGCGATTTTCACACCCAATCCAGCCCATTGTGTCAGCGGTTTTTGGAGCAGGGGAGTATCGACCGGCATCTCGGCGATTGCCGTGCCCGTGAGCCGCACGCCAGTGACGGTCAAGTTAACCTGTTGCAGTCGATGCGTTTGCGCGTAATCAGCAACCGGGGCAAGCAATTTTAGCAGGAGCAACGCTTCCGGCGGCGTTAGCACACTGCGTACCCTCAGAACCTCCACGAGTTGCGGACCGACTACGTATTCCTGAACGAGAAAGCTCGTCCGATCCACGCTCTCGAGCGAATAAATCTCCTGGAATTGCGGTGATGAAACGCGCCCGAGGAGCTCCACTTCCTGTTCGAGCAATGTGTATCTCTTGGAATCGGCGAGAAATTCGTGGCTGAAGACGAGGATCGCTACTTTTTGGCTCTTCAGGAGATCGTCGGCTACATATTGATGTCCCTGAGGCACTTCACCAAGATGGCGGGTAATCTGGTAACGGCTGACGAGCAGGTCACCGTTCCCCAGCAAGGCGGTCTTTTCGGAGCTGAGCGTAACCGTAGCCAGCGTATCCGATTGCTCTGCAACGCCCGGCGGAGTTGCGATTTGCGCAGCGGCTGTGGCGCTCGCCCGAAGCTGCTCAATGCAACTCAAGATATCACGTCGCAGCTCGGCGGGTGATTGCGGGCGTTTGCCCCGATCTTTTTCCATCATGCGCTGAATGAGTTCCACAACACATGTTGGAGTTCCTTGAAGCGGTTCAAGTGGCAGCGGCTTGTACAGATGCTGACTCATGATCTGTGCGACCGAGCCAGAATAAGGTGGCCTGCCCGAAATCATGTGATACAACGTCGCGCCAAGAGAATAGATGTCGGACCGGATATCAATGTCGCGCTCCTCCAGTTGCTCCGGACTGGCGAAATGAGGCGTGCCAACAAAGCCGCCTCCAACCGTCAATGTTGCCGAGTCCTCCCCTTCTCTCTTTACGCTTTTGGCCAGTCCGAAATCGATGACCTTCACCACCTTCTCGCCTTCCTCATCAACGAGCATCAGGTTGGCAGGTTTCAGGTCGCGATGCACAAGTTGCTGCTTTGCCGCCGCAGCCAGGGCGCGCGAAACCTGGAGCGTGATGGCCAAGGCTTCCTGGGGAGCCAGTGGCCCTTTTCGCCTCATGAAGGCATCCACGGTCTCGCCGTCGATGAACTCCATGGCGTAAAAATAGCTGTCGTGATCTGTTCCGAGATGAAAGACCGACGCAACATTCTGGTGGCGCAGGGCAGCCGCCGCACGCGCCTCTCTCAAAAACCGCTGACGGGCGACTGCGCTCGTGAGATAGGTATTGTTGATTACTTTCAAGGCAACCGGACAGCGCAGATTGGTATCGAACGCCTTATAGGTGATGCCCATGGCACCTCGGCCTAACTCCCAGAGACTTCCGTCATCCCGCCGCAAAACTTCGTAATGCTGGTAACTCTCGGAGTCCGCCATTTTGTGTGAGCTTTCACCAAAGACGCCCCTAAAGAAAGTAGAATTAGGCGTTCGCCGTTCACCGTTCACCGTTTCACCGTTCGCTCCGGAGTTCGGAGTTCGAAGTTTGGGGTTTGGGCCCCGTCGTTCTCGTCCTCGTCCCGACTTCGCAAGGCCTACGTCGCGGCCAACCCCGCTACGCTGCGCCTCTGTGGTGAATTCCCGTTCCGGGTTTGGAGTTCCGGGTTCGAAGTTCGCTTAATTCCCCAACTCGAAACGGACGGGGGCCGAAAATGGCTCGTTGTTGGGCGGCGGCGGTAACCTCGTGATGGTTCTGCCCGCTTCCCGTACAGATTCATCAACAACAGAATTTCCGGAGCCTCCAACAATCGTGAACTCCGTTACCTTTCCGTCGGCTTCCACCTTGAGCCGAACTGTAACCTCCAGTGTTTTCCCCATCGCCATTTCGCCGGTCGGCTGGTTCCATGCCGCCTGAAATCGACTTGTGAGGATTCCCACATAAGCCGCGAGTGCGGAGTCTCCATTGCCCGACCCTGTCCCACCGCCACGTCCCCCTGGTGCACTCGTCCGGGAGATTCCATTCCCTTCATTCGTTGTTTGGCCCTGCGCAGATTTCTGTTTTTCACCTTCTGCCGCATGCACCCCAGAGTCGGGCGATGGTTTTGATTTGCTCTTGTTGTCTTTGGGCTTTTGAGATGTTTCAGGCTTCGGGGATGGCTGAGATTCTGGTTTCCCTTTCGCCTTTTCCTTAGCCGCTGGTTCCGGTTTGCGGCCAGGCAGGGGTGAAGCGAGCGCCCTGGGACTCACAGACGTTTTCGGCGAAGGCTTGGCGGTCGCTTTCGGGGTCGGCTTCGGTGTGGCCTTGTGTGTAGGGTTCGGGGTAAGAGACGGCTTTGGCGTTGGTGATTTCGGCGTCGGTTGGGGAGTGGCGAGAGGTGTAGGCGTCGGAACCACCAGGTCCGAATCGGTCGGAGGGACGGCCGGCTCAGGTGACAACTCAGGCTCCGGCGACGCTGGCTCCGCCGGGGATGCATCCGGGACCTCTTGCATCTCAGGGTTATGCGATTCTGTCGATTCTTCGTCCGCAGAAGAGGTAGGCTCCGAACGCGCCGCCGATGTAATCTCCCCGGCTGCCGCGCCGAGCGAACCGGGACTAACCCAGACAAAATTTTCTTCCTTTTTGTCCGGATGATGAAGGGAGACGAGGAGAAATAGGCCAAGCAGCGAGAGATGAACAATCGCAATCGCAACGAAGGCGGGCTTAAAGCGTCCGTCGCAGGCTTGACGGTCGTGATCTAGTGTCCCATCTGGCATATAATGGTGACGTCAGCGCAGCGCCCGCCTATCGTCCGTCGGCCCAGGACCGCCTTGTCGACGGCCCATTTTGAACGCGGCGAGTCATCATATGCAAGACGGTGCACTCTTTATGGCTCTTGGGGGCGCGTCAGCACGCCTACCTTCGAAACCTGAGCGCGCTGAAGTATATCCATCAGGTCGATGAACTTTTGGATTGGCAACTCCTTGTGCGGACGGACGACTACCGCGAGATCAGGTTTCTGCGCGTGCAACTCGGTCAGGCGCGACTGCAGGGTTTCCGGATCAACGACCTGGTTGTTCAACCTCAGAACCTCGTCCTTATCAATGGAAATTGTTTGAACCTGTGAACGGTCAACGGCGTGCGTTGCTTCGCTGCTGGTCGGTACGGCCAAACTGAGGCTGTTCTCCATTAATGGAGTCGTGATGATAAAAATGATGAGAAGGACAAACGCGAGATCGAGCAGCGGAGTCACATTAATCTCTGTGAGCGTGTGAAGAGTATGTCTTTCTGAAAAACGGCGCATACTATTTGTTTACAAGGACCGGACGCGAGGAATGGTTGACATATTTGTGCTCAAACTCCGAAGAGAGTTCCGAAGCAAAATTGTCGTTCTGAACAATTAAAGAACGAATACTCGTAACGAGAAAGTTGTAGCCGAACATGGCGGGAATCGCCACCAGCAGACCCGTTACCGTCGTGATTAGAGCACCCGAAACTCCGGGCGCCATCGCTTGCAAATTTGCCGAACCGGCAAGTGCCACGCCGGAAAAAGTGTCCATGACGCCCCAGACAGTACCAAGCAAACCGAGAAAAGGCGCTCCGCTTACCGCAGTCGCAAGGAGAATCATTTGAGACTCAAGGCGCAACGCCGATTCTCCAACGGCTCGCTCCATGGCAGTGGAAACCACGCGCATCTGTGAAGGTGTGATTCGCTCCGCTATCTCCAAACGCGCCCAGAAAGTGTCGTCAACCTCTGTGGAGCCAAGCAGGTGAAAGGCAAGTTCCTTGCAGCCCGCCCGATAAATGGAATAGAGGGGAGACCCCTCGAAGCGAGCCTTTGATTCGTAGATTTTCAGCGGTTGTCGATCAGACCTGAACAGATGAAGGAAACGCTCGTTCTGCGCCTTCGCCAGGCGCACCACGCGCATCTTTGTAACCATTACGGACCAGCTGAAAATTGACGCGATGAAGAGCGCCGCCAAGACAAGTTTGCCCTCGATCGTTGATTCCGTAAAGGCGTACACAAGCCCGCCGGACTGGGCACCCAACAGAAATGTCATCGCCAGCACAGGGACTATGTTTAACTTGAGAAACAGCAAAGGCAACCTTGGATAGTGCTCGCCGGGGGGGAACCGTCCCGGAGGGACGGCTTGAATAATAGGCCGGCGCTTCAGCTTCAGCGCCGGTAGGCGCGTGCGTCCCCGCCCGCGCATTGGAGTTTTGGCCATTTATAGCTTAGCTTCGTCTTTGGGGATTCAGCGCCGAAGGCGCGATATCAAAATAGCCTAGGGCAAGCGAAGGCCGGTTTCGGCCCGTAGCGCAGCCCTAGGTAAACGCAAAAAGAGGGGCTAGCGCTGAAAGCGCGACACAAGGATAACCAATTTGCAAAAGGCCCTCGAATCCGTGGCTTGCTGCGGAAAAATATAATCCGCCTTGAGGCGCGCTTTCAGCGCTGATTGTCCTATCCTACGGTTCCTAGCCCTGCGGGTCCCTGCGGGCTAGGCTATCCTGACGTCACGCCTTCGGCGCTAAATCTCCGGAAAATCCAGATCAGCCT
>Ga0306920_100005678_pt1 | contig 16166 bp, 13 predicted proteins | sample flu12Cox44000170_FD_204666 | JGI IMG/M metagenome (GOLD analysis project Ga0306920, IMG submission 204666) | Lab enrichment of tropical soil microbial communities from Luquillo Experimental Forest, Puerto Rico - flux4day.12C.oxic.44.000.170 (v2)... | ecosystem: Environmental > Terrestrial >... | reverse complement strand
GAAGGTGCCATCCGCCTCTCGCCGTAATACCGTGCTGAACAAGCGCACCAGCGGCAAGCGCGCGATGGGCGAGCCACGATAGAACCAGGTGCCGTCGCGCGCGATGCTGATGTCAAAGTGGCCGCAATCAATGGGTTGGCGCAGAGCAGGCCGCGCCGGATCTCTCATCTGCCCCGCCAAGTGCTCGAGTCGCTTTGAAGGCGCACGTTTATCCGTCATGATCTTCTCCAATATGTCGCAAAAGGAGCCGATCTCGTGAGTGTCACCGACAATCTTTCCGCGACCGCCGGCGTCGCCGACCTCGCCGGAGAGATCGATGCGTTGGGACAACGCCTGGGGCTGGTACGCGAGCGCATTGGCCGCGTCATCTTCGGCCAGCAGGAGGTTGTCGATCAAGCGCTCATCACCCTGCTCGCCGGCGGCCATGCGCTGCTGATCGGCGTGCCCGGCCTCGCCAAGACACGCCTCGTCGAGACACTGGGCACGGTGCTGGGACTCGACGACAAGCGCATCCAGTGCACGCCGGACCTGATGCCGGCCGACATCTTGGGTTCGGAAGTGCTGGAGGAGAGCGACAGCGGACGCCGCTCGTTCCGCTTCATTCCGGGACCGGTTTTCTCGCAGCTCCTCATGGCGGACGAGATCAACCGCGCAAGCCCGCGCACGCAGTCAGCGTTGCTCCAGGCGATGCAAGAAGGCCGCGTCTCCGTCGCCGGCCAATATCACCCACTGCCGCGGCCCTTCCATGTGCTGGCGACGCAGAATCCGCTGGAGCAGGAGGGCACCTATCCGCTGCCCGAAGCTCAACTCGACCGCTTCTTGCTGCAGATCGATGTGGGTTATCCCGACCTCGCCGCGGAGCGACAGATGCTGATCGCCACCACCGGCATCGCCGAAGAACAAGTGACGTCCGCGCTCGGCGCCGGCGACTTGCTGGCAGCGCAACGGCTGGTGCGACGCGTGCCCGTGGGCGAGAGCGTAGTCGAGGCGATCCTGACCCTGGTGCGATCGGGTCGCCCGGAAGAGAGCGAGATCGCCGAAACGCGCCAGCACGTCGCCTGGGGCCCGGGGCCGCGCGCGAGCCAGGCGCTGATGCTCGCCTGCCGCGCCCGCGCGCTGCTCCAAGGGCGTCTTGCGCCGTCGATCGACGATGTGGTGGCATTGGCGCCGCCGGTGCTGCGCCATCGCATGGCTCTCAATTTCGCGGCCCGCGCCGACGGCATCACCATGGCGCAGCTCATCGACCGGCTCCTCGCACCGTTCGCCTGATGCCCGTTTCCCCCGCGCTGCAGCATCGAGCGGAACAGCTGGCGGCGACCTTGCCGCCGCTCTTGGTCGCGGCCGAACGCGTCGCCACCACCGTGGCGCAAGGCGTGCACGGTCGGCGACGCGTCGGCACCGGCGAAACCTTCTGGCAATTCCGGCAATACGAGCCGGGCGATCCCGTGCCGCGCATCGACTGGCGCGAGAGTGCCAAGTCGATGCGGCTCTACATCCGCGAGACTGAATGGGAAGCGGCGCAAAGCGTCTGGCTCTGGCGCGACAGCTCGGCGTCGATGGACTACGCCTCGCGCGCGGGCCTATCGAGCAAGCGCGCCCGCACCGACCTGCTGCTGCTCGCCTTGGCGGCGCTCCTGGTGCGCGGCGGCGAGCGCGTGGCGCTCCTAGGCTCCGGTCTGCCGCCGGCCAGCGGCCGGGCGGTGCTAAGCCGGCTTGCGCTGACGCTGGAGCGGCGAGCGACGGGCGACAACCTACCCCAATTCGAACCGCTGCCGCGCTACGGCCAGCTCGTCATGATCGGCGACTTGCTGGCGCCGCTCGAAGAGATTCACGCGCTGATCGGTCGCTTCGCGGCCACGGGATTGCGCGGGCATCTGCTGCAGGTGCTCGATCCCGCCGAGGAAACGCTCCCCTTCATAGGCCGGGTGCGCTTTGAAGGCATGGAACAGGAGAAATCGCTGCTGATCAGCCGCGTCGAGACCGTGCGCGAGCAATATTGGGCGCGGCTCGCGCAGCACCGCGCCGGGCTTGCCGCCATCGCCCGCGCCACTGGTTGGAGCTTCGGCATGCATCGTACTGATCGGCCGCCCCATAGCGCGCTGCTCGCGCTTTACGGCGCGCTCGCCGAGCCCCGACGGAGATAGCGCATGCTGTCCCTGGGCTCGCTCGCTTTCGCCGCGCCGTGGCTTCTCATCGGGCTCGGCGTGCTGCCGATCCTGTGGTGGCTGCTCCGCGTGACGCCGCCGGCGCCGAAGCGCATTCGCTTTCCGGCGCTGAGACTGCTTCTCGGCCTGAGCCCGCGCGAAGAAACGCCAGCGAAAACACCGCTCTGGCTCATCCTCTTGCGCATGGCGCTCGCGGCGCTGGTGATTCTCGCGCTGGCTCATCCGCTCCTTAATCCCAACGCGCGGCTCGTTGGCAGCGGTCCGGTGGTGCTCGCCGTCGACAATGGCTGGACCGCCGCGCGCCACTGGGATGAGCGGCGCGCCATGCTGGATCGCCTCATCGATCAGGCTGAGCGCGAGGGCCGGCAGCTGGTGCTCTTCGCCACCGCGCCGCCGCCCGGTGAGACGGCGCCCCCCGCCCTCTCGGTGCAGCGCCCGAGCGATGCGCGCGCGGCAGCCGAGAAGCTAGTGCCGATGCCATGGCCGGCGGCGCGTCCAACCGCGCTTGAGCGTTTGACAGCACTTCACCTCGCGGGCGCCGCCGATATCATCTGGCTCAGCGACGGAATCGACGACGGCGATGCCCAGAACTTCGCGCAAGGGCTGCTGCGACTCGGCAGTCTGCGCGTCCTCGCAGACGGCGCGGACGCTCTGCCACGGCTGCTTTCCCCCGCCGATAGCGACGACAAGGATTTGACCGCCACTGTGCGACGCGCAGCGGCTGCGGGACCGGAGCGCCTCGTCGTTCGCGCCATCGGCGACGACACCCGGCTTCTCGCACGCACCGAGGTGACCTTAGCGCCGGGCGCTGATCGCGCGGTTGCGCATCTCGCCATGCCGAGCGAACTCCGCAACCGCGCCGCCGCGATCCAGATCGAAGGTGAGGCGTCGGCGGGCGCGGTGCTCCTGCTCGACGAGCGTTGGCGGCGGCGACCCGTCGGGGTCGTCGCCGGACAACGCGGCACCGCGGCACAGCCGCTCCTCAGCGGCGCCTATTATCTCGAGCGCGCGCTTCAGCCCTTCAGCGAGGTGAGGCGCGGCGACGCGCCGACGTTGCTCAAGGGCGACATCGCCGTGCTCGCGCTTCCCGACGTGCCGCCGAGCGGCGGCGAGGAGAGGGCGGTGCTCGTCAAATGGATGGAGAATGGCGGCGTCGTCTTGCGCTTCGCCGGCCCGCATCTTGCCGAGCAAGCGGATGATGACCTGCTGCCGGTGACGCTGCGCCGCGGCGGGCGCACCTTGGGCGGCGCGCTCTCCTGGGAGAAGCCGGCGAAGCTCGCCGCCTTCGGCAACGAGAGCCCGTTTGCCGGCCTCGATGTTCCCGACGACGTCACTGTCGCGCGACAAGTGCTCGCGGAGCCCACGGTCGATCTTGGCGGCAAGACGTGGGCGCGGCTCACCGACGGGACGCCAATCGTCACGGCGCAAAAGCACGGCAAGGGTTGGCTCGTGCTGGTGCACACCACGGCCGATCCCGAGTGGTCGAACCTCGCCATCTCCGGCCTCTTCGTCAACATGCTGCGCCGCATCGTCGCCTTGAGCCAGGGCGTGGCCGGGAGCAGCGAGAGCGCACTGCCACCGGTCGAGACGCTGGACGGCATGGGGCGGCTCGAGCGCGCGCCCGCCTCAGTCGCCACCATCGCTGCCGGTACCTTTGCCGAGACCGTCGCTTCGCCGAGCCATCCGCCGGGCTTCTATGGCACGCCCGACGCGCGCCGCGCCCTCAATCTCGCGAGCGCGGTGAAGCGTTTTGCGCCGCTGGGCGAGCTGCCGCCAGGCAGCGTGCGCGAGCGGTACGCGCGCGGCAGCGAGGTCGATGTGCGCCCGTGGCTTTTGGGCGCGGCAATGGCGCTGGCGCTGGTCGACCTCGTCATCGCCTATGCGCTCCGCGGTCTCCTGCCGACACCGGCGCGCCGACGCGGCGCCACGGTCGCGCTCGTGGCACTCACCGCATTGATGAGCGCGCCGACCCGGGCGCAGAGCGACAGCTTCGCCGTCGAGGCGACGAGCGAGCTCCATCTCGCCTATGTCCACACCGGGATCGCCGACGTCGATCAGGAATCGCGCGCCGGTCTCACCGGTCTTTCCGACGTGCTCAACCACCGCACCGCGATCGAAGCCTCGGGTCCCATGGAAGTCGACCTCGAGCGCGACGAGCTCATCTTTTTTCCGCTGCTCTATTGGCCGGTGGTGGAGGGCCAGCAGCTCCCCTCGGCGAAGGCGATCGAGCGTGTCAACCGCTATCTCGCGACCGGCGGGACCATTCTCTTCGACACACGCGATCAAGGCGAGCGCACGGCTTTTTCCGGCGCCGCGACGCAAGCGCGGCTCCGCCGTCTCGTGGCCGGCCTTAGCGTGCCGCCGCTAGTGCCGGTGCCGCCCGATCACGTGCTGACCAAATCCTTCTACCTGATGCAGGAGTTTCCGGGCCGCTGGTCCGGGGGCACCCTCTGGATCGAGCCGGTCGAAGACCAGGTGAATGACGGGGTCGCGAGCGTCATCGTCGGTGGCAACAATTGGGCGGCCGCTTGGGCGACCGATCAGCGGGGACAGCCGCTCTATCCCGTCGTTCCCGGCGGCGAGCCGCAGCGCGAGCAGGCCTATCGCTTCGGCATCAACCTGGTGATGTACGCGCTCACCGGCAACTACAAGACCGACCAAGTGCACGTGCCGGCGATTCTCGAGAGGCTCGGGCAATGACCGTCGCCGGCTACAGCGTCGCGCTTTCGCCGCTCTTGCCATGGGTGGCGATCATCGCCTTTGCCGTGCTCGCCGCGCTGCTGCTTGCCTTCGGCTTCTGGCGGCGCGCGCGCGGCGCCTCTTGGCGGCTGGCCGCGCTCGCCATCATCCTCACCATTCTCGTCAATCCCTCGCTCATCGAAGAGCAGCGCCAGCCGCAGCGCGACATCGCCGCGGTCGTGGTCGATGATTCCCCGAGCATGCGCATCGGCGAGCGCCGGCGCTATGCCGAGGAGGCGCTGCGCCACGTGACGCAGCGGCTCGAGCAGTTCAAAGACCTCGAGGTGCGTGTCGTCCATGCCGGCGCGCCCGACCCGAACGCGGCGCTCGCCGACAACGGCACGCAGCTCTATACCGCCTTGACCCGCGCGCTTGCCGACGTGCCGCGCCAGCGCATCGCCGGCGCGGTCATGATCACCGACGGCGAGGTCCACGATTTGCCGCCGCCAGAGCAGCTCGCGCTCAGCGCGCCCATCCACACGCTCTTGACCGGCAAGCCCGGCGAAGCCGATCGTCGCCTCGTCATCAAGGATGCGCCGAGCTTCGGCCTCGTCGGCAAGGAGCTGCAGGTGACGGTGCGCGTCGAGGATTTGCCCGGCGGCGCGCCCGGCGCGCAGGCGCGCATCACGATGCGCAAAGATGGCGGTACGCCGGTGACCCGCCTCGCCGCGGTCGGACGTGACGTGCCGCTCAGCCTCGCCATCGATCACGGCGGACCCAACGTCTTCGAATTCGAGGTGGAGGCAGGACCGCAGGAATTGACGCTCGATAACAATCGCGCGGCGCTCATCATCCATGGCGTGCGCGACCGCCTCAAGGTGCTGCTGGTGAGCGGCGAGCCGCATCAGGGGGAGCGCACCTGGCGCAACATCCTCAAATCCGATCCCTCGGTCGATCTCATCCACTTCACCATCCTGCGCCCACCGGAAAAGCAGGACGGCACGCCCATCCGCGAGCTCTCGCTCATCGCCTTCCCGATCCGCGAGCTCTTCGACGTGAAGATCGACGAGTTCGACCTCATCATCTTCGACCGCTACCGCCGCCGCACCATCCTGCCGGCGACTTATCTCGAGAACATCGCCCGCTATGTGCGCAAAGGCGGCGCGCTGCTCGAAGCGGCGGGCCCTACCTTCGGCACGCCCTTGAGCCTTTATCGCACGCCGCTCGGCGCCGTGCTGCCGGCGGAGCCCACCGGCAACGTCTTCGAGGAAGGTTACCAGCCGCGCGTCACCGAGCTTGGCCATCGCCATCCCGTGACGACCGAGCTTCCAGGCGATGCCGCCGATGGCAAGAGCGCGCCCAAATGGGGCCGCTGGTTTCGTCATGTGGACGCCGAGCCGCATCGCGGCACCACCGTGATGGGCGGGGTCAACGAGCGGCCGCTCCTCATCTTGAACCGCGAGGGCGAGGGCCGCGTGGCGCAGCTGCTCTCCGATGAGATGTGGCTGTGGACGCGGGGTTTCGAGGGCGGCGGCCCGCAGGCAGAGCTGCTCCGCCGCGTCGTCTACTGGCTCATGAAGGAGCCTGATCTCGAGGAGAACGACCTTCGCGCCGTCGTCGAGGGCAATCGGCTCGTCGTGACGCGGCAATCGCTCGAGAAGGACGAGCGCCCGGTGCAAGTAGCGGGGCCCGACGGCAAGGTCGAGACGCTGACACTCGCGCCGCAAACCGGCGGGCGCAGCACGGGAAGCCTCGCGGTCGCGGAAAGTGGGCTCTACCGCATCACCGACGGGACGCGCACGACGCTTGCCGCGGCGGGCGCGCTCAATCCGATCGAGCTTGCCGACGTGCGCACCACCGACGAGAAGCTGAAGCTGGTCGCGCAGGCGACGGGCGGCGGCATCTTCTGGGTGGGGCCGGGCACGCTTCCCGATCTGCGCCGCGTCGCGCCCGAGCGCAGCGCGAGCGGCCACAATTGGCTGGGCCTCCGCGCCAATGGCGACTACATCGTCACCGGCGTCAAGGAGCTGCCGTTGCTGCCAGGTGTGCTGGCACTCCTACTGGCGCTCGGCACGTTCGTGGCCGCGTGGCGGCGCGAGGGGCGGTAGTTCAAAAAATTCTACCCGGTCACGAATGGATGGCCGTAGCGACCATCTCGTGGAAGCGCCGCAAATTGTTTTCGCACCGCCCAAGCACCAGAGTGTCGCGCGGGCCGCCCCCATTGAAGCCGAGTTGGATCTGTTCGCAGATGAAGAGATCCTCGCCGTTGAAGACATCTCCGTCCATCAATGCGAAGGAGCGATCCCAGTGCGCTTCCTCCTTGGCGTCGCGCGGTTCCCAGGGCGTCAGCATGGTGTGGACGAACAACGTCTCGCCCGGCGCCGACGGAAACATTCCCAGATGGCTGACATAATCCGGATGCTGGATGAGCACGCTGTTGGGGAAGATGAGGTGCTCCAAGGTGGCGTGGCAACGCGGGCTCCACTGCTCGATTGGCAGATCACGCGTCTCGGCGAAGGTATCGCGCGCGATCAAGATGCGCTGATGCTGACCGACATGGTCGGCAACGTATTTCGTGTCCTCGAGAAACGGCCCGAGCGTCGTCGCATGCAGCCGTTTCACATGATAGACCTCGAGGAACGCGTCGATGATGAGCTTCCAATTGGTCGCTCGGCGGACCGCGCGCTGACGGTAAAAGCGATGGCTGCCGAGGTCGAGCGCTTGGAGATCGCGGTCGATCGGTCCGAGAAAGGCGGCGATATCGGGCGGCTCGCTCTGGCGATGGTCGAGCACGGCCCAGATGAAGCCGTGACGCACCGTGGAGTGAAGCTGCCGCAGGCCGCGCGTCGCTCTATCGAGGGTCGGAAACGCCTCGCGTCGCGGCACGCCGACGAGCTTGCCGTCGAGATCATAAGTCCAGCCGTGATAATGGCACGAAAGACCAGAGCGCCGGCACGTCACTCCGTCATCGCGGACGAGCCTCGCGCCGCGGTGACGGCAGATGTTGAGGAAGACTCGAATGACGTCGTCTGCGCCGCGCATCATGAGAAGCGGCACGCCCGCGATCTCTCGCGCCAGCACGCTGCCCGCCTCGCGAAGCTGATCGGCATGGCCGAGGCAAAGCGGCAAGCGTCTAAAGAGTTTCGCCTGCTCCGCCTCCAAGCGGTCGGGATCGTGATAGATCGCGGGATCGAGATCGCTCTCCGTGCGATCCCATTCCGCACCGTCGCGTCTCCCCATCTCGCGCGCGAGACGCTCGAACATGGGTTGCCAGGGTGCCGGCGACACCTCGATCGTCGTCATCATGCCTTGACCTCTGCTGCTGGGTAAGCGTGCGCGGCGACGCGTTGGCCCGCCACGGCTTGGAGACAGAAGACCGAAATGGCTTCGACCAGCGCCCGCGTGTCCGAGACATCGCTCGACCCAGGTGCGAGCGGCCCGACAAGCCCTTCCATAAAAGCGCCTACCAAGCACGCCGCGGACGCGCGCGGGTCCTGTTCGGGGAACTCGCCGGCAGCAATTCCGTCGCGAATGACGCCTTCGAGCAGCTCGCCGATGGCGCCGCGATAGACGAGGCGCGCGGCATCGACCGCGGGCTCTGCCGGCTCGGCCATCATCGCATAGGCAAGCCGGCGGGCCTCGACGGCGCGATAGGCGAAGACGCGCACGGCAGCAGCAAGGCGCGTCGCCGCCGATCCTTCTGCCGCGACGACAGCAGCCATCACGTCGATTTCGTGCTGCGCATTGAGGCCAAGAGCCTCGGCGAACAACTCCGCCTTCGAGGGAAAGTGCTGATAAACGGTGCCGACCGCGACGCCCGCCGCGTCCGCCACCATCGCCACTTGCGCGCCTCTGAAGCCAACCTCGCCGACGACGGCCCGGACGGCATGCAGAATCCGCTCGCGCTTGTCGCGGAGAACCTTCTCAACCCGCTCGGTCCGGCGATAGGCCATTATCCGAATCCGGATTCATTTCTTATAAAACTGAACCATGATTCATATCTTCATGTCAAGGCATTGATTTGGAGGCGACGGTAACGAGAGACCACATTGGCGGCTGCGGCCGCTGGCGAGGGCTCGTCGCCTCACTATCTCCTGTTCACGTTTTTTCTTCCGAGGTGGGCCGCCGGCTGATTTTTCGTTATCGTCGCGGCGCAAAGGAGTGGCACGCGCGTGTTGAAGCAGGTCTTGGCGCCGATTCACCCCGATGGCTGGCGCTTCATCGCCATCGCCGTGGCGGTCGCTGTCGTGCTGTTCTTCCTCTGGACCCCGCTCGGCTGGCTCGGCCTCTTGGCCGCGGCGTGGTGCGCCTATTTCTTCCGGGATCCTTGGCGTGTCACGCCGCTGCGCGAGGGGCTGGTGGTAGCGCCGGCCGACGGCCTCGTCGTCTCGGTGGCGCCGGCAGTGCCCCCTGCCGAACTCGAGATGGGCGACGCGATGATGACGCGCATCGGCATCTTCCTCAATGTGCTCGACGTCCACGTCAACCGCATGCCCATGAGCGGCCGCGTGGTCAAACTGGCCTATCATCCCGGCAAGTTCTTCAACGCCAGCCTCGACAAGGCGAGCACCGAGAACGAGCGCATGGCGATCCGCATCGCCACGCGCGCAGGCGGCGACATTGCCGTGGTGCAGATCGCCGGCCTCATTGCGCGGCGCATCGTCTGCGCCGCCACCGCCGGGCAGGAAGTGGTGGCGGGCCAGCGCTTCGGCCTCATCCGTTTCGGCAGCCGCACCGACCTCTATCTTCCCTTGGGGTGGGCTTCGCTCGTCATTCCCGGTCAACGCGTCATCGGCGGCGAAACGGTGGTCGCGGATGCCCACTCGCAAGAGCCGCCGCGCCGCGGCATCGCGCATTAGAGACAGATGATGCTCCGCCGCCCGCGCGTCCGTGTCAGGCCGATCACCAGCCTGTCGCTCAACCGGCTGATCCCCAATATCCTGACGCTGCTGGCGCTCTGCGCGGGGATGACGGCGATTCGCCTCGCGCTCGCCGACAAGTTCGAAGCGGCAACCGCTGCCATCATCATCGCCGGCGTGCTCGACGGTATCGACGGCCGCATCGCGCGGCTCTTGAAGGGCACGTCACCCTTCGGCGCGCAGCTCGATTCGCTCTCGGATTTCGTCAGCTTCGGCGTGGCGCCGGCGGTGCTGCTCTATGTCTGGACCATGGCGCAGCTACAGGCGATCGGTTGGGCGGTGGTGCTGCTCTTCGGCGTCTGCTGTGCCCTCCGGCTCGCCCGCTTCAACACGCAGATCGGCGCCGAGCTCCCACCTTATGCCTATAACTTCTTCACCGGCGTGCCGGCACCGGCAGGCGCGGGCCTTGTCCTCATCCCGATGTTCTGCGCCTTCGATTTCGGCGACCCCTTCTTCCGCTCGCCCTATCTCAGCGGCGTCGTGTTGGCCGCGGTGGCGGCGCTCATGGTGAGCCGGGTCCCGACCTTCTCCTTCAAGCGCTTCCGCGTACCCGGCGAGTGGGTGCTGCCGATGCTGCTGGTGATCGGCGCGCTCGCCGCATTCCTCACCACCGAGCCCTGGGGCACGCTGCTGGCAATCGGCGCGCTTTATATCGGCTCGATTCCCGTCAGCGTCCGCTCTTACCGCCGGCTTCGCCGCGCCGCCGAGGAGTTGCGCGCGGGATTGGCGCGCGACATGGGCGAAGGCGAGACGCAGGCACCAACCGCACCTTGACCGTCGTGCTCACGCAGCAACATCACCGAGTTCGCGCCGGAGCGGCAGGGTGACGGTGACCGTGGTGCCGCGGCCGGGCTCGCTCACGATGTCGAGCATGCCGCGGTGAAGTTCGACGATCGCCTTAGCGAGGGGCAATCCCAGACCGGTGCCGTCATATCGACGCGACAGCGCGCTCTCCACTTGGCCAAAGGCGGTGAGCGCGACGTCGATGTCGTCTTCCTTCATACCGATGCCGGTGTCGCTGATGGCGATGGCGAGACGGTCGTCCGAGGCCGGGACGCCGCGCACCGCGACCGCGCCGCCGGCCGGCGTGAATTTCACGGCGTTGCTGAAGAGGTTGATAAATACCTGTTGCAACATGCGGCCGCTCCCCAGCACCGGCGGCAGGCCGCGTGCCATATCGATCGAGAGAGTAACTGAACCGGCATCGACCTGCGGCTGAATCATGCGGGCGGCGGCGAGCACGGTCTCGACGAGGTCGACCGCCTCTTCCTTGTCGAGCGTCGCCTTCCCGGCCTCGATTTTCGAGAGGTCGAGAATGTCGTTGATAACGCGCAGCAAATGGCTGCCGCTGTCGTGAATGTCTTTCAAGTAGTCGAGATAGCGCGGATTGTCGATCGGCCCGAACGTTTCGCCGCGGATCACCTCGGCAAAACCGAGGATGGCGTTCAAGGGGGTGCGCAGCTCGTGGCTGGTATTGGCAAGAAAGGCGGACTTGGCGCGATCGGCTCGCTCGGCGTCGTCCTTGGCGCGGCGCAGTTTCACTTCGGTGGCACGGCGGATATCGACCTCGCGCTCGAGCTGACGCTGCTGCTCCCTGAGGATGCCGAGATAGTAGGCTGACATCATCGCCACGAAGACGCAGGTAAAAAGCCCAGAAATGACGCCGACGCCGCCCAGCGCGGTGATCGGTACATGCTCGGGAAAACGGTGGCCGAAGAGATAGACGGCATAGAAGGCGAGAATCTGCGCGGCGACCCCTGCCAGCAGCCAGCGCTGCAGGCGTACGCGTTCGAGATAGAAGGCGCTCACCAGCGGAACGACGCCGATCCAGGTGAAGAAGGGCGAGCTCGCGCCGCCGTAATTATAGGAGGCGAGCAGGATGACGAAGGCGAAATGCTGCACCGAGTAACAGCCGAGCGCCATGAGCGACACTCCCGCTCGGAGCGCAAAGGGACATACCCAAAACACCAATAAGGCCGCGAGAATCGCCCAAAAAATCGGGCCGCGATCGCGATCGAGAAATCCGAGATAAAGCGTCAGTAAGAGCCCGAGTGGCGTGCCGAAGAGATGGCCCACGAGGTAGATGCGCGCGCGGCGCTGCACCGCCGGGTCGCGCCGCAAACCCGCCGGCGTGAACCAATCGAGCAGCGGATAGACTAACCGAGATTGCAACCACTGCATGGGCCGACGCTTTAACTAAGGGCGTCCAACCGCCCGCCTTCTCTTCTCCCTAGCACGCCGCCCGTTAACCATCGATTACCCGCGGCCCTGCAGCACCGCGTCGGCAACGAAGGGATTGCTGCGCCGCTCCACGCCAAAGGTGGAAAGCGGGCCGTGGCCCGGCACGAAGGTCACATCCTCCCCCAGCGACCAAAGCTTGGTGGTGATCGAGTGGATAAGCGCCGTATGGTCGCCACGGGGAAAATCGCTGCGACCGATCGAGCCGCGGAACAACACGTCACCGACGAAAGCGAGGCGCGAGGCCTGATGAAACAGCACGACGTGGCCCGGGGTGTGGCCGGGGCAATGATGAACCGAGAGACGCAGAACGCCGAGCGTCACCGCATCGCCGTCGGCGAGCCAGCGATCGGGCGTGAACGGACGGCAATGCTCCATGCCGTAGCGCGCGCCCTATTCCGCTAATTTGTCGATCCAGAACGCATCCTCGCGTTCCGGTCCCTCGACGGGCACGGCGAGACACTGGGCGAGATCGGCAACGGCGCCGGCGTGATCGAGATGGCCGTGCGTCACCAGCACTTTCTCGATGGCAAGGCCGCGGTCCTCCGCGGCGGCAAGAATGCGCTCGACCTCGCCGCCGGGATCGATGACGGCCGCGCGCTTCGTCTCGGCACACCAGATGAGGGAGCAATTCTGCTGAAAAGGCGTCACCGGAATGATGACGCCTTGGAGGGGCTTCATTTCCTTGACATGGCGGGCGCGACGCGCGCTGTCAACGACATGACAACAGCGGCGAACGCTTCTTTAACCCTACTCCTCGATCACTGCGGCAGAGCGGCGGCTGTGGCGTCGCGGCGGCGGCGTCAAGGCTTCGGTATTGTCGGCGAGGCGAGCGTCACCGGCCGCCGCCTCACGCAGCGAGTCTCGCGCTGAGGGTTCGGCACAGGGGTCGACGCTTTGCCGTAGCTCGAGCGCGCGCAGCCGCCACGCCGCCATTTGCTCCCGACCTTTCGCGCCGGCCTCGGCTCGCTCGCCACGCCGCCGGATCGGCGGCAAGCTCAAGGCATCGCTCTCGCCTTCGAGCATACGGCGCAACTCGTCGCGCGCACGGCTCAATCGCGAACGCACGGTGCCGATGGGCACGTTGCATATTTGCGCGACCTCGTCGTATTTCATGCCTTCGAGACCGATGAGCAGGAGCGTGATTCGCTGCTCCTCCGGGAGGCGATCGATCGCCCGTTCGAGATCCCGCAATTCGAGGCTGCTTGTTTGCGACGCCGGTGCGGCGAGATGCACCTTTTCCACGTCGATCTGGTGTCCTTGCCGCGCTGCACGACGGATCGAATTGACGTATTGATTGTGCATCACGGTGAAAAGCCAAGCGCGCAAATTGGTGCCGGCCTCATAGAGATGCAGCTTTTCGATGCCGCGCACGATCGTGTCCTGCACGAGATCGTCAGCGGCATCCGGCCGCCGACGCAGCAAGACGCGTGCGTACCGACGCAAGCGTGGAATCTCGGCTTCGATGAGCCGGACGATCTCGTCCATCGGACAACCCTTCCCTAACGTTCTTATAAAAATACTAGCGCATTAGTTTCGTTTCGTCGCGCGAAAAATAAATTAATGGTTTACAAACATCTCCTTAAAAGAGAAGTCAATTAAGATATATTCTTGTTATCAGGGTGATTCGCCATAAATCAGCCCTGTTGGTGGTTGGCTCGCCTCCCAGGTGCCAATTACTCGTTGATCATCACTTCGCACCGCTCAGTCAACATTATCCTTGGCATCGCGGTTGTGAACGCCGTCACACGCTGGAGACGGTGACGGCTTTGCCAGGGAAGCGGCTAGGCCGCGACGTGCTCACCCGCGCCACAACCGCCTTCTCCCGCGGGAGTGGTGCAAAGGCGCTCGACGAGAAAATCGAGGAAGGTGCGGACCTTGGCCGAGACGTGGCGGCCGGGCGGATAGACGGCTTGGACCACGACTTCGCTGGTGCTGTAACGCGGCAGGAGTTCGACCAGCGCCCCCGCCTTGAGATCGTCGGCGACGATAATCGTCGGCAACAGCGCCGCGCCAAGACCGGCGAGCACCGCGCTCCGCAGACCCTCGACGCTGTTGGAGCGGAGGTTGCCGGAAACGCCAACCTCGTGCTGGCCATCGGGGCCGACGAAGCGCCAGCGGCTGCCAAGGTCGGAATTGACGTAGATGAGACAGTTGTGCCGGGCAAGATCGGCAGGGTGCTCGGGTGTGCCGGCTCGCGCGACATAATAAGGCGCGGCGCATAGCACCATGCGACCCATGCCGAGCCGCCGCACGCGCAAGCTCGAATCGGGCAGCGGCCCGGTGCGGAGCGCGAGATCGAATCCCTCTTCGACGAGATCGACCATGTGGTCGCTCATGATGAGCTCGAACGACACCCCGGGATAAAGCACGACGTACGCGTCGATGAGCGGCGTCACCAGTCGCGCTAGCGCCACCGACGTGTTGAGGCGCAGCAGGCCGCGCGGGCTAGCTTGCAGCGCGCTCGCGAGGCTTTCGGCTTCGTCGATCTCGGCGAGGATACGACTGCAGCGCTCGTAAAAGCCGCGGCCGACCTCGGTGAGATTGACCTTGCGGGTGGTGCGATTGAGAAGCTGAACGCCGAGCCGCTTCTCGAGCGACTGCACCGCGCCGGTTACCACTGCGGGTGAGACGCTGAGGCGGCGCGCGGCGCGGGCGAAGCTGCCGGTGTCGACCACCTGGACAAAGGCCTGCATGCTGGTGATGCGATCCATTCTCACCTCGCAAAGAGCTGCCGATGCGCGCCTCTAAATGGGGATCAACAAGCGATTGTCTAGTGCGCACGAGACCAAGTGTCGCACTCGCGGGGGCTCCACGCAGGGCCCGCAAAGGACTCCGCGCTTCCTCGGCGACGTCGGCGCTAAATCGCGCGCTTCGCCAGTCCAAACGCCTCGGCCAAAAGCTCGTAAGAGCGGAGCCGCGCGGCAAAGTCGTAGCAGATGGAGACGACCACGAACTCGCCGACGCCGTAGCGCATACCCAAGGTCAGCAACTTCTCGCGCACCTGCTCGGGCGTGCCCACCACCTGACGACGGCGATGGAAGGCAAGGCGCAGACGATCCTCGCGGCTGTAGGGATATGCGGCCGCTTCCTCGATGGGCGGCACAGGTCCGAGTTCGCCGCGCTCGAAGCGCAGCCGCCACAAGTCGCGTGACAGCGCAAGGCGCTCGGCCTCGGCTTCGCTGTCGGCGCAAAGCACGAAGACGCCGATGCTGCCGTGCGGCGCCGCAAGCCATGGCGAGGGGCGAAAAAAGCGCCGATACGCCTCCATCACCTCGGGACCGCCTTGATCGGTGATGAAATGGGCAAAGGAAAAGGCACAGCCGAAATGCGCGGCATAGGCAGCACTCTGATCGCTGGAGCCCAGGAGCCATAGTTCCGGCGCCGACGGGCCCTGCGGCTGCGCCTTCACTCGGGCGAAGGCATGATCGTTCGGCAGAGCGTCGTGGAGAAAGCCCACGAGATCGGCGATCTGATTGGGAAAATGCTCGAGGCCTAGCGCGCCCGGCCCATGCTGGAGGGCGCGTGCAGTGGGATAGTCGCTGCCGGGAGCGCGGCCGATGCCGAGATCAATGCGGCCGGGATAAAGCGCTTCCAGCACGCGGAAGGTCTCCGCCACCTTGAGCGGGCTGTAATGGCTCAGCATCACGCCGCCCGAGCCCACGCGCATCGTGCTGGTCGCACCGGCGAGCCGTGTCACGAGAATCTCGGGCGCGGTGCCGGCCAGCCCGGATGCGGCGTGATGCTCCGCCACCCAATAGCGGTGATAGCCCCAGCGCTCGACGGCACGCGCAAGCTCCACTGTCTCTCTGATCGCTTGCTCCGAGGTGCCGCCAGCGCGGATCGGCGACTGATCGAGCACGCTGAGCGTCACCGGAGGCTGCGACATCGCACTCCTCTAAAGAGATCGTTCCGGCACCATAACCAACTCGACACGGTGTCGACACCGAGCGGCAATAATAGCGTCATGCCGCACCACTAGGGTTCTCGCCCAGCGATTTTTTCACGGGCGAGAATCAAACATGGATGGGAGAAAGCACCTGCCGCGAGGTGGGCGGCTCGGGTTGCGGCTTGGCGTTGCGACGGTCGCGCTCAGCGCGTTTGCCACCGGCGCCGGCGCCGGCGATGCCGATAAGGCGGCGGATAAAGTGCGCACGGCAACGCC
>Ga0306920_100005677_pt1 | contig 16167 bp, 18 predicted proteins | sample flu12Cox44000170_FD_204666 | JGI IMG/M metagenome (GOLD analysis project Ga0306920, IMG submission 204666) | Lab enrichment of tropical soil microbial communities from Luquillo Experimental Forest, Puerto Rico - flux4day.12C.oxic.44.000.170 (v2)... | ecosystem: Environmental > Terrestrial >... | reverse complement strand
CCGACAATTGATCCAGGTTTGAGTTCCAGCAGGGGTACCAGTGGCTCGATCGCGTCGGATTTGCTGCCCCACCACTGAGCTGCGGCCCGTACAGGCATCAGAGCGGCCAAGCTGGCTATTATCATGAACCAGACGTGGAAAGCGATCGGACGGCTCGTGCGTATCGTCTTCATTAGGGGTCTCCGCTAAAATGACTGTATTCGTCACTTTGACGATATTCGTCATCTTGACAACTTAGATGCCGATGATGCTCAAGTCAATGCAGCCCAAATGCTGCGGATGCAAGGTGGCGAAGTGAAACAGCGCAAGAAAACCGATTCGCGCCCGGGAGAGCTTTTGCGCAACCTCTTCAACGAACTCGTGTACACCTATTTCCCCCTGCGGGCGTTCGGCGATCAGATCACCGCCCGCTTCGGGCAGAGCACCGCTGAATGGGGATTGTTGCGCAGTCTTGACGAGCGCGGAGACCAAACAGTCGCAGCGCTGGCCCGCTCGCGTCCGGTCGCAAGGCAATGGATTCAGCGGCTAGCTAATCAGCTCAGCCGCCAGGGGATGCTCGAGTTCGTTGACAATCCAGACCACAAGCGCGCCAAGTTGATGCGAATCACACCGGCAGGGTGCACCCTGCTTGGGCAAATTGCATCAGTCCTCGAACCGCGTGCCGCAGCGATGCAACGAGAGTTCGACGAACGAGAGTTGAGCCGGACACTCGATACCCTGCATAAACTTCGTGAACGTCTAATTGCTGAATACAGGCGGCCGAAAGGCTCCGGCACGGAAGTTACCCGCGTTAAGTAATTTCGTTCTGAGAAGCCAAAACCCCCATATCCGCCTACTGACAGCGCCAGCGCTTATAGACGAAGCGATCCGGCATTGTCCGGCTTCGCATAACGCCCAAAGTGTCAACTGTGAATTTGGAGTTTATTAGCCGATTGTAGGCCGGCTAAGGTGGGTAAGGCGATTTGCGATTGCTAGGCGAAAACGTGACGCAACCTCATAAACCACCGGTTTGCACTCCCGATCCGCCGATCCAGCCACCGCGCTGTTGCGGAAATCCTGTTTCGAGCTAATTCAGTCACTTGATGGCCTCTGCTGACCCGACTGTTGGAGTCTACCTCAATACCCAGAATTTTACCGTGCCCCCGCAAGAGCGCGGCGGTAAATCGCGCCGGCAGCGGTGCGCATCAGCAGCCGGACAAAGGATGACCCGGGGAGGATGGTTCGCACCTGCAGCTTCGCGTTCTGGAAGTTATGTTAAGTTCGCGCCGAGAGGGTTTTACCAATGTGAACAACATCCTGGAGCAGGATCATCGCGCGATCAAACGACGCGTCACGGCCAAGCAGAACTTTCGCGAGTTCCGGGCAGCGCGGCGCACGATCGAAGGCTATGAGGCGATGCACATGCTCCGGAAAGGGCAGGCGCGGTGGATCCGCGATCATGATGTTCGCCAACAGAATCAGTTCATCGACCAGCTGTTCGATTTGGCGGCCTGAAACCTCGCCGCCCAGTTCTTCTCGGCGCGTCCCCCGTCACCGTTGTCAAAGTTGCAACACATCCGTTTATCGCGCGCTCTACCATCGCGGCCAACATCGCCACTGTAATTATCATCGGTACCTGAGCCAAGGCGAACTCCCACATCGGCATCCAGCGCAGCCGCGATGCGAAGTAGATCATATATGGTTGATGTATCAGGTAAAGCCCATAGGAATAGAGGCCTACGTACGCGATGCTTTGCTCGAACAATCGGACACGGTGGCTCTGCCAAGCGACTTGCGCCAAAATCACGAAAAGACCAGTGCCAACCAGGCCGTCGGCTACCATGTAGGCCAACGGCGGGCCGAAGGAATAAAGTCCTGCCGTATAGATTGTAGTTCCTGCAAGCAAGCCGATTGCGCCGAAAAGCCGCGCCTCAACCCAATCGCGATCCTGTCGATACCACGTACCGACTACCATCCCAAAACCGAACTCCCATAATCGGCAGCCGAAGAACGCGCCCAGTGTGTAATAACCCGACGCGTGCAGAACGAAAATGAACAGGTACCGGCTGATCATGGTCTCGGCTGCGCAGACGAGCAGAAACCATCCTGCTCCGAGCCGTCGCATGAGTAGGTAAAGCAGGGGAAATGCAATGTATAGCTCGAGGATCAGACCAAAATACCACCAGGCCGCATTTAGATAGTAAAATATGTACTGGAGCGGAACGATCCGATCGCCAACAAAGCTCAGAAGAAAACGATAATCGACGCGCTCCAGCCGCGCCTCGAACGGGGAGATTAAGTACAGCAGATGCGCTGCCCAGTACATGGGGAACAGCCGCATCAGTCGTGAGCGGTACCAGACCCTCCATCCGTCCTGCGGCCCGCCGGTACGTGCCAGGGAATAGCATAGGCCAAAGCCGCTCATCACGAGGAAAACGCCGACTGCGTGAAAGCCGACTCCCGCAATCGCGACGAACACGGCTTTTGCAATGACCCCAATCAAACAAGCGGTCGAGGCCGGCGCCGCCTGATGCACGAATCGGGAGAAGAAATGCGCTTCGAGGACCCGGGGCCACTTGTTGTTTTTCCAAGTCTCAAAACCATGAAAATAGGCAATCCAGAGGATCGACAGGCCCTTGATGCCATCCAGCCATTGTAACCGCTCCAAGGGAACCAGTGTTCGACAGCCCTCGGCAGGGAGCACGCTGCTCGCGTGAACAGTATTGCAATGATCGACCGACGCGGCGCGAGCGGGCAAGTAGACACCCCTTCGTGAACTCAGTTGTCCAGACTGACGCTAAATCTCAACCGGCTGCAACACCGGCGGCTAACAAAATGCGGACTCTAGTACTATTACGTTACGAAATCTCACGAAACCCATATCTGGCGGGTTCTTTCATGTTCTGAGCAGGTAAAACGGATGTGTTGCAACTTTGGCGGGAGTATCTGGTAGCGTGAAAAGACCGTGAAGAACGCAAGCCGACCAGCAATCTTCAAGTGGCGGCAGACGGCGCCGGCACTGATCCTTTGCGCCGTGCGCTGATATCTGCGCTACTCGCTCTCACTGCGCGATGTCGAAGAGTTGCTCGCCGAGCGCGGTCTGGCCGCGGATCGCACGACGATCTGCGGCGGGCGCAACGTTACGGTCCCGAACTGGAACGGCGGCTGCGTCGTCACCTCAAGCCGACGAACAAATCCTGGCGCGTAGATGAAACCTATATTCGAGCGAAGAGCCGTTGGTATTACCTCTATCGTGCCATCGATTCCACCGGCGCCACCATCGATTTTCTGCTGTCGGCGCTGCGCGATGCTGTGGCGGTCCAACGCCTGTTCCGCCGGGCCCTCAGCGATCGGTCGCACCCCCCCCCCGCGTCATCAACACGAATCGGCCGCGGTTTCATAGCGCGCTCGCACCAAAGGTAAGCGTTCGCTCCGCGTAGCACCGCCAGCGCCATTGCTGCATCCTGCTGCTCAATCAGCTGTTCGAACATGGTGACCTAGATGCTGTGGAGAATGAACTCCTTCGTGAATTGCTACGCTTGTCGGGCGAGTTGACGAAGCGCCAGGCGCGGCGCGAGGCTACTCATACTGCTAAGTGAGTCGGCAGCTCAGCGAGCAAGTAGGAAGTAGTACGATGTCGTACATCGGCAAAATCCTGAGTCGGTTGTGGTGTTCGGAGCCGCGCCTCATCACTAACCCGGCGTGGCAGCGGATGTTCGCGGCAGGCAAGTGCGAGCGTTGTGGTGCCTATGTGCCGCGGCTTGTGCGCTGTCAGCTCTGTCATACGCCGTGGTGGTGCGACGAGTGCAGTAAGCACCACGAGTGCGATTAAGCTGACATATTATGTGCAAGGGCGATCCATGCTGGGTGCGGTGAGAGATATCGCGACAGCTTTATCGATAGCCGGGAGATAAATGCATGCCGCTTCGACCGCGTAGGGGTCGGTATGAAAACGAGAAGCGGTGTCTCGAAAGTGATGATTGTGTTGGGAGCATTGATTGTCGCGTGGTTTGTAGCACTTATAGTGTTAGCGGTTGTTGCACGATACGCGAGCAACACCGTCTTGTTGCTCTTGCCTCTAATACCCGCTTTTGGAGTTGCGCTGATTGTTGCGGGCTTACTCGACTTTTTCCCTTGATTGGTCCTGATTGCGGAGCGCGCTATAGTCAGCATCCCGATAACTGCCGTGCGCTGATATCTGCGCTACTCGCTCTCACTGCGCGATGTCGAAGAGTTGCTCGCCGAGCGCGGTCTGGCCGCGGATCACACGACGATCTGGCGGTGGGTGCAACGTTATAGCGGATTACCCATCTATGTATGGGATCGCCACAACGCAGAACTGTGCAAAACCGCAAGGGGCCGCATCACTTCGCACTGATCCTTCGCTGTACTCCGGATGACAGATGGAAAATCGCTATAAGGTCCCGAACTGGAACGGCGGCTGCGTCGTCACCTCAAGCCGACGAACAAATCCTGGCGCATAGATGAAACCTATATTCGAGTGAAGAGCCGTTGGTATTACCTCTATCGTGCCATCGATTCCACCGGCGCCACCATGTAGTACGACGAAACTGCTGGCCCGATCATTTAGAGTGTGATAAGGCGCGTTTATCATTCATTAATTAGGCAAGGGGAGGCCTCGGAAAATTGGCCCCTGATCACCATCCGTGGAGGAGCATCCGCGTCATCTCGATATGGTGAGGCATTGCGATCTGGGTGTAAGCCTCGAGCGCTTCAGTAAGTAGCCTTTGCGCTTTTTCGCGATCACCGCGGGCGGAGCGAGCGATTAGCATCATTGAGTGGAAGCGACGTATCTCCGCCTGTTCGAGACAGTGGGGGAAGGTTTCGGCTTGTCGCAGGGCGATTCGAAAGTGATCTTGAGCGGCTTCCCATTGATGAGCTGCTGCCGCGGCCATTCCCGCGACCGTATGCGTGAAGCGGAAGATCGGCAAAAGCGCTATAGCTCCAGTGTCGATAAACTCACGAACAAGCGGATATAGTTGCGCAGCTTGCGATTGCTCACCGAGAATTACGAGACCTTCAATCACGAGCGCGAGCATCCACCATGAACCGATGGTATTGGGTCGGCCACTACCGGGTAGCCACGCGCGCTTTTGATTGAGGATTGCCAATGCCTCGACGTGATCGCCTGCATAGGCCATCTGTCGAAAAAGCGTTCCCACGCCGAGTCCGTGGATAAAGGTCTCTTCTTCAGTGTTGCTTGACGCTTTGGCATGTAGGAGAGCACTCGCCCAATTTCCGCTAAAGAAGTTTACTAAGCTTAGCTGTTCCTCGGAGAAGGCGTCCCAGAAGTCGAACGACACCTTTGGGTTAAACTTCAACGCTTCATGGATGGCGGTTTCGAGTTTGGCGACGTTGGGCTCTTTGCCAAAGTCCACCCAGGCTCTTGTGATTAGGCACCGCGCGATCGTTAGGGATTGGCCAATCTTCGCCGCTAGCGGCTCGAGTTCATCGCTGATGCGCGCAGCGTCTGCCGGGCGTCCCAGATATAGCAGCGCCTGATTGAGAACTTGCAGTTGGATGGCGCGCTCCCAGGGAGAGGCTTCTGACTCGCCCGATCTCTCGCCATCTGCGGCCACCTCTTCCAACCGAAGGAAGAGGTAATTTACTATGCACTTGGCACCAAGCAGTTCCGCCATGAGCTTTGGATCGGAGAGCTTGGACGCAATGTTAAGCGCCTCCCTGGCCGGCTCCCAGTTCCCAGCTACTGCTTGGGCCTGACCCAGGACCGCGAGAAGACGCGCCCGGTCAGCGCTAACATCTGCCTCAAGGTGGGCGAGACCACGATGAGCTGTTTCGGTTATTTCCTTAAAGTGAGCGCCCCAGATGAAAGCCGCGGTCAACTCAGCGCAGCTCTTCCCAATCATCTCCCGATCACCAAAAGTTATGTAGATGTCGAACGCATCTTGTAGATTGGTAAATGCCGCGTCCCAATTTTCGAGACCCCGCTCGGCAATCGCTAGGCCCGCCAACAAATCAGCCCTTGCTCTCGCGTCAACGTCCGATAGATGCGACAAAGCGGAACGGAAACTGCGAATGGCTTCCTTAAATGCGGCGGCGTCAAGTGCACCCTTGCCCGCAAGCATCAGGTAATGGATCAGTCTCCGCTCATCGGCGAACGGTCCCGCTTTGAGAAGATGGTCCGTGATGTCTCTGGCACGCTCACTGATGGCACCTTGATATAGCCGCTCGATCGCGTCAGCGGCACCGGCGTGCAGTCGCTGTTGGCGCGGGGCCGAGATGCCAGCGAGCAGAGTCTGGCGCACAAGTTCGTGACCGAACGTCAAAGGTCTCTCCGGCCCCTCGGAGCTCGGGATGATGATTCCCATCTGCTGGGCCTTCTCGAACACTGCGAAAAGCTCGTCAACATCGATCTGGGCGACTTCAGTCAGAAGTCGGAAACTGAAGCTGCGTCCGATCACCGCGGCGGCTGCGAGCACTCGCTTCTCGTTGTCGTTGAGCCGCTCTAGGCGGCGGCCGATGACTAGCTTTACGTTATCCGGAACGTCGAACTCGTCGATCTTAATTTCGGTGCGGAATTGGTCGTCCGCATTAAACACCCTCCCTTCCTCGTGCAAATGCCGGTACAGCTCCTCGACAAAGAATGGGTTGCCCTGGCTGTGATCGAAGATAGTGCTCACCAGATTTTCGGGTGCCTGTCGTTGGCTTAGCCCGTTTAGCATCTGCCCGACGGCGTTCCTTGAGAGGCCACCCACTTTGAGCGGCCGGATGCCCATGCGAATCAACTCTTCCAGACTTCTGATCAACGCTGGATTACTATCCAGGTATCCGTCGCGATAGGTCCCGATAATCACAACTGGAAGCTGAGTGATGCGATTGGCGAGATGAATTAAAAGCGCCAGCGTGGATTCATCAGCCCAATGAAGGTCTTCAAGTATGAACGCGTACGAACGTGTTTGAGCCGCATGCGCCAATGCAGCTGAAAGGCCTTGGAAAAGGAAGCGGCGCTTCTGCGCCGGCGGTAGTTCCAGAGGTTGCGGAATATCCGGAAACGCCCGTCGAAGGCTGGGCGCCAGCTGGGCCAGTTCTGCCGCGTTGTCCCCCAACCGCCGACGAAAATCATCCAGGCTTGCCGCCTGCGCCAGACCGCTTTCAATGATCTCAACGAAGGGAAGATATGGAAATGGGTCGTCTCTTTCGTAGCAGTGGCCAACGACGCATCGAAACTCAACGCTTGACGCATACTCTCCCATCTCCATCGCCAGACGGCTCTTGCCCACGCCAGGTCCGCCCCCGATCATTACCAACGAGCCTTGGCCGGCCAGCGCACGATCGATGATCCCACGAATCGCATGACATTCCGTCTCCCGCCCTACAAACGGAGTTCGTTCAGCAAGCGAAAACGGAGAAACATCCGGCACCACCAGTGGGGTTTGCGGACGATCGGCACGCGCGGGAGCAGGATCCCCACTCGAGGTTGGCTGCTCTGCTGGCTCGATTGGCGAATCTAAGTTCGTGGCAGCGAATTCCCATGCGAGCGGGAACTCCGGATCAGGCTGATAGGAGCAGAAGGTACCCGTCTTGATGCATCGTGATAAGAGATCCCCAAGCGTAGCATCGCTCTGCGCGATCTTTTCCAATGCTGACTTGATCGACTTGGTGATGCTCTGCCGAGCGCGTTCCGAAGTTGATGCCGCTCGGCGATTACGTCCACCTAGCCCCACGGCGCGCGAGAGTTCCTTGGTAAGAGCGTCAATCTCCTGTTCCGCTAGCTCGGCCCTCTCGACATTTCCAACTTCCTTAGCCGCGTCGAGTTCTTCGCGCAGTTCGGAGAGCCGGCGTCTGTAAGCGAACTTTGCGTGCTCGTCGAGCATCTCACCCGCGTCGCCTAGACCTCTGGTGATACGAATACCTGCCTGTTCGAGATCTTCATCACTCCGAGGCCAGCCCTGCACGGGCTGACTGGTTTCGTCCTCCTCGCGCCGCGTTGCAATTCCTTCGTATAAATCGAGCACGTGAAATTCTGTATGCGGATGATGCAGCAGATGAGCGATGTACCCAAGTCCCCTCGTTTCTCTTAGACGAACCTCATTCCCCCCTAACCCCACAGTCCAGTACCAGCCCGCTTTGCGGAAGACTCCTTTTTGCCAAGAACGGGAGCCCGGCCCCGAGTCACCGGTACCAACCAAATCCGATCGAGCGCTGCGCGACTCAACTGTCATCTGAGTTTCTCTGACCCATTGCGATCTAAGTTCGCCTGAACACCGCCTCCGCAGATCGTAGCATCGTCCTCAAGCGGAGCACACGCACTTGTGCAGCGTTGTGAAGTTAGTTCACAAGCTAGCGCAGCTCGTTCTTCACGCCTCAGCGACTGAAAGGAGCTGACTTAATTGACTTCGACGAATAGGGAAGCCCGGTTGCTGAATACGCCGGAGACCGCCAACCAAGGCAAGGCTTCCGACCGGTTGCGGGTCGTGAGCGCGCACGCGGTGCCGGGGCGCCCGATACGTCAGGAGGCGACGAGACCGCGAACGAGGAAAGGCTCGACTAGTGCATCGAATCGGCCCACAGGAGCTTGGATCGATGGCGTAGGATCTCACCCCCATGTACTTTATATGGTTCCCGCCGAACCGTTAGCAAGGCCACGATAGCTCCCCGCAAATTCGCGCAGGTCGCTTCTCAGACACGGAGTTCGCGGAAGATCGATTGGTACATCGGGGTGTTCGCCGTCAACGTGCACGCTAAGCAAAACGCGGCTCTGCCGCCGTCAGAAATTTGAACGCGAGGAGTGTAGCTATGAGTCACAGAGGATTTTCCCACATCGGTCTTTCCACGCTGAACCTCGACAAGACCCGTGAGTTTTACGAGGACATTCTTGGCTTCAAGCCGGTAATCGCCGACACGATAAAGATCAAAGAAGGCGGGCGCCTTCGACACATTTTTTTCGATACCGGGCGCGACCAGCTCATTGCTTTTTTGGAGCCGCAGGGAATTCCAGGCATGCCCGCAGAATACGACGCCGGCATCAACTTTGAGGCCGGCTCAGAAGCTGCGCTGGCCGACAAACGGGACGAGCTTCGCGCTAAAGGCGTCGAGGTCACTGACATCGTCGACCATGCCTGGGCTAAGTCTATCTACTTCAAAGATCCTAACGGCCTGTCGCTCGAGTATTACTGTGTGGTGCGTAATTTCACCAAAGATGACGCAATGATGCAGGAGCGATTCGCGGTGCCACGCGCGGCGCTGGAGCTCAGTAACGCAGGAGAAATGATCAAAAACCGACCGGTTCGCGACAAACCCAAGGAATGAATCGCTGAAGGCGTCATTGATCGGAGGACCGTATGAATGAAATTGCGAGACAACGACTAACGGATCGAACATTGCCAAATCAATCTACTTTCCTCGCGCGGACGGCTCGCGCATTGCTAGCGAGGTCTACAGCTCGCCGCAAATCTATGAGTCCGAACAGGAGCTGATCTTTCGCGGACCGATTTGGAGCTTCGTCGCACTAGAAGTGGAGTTGCCCAAGTCGGGCGACTTCAAGAGCACATTCGTAGGCGAGACGCCGGTCGTAGTAACGCGCAACGAGGACTTCAGTCTCTCGGCGTGGGTCAATCGATGCGCGCATCGTGGCGCCATGGTCTGCCGGGCGGCGCGTGGCAACGCACGCACCCACATTTGCGCTTATCACCAATGGAGCTACGATACGCGGGGTAACCTGAGAGGGGTGCCGTTTCGGAGGGGCCTCAAACACTCGCCCGGCATGCCAGGCGATTTCGACCCGAAGGACCACGGCTTGCAGCAACTGCGCGTCGAGAACTATCGCGGTCTGGTCTTCGCAACCTTCAGCGACCGAGCGCCATCACTTTACGACTATATCGGCCCGCAGATGCGCCCCGGTCTCGATCGGATCTTCCATAAGCCGATTGTCTATCTAGGCTGCACCCGGCAGTATTCGAGATCAAACTGGAAGCTTTACAACACCACGCCACGTTGCTGCATGCCTTCTTCAGCATCTTCAATCTTCAAAGGGCCGGGATGCAGTACGAGATCGTCAGCAGCGACAATGGCCTGCATATGTCGTTAATGGCTTTCAATACCGAGGACCCGAGCGGCGGAGCCGCTTACAGGGACAACAAAGTATCGTCCTTCAAGGAGGGCCTCAGGCTCGAAGACCCATCGATTCTAACGAACGTCAAGGAATTCGATGAGGTCGTCAATACTTATATCCAGCCCATTTTTCCACAGCTCGTCGTCACGCAGATACAGAACAGCCTGGCGGTGCGGCAGCTATTGCCAAAAGGGCCAGCCAACTACGAATTGGTCTTCTACTTCTTCGGCTATGCTGACGACACTCCGGAGATGCGGATGCACCGCATCAAGCAGGCCAACCTGGTGGGGCCGGCTGGGTTCGTCTCGATGGAGGATACGTTCGCAACGGAGCTCATTCAATCCGCCATAGCCCACAGCGGCGATGCGCTGTCCATGGCCGACATGGGCCGCGACGTATCGGATAACCAGCAGATCGGATCCGGCATAGCAGATAGTCATGTTCGAGGGTTCCGCCGCGGATATCAGAAGCTGATGGGACTATGAGTAAGGTAAGCCAACTCGGAGAGATGCTCATGAACACGACGATCGAGCAGATGATGCTCTGGTACGAGATGCAGCGGCTGCAGGAACGTTACGTTAGCGTGATAGACGCCAACCGTCTCGAGGAATGGCCGGATCTGTTCACTGAGGATTGTGTCTACGAAATTGTCCCCAAAGAAAATACAGATCTCAACTTAGCGATAGGCGTCATGCACTGTTTCGGCCGCGCGATGCTGTCTGACCGTATCACCTCCCTGCGCAAGGCCAACGTCTTCGAGCTGCACATTTACCGGCACCTGATCTCGGGACTCGAACTAGCGCCGCTCGACACTGATACCGTGGAGATGCAGTCCAACTACGTTGTGGTGCAAACTCTGACTGACGGAGAGTCGCACGTTTACCAAGCCGGTCGGTACTTCGACAGGGTGATCCGGACCGCTCAGGGTTGGCGTTATCAGAGAAAGCGCGCAGTCTACGACACCTCGCGCGTTCGGACCCTGCTGGTGACGCCCGTCTGATTACTGCGAGTTCTCATTGGACTATCAGGGATAGCATCTCCTGTTTCACGCATTGATTCGGTAATCAAGGGGATCGGTCGTTTCAATATCCGATACCCCGTGCATGTGATCTCATAAATTTGGGAGGAGAATTCCTTGCCAACCACTAGCACGGTAGTGATCGGCGGCAGCTTGGCAGGCATGTGTGCCGCGCGTGTCCTAAGTGATTTCGTCGACAGTGTTACGATCATCGAGCGTGATGCCTATCCTTCAACTCACGACTTTCGACCGGGAATCCCGCAGGCCCGCCATGTACATAATCTGCTGGCGCGCGGCCTTCGCGAATTCGAAGGTTTTTTCCCAGGCTTCGAGCGCCGTATGCGTGAGTACGGGGCTGTACCGGTGGAAAGCAGCTGGGACGTCGCTACCCTGTCGCCGAAGGGGTGGAGTCAACGCAGCCACTCCGGACTATGGCAACTCTATGCCAGTCGGCCACTCATCGAATCAACCGTCCTCGAGCTGTGCCGGGGCATACACAATGTCACCTTTCTCGAGCGCACGGAGGTGAGCGCGTTGCGCGTTGCGGGAGAGACTCATCGCTACTGCACCGGTGTGGAAGTTCTCTCGCGCGATGATGGTAAACCCCTTACTCTCAACGCCGACTTAGTGGTCGATGCAAGTGGGGCCCATTCGAAGGCCGCGGAATGGTTGCGGCAGTTGGAGCTGGAGTTGCCCGAGGACGAAATAGTCGATGGCTACAACGGCTACAGTTCTCGATGGTTTAGGTGGGAGCGCGAGCAAGTCTGGCCCTCTGAGTGGTGGTGGAAAGTAGTGTTTCTCCGGATGGCCACCCCAGCACAGCCATACGTAATTGCTTTCTTTCCGATAGAGAATCAACGCTGGCTGCTGAGCTATATCGGCGTAAATAAAGAATATCCTCCGAGTCGCGAGGACCAGTTCACTGTGGCACTTGCGAAGTTAGCTTCGCCGGTCGTCCATGAGATGGTGCGGCGCATGGAACCGATCTCCCCGGTTTATCCAAGCCGCGCGACCCGGAATCGGTGGCGCCATTATGAGCGCTGGCGGAGCCCCCTTGGAAGATTCATCGCAATTGCTGACGCAGCCTGTTCCTACAATCCCAGATTTGGCCAAGGAATGAGCGCCGCCGCAGTTTCGGTCAAGGTACTCAAAGATTGCCTGGCTAAATACGGCGTTGCTAATCCGAGCCTGCCAGAACGGTTTTTTTCGGCCCAGGCTCGTTTCCAAAGAACGCCATGGCTCTTCGCAGCGGCCGATGACTTGCGGTTTCCAGCCACCTTGGGCAACCGCTCGGCTTCGGTGCGGCTGTTCAACTGGTATCGGCTGAAAGTGGCAGCTTGCTCCGACAAGCGTGTTGGCGCGCGCCTTAGTGAAGTCACTCAGTTTGTTAGACCGATGTCGTCGCTGTTTGCGCCCCAGATCCTTTCGCGTGTCGTGATGTCTGCGATTCGGCAGCAGATTAAGCAAGTCGGAAAGAAGGCCTCATCGCATGGCATTAGCCCAATGCCACTGGGGGTGCAATGATAATTTCGATGCGAATCATCGATAGCGCTGAGTGATATCCTCCGAATGAGTATGCAAGGTCTGGGCAGATTCGTGTAATTTTACATTGCGCCAGGCGAAGCCTGGGAAAGGGGAAGGGGACGACCTGAAACCTTTCATTGGGACCAAGCAGGTAACCAACTCCCGCCCGGAAAAGCTGGCCAGCCATCCGGAAGCGAGCCTTGCGCAGCGGTGGGGTAACTCACCCTGCGAAGCGTAGACAGCGAGTGAACGGGCCGTGTGATTGAGCTCCCAACAGATATCCGCTGAAGTGAGGTTTGGCTTATGAAAAACGTTAACAGTCTCTTGATAGCCAACCCCGCAAACCGAGAACACTCAATCCGTTGAAGGCGACCGTCGGCTTAGCGAATGCTATCCACTAGCGACGATACTGACCTCGAAGAAGTTCGCGCGATTTCTCCTGATCAACGGTTGGAAAATGCGGGGAGAAATGTGGAACTTGCCGTGTCCAGTCGGTTGTCGCTCCTGAAAGTCGTAAGAATGCCACCACTGCGCGCCTACTACAGGCACCGTTTCGCGCGAATCGGGCACGGTCCGACCGAGGCGGAGGACCTCCTTCAGGAGGCCCTGATCGCAGTCCATACCTATCGTCATACATACGATCGGTCGCAACCCTTCACGCCCTGGATCCATGCGATCGCTCGCTACAAATTTCTCGATTATCTCCGGCGGACGAAGGTTTCGTTCAAGGACATACCGATGGGGAGCGAGCGGGAACTCACGTCTAATAGCGATATGACCGCGGTCGAAAGTAGCCTGGATCTGCAGCGGCTGCTATTGCAGGTCTCGTCCAAAGCGCGAGAAGCGATTCAGTACGTAAAGCTGGATGGGTTGAGTGTGAGCGAGGCGGCCGCGCGCAGTGGGCGAGTGCAAACGAGTGTGTTCGGGCGGGTCAAGCGCGACCATCGATGGCTGCGGCCTGACCGCGCCGGCACGAAGAAGACTTGCAGCCTCCGGTGCAAGATCAACCAGCGGCAACTGAGTTGGCGCGGCCGAATAGGTCTTCTCATCGAGGAAGACTGTCTCGACGTCAGCGTAGCGGGTGACAACGTAGTAGCCGATCGATGGCACATAGAACACGGGCGTGTCCCGGACCGAGTCCATGACCGCAAATGGATCGGCCCGGAATTGCGGCGCGAACGGATCGAAATCCGCTCGAACAACACAACCCTCTGAAGAGGTGGCCGTCTGATCATCCATGATGTGCCTAGCGGCCGCGTCGTTCATGACAACTTCCTTCAAATTCTTGGTGCGAGAAATCGCCGCCTGGGATACGCCCCCGGAAAGCACTCCAGGGGCAATCCAGGTTCAAAACCGGAGGCCATAGTTGGGTTCCAGACCCAACAACACGCGGCCCATAACTTCCCAGGTTTTGAGCGATACAACCGTGTGCTGATTGACGGTCTGTATGTCACGCAGGCGCCGGTCAAACGCGTTACCGGTATAAACCGATGATCCTCCGTTGGCCTTGTAGAGGAGTTCGACCGCTTGCGTGCACGCGGTGCTGGCGTAAACCATTGCCAGGTGGCCTCGAGCGCGTTGCTTGTGCGAAGGGAGTTTGCCGATAACCAGCGTACTCCACATGTCGCCGACCGTCTCGAAAACAAATGCGCGTGCCGAACTGACCATCGCCTCGGCCTGCGCAACTGTCTGCTGCGCACAAGTCTCGTCGCGCAGCATCGCTTTGCCGGCCGACGGCGACGCAAACGTCATCGGCTTGTTTTGAGCTAGTGCGATGAAATCCTCGATCGCACCGCGAGCAATTCCCAGGCAGACCGCGGAGAATTTGTAAAAAAGCAAGTTGGGTAGTTGGTACAACGGCCCCTTGCGATAGATAGTGGGTCTCGCCAAATTGAAGGTCCGTGCTTCGGGGATAAAGCGATTGTTCACCGTCCAATCGTGACTGCCGCTTCCACGCAGCCCGTTGCTCCTCCACGTATCAATGATTTCGCATTCCCCAGCGGGCAAGAAACCGAACCGGGTTTCCGGCAGGCCGTCGCAATCGAGGCGCGGCGAATCGCCATCAAAAACGGTGAAGTGGCCGATGAACCAGGTCGCGTGCTGACAGCCACTCGCGAAGGGCCAATGACCGCTGACCGTGAAGCCGTCTCCTGTTTTTACGGCCTTGCCAGGAGGCATGAATGTGATTGCGGTGACCATATCAACGTCAGGATACATTTCGCGCGCCACGCCCTGATCGATGAATGCGGTCGTGTACCCGCCGTCGGTACCGATCATCGCGCACCAACCTACCGACGCATCTGCCATCGACAATGCTTCAATCACTTCCAGCTGTGAGGGAAGATCCAGCTCAGATCCGCCCCACGCTCGCGGCATCGACATTCGAAACACGCCCGCGCGCTGCATCTCGCGCACAATGTGCAGCGGCAGGCGTCGTCCCTCCTCGATCTCGTTGGCTGCGGCCCGGATTTTCGGATCAAGTTCCCGCACGGCAGCGAGCGTTCCCATCGCGCTCTCATCGTTGTGAGTCGCGCCGTTCATTGCTAACAAATCCACTTTATCTGCGATGTTGAACATTGGATGTCTCCGTTTCTCCTTCTGAATAGTGAGTGGCCTCAAAAGTGTGGAGCTCTTTGTGCTGCTCAAAACTCTCGTTCGAACAAACTCCCCTGTGTGTGCGGGGGTTCGATCCCGGCGAACCGCTTCATAAGCGCATTCGGCTATTGAGCTGGCTCGAGGCTATGCTCAGTTATCGGGAATTCGGTCCACTTAGGCCGGCTGCGAATGATTTCGTCGGCTTTGCGCAGATGCTGCAGTGCTTCGTCGTAATTACGATCCTGAAAATCTTGGCGGCCTGTCATATATTCCTGATGACACTGGACGACTTTCGCGTAGTTAGGTCCATCGCCGTCGTCTACAGGTGAAAACAAAATATTTGCTTGATCAACCTCCGCTTCCCTGCTCTGTCAAAAAGCGTTAGTCCGAGTGTCGACCGATGCACCAGGGCCTAAAGACTCTCCTCTGCCGAACCAGGCTGCCAGGTCGACGCCGAATCGGTCCTATGTGAGTGAGTTCGAGACGGAGCTAGGGTCGGTTACACTTCGAACGCGATCGTGAAATAATGGGCGACAACTACCATCGTAGGAGCCGAGGTCCGAGTTGCGCTGCGATGAACGCGCACAGCGCAATAGCCGCGCTATAGCAGACAGCAATGAATGGGATCGTATCGGTCCTGCAGGTCAACGCGTAAGCGGCGGCACCGAGTCCTCCCGCGACGACTCCGGCGATCGCGCCGCAAAACCTTGGCCTAGTTGGGGCGCCTTGGCCGAAACTCGCCTTGGGGTCGTGCGACATTGGCGAAATGGGTCTGGCGCTTGGCGTGGTAATACGTGCCATATGCGTCTCTTCAAGTGATTTCAGCGGAAGCTGAATAAAGTTGTGGCAAATCCTACCAGCGGCAACGAAACGAACATAGTCCGCCACGCAAGTCATTGTGCAGTGATCACTGCACAGGAGTTAAGGGCAGAGCCACGTTTTGTGCAGCGGTCTTTTC
>Ga0306920_100005676_pt1 | contig 16169 bp, 14 predicted proteins | sample flu12Cox44000170_FD_204666 | JGI IMG/M metagenome (GOLD analysis project Ga0306920, IMG submission 204666) | Lab enrichment of tropical soil microbial communities from Luquillo Experimental Forest, Puerto Rico - flux4day.12C.oxic.44.000.170 (v2)... | ecosystem: Environmental > Terrestrial >... | reverse complement strand
CGATGTGCATGATGGCGATGCCATCCTGATGGCCCAGAAACTCGCCAGCGAGCTTGGGCTGGCGGTTGGCATCAGCTCAGGCGCTAACTTCGTCGCCGCAGCCAAACTACAGGAAGAGATGGGCAGCGACGCCGTGGTGACGACCGTGTTCCCGGATGACAACAAGAAGTATCTCAGCACCGATCTGTTGCGCGACGAGCCGGTGAAGGACGGGTATTTCTCTCCAGAAATTTCCCTGACATGCTTCCGCAGCCTTCCGCGCATGTGTAGTCTTTGCTCCGACTCGGTGCAGGACCCCAGGTTGGTGCTTGCCTGAGCCGTAGTTCGGCGGCAACTTGAACCATTCCGTTTTTGATGGCGGGGTCTTCACTTTCCAGCGGCGCGGAATGCTGGCCTTGCGTCCCCCGCTTACAATTGGGGCCAAAGGTAAAGCTGCGTCCGACTGGCGCAGCCGGAGGCTACGGATGCGATTCGATTGGGTGACGAAGATTCTTTTGCTGGTGATCGCCTTGTTTCTTGGGATTCTGGTATTTCGGCCCGTCGTCGAACCTCAGCCGGTTTTCGCGCAGGACGGTACGCCTTACCCGTTCCACATCGAGCAGGGCACGGTAACACTGCGCAAGCCCGACGGCACACAGACATGGGGCAAAATCGTGGTCGACATGCGCAATGGCAACGTCTGGGGCTTCCCGTTCAAGGCACAGAACACGCCGTATCCCGTGTACGGGCCTAGCGACACTCCCAAGGTCTCGCATCCCATGTACCTGGGACAAATGGCATTTAGCGAAACCAACCGTTAGCAGGCTGTGACTGCGCAACGTTGCCCCTCAATAGCGGTTAAACTGATTTGGGGAGAGGTTTCGTTCCATGAGAGCTGTTCGTTCTACTGGGCTCCTGCTCGTGCTCGGTGTCCCCTTCTGGCTAAGCAGCGGAATGGGGGCTGCGCCGTGCTATGCGGCTGCAAGCACGGCCACAAGCATGAACGTGACCATCACCGGAGACAAGCAGTGGGTTGACACCGGGATGGACGTCAAGGCCGGCGACAAACTGCATATCACCGCGAAGGGGACCGTCGATTTCTCGGACAAGACCGGAGTAGGCCCTGAAGGCGCACAGCGCGGCTGGAAGGACACTCTTCGTGCCCTGAGCGTTCCTACCGCCGGCCGAGGAGCGTTGGTTGGACAAATCGGCAATGATAGAGCTGCAACGCCGTTTCTGGTCGGCGCAGACGGCACCATGTTGGCTCCGGATGCAGGGCGGTTATACCTGGGCGTGAATCAGGACCAGTTCTCTAAGCCGACTGGGGGCAAGTTTGAAGTACACATTGACCGCGTGGCCGCCGCCACGGCAACTGCCAGCGGTGCAGCGGCCAGTACCGCCAACTTCGACTTCAAGTCGGTGTTCCCCGAGCTCGACGCGAAGTTGCCTTATCGAGTTTCCGACAAGCCAGGCGAGGGCGGCAATCCCGGCGATCTGGTCAACTTCGTTCTCATCGGCGATAAAGATCAGGTGACCAGCGCATTCAAGGCCGCCGGTTGGGTAGTCGCCGACAAAACCAATCAGGATGCGGTCGTCGGCGCACTGCTCGCCACACTTCAGAAGAACGTCTATGTGACCGTTCCCATGAGCATCCTGTATCTGTTCGACCGTCCCCAGGACTTTGGATACGCTCGGGCCCAAGCCGTCGAAGTGGCTGCGCAGAGAGACCACTTCCGCATTTGGCAAGCGCCGTTCAACGGCCAGAACGGTCAGGTGCTATGGGCAGGCGCCGGGACTCACGATATTGGCATCGAAAAGGACCAGCGCTCAGCAAACGCGATCACCCACAAGATCGATCCCAATGTGGATAAGGAACGCGACTTTATTGGCGCCACTCTGCAACAAGCGGGATGGGTGCAGGCGATGTCCTATCTCGATCGTCCGAAGCAGATCAAAGAAACCAAAACGGCAACCGGAGGCGAGATCAAGACGGATGGACGGACACTGGTGATCGTGCTAAAGCTTGTAGCAGCCGCGAAGTAGATTGTGGAGCAGTGCCGCGCTTCAGAGCCTCACCACCGAACGGTGATGTGCCGGCAGCCCACGCGTGAACCTGGGGCAATTCGCCTGAATGTGTGACCAGCCGCGGAGCGGCTCTTACCTCACCAGGCTTGCCACGTGGGTCCCCTGCGTTAACCCCAGCGACCAGTTCGCTACCCAGATGAAGAAATTCGGGAACAGGCCAATACCCACCGTTGCGGCCGCAGTTATGCCTAGGACGAGCCGCATGCCCGGCCCTAGCTTCACCGGCTCGGGATCAACCGCCGGCCTCATGAGCATGGCATTGGCAATCCGCATGTAGTAATACAGGCCGATGACCGCGTAAAGAACGGCAAGCGACGCCAGCACATAGTGTCGGGTCTGAATCAGCGCCAGGAAGATGAAGTACTTGCCCCAGAAGCCCGCCAGCGGCGGGATCCCGGCCAGTGACAGCAAGAAGATAAACATCAGGATGGCTTCGGTCGGCGCCTTAAAGTACAGACCGGCGATGTCGTCGATATCGTCGCCGATGATGTTGCGCCGCCGCAGCGAAGTGATGACGGCGAATGCCCCCAGGTTCATGAACGTGTACACGAGCAGGTAAATCAGAATGGCGACGATTCCGGTGGTGTTGTTCGTCCCGTCGCTGGCGACCAACCCCAGCAGCATGTAGCCGACATGTGCGATTGACGAGTACGCCAGCAGCCGCTTGGTATTGTTCTGGGTGATGGCAGCGAGGTTACCGCCCGTCATCGTCGCGATGGAAACGAAGATCAGCAGGGGCACGTACATCGAGCGCAACGGATATAGGCCGAAGAGGAAGATGCGCAGCAGCAGCGCCCAGCCCGCGGACTTCACCGCCACGGACATGAATCCCGTGATGCTGGTCGGTGCGCCTTCGTAGGCATCCGGCGCCCACTGATGGAAGGGCACAGCGGCAATCTTGAATAGCAGCCCGGTCGCTGTCGCCAGCAACGCGAAGATCAGAACCGGATCATTTGGCCGAGTCGCTAAATTCTCCTGAAGCTTTTGTGCGATTACTCCGAGGTTAGTGCTGCCGGTCACCCCATAAAACAACGACAAACCATAGGCGAATATTCCGGATGAGAATGCTCCGAGCAGCAGGTATTTCAGCGCGGCTTCGTTCGAGCGCTTATCTCCGCGTAGAAATCCCACCAGCACGTAGGTCGAGATGGCCATCAGCTCCAGCCCGATGAACAGCAGCACAATGTCATAACCGGCCGCCATGCACATCATGCCCACAACCGAGAACAGCAGCAGGGCGTAGAACTCGCCGTGGCTCTCGTGCTCGATCTCGAGGTAGCGAATGGACATGAGCACGGCAATCGCCGCGCCGACCAGGAACAAATAGAAGAAGTAGATCGCAAAGCGGTCCATCATGAGCGAGCCGAGAAAGCCGCTGAAGGCCGCTACGCCGATTCCCTTCCGCTCGGCCACGTGATAGGCGTAATGCAGCTTGCCGACGGCGGCCGCCGAAAATCCCAGCCCGATAAGAGCCGTGATGGCATTCAGGCGCTTCCATTGCTCGGGCAAAAGCAGGTCAATCAGCAGAATGCCGAGCGCGAAGAGCGTCAGCAGCAGCATCGGCAAGGCTAGCAAGTAGTCCGCAGTTGAAAAGTATTGTGCGATGGAGGTCACAGTTGCGCCTCGCTGTTCGCTATTCGCTTTTCGCTCTTCGCCTTGTAGCTAACAGTTACCAGCTGCCAGCTGCCGGCTAAATCAAACCTTGTCATCCTGAGCGGAAGCCGCTTCTGTTGCGGCTGGAGTCGAAGGACCCCTATTGCGCTATTCACTTTTCGCCTCTGCTAACTTGGCGGTGCTTTCAGTCGCGTGGGTCTGCACTGCTGCTGCCTGGCTGCGTTTCTCACTCGTCGTCGCGGGTTCACCGGCCACTACCGGCTTTTGCACTCCCGGATAGTCCGGTCGGACCGTCGCCACCAGGTTGTTCACTGGCGTCGCCAGAATCTGGAAGAGCGGCTTGGGATACAGGCCGATGAAGAAGGCTAGCGCGACCAGCGGAATGAAGGTCGCCAGCTCGCGCGCGTTCAGGTCCCTCAAGCTCTGGTTCTTAGGATTGTTGTTGTGCCCGAAGAACACCCGCTGGTAGAGCCAGAGCAGGTACGCCGCAGCGAGAATGACGCCTGGAACCGCCCATGCCGCCCAAGCCTTGTTCTCCAGGAACGTGCCCTGCAGGATAGTGAACTCGCCGACAAAGCCGTTCAACAGGGGTAGGCCCATTGACGACATAAACATGATCAGCGTGATGGTCGCGTACACCGGCATGATGTTTGAGACGCCGCCGTACTCCGAAATCTCGCGCGTGTGCCGCCGCTCATAGAGTATGCCGACGATCAAGAACAGCGCGCCGGTGGAGATGCCGTGATTGATCTGCTGAATGACCGAGCCGCTTAGCCCGGCCGGGTTGCAGGCGAAGATTCCCAGCGTACAAAAGCCGAGGTGACTGACCGACGAGTACGCGACCAGCTTCTTCATGTCTTTCTGCATCAGCGAAACGAGTGCGCCGTAAATGATGCCGATGATCGACAGAACGATGAGCAGTTCCCTCACCCAAGGCGTCATCGCCACCCCGGGGAAGAACGGCAGCGAGAAGCGGATGAAGCCGTACGTTCCCATCTTCAACAGAACGCCCGCCAGAATCACCGAGCCAGCCGTGGGCGCTTCCACGTGTGCATCGGGCAGCCAGGTGTGGAACGGGAACATCGGCACCTTAATCGCAAATCCCAGAAAGAACGCGAAGAACAGCCACACCGCAGCGGTCCCTGCGATCTTGGGAGCTGTCGCGTACAGTTCCGTGATCGAGAACGTGTACACGCCGGTGAGCGTGTGGTTATGGAAGTACAAGAACAGGATGCCGAGCAGCATCAGCACCGAGCCGAATAACGTGTACAGGAAGAACTTGATCGCCGCGTAGAGCTTGCGCGGTCCGCCCCAGATCCCGATCAGCAGATACATCGGCACCAGCATGGCCTCCCAGAAAACGAAGAACAGGAAGAAGTCGTTGGCCATGAAGACGCCGAGCATGCCTGTCTGCAGCACCAGGAACCAGACGTAGTACTCCTTAACGCGCTCCTGGATGGCCGCCCACGACGACAGGATCGAGATCGCGCCCAGTAACGTGGTGAGCATGATCAGCAGGAACGAAATACCGTCGATGCCCAGTACGTAGCCGGCGCCGATGGTCGGGATCCAGTTGTTGGGCGAGCCTTCGACAAACTGGAAGCCGGCGCGGTCCTTCAGCGCCCAGAACCACGGGATGAGCGGCAATGAGACCGCGAATCCGAGAAAGCCGAAGACGTTGGCGATCCAGCGGATGGCGTCCTTGTTCTCCTTCGGCACGAACAGCAGAAGGATGGCGCCCACCAGCGGCGTGAATAAAATGATCGAAAGAATGTGGTTGTACATGAAATCAGCTTTCAGGAAAGGTAGAGCGAACCTTCAGGTTCGCGTCCAAGTCTTCCTTATTAAGGTTTAGGGGCTTTAGCCCCGCCATATTGATTGGTTTCCCAGCGGATGAATATGGATAATCGTCGGCGATCTCTACCAGTCGTTTGCGCATGGGATTCTGTTGGATGTATTGCGTGAACGCCGCGAATTCACTCGCGTCTCGCACGCGGCGGGCGAAGTACCTCCGTTGCCATACTTCGCGAAAGAGGATTCCCTTTTTCCGTAGTGAATAGGAGAAACCGCCTTTGATCAATTGAATTACTCGGCCCAACTGTCGCTGCTCGTTCAGCGACAGCAGTAGGTGGACGTGGTTCGGCATGACGACATACTCGTGAAGCTCGAATTCTCCAGCATCTCGATACTCAAGAAATGTCGTAACCATCAACTCGGCGACGTCTACGCGTTGAAACAGGTTCCGCTGCATGTGCGCACAAATCGTGATGAAGTAAGTCGTCATCTAATGCTTCCGGGGCTAAAGCCCCTCAGTACTTACTTGGCCGACGTTGACGCGAACCTAAAGGTTCGCTCTACCTGCCTCCGCTCTACCACCTCACCACGTAATACACGACGAAGCACACCAGGCCCGCGACCATGACCAGCGCGTACCACTGCACTAGTCCCCACTGGATCACCCGCACCGGGTAGGAGGCTAAGCGCGTGACAATCGCCAAGCCATTCACCAACAGGCCGTCGATAATCCACTTGTCCCACCACACCGAGAGCGTTCCGCTCTCGCGCGTGGCCCAGCCTGCTCCGTTCACGGTTCCGTCGACGACGTCAGCGTCAAACACACACATTGCCTCACCGAGACCCATCGCCCCCAGGCGTAACCGCCCGAGCTTGGCACGCCCGGTGATGAACCAGTCGTAGAACTCGTCGATGTACCACTTGCGGAAGAGCGTCTTATAAAAGCGCGGCGAGATTTCGTTGATCGGCTCCTTGTAGCCTTTGTCCGCGTTCTCGTATGCGCCCCGCGCCAGGAACCAGCCCAGCACCGCTGCGCCTACCGACGCAAACATCAACGCATATTCCAGCGGATCAGTGTGCTCGACTTGCTTCTCGCCCGCGGCGACCTGTGCCGCTGCGCCTTCGTGCTCCAGCACGACCGCTTCCTTGGCGAACACCGGCTCAAGGAACTTCTCGAACCGATTCGATCCGCCCAAACTATGCGGCATACCGAGCCAGCCTGCGCCAACCGAGCAGATCGCCAGAATCACCAGCGGCATGGTCATGGATTTGGGCGACTCGTGAATGTGGGGTTCTACCTCGTGCGACATGCGCGGCTTGCCCCAGAACGTCAGGTACATCAGCCGGAACATGTAGAACGCGGTCATCAGGGCCGTCAGGAATGCGATGTACCACAGGTAGCGATAGGCGCCCGCTTCGCGCGACCAAGTCTCCCACAGGATGGCGTCCTTCGAGAAGAATCCGGCGAATCCCGGAATACCGGCAATTGCCAGCGTGCCGACTAGCATGGTCCCAAACGTCGTCTTGATCTTGTGGCGCAGGTTGCCCATGTGCTGCATGTCCTGCTGGCCGCTCATGGCGTGAATCACCGAGCCGGAACCAAGGAACAGTAACGCCTTGAAGAACGCGTGCGTGAAAACGTGGAAGACGCCGGCGGCAAATGCGCCGACGCCCAACGCGAGGAACATGTATCCCAACTGCGAGACCGTGGAGTACGCCAGCACGCGCTTGATGTCGTTCTGGACCAACCCGATGGTCGCCGCGAAGATCGCCGTCAGCGCGCCGACGATTGCTACCGTCTTCATCGCCGTGGGTGCAAGCACGAATAAAGCATTTGAGCGCGCCACCATGTATACGCCGGCGGTGACCATCGTCGCCGCATGGATCAGTGCGGAGACCGGTGTCGGGCCTTCCATCGCATCGGGCAGCCAGACGTGCAGCGGGAACTGCGCCGACTTCCCGCAAGCTCCCACGAACAGCAGCAGGCACGCAGTCGTAATCCATGGATCGCCGATGGCAAAATGTCCGCTGCGCGCCATCTCGTTCACGTGGGTGTACTGCAGCGAGCCGAAATACCAGGCAATAGTGAACATGCCCAGCAGGAAGCCGGCATCACCAACGCGATTGGTAATGAATGCTTTGTTCGCGGCGGTCGAGGCAGAATGGCGCAGGAAGTAGAAGCCGATGAGCAGGTAAGAGCAAAGGCCGACGCCCTCCCAGCCGACGAACATGAGGGCATAGTTGTTCCCCAGGATGAGCGTCAGCATGGAGAACATGAACAGGTTCAGGTAGCCGAAAAACCGGTAGTAGCCGCCTTCGTGGCCCATGTAGCCGATCGAGTAAATGTGGATCAGCATCCCCACGCCGGTAACAAACAGCAGCCAGATGGACGACAGCGGATCGAGCAGGAAGCCGGCATCAGCGCGGAACGGAGCGGGCTGGACGGTGTGGGTGATGTAGGTCAGGCTGTTGTCGGCGGTACCAAGCCAGGTGTAGACGATCTTCTCGAATGGCGCGCCGTTATGCGTGGCCGCATACCCCGTGTACTGCCAGACCGCGAGACACGCCCACGCGAAGGCCAGCACCACCATGCCGACACAAATTCCGCTGACCGCCGACTTTTGCAGTCTGCGCCCGAAGAAGAACATGCACGCTGCACCGATGGCGGGAAACAGCGGGATCAACCAGATGTGGTCTAAGAAGTACATGTATTAAGCTCTCAGCCGCTTGAAGCTGCCGGCCACCAGCCACCGGCTACCAGCTCGATCATTTCGCTATTCGCCCTTCGCTCTTCGCCAGAGCAAACCAAAAACTTGTGTCACATTCGGACGCTTCAACTGGCCACTGGCCACCAGCCACTGACCACTGCCTTACCACCGCAACAAATCCACCTCGTCCACATTCACCGTCTCCTTGTTGCGGAAAAAGGCGATGATGATGCCCAGTCCGACTGCCGCCTCCGCCGCCGCATCGGTGATCACGAAGATTGCGAACACCTGTCCGTGCAGCCCGTACAGCCGCGAGAACGCAACCAGGTTCAGGTTTACGGCGTTCAGAATCAGCTCGATGGACATCAGGATGATGATCACGTTGCGGCGCGTCAGCACTCCGATGGTGCCGATCATGAACAGCCCCGCCGCCAGGACCAGGTAATGCAGTGTTGAGATCTCAGCCATGTCAGATCCTCTTCTTCGCCATGACCACCGCTCCAACGATGGCCACCAGCAGCAGCAGCGACGCGATTTCAAACGGCAGCATGTAATTGCCGTACAGCCATATGCCCACCTGCTGTGTGTTCTGCGTCTCGGGCAGCCCGGCGAATGTTCGGGGGAAGATGTCCTGCCCTCGCTTGAAGACAAACAGCAGCAAACCGCCCAGCGACAGCGCCAGCAAAATGCCCAGTAGCCATTGCTTGTTCCACTGATACTCGCGGATGTTCCTCTCCAGGTTCACCAGCATGATGACGAACAGGAACAGCACCATGATGCCGCCGGCATAGAGCACAATCTGCACGCCGGCGACGAACGGGGCGTAGAGCATCAGGTAGAGCCCGGCAAGCGAAAGCAATGTCACGATCAGCGACAGCGCGGCATGCACCGGGTTGCGCCGGGTGATCACCGCGATAGCGGAGACGATCGCCGTGAACGCCAAGAAGTAGAAGAAGAATGTTGTGGCGACTGGAGTCATAAAATCAGCAATTAGCCATTAGCCATTAGCAAAACTCTTGTCATCCTGAGCGGAGGTCGCGTTTTTTGCGACCGGAGTCGAACGACCCCTATTCCCGCCAAAGCATCTGCCGTCCCTACGGGACTCTCGATCTCTTTTTTGCCTACCCAGCGCTCAAGCGCTGGGCTAAGATCTTTCGTCCCGCTTCGCGGGACTGCTTTCACTGACTCGTAATCGCTGGCCTGAAGGCCAGCACTACGAAAATCTCTTACCGGCAACGCCGGCCTAAAGGTCGGCACTACCTTCTGGCCACTGGCCACCGGCCGCTGACCACTATCTTGCGTACCTCACCGGTTCTTGACCGCGTTCCAACGCCGCCTGGTCGAGCACCATGCCCTCGCGGCTGTACAGCGCCATCTCATAGTCCTGGGTCAGTTCCAACGCGTCGGTCGAGCACGCCTCGGCGCACAGGCCGCAGAACATGCATCGGCTCAGGTCATAGGTCCACTGGACAGGATACTTGCGCTTGGTGATCGGGTTGCGCTCGCCTTTCACAACGATCAACTGCTCCGGGCAGGCCAAAGCGCAGAGGTTACACACGATGCAAAGCGACTCCCCGTTGTCGGGATTCACCTTCAGCCGCGGCTGGCCGCGAAAGCGCTCATACACCTCCGGCCGTTCCAGCGGATACTGCTCGGTTACGCGTTGCTCTTCGGACTGATTACGAAATGTAACGCCAAGGCCTTTGACCAGATCAACCAGGAAAACTTTGCGCAGAATCGGACCCAAACTCACCGTGTCACCCCCGTAAGCGCCGCCCACAGTTCCTGCCGGACGCCGACAATCGCCGTCACAATCAGCACGCCCAGGCTGACGGGCAGCAAAATCTTCCAGCCCACCTTCATGAGCTGGTCGAAGCGGTAGCGCGGAAACGTGCCGCGATACCAGATGTACAGATACATAAAGACTGCAACTTTCGCTGTGAACCAGAAGACGTCCTGCGAGCGTTCGCGCACGCCCGGCACGAGCAGCAGCAGTCCAACGGCTGCGAGTACCGCGCCGAATGTGCCGAGCCCGATGGTCTGAATTCGCAGTTGCAGAATCTTCGGCATGCGAACGGTGCCGATGAAGCACATCGCCGCCAGCCCCAGGAACGTCAGCCCGGGCACAAATGAGAACGCCAGGTCCCACGCCGGCCCGCTCAGCCAGTTCGGGAAGGGCCGCAGCCATCCGCCGAGCCAGAGCGTCACCGCAATAGACGACACTGCAAGCATGGCCGCGTATTCCGCAAGGAAGAACAGCGACCAGCGGAATCCGCTGTACTCTGTCATGAAACCGGCGACGAGCTCCGACTCAGCTTCCGGTAAGTCGAATGGCGCGCGGTTGGTTTCCGCCACCATGGCGATGGCGAACACAACGAAGGCCGCCAACCCGAGTGGAAACATGCTGAAGACAAACCATGTGCGCTGGTCGGCTTGTGCCTGCACAATTCCGACCATGCTCAGGGTTCCGGTGCCGGTGGCGCCGAGGCTTGTCATCAGCACGGCGGAGATGATCGCCAGGCCCATGGCGATTTCGTATGACACCATCTGCGCGCCGGAGCGCAGTGAGCCCATGAGCGGGTAATGTGAGTTCGAGGCCCAGCCGCCCATGATGACGCCCAGCACGCCAAGCGACGACACGCCCAGCATGAACAGGATGCCGATGTTCATGTCGGTGACGGCAGCGGTGCGTCCGAAGGGAACGACGATGAACGTAGTGAAGGCCGTCATCATGACGAATACCGGTGCGATCCAGAAGACGATCTTGTCGGCGCCTGCGGGGATGACGTCTTCCTTGATGAGCAGCTTCAGCGCATCGGCGATGGGCTGCAGCAGCCCGTGCGGGCCGACGCGCATGGGTCCGAGGCGAATCTGCATGTGCGCCAGGATCTTGCGCTCCAGCCAGTTCATAGAGAGCACGGCCAGCGATACGCCAATGGTGATGGCGAGCACATAGATGGTCGCCCAGAACATGCTGCCGGCTTCGCCGGGGGTGACGTTTGTGCTGAGGTATTGTTTGATTGATTCCAACATCAGCGGTCCACCTCGCCCAGCACGATGTCGAGGGTACCGATGACGGCAACCACGTCGGCCACCAACATGCCCCGTACCATCTTGTCGAGCGCTTGCAGGTTGACGAACGATGGCGGCCGCACGCGCACGCGGTACGGCTGCGTGGAGCCGTCGCTCACGATGTAGTACCCGAGCTCGCCCTTGGGCGCCTCGATGGAGTGGTAGACCTCGCCCGGCGCCGGCTTGATCACCTTCGGCACCTTCGCCATGATCGGACCCGCGGGAATGCTTTCGACCGCCTGCAGCAAGATGCGCACCGCCTGACGCATCTCCTGAATACGCACCAGGTACCGGTCGTAGGTATCGCCGTTCAGGCCAGTCGGAATGTCGAACTGGAACTTGCTGTAGGCCTCGTAGGGCTGCTTTTTGCGCAGGTCCCACTCCACGCCGCTGGCGCGCAGGACCGGTCCGGTCACGCCCAGGGCGATGCAATCTTCGGCGCTGAGCACTCCGACGCCTTTCGTGCGAGCCACCCAAATGCGATTCGTGGTTAGCAGCTCTTCATATTCGTCGAGCTTGGGCAGAAACTTCTGGCAGAAGTTCTTCACGTCCTGCTCGAAGCCATCGTAGATCTCATAGATACAGCCGCCGATGCGGAATGCGTGCGTCGTCAGCCGCGCGCCGCAGTACTTCTCGAAGATCTTCAGGATCTCTTCGCGATCGCGGAAAGCGTAAAAGACCGGCGTGAGTGCGCCAATATCGAGCGCGTGCGTGCCCAGCCAAACCTGGTGGCTGGCGATGCGGCACAGCTCGGTCATGATTACGCGGATGTACTGCGCGCGCGCTGGCGCTTCTACTGCAAGCAGCTTCTCGACTGCTTCGCAATAGCCCAATCCGTTCGAGACCGCGGCGACGTAGTCCATGCGGTCCACGTAGGGATTGAACATCGCGTAGGTGCGGTTCTCGGCGATCTTCTCCACGCCGCGATGCAGGTACCCGATGATGCACTCGGTGCCCAGCACCTTTTCACCATCGAGCTTCAGAATGACGCGCAGCACGCCGTGCGTGGACGGGTGCTGTGGCCCCATGTTGAGCACCATCTCGGTGGTGTCGAGGAAGGTCTCCTGCTTGGTATCGAGGTCGAGCAGGTCAGGCCGGTTGTAATTGCCGTTGCTCATTGTCCACTCTCGATGCCAAGGTTGATCTTCACCCACTCGGTGTCCTGTTGCAGGATGTTGTAGTCCTTGCGCAGCGGGTGTCCCTGCCAGCCATCGGGCAGCAGGATGCGCTTCAGGTCAGGATGGCCGTCGAAGACGATGCCGAACATGTCGAAGACTTCACGCTCAAGCCAGTTGGCGGTGGGCCAGATGTTCACCGCCGACTGGAGGTGCTGGCCTTCACCGGTCTGGGTCTTGATGCGTACGCGGTCGTTGTGCTGGAACGAGTACAGAATGTAAATGATGTCGAACTGCTGCTCGCGCTTGGGCCAGTGCGCGGCCGTGATATCGACGCAGTAGTCGTATTGCTCGTCGTCGCGCATCCGGCGCAGGACTTCATAAACGATCGCGTTGTCCACCACTAGATAACTCTGCCCGACGTAGGTGCTGGCTTCTTTGATCCCCGAGCCGTACTGCCTCTTCAGATTGCTCACCAGCTCAGAGTCCCACGGCTCGGGCACCGGCCCGGCAGGCTTCGCTGGAGCTGCAGGCTTGGCGGCAGCGGGCTTACCCGCATCGGGCGGCTTTGCCGCCGATGCTGCGGCGGGCACAGCAGGTTTTGCGACGGTAGCATCGGGCTTGGAGGCGGTCGGTTCTGCGGGCGGCTTCGCGCCCTGCTCAGGGGAGACTGCTTCGGGTCCCTTGTTTTCGTCGGGCATTCAATGCCTCTCTGACAAACCTGGTTGATTCGTACGGGCCGCGCCGCCGTGCGCGCAGGGCCGACCTGTTGAGTTGCTGGTGTAACTCTAAGTTCTAGCAGCTTCGGCGGCTAAGCATGACGTGCGAGGGTCACGGCCATCTGTGATTCGAATCACAACAGGAGCTATTTCCGTTGCAAACAACAGAGAGAAGGCCCCGCGAAGCGAGCCGTGCACAGATCAATCAGCCGTTCATTGAAGCTGCCGATCAAGAGTTCGTGGGCGCGGAACGGGCTCTCAAACGAGATCGCCCATTTGCGAAACTCGCGCAGCAGCGTGGTTTCGACCTTCTCTGTGCGCTCCAGGAGGTCGGTCGCTTTGGCGTCCAAGGCTGCATCTAATTGCGCTTTCGTCACGGGTGCATCTGCCATTGCCGTATTCTATCCCTCTTGCACGGGCCCCACTGGCCCTACACCCACTCCAGCGCGCCCTTTTTCCAGACCCAGATGTAGCCGACGATCAGAATGCCCAAAAAGATCCCCATTTCCAGCAGACCAAACAGCCCCAGCAACTTATACTGCACCGCCCAAGGGAACAGGAAGATCGTCTCCACATCGAAGACGACGAACAGGATGGCCACAATATAGAACCGGACGGTGTAGCGGCCCCGGGCGTTGTCAAACGGCGTGATGCCGCACTCATACGGCATCAGCTTCGTTTTGAATGGGTTCTTCGGGCGGATCAGGGCGAATATAGCCAGCGTCCCCGCGCCTACAAGAAACGCGACAAGGGCAAAGATGAAGATCGGTACGTAATTCTGCGGCATGCAGTCTGACCCTGCTTGACCACCTTCAGAAAGGTGTTCTTAGTTATGAAGGCGTCAATATACCGCCTCCGGCGGGTGCGATTCAATGACACACATCACAATAAGCTATCAGATATCAGGTATCGGTTGTCAGGCTGGACGCATGTTGCGAAGGTAGAGGCGAATACGCTTTCGCGCAGAAACTCGAGGTGGGCGCCGGGAACCCAGCTTCGGAGCAGACGTGGGGGTTTAGTGGGCCCGCAGAATACGCTGCCGGTGCAGCCAAGCCGTTGCGTGGAACACTCAAAACCACGCTCCAGTGTCTCGTGGTCTGTGCGCCGGAAAGAAAAATGGCGAGTGAAGGGGAATGTCTTCACTCGCCTTCATTGCCTCTCAATTTCCGCCTGCCACTAACTGTCTGCGGCAAGCGGGCCCTCTGATCAAAACGTGAACTGTGCCAGGAACTGCATCTGCCTTGGTGCTCCTATATTGGCAATGCCACCCAACTCCGTTCCGAAGGTTGCAGCCGGGGTCGCAGTATTGCCGTAGGTTCCATTGCGGCTATAAATCAACGGTGTATTGAACAGGTTGAATGCTTCGGCGCGCAGGTTGAGCGCCAGCCGCTCTTTGAGTTTGAAGTTCTTCTGCAGCGACGCTGCGAAGTTGTAAATGGGTGTGCTGTTGGCCCAGTCGCGCGGAACGACGCCACCATTCACGACCGGCCGATCGGAGGTATTGCCATCGCCGTTATTGTCCAAGCCGGTTGTGGCGTTATACGGGTATCCCGATCCCAGAAAGGCGTAGGCGCCGAACTGGAAGCCATATGGGAAGTTATAAGTACCGCTGATGGAGGCGCGATGGCGCTGATCGAGCAGGCTCGTACCCTTTTCGCAAGTCACCGGGCAGCCGTAGTCGTTGGGATTCTGGCCGGTGCCGTCCCATTCCACCGTGCTGATGGTGTGCGACCAGGTGTAGCTGGCCAGCATGGCGAAGCGGGTGGAGAACTGCTTTCGTAGCTCGACCTGTAGGCCGTTGTAATACGCGCTACCCAGATTCATGTAGGCCAGCACCTGACGGTATCCGCCCGGAACCGGCAGGATAGGCCTGGTCGCGTTGGCGGCAGCAGCCGACCGGACCTGTCCCGGAACCGTGCGCACGAAGGGAGCCGGCGAGTTCAGATCGATGGGCTGGTCGACGTTGATGGTGTGCGACCCGATGTAGTCGAACGAGAGCACCCAATTCTTGCCCAGCTGCTGTTCAACCCCGAGGTTCCATTGTTGCGTGTACGGGTTTACCAGATTGTTGGGACAGAAGCGCAATTGCGATACCGGGAGGAACTGGTTCAAGTAGTTGCATTGTCCTGCAAGAATCGTGATATCGCGCGCGGGCAGCACCACGTTCGGCGGCAGGTTGGTAATGGGACTGAAGCTGCTCGGGAATCCAAATTGACCGGGCTGCACTGTGTACGTAAATACTCCTTGCGGCCCGTTGATGGCGGCCGCGGCAGCCAGGTTCGCGCGAACTTCTGAGTAGTACATCCCATAGCCGCCACGAATCACGATCGGGAGGTCGCGGTTGAAGGTGTACGCAAACCCCACGCGCGGGGCGAAATCGTTCCGGGCATCCGTGAACGTCTGCAAGTCATAGCGCAAGCCCAGGTTCAGCACCAGGTTCGGATTTACCCGCCAGTTGTCCTGCACGAACAATCCGAGCAGCGTTTCCTTGACATTGTAGGTTGCATTGCCGAACGACTGGGTGAAGCTGCTGGCCAGTGGCGGATCTTTTTGTTTGAAGCCCGGAGGCGGCGCGCCCGGATTGTAAGTCAGCACCTGCGCAATGGGTATGTTTGCGTACTTGGAATTGATCTGGAAGCGTCCATCGAGATATCCGCTGCCGAACTCCTGTCCGTAGCCCCCGGAGGAAGAATAGACAACGTCAAATCCCGTCTTGATCTGGTGCTTGCCTTTGCTCCAGCTTAGGGTGTCGGCCCACTGGTACTGATGGTTCATCAGGTTGGCGATACGCGACTCGCCCCAGGTATAAACGCCGGAGACGAACAACTGTGGCGACTGATGTACGGGAAAGAACTGTGTGATCGGCGATCCCAGCAGCCACTCGAAACGAGCTTCGTTCAGCAAGTTCGGAGTAATAGCTGCTGTGTCCGACAGCGATGCCTGGTACGTATTGCGCGCAAACTCGCGGGCTGCGCTCGGCAAGGTCACGCCGCTGACTGCGTCGGAGGGGTTGCTGTCGGTGAAGCGGTCGAAGTTACCGCGTAGCGTGAGGCGGTTGTTGGCTGAGATTTGCTGGTCGATGC
>Ga0306920_100005675_pt1 | contig 16169 bp, 15 predicted proteins | sample flu12Cox44000170_FD_204666 | JGI IMG/M metagenome (GOLD analysis project Ga0306920, IMG submission 204666) | Lab enrichment of tropical soil microbial communities from Luquillo Experimental Forest, Puerto Rico - flux4day.12C.oxic.44.000.170 (v2)... | ecosystem: Environmental > Terrestrial >... | reverse complement strand
GTACGCATGTCGGGGAATATGGGATAAGGGGCAGTTTTTGTGCGCTTGCCAAAAGCATCCGTGCACAAAAATGACTTTCCGTCTCGAACGAAATACCAAATCCGGCCGACGCGGTAAGCGACTCTCAGCAACTCGGTAGCAATAACCCATGGAATATGCAGACCGTCTGACAAAGAGTTCGGGCTTCGTATCGCTGCCTTAAGTTTCGGCGCCGAGATTCGTCACCTGTGCTACAGGCAAAATCCAAACGCTACCCGAGCGTTCACGGCTCAGGGTACACTTCCGGCGGGAGCCGCCTGAGAATTTCATGAACATTCTTGATTTGATCGTTGGGAAGCCGCTGAAAACTTCCGAGGAGCGCGCGGAGCAGATTGGCCCGGCGGCGGGGATCGCGATTTTTGGATTGGATGCGCTCAGTTCGGCGGCGTACGGACCGGAAGCCGCACTGACGCTGTTGATTCCGCTGGGGCTGCTGGGCGTGCAATTCATCGTGCCGATCAGCGCGGCGATTATCACGCTGCTGATCATCGTTTATTTTTCGTACCGGCAAACGATTGAGGCGTATCCGACCGGCGGCGGGTCGTACACGGTGGCGCGATTTAATCTGGGCACGTTTTGGGGATTGCTCGCGGCGGGGGCGTTGCTGGCGGACTACATTTTGACGGCGGCGGTGGGCATATCGGCGGGGGTAGGAGCGCTGACCTCGGCGTTGCCGCGGCTGCTGCCGCACACGTTGGGGATCTGCCTGGTGATTCTGGTGGCGATCACGATCGTGAATCTAAGGGGAGTGAGGGAATCCGGGAAGGCCTTTTTGCTGCCGACGTATCTCTTTGTCGCGACGTTGCTGATCGCGATTGCCGGGGGAATCGTGAAGGTGATGATGAGCGGGGGGCATCCCACACCGGTGGCGCCGCTGCCACCCGCGCCGCTGCAAGTCCAAGCCGTGACGTATTGGCTGTTGCTGCGAGTTTTCGCCAGCGGTTGCACGGCGTTGACGGGCGTGGAGGCGGTGAGCAACGGAGTGCGGGCGTTTCGCGAACCCGCGGTGAAGAACGCACAACGGACGTTGACGATGATTATCGGGATTCTGGCGATTTTGCTCGCGGGGATTTCGTATCTGGTGAAAGTGTACGGAATTACGGCGACCGATCCCGGTAAGCCCGGTTATCAAACCGTGCTTTCGATGATGATCGGGGCCGTATTCGGGAAAGGCGCGTTTTATTACGTGTCCATCACAGCGATCCTGCTGGTGCTGTCGCTTTCGGCAAATACGGCGTTTGCGGATTTTCCGCGATTGTGCCGGGCGATTGCGCAGAATAACTATTTGCCGCACGGATTTGCGCAGCGGGGCCGGCGACTGGTGTACACGCAGGGAATCGTCGTTCTGGCGGTGTTGTGCGGGTTCCTGCTGGTGATTTTCCGCGGCGTGACGGACCGGTTGATTCCGTTGTACGCAGTGGGGGCATTTCTGGCGTTTACCTTGTCGCAAGCGGGAATGGTGCGGCACTGGTGGAAAGTGAGAGGGCCGCATTGGGAAAAGTCGGTGCTGGTGAACGGGCTGGGCGCGTTTGTGACGGGTGTCACGGTCTTGGTGGTGCTGCTGGCAAAATCCACGGAAGGAGCGTGGATCACACTGTTATTCATCCCATTGATGATTTTTGCGTTTTACGCGGTGCGGCGGCATTACCACAACGTGGCAGTGGCGACGCGATGCACGATCCCCGTGGAGTTGGGGGAGATCAAGGAACCGCCCCTTGTGGTGGTGCCCGTGGATCGCTGGAGCGCGATTACCAAACAAGCATTAGAGTTTGCTTCGCGGCTTTCACGCGAGGTGATCGTGGTGCATGTCGAGCTGAGCGAGCACTCGGCGTTGTTGAAAGAGGAGTGGGCGCGGTATGTGGAGCGGGGCTACCGTGAGGCAGGAACTCCGGCGCCGTCGTTGCGGATACTTCCCTCGCCGTATCGCTTCATCGTGGTGCCCATCGTGCAATTTGTGCTGGAGCTGGCGGAAAAACACGCGGACCGGCAAATTGTGGTGGTGATTCCGGAATTTGTGGAAGACCGCTGGTACGAATTTTTCTTGCATAACCAGAGGGCGCGATTGCTCGAGTGGATGCTGCTGGCGCGCGGGAACAAGAGGATCTTTACCGCGGCCTCGCCGTATTACGTTCGAGCAGGGGCGCAGAATTAAGAACGATCAAACGGAGGTGAAGAGGGAGCCGCCAGAGGAGACAAAGCCGTAGGCCATGCGGGGGGTGTTGAAGGCGAAGCCGGGCTTGCCGTGCTTGTCGAGGAGGATGAGGCCGCCCGTGCCTTTGCCGCGATTGGCGAGGAGCTGGACCGCGGCCTGGGCGGCGCGTTCCGGGGTGGACGCTGCGGGGCGCAAAAAATCGGCGGCGGTTTTGGCGAGGACGACTTGCATGATGGCTTCGCCGTAGCCGGTGGTTGAGACGCCGCCGGTATCGGTGTCGGCGTAACATCCGCAGCCGATGAGCGGCGAATCGCCGACGCGGCCGGGGAGTTTGCAGCAGGTGCCGCCGGTGGAAGTGGCAGCGTAGAGGCGGCCGTGTTCATCGAGAGCGACGGCGCCGACTGTGCCCTGTTCGTGGCCGCGATGATGTTCGGCAGCGTGAGAATCCTCGCGGCAGCGGAGCCAGGCTTCGCGTTCGGCGGGAGAGATGAGGTCCGCAGGATCGCAAAGGGCGACGCCGTGTTGCGCGGCGAAACGCTCGGCGCCTTCGGAGATGAGCATCATGTGCGGGCTTTTTTCGAGGACCGCGCGGGCGGCGCGAATGGGATTCTTGATGCGATGCAGGCCGGCGACGGAGCCGGCGCGCAGCGTGGCAGCGTCCATGACGATGGCATCGCATTCGACGTGCCCGTCGAGGTTGAGATGCGAGCCGTAACCGGCGTCGAAGACGGGATCATCTTCGAGAGCGATGACGGCGGCTTCAATGGCGTCGAGCGCGTGGCCCCCCCGGGAAAGGACAGACCAGCCGGCCTCGAGCGCGCGGCGGCAGCCGGCCTGGCAGGCGTCGGTGGCGTCATCGGGAATGTCCCACGCACCGCCGTGAACGATGAGAGAAGGGCACACGGGGGAAAAGGATAGCACGACGGATATCGGAGATCAGAAAGCAGAACTCAGGATAAGGGATTTCACACCGAGGACACAGAGGTGACAGAAGGGGCGCACAGAGAAGCGTGGAGCTAGAAGTAGGAGTCGAAAAAAAAACCCCGGGAGAAAGAACTTCACACAGAAGTAAAAAGAAGAGGAGAGTACGGAGAAGCGTAGGACTACACGAAGAAGTCGAGGAACACGAGGAGAAAGCCGAGAAAGAGGAGGAAGGCGCCCCAGGAAAAGCGGCGACGAGGGAGTTGCGTCACGCTTTGAAATACGCTCGAGGGAATGACGCGGAGACGCGATTCGCCGCGGCGCTCATAAAAAGGACCCGCGGGCACATAGCGGGAAAGATTTCGACGGAAGAGAGAGAGCTCGTCGTTCAACCAGAAGATAAACTCTTCTCGATAGCGCCACAGATAAACGGCACCGAGAAGAAACGCAAGATACCCTAAGCATGCGAGAAGGCCGAGCGCCGGTCCTGAACCCCAATAAAACATGAACCCTCACCGCAGGCTGGGCGGAAGGAATCAGGCGTCTTCGTGAATGGTCAAGAGACGCACGACTTCGAATTCCTTTTGTCCGTTCGGCGTGGCGACCTGGACTTCGTCGCCGACTTTCCGATTGAGCAAGGCGCGGCCGATAGGGGAAGTGGTGGAGATGAGACCTTTCTCGACGTCGGCTTCCTCGCTGCTTACCAGTTTGTATTCGACTTCGACGCTGCGCTTCAAGTCAATCACAACGACGCGCGAACCGTAGCCGGAACGATCCTTGGGGATGTTCGTGAGATTGAGCATGCCGAGATCGCCCATCCGTTTCTTGAGCTGGCCGATCTTGGCGTTGACGTAACCCTGGCGTTCCTTGGCGAATTTGTACTCGGCGTTTTCGGAGAGGTCGCCATGCGCGCGGGCCACGGCGATCTCCTTGGGGAGTTCGACGTTGAGTTCGTGCTCGAGCGCGTCAATTTCCTGCTGGAGCTTCTTCTTAATTTTGGCGAGAGGATCGGACATAGCGTTCCGCATTCAAAGAAAAATGATGCGGAGCCCGGCTGGGCCGGACTCCGCTCGAATCCATTATAAATGTGAAGGAATTGGGAGGACAAGGGGGAAGCATGAACCAAGGGGGCGCTGAATGAGTAGCCTCTATCTATAGATGGCTAAATGAATTAAAGCCGATAGCAGCCTCAACGGACTTTGAGTTCGACGGATTGAGAAGCCGTATGACCGGAGGAATCGGCGATGGTCAAGGTGTAGATTGTGGTTTTGGGGGGAGAGAGTTTGAGGCAACGGGAGTGAGCGGGCCAGACGTCGCCGTCGGGAGGATCCAAAGTGACGGTCTTGGCGTTCGCGACGTCGTAGCAGAGATCCGCGGTTTCGCCACGTCGAATCGAGGCAGGAGCGATGTAGAAGGAGCGAATGGCGAGTTCGGAACCGCCGAGTTGCTCGACGGCGCGGAGGTCATCCTGGCGGCGCTGCTCGGACTGTTTTTCGGCATTGCGGCGTTCCAGTGTGCGGTTGGATTCATAGCGCGAAAGGAAAATGTAGCCAACGTAAGCGGCGATCGCAACCAGAAGGATCGCGGAATAGAAAAAGGGGCTTTTCCAAAAGAACTTCTGCGGGATTGGCAGATCGGGATTCATCTTTTGCCCCCCATCAGGGCTCGGACGAGTTAACTAGAAATTATCAAATCATCTCATAAACACATTCAAGCCGCTGAGCGGTTGAAACTTATGGCAATCGGCGTAAATCGAGAACATGGACCTTACCGACGCCCAGTGGGCGGTTCTCGAACCGTTGTTTCGTCCCCAACGACGAGCCGATGGGCGAGGGCGACCGTGGCAGGACACGCGCGCGGTGCTGAACGGAGTCTTTTGGGTTCTACGCACGGGTGCTCCCTGGCACGATTTGCCGTCTCGCTATCCGTCCTATCAGGCTTGTCATCGACGCTTCCAACACCGGCAGCGCAGCGGGTTGCTGACTCGCTTGCTGCAAAAACTTGCCGAAGATTTACGAACATCGACGCCCGCTTCCGCGGCGCGAAAAAAGGGGCTGTGGTGTCGGCCCTACAAAACGCGGCAAAGGCAGCAAAATCATGGCAATCGCAGACGGCCATGGTTTTCCTCTCGACGTGCACGTGGCCAGCGCTTCCTTGCCAAACCGCCGAAACGAATCCCGGACCAGCGAGCGTTTACGCGGACGGCAACTTTGTCGGGAGCACGCCGGCGAGCTTGAAGCTGAGCCCGGGAGAACACCACCTGCGAGTGGCGATGGATGGCTACAAGGAATGGACCCAAACCGTGGCAGCGCAGACCGGCGCGGAAGGCCACATCACCGCAAATCTGGAAAAGCAAAAGAGTAACGCGCAAGAAAACGGCAGTCAATAGAGCAACACGCTCGCTTTCTACGAGCGTGTTGCTGTTTGTAACCTAGGCGGTGTTCCGCGAAGGGGCTACCGCATGGACGGAGTCGTCGGCGCGTTGGAAACAAACGGGGGAGGAGGAACGTTCCTTAGCAGAAGCTTGCCGCCGCTGCTGGAAACGGTTTCAAAATGGTCCTTGCCGACCAAATTTTCGATGCGGTCCGCCCCTCGCCGAGAAGCAACAAAGTAGTATCGGTCAGGGCTAGCCCAAAGGACGGCGAAATCCGAATCGCTCAGAAACACAGGAGGAGCGCCGGGCGCCGCCGCTCCATATTCCAGATTGAGGCGCTCGCCGTTCAACAGTAAAGGATCAAGTCCTGTGTAGAAGGGTATGGAAGAAAGCGGATAGAAGTGGCCCTCGACGATGAGTTTTCCAGGCGGCTGAGCAAGCAGCGCTTGTGCGAGCGGACGGGAAGAGAGATACGGATCAAAGACGATGAGGGCCAGGCGCGCGGCGTGAAAAAACAGAACCATCATCAAGCCCGAAAGCAAAAAGGCGCGCAAGCCCGACCACATCAAGTTGGCTAGAGCGCCAATCAGAAAAGCGGCGGCGGCCAAATACAAGGGAAACCGAAGATAGACGAAGGAATCCAGCGTAAGATCCAGCATATGCCCTAGCGATAGCGTGTATGCCGACGGATGGCGAGAAAGTGAGGAGGAAATGTCGCCCGGAGCTGGCAGACTGCGCACCGTATACGCGATGGCGATGCAGGCTAAGGCGGCTAGCGCGGCAATGGAGCCCAGAACGCGCGTGCCGCGATGGACCCATTTCGTTTCCGAGGCCATCGCCGAACCGAGCAGGAGAGCCAGTGCGGGATAGCAGGGCATGGAGTAATACTCCTGCGTTGTAGAGAAAGTGAAGAAGACCAGGATGAATCCCGCCCAGCAGAGGCAAAGAAGCCTAGTGCGCCCCGCGCGGTCAACAGGCTTGAAAGAAAGCTTCGCAACAGCGAGTAAGTACACACTCCAGGGAAAGAGCCAAATGAAGTGGAACAGCCAGAAGTACACGCGTGGAACGGTGTTGTAATCGCGAGGATATCGCAGGTTCAGAAATCGCAGGAGCTGTTCGTTGATCACGTAAAACCAGAGGAAGCCATGGTAGACGCCGGGCTCGCTTTTTAAGGTCCAGGCAAAATACGGAGGATTGCGGAGCGTTGCCAGCACATGCCACGGGACGGCGATGAGCAACGCAATCAGAAGGCCAGTGATGGGACGGAGACGTTGCCAGGTTCCTCGGGTGAAGAGTTGTTGTGTAAAAAAAAGATAGAGCAAGGCCGCGGCCACCGGAAATACAACGCCAACCAGGCTCTTGAGCAAAAGCCCCGTACCCAAACTTGCCGCAAGGATCGCCGCCCAAAGCCGCGGGTGTCTTTCTTCTTCGTCCAACGCGCGCAGGAACGCCCACATGGACAGGGCGATTGTGAAGGTCAGCATCACGTCGGGGATTTGAATTCGCGTGAAGAGAAACAAACCCACACAGGTGGAAATGCACAATCCGGCATAAAACCCGGCTCGCCTTCCGAAAGCCCACATGCCGAAAAAAGCGGAAAGGAGCGCCAGACCAATCGAGGAAAGCGCAACCGGAAGGCGAGCGGCCCAATCCGATACGCCAAACAATTTATAGGAGACGGCAATCAACCAATAAATTAAGGGAGCCTTTTCCAGATAGAGAAGCCCGTCCAGGCGCGCCGTCACCCAATCGCCGGTGATCAGCATGGTCTTAGCAATTTGCGCTTGCACGGCATCCACATCATCCATAAGTGAGGGAGGCGAAAGGACGCAGCCGAGATAGATGGCCGAAGCGAATAGCAAAACGAGCAAAAGCAAGAGCCAACGCCGAGACAAGCGGCCGTTACCTGGGGTGAAAGGAGCTAGTTCTTGACCGGCCATTCTTTCATCCACGGGCGTAACGAGCGTGGTTCGAAAGGGTTTTAAATGAGGGGACCAAAACAACGACGAGGATGTTTTCGACTTGAGCCATGCGTTCCCTATCTGGACATATTTCCACTTGTGATTCTAACCCATTCTGCCCATTGTGCTGACACCCTCGCGCGGCGCTTGCGAGGATCGATCCAGGGTTTGCCGGCGGGCCTGGCCGGCGGATTCAGATGCGGATTTCGGTGGTATAAAATTAAGTGTTTATCCCCGATTTATGTCCCAGAGTAGACAATCACGCCCGCATTCCGTGGTGCCAAACGTAGCGTTTTACAAAAATCGCCTAATGGGGCCACGGGAATTCTCACGCGGGACCGTGTGAGATACCGGTGCCCCGGGTCCTAAGAGGTGATGATCATGGGAAAGTTTCGTTGCACTTTGGCCACCGCATTTGCACTCTTTCTCGCCTCTCCCGACAGATCGGGTGCGCAAGAGAAAGAGCCTTTGCGGTTGGTACAGACGATCCCCATGCCGACCGTCAAAGGACGCCTCGACCACATGGAAGTTGACGTGAAGGGTAAGCGCCTCTTTGTTGCCGGCCTCGAGAATGGTCCGTGGAAGTAGTGGACCTGCAAGCGGGCAAGTGGACGCGCAGCATTCCAGGGTTCAAAAAGCCCCAGGGTATCGCCTACGTGCCATCCATGAATAAGGTGTTTGTCGCAAGCGGAGACGACGGGATGCTGCGCGTCTTCCGTGGTGGCAACTTTGAATTGCTTGACTCCATCAAGCTGGACTTGGGTCCCAATCGCGTAATCTAAGACCTGCATAAACACTTGCTTTATGTGGGCTACGGCGGGAAGGATGCTGGAAAGGACTACGGCGAAATCGGACTCATTGATGCCAAAACTGATAAGCACATCGGCGACATTCAAGTCACGGCACATCCATCTGAGATTCTGCTGAACAAGTCCGGAGAGACACTATTTGTTTTTGTTTCGATTGCGAGCCAGGTTCAAGTTGTCGATACGAAAAACCGGAAGGCGATTGCCATATGGCCGGTCAGCAGCCAGCGCAACGGTGACGGGGCTTTTGACTTCAGCCGTTCTTTGCCCTGCCCCTTCTGGCCATTGCCGGTGTTCCGATGCGCCGCATGCTGGGTCTTATGGTTATTACATTCCTTACCGCATTACTGGCTTTCGGTGTCTCACTCCTGTTCCTGCTACACCCCTAACGTTTGGGTTCCTTCACGCGATACCGACGTGGATTTTGCTAGTTTCCGCCCGAGGAGATCGTGCGGGAAAACTATCCATGCCAAAGTGAGAGAACCCTTGGAATCGTCATTTGCAGCAATCGCAATGGTATTCAGGTAGATGCGTGATCCAAGGTTGCTCTTAATGAGAGTCTTAGTTTCCTCTCTTTTCAAAGCGGCGCTGATCGTATCAACCGAATGGTCGCCGACGGGTCTCGGTGCCATGCCTAAAGACAAACCGATTAGTGATCATGAATGCTCCGAAATTTAAGATAGAGTTTGGGAACTTCCGCCACCTAGAATCGGCACTGTTATGGCTTAGGTTGATGAACAAGCGTTTCCGAATCTTGACCGGAAGGTTGAGTGAGAACCCACGCGAGCGAAATTAACGGGCTCTCGTGTGCCCGAAAAAGTGGGTATAGAACGAACGTTTCCGGGAACGCGAATTTGCCTTCCCGCACCACTCGATTCCTTGCCCGCATCTTTCTCGTCTATTAGGATACGAAAAGCCTTTTTGTGAGGAGCTGTGGCCAAGTTCCTGATTTCTCTGCAGGGGCCTGCGGATCACACGGGTTCCTAAATGCGATGTTCGCGACTTTTTTGGGGTGCCGCGGCGGCTGGCTGGCTACTGCTCTCGAGTATTGCTGCGCGCGCGCAGGAGGTTACGCCGAAAAAGCGGGTCGGGGTCTTGAATTTTGATAACCCCAGCATGGGGCCGGATGCGCCCTCCGGACTTTTCGGCGCCGATGGGGAAGACGTCGGAAAAGGTGTTTCCGCTCAGCTTATTCAGAAGCTCCTGCAAGGAGGCAAGTACACGGTCGTGGACCGTTACGTGCTTGAAAAGATCCTGAAGGAACAGAAAGATGCCGATAGCGATCGCGTGGATGCCTATGGCATGGCCGCAAGAATTGGCCGGCTCCTTGGCCTCGACGCCATGATTATCGGAGCGATCACGCGGTATGGCCCTGATGACAAGCATAAGGTCGCGGATGGCGGTGTGTTCCGTTCCGGAGTGCACATGCGGAAATCGAAAGCGTTCGTCGGGATTACCGTAAGGGTTTTCAACATCGGCACCGCCGAAGTTATTGCCGGATTCACGGGCCTAGGCGAATCCGCGCATTCCGGAGAAATCACCACTATCGGCGGCCGGGGCCACTCCAAGGCTTCAATAGAGATGTTGGGCGGCGACTTCGTGGAGAGCCTCCTCGGCGAGGCAACGAGCAACGCTGTCGACCAGATCGCGGCGCAACTCAACCTCTTTGCGGAGAAAATCCCAGCCCTGCGGATTGCAATTGAAGGTCTGGTCGCTGAAGCTGCGGGAAACACGTTGACACTGAATGTCGGAAAGAAGTCCGGCGTGAAAGTGGGCGAGCATCTGGAAGTCTTACGCGCGCCCGCCGCCGCTGCGGATTCCGCAAATCCGAAGACTTTTCACCCTGTGGCGGAGCGAGTGGGCCTAGCCACGGTGACCGAAGTCGCAGACGATTACGCCACGGCCACGTTTTCCGGCTCCGGACACGCTCAGGTCGGTGATCGCATAAGAGGACTTCAGTCAAGTCCTGATTAACGTTAGTGTCGTTTAGGGCCTGCGGCCCGCGGAACGTCATGCAAATCACCCAGAGGTAAGATCGCAATGGCCTGGAGCGGCGAGGTCGAATAAAGAATGGATAAGTCGAGGCCGTGCTAGTGTCTGATCCGGAGCGTGCGTGTTTGAGCGAATAATTGGGCGTCGTTATCTTCCCCTGGGGGAGCGGCGATAGCCCGCGACCCTGGTTAAAGTAACCGCAGCAACGAGGACCAGATTTGGCATTTAGATGAAGCCGTGTCTCCTCCATCTCCAAACTACTTTTGCACGCACGCTGAACTAGCACGCGAATCCCATTGTTCTACCCAGCGCTTCAAGGCACGGGCACCAACAATCTGTCCCATCCATCCACAACGACACAAAAGCATGTACTCGACTGCGTCTGCGGTTTCGAGATTCTTCTCTTCGATTAGGCGGGCAGATGCGACAGGCGAGCCACACTGAGGGCAAGTAAACAGAAGTACGTGTGCGAATGACCCAGTTGCATAAGTTCTCCGTCAGGAGGAACTGGGCCAAGGTCAGTCTACTCTGGTTTCTATCTTTCGATCCACATGCAAGGCGGACAAGGTCTATTCCCCGGGACCGTGGGACAAGCTCGACTTGCGAGATTGCCCATTGCCCTTTAGTACCATTGACGAAGCCGGACGAGAGGTTATGATGACCAACGTTGGACCGCCCGGCCCGACATTCCCTGCGATATTGATACTGAATAGGAAGCTGTTGACGAGCGCACCTCCTTCGCGTCGAGAAGCCGCATCCCGATGAGGATGTTTGTGAAGCTTTCGATTCCTGAGAGCGGTAGGTTTGAAATAGCTCATACGGTCGATATCAGCTGCCACGGCGCACGTGTCGCAAGCCGAACTCTCTGGAGACGGAACGAACACCTTTTGGTTCAGTCGATCCGTGGCGGTCTCTGGTCGCGCGCTCGCGTGGCTCATTGTCAATCACTTACCGAGGGTTCTTATGTGATCGGGCTGGAGATGTATTCCCCGGTAGGAGATTGGACAGTAATTGGCAAGCCTTCAGGCCAGCCATGAGAATATCTTGATTTTTGTATGTCCGACCAACAGCTCACCAGCACAAAACGATGGTTGCAAAAGCGTCGCAGCCAGCGGATTGGGGTGAACGTTCGAGTTGTCGTTTGCAGATCCCCAACGGATGGCCCGCAGTTCTTTGAAAACACTCAAACGCTAGTTGTCAGTGCGCATGGTGCGCTGATGGCCTTAGTGGACAAGGTAGCGCCTAAGCAACGACTCCTCGTGCAAAATGTAGAGAGCGGCGAACAACAAGAGTGTCGCGTGGTCTACGTGGAGAAGGAGTTGATGGGACCGCCTAGGGTTGCAGTTGAATTTACACGGCCCTTACCGAGTTTCTGGCGCATCGCGTTTCCGCCTGGCGATTGGAATACCAACGCCTAGGTGTCCACAGCTCTGTCGCGTCCAATCGCAAGATTCCAATGAACTATGAGTTCCTCTTCCCAATTCGTGGCACAACTCCTTCCATGAGAAGGCCGGTGAGTGTCAAGGCTTTTCTATCATTTTTCTGTTTTTTCGGATTACACACCACGACTTCCGTGACGTGTGGCTTCAGCAGGTCATACAACCAGGTGGCCCAGGTTCCTTCTTCCAAGGTGACGTGCAAATCTCCGCGCAGGCCGCGGATAAACTCGAGGATGGTGCTGGCTTTTGTCTCGATGATGCATTCCATCACTGAGTCTGAAGGGTCAGTCTCAGAGGATCGCAGGCGGGGAGTGCGTTCCTTTGGATTGGAGTCCAAAGTATGTGTCTGCGGAGGTGGCGTCTGTACACAATCGGACAGTCTCAATCGAGGAGTCTCGGTCGCTCATTTGCCTACTCTTGAATGGGTGGTGGGGTCACATCTATGCAACGCGCCTTGTTGGACCTGTCCAATCCCCCTGTCCCGAACCTGACCCTTTGACCAGTAGCATCCGCTTACGCGGAATTTCATCATTGCCATCCCAACCAATCAGTCGTCTACTTCTTCTCGTCCAGAGTGGAGTGACGGTGACGAAGAGGTGAGCAAGATGTCTCGCAGTTTACCCTCCCAACGAAATCTTGAAGATATTAGGAAGGAAGCGAGAGAACTGCTACATGGCTTGCGACGATGGGACGCCGCCGCACTCAGACGGCATTATTCGCTGGATTGCGAGGCTGGAGGGTTCCATGCAAGGCTTGCCGACGCCCAATACATAATCGCACGGGAATACGGCTATCGGAGTTGGCAGAAACTGAAACAAAGCCTAGAAACGAACCTCCAAGACCTATGGACAAGCGGCTCTACTGTTCTTCGCGATAAATGCCGCTAAGTCCCCGACTTTGTTGGCAGAGGTGAGGCAGTCTGAGCGGTTGGTGTCGTCCTTTGTACGGAGGACGATGTTGACCGCTTGAGTCCACAGTTCCGTGTCTAAAGCCTGATTGATTCCAAGCCACCTACGTACGTGGTGGCTGGCCTCAATCCCTTGGTGGTCGATTCTAGGCGGTTTGGGTCCCCCATAAGCACTGTAATGATCGAGAAGGAATTGCCTACCAACGGAAGAGATGGCTCGGGAGTACCCGATCACATCTCCACCGACACCCTGAAGTTTTTCAATATCGGCTTCACGCGTAAGCTCTGACGGATTCTGTTCTGATGCGTTTATAAAAATCGACGAAACGCGGTTCAGAGAGCACAATACAGCCCAGTCAGTTTGCCCTTTGCGGGTGAACTCTCCCTTGATTACATTGTGCGGTTTCCTGTCTTCCCATACCTGAGGGATTGTGCACCCACGACGTTCGAGTTCCCGCCGTACGTTCCTGGGCAATTCCAGAAACGCTGATGGCCCAAGGCGAGTAACTTGCGAATCCGCCTCTCTAAATTTTGCCGTGAGATCTTGTGAGGGCTGCGAGGGAGGAACAGCAGATAGCAAGGATACAAGCATCGTTAGTGAGACGAATAACCTAGACATGTTCTTGAGTATAGCTAAGCCGCACGCTCACGGTCATGAAACGGCTCGTAATGGCGTGGTAAACATGCACTTGAAGGCTAACTCCGGTGCCCAGGACTCCTGGGGGATTCTTGAATATGCGTGGCCGCGGGCTCGTGGCTCAGACCGCTCGGTCATTTGTTCCAGGTCATCCGTCTGCAACTCACCGCGTGCCTCAGCCCAAAGTCTTGCGGCCGTAGAACACCATAATCGCTGCACGTTCATTTGCTGCCGATCCCGGACGACGCTCGAGAAACTCACAGACGCCACCTTCTGGGTTCTTCATGTCTCTTTGATCTCCGTGCTTAGGCCTCCTTTTGAGCCGTCTCGCACCAAGAAATAACACCAAATTGGTGGTTGACCGCCAGCGTTCTTCCGGCAAGACTGACCCCTTGCCGAATGGAGGGCTCTCATGGAATTTGCGGCCTTTCTTCTGGATGAATGGCTCGGCAAGCACCAGTTTGCTAACCCGCCGGTGGCATATGACCTGGCCTCCAGCACGGGGCCGGGCTGGACATTGCGCCAACTGTTGGAGCTGGCAGGCGCCGAGGAGCGCGAGCGCATTCTCGATGCCAAGGTGGGTTATGCGCCCGCCGCAGGCACGCCGGCCCTTCGCGAAGCGATCGCGGAGATGCAAGGTGTGCAGCCCGATGAAGTGCAAGTCACGACGGGAGCTGCGGAGGCGCTGCTCGTCCTTTTTTCGCTGGCCGCGGAGCCGGGCGCGAACGTCGTGGTGCCCTCGCCCGGGTTTCCACCCTTTGAAGAAGTTCCGCGAACATTGGGCCTGGAGGTCCGCCACTACCCCCTGCGCCGCGAGAACGCCTATCGCGTGGAGCTCGACGCCCTCCGCGCTCTGACCGACACCCGAACAAAGCTGGTGCTGGTGAACTCCCCGCACAATCCGACCGGCGCAACGTTCAGCGACGTCGAGATGCAGTCACTTCATGACTTCCTCGCCGATCGCGGCATCCAGTTCGTCGTGGATGAGGTTTACCACCCGATTTATCACGGACCGACGACGGCCTCCGCTGCGCGGCTCTCTCATGCCACCGTGGTGAGCGACTTTTCAAAGGCGCTCTGCCTGGCCGGGCTGCGCGCGGGCTGGTTGGTGGAGCGCAACCGCAAGCGAATGTCGAGCTACCGAGAGGCCCGCTCGTACTTCACAGTGTCGAATACGTCGATGGGGGAAGCGCTGGCGGTGGTCGCCGTGCGGCAGCGCGAGAAGATTCTTGCGCGCGCGGGCGAAATCTCGGCCATCAACCTGGCGCGGCTGGATAGCTTCTTCACGCAGTTCCGCCACGTTTTCGGTTGGGTGCGGCCGGGCGGCGGAATGACAGCGTTTCCATGGCTGCTCTCCGGGGAGAATTCTCGCGCCTTCTGCGAGGAAGCCGTGCGCGGCGGTGTGCTCCTAGCGCCAGGCGACTGTTTTGCAGTGCCCGCGCATTTCCGTGTAGGTTTCGCCGCGAGCGGCGAACGCTTCGCGGAGGGTCTCGAGCAGCTGGCCGACTTGGTAACGCGTTTGGTGAGAGAAGGAGGAGAGCGGCAAGCCGCAGGTGTGCGCCGCTGACGCCAGCCGGCTTGTCACGGATTTGGTACTCGCGATACAAATCACAAGGTCTGGAGGAATTACCAAGTTCCCAGCCGAAGCGATAGGACCGTCCGGACCGGACACGGAGGACAAATTGGACCACCTGTCGCGAGCCAGCTGCGAATATGCTGGATGCAAAACTTTGCCTCAAATTCTGGATTGCCCATCCGTTGGCCACAACGGAAATCGGTGCAGAACTTATTTTCAGACACGACTCAAAATCCAGCTTGAATTCTATTGCGATGTCACGGATCCGGGTGAGCGAATGGACGGACGCCCAAACGAATGAGCTAGTCGTCGTCAGCCCCGTTTTAGAGTCAGGGCCGCAACGAAGATATCCCTCTCGCGCGGGAGGCCAACATGGAGAGCCAGCTCAAACGCCAAATCGAGGACGCCGCCCCGGGCGTGACTCGGCGAGAGTTTCTCGCCCAGGCCAGTGCGTTCACTGGAGTAACGATGCTCGGCCCACTCGCGGCACCCTCACGCGCAGCCGCGGACACGGCAACCGCGCTTCCTGAGCTCGTCTCCCTCAACGCCCTGGATCTCTCGCAAAAAATCCGTTCCAAACAAGTCTCCTGCGTCGAAGCGATGCAAACCTATCTCGCTCACATCGACCGCTTCAACCCCAAAGTCAACGCGATTGTCTCTCTGCAACCGGCCGACGTGCTCTTGCAGCAGGCCAAAGAGCGTGATACCCAGCTTGCGCGCGGCGAAATTCTCGGCTGGATGCACGGCTTTCCCCACGCGGTGAAAGACCTCGCGCCCACCAAGGAAATTCGCACCAGCCAGGGCTCGCCTCTGCTCGATTCAGTTCCCGATCACGACGAGATCTTTGTCGAGCGCCTTCGCCGCGCCGGCGTCATTCTCATCGGCAAAACCAACGTCCCCGAAATGGGTTTCGGCTCGCAATCCTACAATCCCGTATTTGGCACGACGCTGAATGCATATGATCAGACGAAGTGCGCCGGAGGCAGTAGTGGAGGCGCCGCTGTTTCCCTGGCCCTGCGCATGTTGCCCGTGGCCGACGGCAGCGACATGATGGGCTCGTTGCGCAATCCAGCGGGCTTCAACAATGTTTTTGGTTTCCGCACTTCCTACGGCCGCGTGCCGAGCCTCGGCAGCGAACTATTTCTCCATACCTTGAGTGTCGAAGGTCCCATGGGCCGCTCGATTCCCGATGTCGCCATGCTCCTGAGCGTGATGGCCGGGACCGACCCACGCGCCCCTTTTTCCATCGAGCAGGATCCTGCCATCTTCGCGCAATCTCTCAAGCGCGACTTTCGCGGCACGCGCATAGGCTGGCTAGGCAACTTCGACGGCTATCTCGAAATGCAGCCCGGAATTCTGGAGCTC
>Ga0306920_100005674_pt1 | contig 16171 bp, 15 predicted proteins | sample flu12Cox44000170_FD_204666 | JGI IMG/M metagenome (GOLD analysis project Ga0306920, IMG submission 204666) | Lab enrichment of tropical soil microbial communities from Luquillo Experimental Forest, Puerto Rico - flux4day.12C.oxic.44.000.170 (v2)... | ecosystem: Environmental > Terrestrial >... | reverse complement strand
CTGCTCGATTCGACCCTGCAGGAGATGGGATACACGCCGACCAAAGTCGATGCGCCCACCCGGTGATCAGCGCAGGTACCGTCTGGAACACTAGCGCGGCGCATCAAAGGCAGTTTGCGGGCGCCAGCTGGCGAGCCGCTTCTCCAGAAGCTGCACGGACGATGTCATCGCGAGCGACAGCACGGCAAAGACGACCACCCCCGCGAACACGACATCGATCTGATAGCTGCTCGCCGCGCGCACCATGATCACGCCGAGCCCTTCCTCGGAGCCGAAAAACTCCGCCACCACGACGCCGAGCACCGCGCGGCCAATGGCAAGCCGCACTCCGGCGATGATGTAGGGCAATGCGTTGGGCACCACCACGAGGCGGGCGATGTCCCATTCCCCGGCGCCGAACGAGCGCACCACGTTGAGGAGGAGCTTGTCCGCGTTGCGCACCCCTTCGTAGGTATTGATCAGGATCGGAAACAGGGCACCGATGAAGACGATCACCACTTTCGACCACAGCCCGAGGCCGAACCAGAGCAGCAGCAGAGGCAGGAAAACAAGGCGAGGAGTGGCGTTGAATGCGGTGATGAAGGGGTCGAGCATGGCGTTGAGCGTGCGCGAGCGGCCGAGCACGACCCCGATCGGGAGTCCGAGGGCGACGGCAAGCGCAAGCCCGATTGCGAACGCCGAGGCGCTCACCCGCAGCGGAGCCCAGATTTCTCCGCTCTCGATCATGCCCCAGAGCGTGACCGCAATCCGAGCCGGCGTGGTAAAGAAGAGCTGCATTCCGGGCGAGATCGCGACCACGTGGGGGAGCAATTGCCAGGCGAAAAGCAGCAGTACGATGCTGCCGGTCCCGAGCAGTGCCGGCTCCAGGCTCGGCCATATGCGGCCGGATCGCATTTCGCCACCCTCGACGGGCAACGCGGCTGCGCGCTCGGCGGCAAGTGTTTGCGTGTCGCCCATCGCCGTCATCCCAGACGCCACGGGAACGCCGCGCGTTCGGCGAACCGGATTGCCTGCGTGAGCGCGACCGCGATCGCCATGATCACAATGATGCAGGCGAACATGCGGTCGAGCGCGAACAGATCCCCAAAACGGGCGACCGCATAGCCGATGCCCTCGGACGCGGCAAAGAACTCCGCCACCAGCACGCCGATGAGCGCACGGCCGACGGCGATGCGGGAGGCCGCTACGACGTAGGGCAGCACGCTGGGCAGAATGATTTTCAGATAAAGGTCCCGCTCACTGCCGCCCAGCGAGCGAACGACGTTGACCAGAAGTGGGTCGACGGTTCGCACACCGGCGGCAGCATTGAAGATGAAGGGGAAGACGGAGAGGAGAAAGATGAGGATGGCCTTGCCGGAAACGCCCACGCCGAAAAAGACGACCACCAGCGGGGCAAGCGCCACCAGCGGGCTCGCGTAGAATATCGTCATCAGCGGGTCGAGCGCATAGCCCACGCGCGCGCGGGCCCCCATCAGCGCCCCGAGCGTCACCCCGACCACCACGGCGGCCGCAAAGCCGTAGCTGAACGGGACCGCGCTGACCGCAAGGTCGTGCGCGAGATCGCCGCTTGCGATCAAATCCATGAGCGCGAGCGCGATCAGGCTCGGCTTGCTGAGGAACAGCGGGTTGAACGGCACGACGAGAAAGACGGCCTGCCAGAGCGCCAGGAACAGCGCAACTGAAACGCACCCCAGCAGCAGATTGCGATGCCGGGAGAAGAAGTCCTCGACGGGTTGGTCCGTGACCCCCTCACCCGGAATGGGCGCCGAAGACGCGCCCATTCCGACCTCTCCCCTGCGGGGAGAGGCAATCCGTGCGGCAACACCGTGTAAAAAATTCACTGCCATCAGATGCGGCTACATGCTGATCTCGTCGCGCAGCGTGTGCCAGATCGCAAGCTTAAGCTCGTTGAACTGCGGCGTCACCCGCATCTCGTAGTCGCGCGGACGCGCGAGATCGATGCCAAATACGTGCTTGGCAGAGCCTGGCCGCCTGGTCATCACCATCACCCGATCGGAGAGATAGACCGCCTCCTCGATCTGATGGGTGACGAACATGACGGTCTTGCGCGCCTGCTGCCAGATGCGCAGTAATTCCGCCTGCATGATGTCGCGCGTCTGCGCATCGAGCGCGGCGAATGGCTCGTCCATGAGCAGCACCTGCGGATCGGTCGCAAGCGCGCGCGCGAGCCCGACCCGCTGCTTCATTCCGCCGGAGAGCTCGTGCGGGTAATGTCCCTCGAAGCCGGCAAGTCCGATCATGTCGATCAGGCCGCGGGAGACGCTGCGCCGCTTCTCCAGCGGCACGCGCTTGAGCTCGAGCCCGAGCTCAACATTCCCCTGCACCGTGCGCCAGGGCAGCAGACCGAACTCCTGGAACACCATGGCGCGATCGCTTCCGGGTCCGTTGATACGCTTGCCCGCAACGGTGAGCTCCCCTGAATCCGGCCGCAGCAGGCCGAGCAGGACGTTGAGGAACGTGCTCTTTCCGCAGCCGGACGGACCGACGATGGAGAGAAACTCGCCTTCCGCCACATCGATGTCGAAATGGGCCAGCGCCCGTACCGGCGCGCGCTGCGGCGGCCGGAAGGTCACATTGAGATCGCGACCCTGAATGTACGCGGTCAATCCGGCTCAATTCATCACGAGCGTATTGATGCGCTTGGGCACCTCGCCGACCGGGATGATCGCCTTGACCTTCATCGCGCCCGTATCGATTGCGGTGACCGAGCGCAGCGCCGCGTTGGAGATATAGATGGTCTTGGCGTCGGGCGTGAACGTCACCCAGTTCGGCACAGCTGCGATCGGACCGTGACCCGGCAGGCTCAGCGTCGGCAGCGCCACCTCTCCGATCAGCTTCAGGTCAGCGAGCGAGTAGACGAACACCGCATTGTTCGGGATGCTGGTCACCCAGACCGTCTTGTTGTCCGGCGCGACGCCGATCCCATGCGATGGTGCGGTGGCGCGGCCGGCGTCGGTCTCGAACTCCGCCGTCGTCGCCGGCAGCGTGATACGGGCGACCTCCTTGCGGGCGGCAAAATCCACCACGGCGAAGCCGTTGGTATCGGAGAGCTGCACGAAAATTCGCCTGGTCGAACCGTCCGGCGCCGCCTCGATCGTCATCGGGCGCACGCCGAGATCGAAGGCAAGCTCCCAGACCGGGACCTCGCGCTCGAGATCGATCACGGTCATGAGCTTGGCCGGAATCGAGCCCGTGATCAGGTGCTTGCCGTCGGGGGTCACATAGATGTTGTGCAGGCGTCCCTTCACGGGGATGCTCTTGGTGCGGGTGAGCGTCTTGGCGTCGATCACATCGACGGCACCCGAGCCGCGCGCGATGCCGACCAGGATGCGGTCGCCGTTCCTGGTCACCGCGATGTTATTGGGATGATTGCTCAGCTCCACCTTTTTGATGAGCGCGCCGCGTGCGCGATCGAACACGTCCAGCGTGGAATCGGCCTCGTTGCTGACATAGATGCGCGAGCCGTCGGGTGAAGGTGCAATGCCGTGCGCCGCCTCTATCCCCTTGATCTCCTGCACCACCGTGTTGCTCGTGGGATCGATGGCATGGATGCTGTCGCCGGCGCTGTTGGTGACATAGATCAGGGACGAGCCGCCCCAGGCGGGCGCCGATGCAAGGGCTAGCGCCAGCCACGTGTGTCGCAGGATGCGGCGGCAGGGGTTCATGACGGGCTCCTTTGTAAAGCAGCGGATGCAAAGGGTAAGCGCAAGAACGCCCTGACATCAAGCGGAAGCGGCCGCACGCCGACTGGAAGTCGGCCGCAAAGCCCTGATATAAGGTCAACCACGTAAGGGAGCGCCCAGGATGTCCCGACACCCCCATTACATTCCGCATGGCGTCATTCCCGCCGTGCTGCTGCCGTTTACCGACGAGCTTGCCATCGACGAGCGCAGCTTCCGCAGCCATCTGCGCGACGTGGCGGCGACCAGGAGCATCTCCGCCATCACCGTGAACGCCCATTCGACCGAGGTTGCCTCCTGCAGCTTCGATGAGCAGCAGCGCGTGCTCGAAATTGCCCAGGACGAGGTCGGCGACCGCCTCCCGCTCGTCAACGGGGTGTGGGCCGACGGCAGCCAGGAGGCGGCGCGCATCGCTCGCATGGCAAGCAAAGGCGGGGCCTCGGCGCTGCTGGTGTTCCCGCCGGGGCCGTTCACGCTCGGACAATCACCCGAAGCGGCGATTGCCCATTTCAAGCGCATTGCGGACGCCACCGACCTGCCCCTCATCGCATTCCAGTATCCGCTGGCGACCGGGCAGGGTTATCCGCGCGACACCCTGCTCAGGCTGGCCGAGCAGGTCCCGACCCTGCGTGCCATCAAGGACTGGGCCGGCAACGTACCGCAGCACGAGATGCACATTCGTACCCTGCAGAGCCTGTCGCGGCCCGTGAACGTGCTCACCACCCACAGCGCCTGGCTGCTGAGCTCGCTCGTGCTCGGCTGCAAGGGCCTGCTTTCCGGAAGCGGCAGCGTGATCCCGGACTTGCAGGCGGCGCTGTTCCACGCGGTGGAGGCCAAGGACCTCGCCGAGGCGCAGCGCCTGAACGACCGCATCTACCCGCTGGCGTGCGCGTTCTATGCCGAACCCTGGGTGGACATGCACAACCGCATGAAGGAGGCGCTCGTCCTGCTCGGCCGGCTGCCGCGCGCCGTGGTGCGGCCGCCGCTCGTGAAGCTTGGCCGCGCCGAGATCGAGCGCATCCGCCTGGCCCTGGTCGAGGCGGGGCTGCTTGCCTCGCGCACCAGCCGCGATGCGGCCTGAGCTGATCGCAGGAGCCCCGGCATGAACGGCAGCCCCGGACTCAGCGGCGACCGCCGTATTGCGTGGCGGAGCGTGCTCACCGTGTTGAGCGCGGCGATCCTGATCGGCGCCGAAGTCTTCGGTGCCGCCTTCGCGGGAGGCTGGGCAATCGGCAACCTGTTCGACCTTGGTCCCTACGGCGTGCTCATCATGCAGGGACTGTTCTTCCTGTGCGGCATCGCCGTGATGTTCGCGTTCATCCGCAACGCGCAGCGTGTGGAGCCGTTCACGACCCGCGGCTGACGAAGGGCCGGCCGAACATCGCGCTGCCCGGAACCATTTCCATCGAGCGTTCGTTGACGCTGGATCAAGCACGCGCTCGTCAAGCAGTGCAAGCTCGATGCTGAGTCCAAATCGCTTGCGAGTCGTGGCGACATCGTCTAGTTGGTGAATGCCCAATTTCGCACGTGCCTGTGGCCGTGTGTCGATCGGTGGGCATCCGGACAAGAGGCCGGACAGCCGCCTAAGGAAGTGAGCTCACTTCCTTGCTCATGCGATCGGCAGCCGGAGGCGAACCGGTGCACCCCGCTCTCCACGGGGGACGCGGCTTAAAGCAACGACGGAACGGGCTTTTTTGGTACCGCCGGCGCAAGTGCCGGATCACCGAAGAGGCTTGTCCTTCTTGCCGGGCGTGCGGAACGGGACTCAGAGCTCCCTCATCCGGACCAAGGCAGCAGCAATCGACGTGGTGCATGACGCGCATCGAAGCGCGCCGCGCGCATCACGGGAGGTTCATCGGGCGGCGGCGCCGCCACGCCGGGTCAGGGAGCTGGTCGAGATGACTGCACGCATCCGCGAATTTCTCAAGCAGCGCAGGGATGAAGGGCCCTGCCTCGTGGTCGACCTCGATGTCGTGCGCGAGAACTATCTTACCTTCTCCAAGGCGCTGCCCGACACGAGGGTGTTCTACGCGGTGAAGGCCAATCCGGCGCCCGAGATTCTCAACCTGCTGGCCGAGCTGGGGTCGTGCTTCGACGTCGCCTCCGTGACCGAGACCGAGGCGGTGCTCGCCGCAGGCGCCGGTCCCGAGCGCATCTCCTACGGCAATACGATCAAGAAGGAGAGCGAGATCGCCACTGTCGCCACACTCGGGGTGACGCTGTTTGCGGTCGACTGCGAGGCCGAGGTGGAAAAGGTGGCGCGCTGTGCGCCCGGAGCGCGGGTGATCTGCCGCATCCATTGCGATGGCACCGGCGCCGAATGGCCGCTGTCGCGCAAGTTCGGCTGTGAGCCGGATTATGCCGCCGATATCCTGGAGCTGGCACATCGAAGCGGCCTCGTACCGCACGGGGTCTCCTTCCACGTGGGCTCGCAGCAGCACAACGTGGAGGCCTGGGACCGTGCGCTCGGCTCGACCGCGGCGATCTTTCGCACCTGCGCCGAGCGCGGCATCAGCCTCGCCATGGTCAATCTCGGGGGCGGGTTTCCCGCACGCTATGCCCGCAAGACGCCGAAGCTCGACACCTACGGCCGGGCAATCTTCCGCTCGCTGCGCAAGCATTTCGGCAACGCGATCCCTGAGACCATCGTGGAGCCCGGGCGCGGGCTGGTCGGCAATGCCGGCATCATCGAGGCCGAAGTGGTGCTGATCGCGAGGCGGTCGCCCGAGGATGAGGTGCGCTGGGTCTACCTCGATATCGGCAAGTTTCACGGGCTCGCCGAGACCATCGACGAATCCATCCGCTATCCCATCCGCACGGCACGCGATCGCGACGAAACGGCGCCCTGCATCATTGCCGGCCCGACCTGCGATTCCGTTGATGTGCTGTACGAGAAGAATCCCTATCTGTTGCCGGTATCGCTCGCAATCGGCGACAAGATCCTGATCGAGGCAACCGGCGCCTATACCGCGACCTACTCCTCGGTGGGCTTCAACGGCTATCCCCCGCTTCGACAATACGTGATCTGATGCAACGGTAAGCTCCGGGACACACCGGTAGCTTCCGCGAAATGACCACAGTCTACGCCCATTGCTTGCGCCGGTCGGGTGCAAAAAGGTGCGGAAATGCGAGCATTCCTCCTGGCTTCGATCCTCTCGGTCATTGTCTTGGGCACGGTTGCCGTCCCGCTTTGCGCAGCCGAGCCCAGCGCGGTCGGGCTGTGGGAGCAGGTTGACGAGAAGTCGGGCAAAGCCGAGAGCTGGTTTCGGATTACTGAGCGCAATGGTGTCTACGAAGGAACCATCGTCAAGATTTTCCCCAAGCCGGGCGAGGACCCAAACCCGACGTGTGACAAATGCGAGGGCGCCGATCGCGGCAAGCCGTTCGTTGGCCTCACCCTGATCAAGGGCATGCGTCGCCAGGGGGACACCTACGAGGACGGAACGATCACGGACCCGCGCGACGGCACCGTCTATCGCGCAACGATGCGGGTCAGCCCCGATGGCCGCAAGCTTGATGTGCGCGGCTATATCGGCATCTCGCTGTTCGGCCGCACCCAGATCTGGAACCGGCTGCCCGACAATGCCCTTGCCCCGCAGCCGCCGGCACCACGCGCGACCCCTGGGAAGAAATAGGGCGCCAGTGCCCGCGCGATCATAGCGTTTTCGGTAGGAGGCGGGTTTTAAACCGAGTGACCGCTTTGGTAGGGCGGATTAGCGAAGCGTAATCCGCCATCCAAGGATCTGCGGATTACGGCGCGCAAGCGCGCGCCTAATCCGCCCTACCTGCTGCACCGCCGCAGGACCTCGCGCGCATTCTCGCCGAGGATCCTCTCGCGCTGCGCCCTCGGCAGATCCGCAAGCACGGGGAGCGCGATGGCCCCTTCCGCATCGCCGATTTCATAGGGAAAATCGGTACCAAACATGACGCGCTCGACCCCCACGAGGTCGACCAGGAAGCGCAGCGACGCAGGGCTTGCCACGACGGTGTCGTAATAGAGCTGGCGCAGATATTGACTTGGCGGCTTCGCTATGTGTGCCCGGCAGGCGGGGTTCGCCTCGTGCCGGGGTGCCGCATAGGCGAGATCGAGACGGCCCGCGAGGTAGGGCAGCGTCCCGCCACCATGGGCAAGGAGCAGGCTCAGCGCGGGATGTTGCTCCAGCAGCCCGGAAAATATCAGGCGGGCGGCCGCAATGGTCACTTCCGTCGGCCAGGCCAGAATCGTGTTGAGGGTGTACTCGGCAAGTGTCTGCCGCACGATCGCGGTCGTGCCGTGCATGAAGACGAGAAGGCCGTGCTCCTCCAGCGTCTCCCATGTGACTTCGAACTGCGGGAGGTCGAGCGGCGCCCCGGCAGCCGACGTGGGGATCAAGGCGCAGCGGAAGCCGTATTCCCCGATGGCGCGGCGCAGCTCGTCGGGGGCCTTGTCCGGCTCGCCCAACGGGAGAACGGCCATGCCGGCGAGGCGCCCGCCGCCGCGCTTGACCAGCTCGGCAGTGTCGCGGTTCATCAGGCGCGCGATCTCGACCCCGATCGCGCGCTGATGGTCTGAGAGCGTCCGCGGCGACGGCGAGACAAGCTGCAGATCGATGCCGCGGCGCTCAAGGCTCTTGAGCCGTGCGTCGACATCCCACAGCATGCGCTCGGTCTCGCCGTAGCCGCGAGTAAGGTAACCGCCGTCGGGCCGGATCTCGTAGGGCAGGCCGTAATCCGGCCGCGCCGCCGTTCTTCGGATGAAGTCCTCGGAGACGGCGTGCGCGTGCACATCGATGATCATGTCTTCGATGTAGCTTTCGCGCGCGCAAGCGCCGCTCGCAGTCGATGCGGGGTGAGTGGCGTCTGCGCGAGCTCCACTCCGAGCGGCGCCAAGGCATCGTTGACCGCGTTGAAGATCACCGCCGGCGGCGCAATGGCGCCGCCCTCGCCCATGCCCTTGATGCCGAACTCGGTGTAAGGCGATGGCGTGTGCATGTGAAAGATCCGCATCGACGGGACCTCGGTCGCGGCGGGCAGCAGGTAATCGGCAAACGTCGTCGCCAGCGGCTGGCCGCTCCCGTCATAAAGGCTTTCCTCGTACAACGCGGTGCCGATTCCCTGCGCCACGCCGCCGCGCACCTGCCCCTCCACCACCGTCGGGTTCACGATCGTCCCGCAATCCTCGACAATGACGTAATCGAGGATGTCGACCTCGCCGACTTCGGTGTCGACCGCAACCACGGCCGCATGCGAAGCGTAGCTGAAGGCGCCGGTATCGACCTTGGGACGAAAGCCCACGGTCGCCTCAAGCCCGCCGACATCGACGTCGGGAGGCAGCCGGTCCGGCCGCATGTACCAGGCCTCCGCGATCTCGCGCAGCGCAACCGAGCGCAGCGGCCCGATGACCTCGGCATTCTCATAGCGTGCCGTGCCGAGTGCGCTCTGCATGAGATGTGCACCGATGGCGGTTATCCTCGGCAGCAGCGCCTTGCAGGCATTGGCGACCGCGCCACCCGCCATCACGATCGAGCGCGAGGCATAGGTGCCGGTGGAATAAGGGGTGAGCGCGGTATCGCCATGCACGACGCGGATATTGGCGACATCGATGCCGGTCACCTCGTGCGCGACCTGGGCCAGCGTCGTCTCCATGCCCTGCCCGTGCGAATGCACGCCGACCCGCAGTTCGAGGCCGCCATCCGGGGTCACGCGCACGGTGGCCTGATCGTAGCCGGGAATGATCGGCAGTCCCCATGCGGAGAAGACGCTGGTGCCGTGCGCCGACTGCTCGCAATACGAGGCAAAGCCGATGCCGATGCGGCGCCCATCCGTCTCGCCGCGTGCCTGGCGCGTGCGCCACGCGGAAATATCGAGCTTCTCGCGCGCGAGCTTCAGGCTCGCCTGGTAGTCGCCGCTGTCGTAATGCTTGCGCGCGACATTGCTGTAAGGCATGGCGGAGGCCGGCACGAGATTGTCGTGCCGCACCTCCCATGGATCGCGGCCGACCGCGCGCGCGATGGCGTCCATCAGGAGCTCGATGGCGAAACACACGCCCGTGCGCGCAACGCCGCGATAGGGCAGAAAGCCTGGCTTGTTGGTTGCCACGCACCAGGTGCGGCAGCGATAGCCGCGAAAATCGTAGGGTCCAGGCAGGTTGCCGATGGCCTGGCCGGGCTCGAGCGCAACCGTAAACGGCCAGTTGGAATAGGCGCCGCCGTCGATGGTGATCTCGGCATCGAGCGCCTTGAGCCGACCCCGCTGGTCGGCATAGGCCGTGAGCCGGTAATGATGCTGGCGCGAATTGGCGCCCGCTACAAGATGCTCGCGGCGGTCCTCGATGTAGCGGAACGGGGCGCGGCATTTGCGCGCGAGCCAGGCAACGCACAGCTCTTCGGGCTGCAGCACGCATTTGTAGCCAAAGCCGCCGCCAACATCGGGCGACACCACGCGCACCTGTCCCTGCGACATCCCAAGGAACTGCGCAATGCCGGCGCGGATGATGTGCGGCACCTGGGTCGACGTGTAGACCACGAGCTGGTCGCTGCGCGCATCCCAGGAGGCGAGCACCGCCTTGCCTTCCAGCGGCACCATGGCTTGGCGTGCGAGCGAGATCTCGCGGCTGACCACGACCGGCGCATCCTTGCTCTCGGCCACAAAGCCGCTGTCGTAGTTAAGGCTGAGAAAGCAGTTGTCGGGCCACTGCTCGTGAACGCGCACGCTCGCATCGGCGCGTGCTTGATGTGCATCGACGAGCACCGGCAGCTCGGCAATGTCGAGAACGATCCCCGCGCACAGATCCTCCGCAAGCGCGCGCGTGTCAGCAACGCACATGGCGACCGCTTCGCCGACAAATCGCACCTTGCCGTGGGCGAGCGGAGCACAGTCCGAGATTCGATAGCCGGGCACGGTGTTGGGGGCGACGATGTCGGCAACCTCGGCGAGATCGTCGCGCACGAATACCGAGGCTTCGGCGCCAGCCGGCTTGCGGATGCCGACGATGCGCCCGTGCGCAACCGGGCTGCGCAGAAAGGCGACCTCGCGCTGGCCCGGCAGCATCATATCGGCGACGAAGCTCGCGCGCCCGCGCAGGTGGCGCGCATCCTCCTTGCGCGAAAGCCGCGCGCCGATGCCTTGGGTGCTCACGCGCCCTCGGTCGAGAGACGGCTATCGCTGCGCGGACATGATATAACGATAGTTGTCGAGATTGTTCTCGGCGAGGCGGAACCAAAGATTGGATTCATCGAGAAATCTCCGCCACGAGGCATAGATGTTCCTGAAGTCCTCGCTTTTGGCAGCAAGCTCGTCGTAGGTTTCAAAGGTCGCCTTGTAACAGGCGTCGAGGACTGGACGCGGAAATTGTCGAAGCTGCACGCCAGCCGCGACCAGCCGGCGCAGCGCCTGCGGGTTGCTGGCGTCGTATTTCGCCATCATCTTGACATTCTGCTCGGCGCAGCCAGCGTCGAGCACTTCTCTGTAAAGCTGGGGCAAGGCGTCGTAGCGCTGGGCATTGATCAGGAGCGTGAGCATTGCCGAGCCTTCCCACCAGCCGGGGTAGTAATAGTACTTCGCAACCCGGTGCAGCCCAGCTTCTCGTCATCGTAAGGGCCGATCCACTCCGCGGCATCGATGGTCCCGCGCTCGAGCGCTGGATAGATGTCGCCGGTGGGAATTTGCTGCGGCACCACGCCGAGCTTGGCCAGAATCGTGCCGCCGAGGCCGCCGATGCGGAACTTGAGGCCTTTGAGGTCGTCGACGCTGTTGATTTCCTTGCGGTAGAAGCCGCCCATCTGCACGCCGACATTGCCACAGGGAATCTGCACCAGCCCGTTCTTCCTGAAGAGCTCGCGCAGCAGTTCGAGCCCGCCGCCGTAGTACAACCACGCGTTCTGCTGGCGGTTGTTCAGGCCGAAGGCAACCCCGGAATCGAAGGCGAAAGCGGGATTCTTGCCAATGTTGAACGCGGTCAAGGTGTGGCAGCAGTCGACCGAGCCGTTCTGCACCGCATCCATGACCTGCAAGGGCGGGACGATCTCGCCGGCGGCGAAGGGCTGGATCTCGAATCTCTTTTCAGTCAGCCCGCTCACGCGGTGGCACAACTCCTCGATGGAGCCGAACAGGGTATCGAGGCTCTTGGGCCAGCTCGCCGCCAGCCGCCAGCGCGTCGTGGGCTCGCTCTGGGCACCGGCAGTGCTTGCGAGCGCAGGCGCAACGAGCCCGCCGGCCGCCGCCCCATGCAGAAAAGTGCGTCGTTTCATGCCGCCTCCTTGAAAAGCTTGCAGGCAACGCGCCCGCTCCCATGTCGCGCCAAGCCCACCAAGATGCTATGAGCTTAGTGATGAACCTGACCGAGTCAATTTTGCGGAAGTGACCATGACGCCACATGGCGCCGCACAGCGGCAGGAGACGACATGAGCGGCATCAGCGGCAAAGACGATGACGGAGGACGTAGCGCACGGGATGATGCAGTGCTGTTCGAGCGGCAATATGTCTGGCCGGGCGACCTCACCGAAATTCCGGATTGGGTTTACACGGATGAGACCGTCTACCGGCGCGAGATCGAGCGCATTTTTCATGGGCCCACATGGAACTACGTCGCGCTTGAGGCGGAAGTTCCCAATGCCGGCGACTTCATACGCTCGAACGTCGGCCCCACGCCGGTGGTCGTGGCGCGCGCCAAGGACGGCTCAATCAGCGTGGTCGAGAACCGCTGTGTCCACCGCGCAGCCGAATTCTGCCGCGAGCTGTCAGGCTCGGTGACGGAGTTCATCTGCCCTTATCATCAGTGGACCTATGACCTCAAAGGCAACCTCATCGGCGTGCCGTTTCGGCGCGGAGTCGGCGGCAAGGGCGGCATGCCGAAGAGCTTCAATCTCGCCGAGCACGGCCTTCGCAAGCTCAAGGTCACCACGCATCGCGGTGTCGTGTTCGCCTCCTACCGTGACGACATGGAGCCGCTCGCCGATTATCTCGGCCCGGACATTCTGCGCGAGTTCGAGGCGACCTTCGATGGACGCAGGCTCAAGGTGCTGGGGCATTACCGGCACTCGCTGCCGGGCAACTGGAAGCTCTATCACGAAAATCTCAAGGACCCCTATCACGCGACGCTGCTGCACACGTTCCTGGTGACGTTCGGGCTCCTGGTGGCCGGAAACCGCTCGCTGATGCTGACCGACAAGAGCGGCCGCCACGGCGTAATGGCCTCCGCCAAGTCCGACGCCGACAAGGTTGCGGCCGATGACAAGAAGGAGATGCGCGCCTACCGCGAGGGCATGAGCCTGCGTGAGCCGCGCTTCATGGATTTCGTCCGCGAGTTCGACAGCCCATGGTCGGTGACCATGGCAACCATCTGGCCGAACCTGATCGTGCAGCGGGAGATGAACACGCTCGGCATCCGGCAGATCGTGCCGAATGGGCCGCATGAGTTCATCATGAAATGGACCATGTTTGGCTTCGAAGGCGACGACGCGGAGATGACAGCGCATCGGCTGCGGCAAGGCAACCTGATGGGACCCGCCGGCTTTCTCGGGCTCGAGGACAACGAGGCAATGAAATTCGTGCAGGACGGCATGCGTCGCGTGCCCGACAAGCGCCACCTGGTGAAGCTTGACCCTGCAACCGAGGCCGGCACCTCGGACACGCTGATCTCGGAGGCCGCCATCCGCGCCATGTACCGGCACTGGCGCGCGGAGATGGGGCTTTAGCGTTGACCACGCGCGAGGCGCGGCTCGATGCGCTCCTCCTGCACCACGAGGTGGAGAGCTTCAACGCCGCCTATGCCGCGGCGCTCGATGAAGGCCGGCTCATTGACTGGGCCGAGATGTTCACCGAGGACGCCTTCTACGTCGTGATCTCGCGCGAGAATGCCGACAGCGGCCTTCCGGTTGGACTGATCTATTGCGACAGCAAGCGGATGATCCATGATCGCGCGTTTGCGCTCGCCAAGACGACCATGTTCGCGCCGCGCTACTTGCGGCACATCATCGGCAATCTGCAGGTGCTGGGCACAGACGCGGACGGCGGCATTCGTGCGCGCGCCAATTACGCGCTGATCCAGGTGCTCTACGACCGCCCCGAGGCGAAGCTGCACCAAGTCGGGGCCTACCACGACGTCTTTCGCAGGATCGAGGGCGCGCTCAAGCTCGCCGAGCGCCGCTGTGTCTACGACAGCCTGCTCATCGACAACGCGCTGTGTTTGCCGGTGTAGACCTTAGGCCTGATCACCCCGCCGCCTTGTTGAGGATCTCGTCGGGGGTGGAGGAGACCACCTCCACGTATTTCGGGATAAACTTGCCGCCCTCGATGTATTTGATGAATTCCGGCTTGATCTCGTTGGCGAGGACCTTGCGGATGCGCGCGTGCTCCTCGATATCCGCCCATTCCGCAATCAGGAAGAAGCGCTGCGGGTCCTCGGTGTCGCGGCAGAGCACTCCGTCCTTCACCTGCGCCTTGGATTTGTGCATGGGATTGCCGTCCGAGTAATCGAACTTCTCAAAGGAGCGGATGAACTCGTCCTCGTGACCTTTCTGCACGCGGAAATCGTAGATGTGGAGATAGTTGCCCTTGGTGGCCAGCGGCTCCTGCGCCATCGTTTTCCTCCTTGTCTGATCCGTGAGCGATCGCGAAGGGCCAGTGTGAGCCCATTTGCGATCCCGGCACAAGAAGTGCGACGTCAGCTCAGATCGATGATGCCGGCCTCGCCGTTCTCCACTCCGAACGCCAGCATGCTGCCGCTCGCATTCCAGGCCAGCGCCGTGACCGGCGATGAGGCCGGCTCCCTTGCCAGGATTTCGGCGCCGTCTGCAAGCCGCACCAGCAGGATGAGCCCGTCGGCATATCCGGCCGCCACAATGGCATCCCGCGGATGGGGCGCTACCACCTCGACCGTGGACTGTGCCGGCGCGAGCATCGCCGGCGCCTTGCCCATGGGTCCATCCTTGCCCTGGAACGGCCACAGGACGAGCTGATTGGCGCCCGAGGTGGCTAGCGACTTGCCGTCGGCGGTGAAGGCGAACGAGCGCACCCGCGCCGCATAGCCCGACATCCGCATGTCCTTACCATCGGAAAGCCGCCAGCCATGCAGCGTCGGCTCCTGCATGGATGTGACGAGGAACCGTCCGTCGGGGCTGAGCATCACGCCGAGGTGCGAGCCCTTCCACGCAAGCAGTTGTGCCTCGGTCTGCGCATTGGGGAACCAGAGCGTGACACCGTTATAGTGCGCGACAGCAAGCCGCATGCCCTTGGGCGCAAAGGCGAGGCCGCCGACGGTGGACGGCGCTTCCAGCATGCGCTCATTCCCACCTGCGCTGTGCGCGAAGACCTGCTTGCCTGCCGACCAGGCAAGCGCGCCGCCGGGGCCGATGGCGACATGGTCGATCCAGCGTTGCCGCGGATCGGTTGCAATCACGGCCCCCGCACCGTCGGCGCCGGTCGCCATCACCTTGCCGTCATCGGCGCCGGTCACGATGCGTCTCTCATCGGCCGCCGAGGAAAGGATCGCACCGGCGTGGATCGCAATCGGGCGCGGCTCGCCGCCGCGCGGCACCGAGAGGAGGGATTCCTCGCCGAGCACAAAATTGGCCGTAGCGCCGAGAAAATGCACGCCGACCACTGTCGCTCCAGCTTGCACCGAGCGCGTCTTGTGCACGACCGAGGCGGTGCCGGCGCGGGCTTCCATCATGAGCGCCGACTCATGTCATGTCATGCAATGCAGCCCTGAAAGCCGGCCTCGATCTTGTCCCGCGGCAGGTTGCGCCCGATGAACACGATGCGGCTCTCACGCTTCTCGCCCTCTCCCCAAGCGCGCTGGTGGTCGCCATCGAGGATCATGTGCACGCCCTGGAAGGCGAACCGCTCCTCATCGCCCTTGAATGAGAGGATGCCTTTGCAGCGCAGGATATTCGGCCCGTCCTTCTGCACGAGATCCTGCACCCAGGGGAAGAACTTGTCCGCATCAAGCGGCTGCTCGGTGCGGAGCGAGAGCGATTGCATCTCCTCGTCGTGATAATGCTTCAGCGACCCGCCCTCATGCCGATGGGCATGACCGTCGTGGTCGTGCGCATGATCGCCGTCATGCTCTTGGTGATGCCCATGACCGCCGTTTTCCAGAAACTCCGGCTCGATCTCCAGGATGCGGTCGAGGTCGAACGCGTTGCGGCCGAGAACCTCGGGTAGCGCGATCCGGCAACGCTCGGTCTTATGCAGCCTGGCATACGGGTTGATACCGCGGATGCGCCCTTCCAGCTCGTTCAGGTCAGCGGCGCCAACGAGATCGGTCTTGTTGAGCAGGATGACATCGGCAAAGGCGATCTGATTCTTCGCCTCGGGAGCATCTTTCAGCCGTTCCTGCAGCCACTTGGCATCGGCGATCGTCACGACAGCATCGAGCCTGGCCTTGCGCCCGATATTCTCGTCCATGAAGAACGTCTGCGCCACCGGGGCGGGATCGGCAAGGCCGGTGGTCTCGACAATGATGGCGTCGAATTTTCCCTTGCGCCGCA
>Ga0306920_100005672_pt1 | contig 16172 bp, 16 predicted proteins | sample flu12Cox44000170_FD_204666 | JGI IMG/M metagenome (GOLD analysis project Ga0306920, IMG submission 204666) | Lab enrichment of tropical soil microbial communities from Luquillo Experimental Forest, Puerto Rico - flux4day.12C.oxic.44.000.170 (v2)... | ecosystem: Environmental > Terrestrial >... | reverse complement strand
GGAGTCGGTCTTCCACTGGCGCCTGGGCTGGGCCGCGGGTGCCGGCGTCGAGGCGCCGGTCGCGCCGCACTGGACCATGAAGGTCGAGTATTTGTTCACTGGCTACGGAACAAGCGGTGTCACCTTCCCGGCCGCGGGCCAGCAATTCGTGTCCGACTTTGCGCTGCATCAGTTGCGCGTCGGACTTAACTACCGCTTCGGCGACGATGCGAAGTCCGCGTCCGGTAAATCGGCGGCTCCCGATGACGACCGGCTGAGCCTGCACGGCCAGGCGACCTTCGTCGAGCAGGCCTATCCGCGCATCCGCTCGCCCTATGAGGGACAAAACAGCCTGCCGGCGAGCGGCCAGGGCCGCGAGACCTACGACCTCACTCTGTTTGCGGGCCTGCGCCTGTGGCAGGGCGCGGAGCTATGGTTCAATCCGGAGATCGACCAGGGAATGGGGCTGGCGGACACCCATGGCGCCGCCGGATTCGCGAGCGCCGAGGCCTACAAAGAAGGATCGGTTTATCCTTACGCGCGCATCCAGCGCGCGTTCCTGCGCCAGACTGTCGACCTCGGCGGCAAGACCGAAAAATACGACGCCGACCAGAACGTGTTCGGCGGTACGCGCACGGCGGACCGCCTTGTGTTTACGGTCGGGCGCTTTGCCATCACCGACATTTTCGATACTAACAAATACGCCAACAACGCCAAGAGCGACTTCCTCAACTGGTCGCTCGTCAACGCCGGCACGTTCGATTACGCCGGCGACGGCTGGGGCTATACCTACGGCGCAGCGGCCGAGTGGTACCAGGACCGCTGGACCTTGCGTGGCGGCGTGTTCGATCTCTCGGCAACGCCCGCGGGCGGAGTGAGCCCGCTTGGCGGCACCCTCGATCCGACCTTCCGCCAGTATCAGCTGGTCGGCGAAATCGAGGAGCGCCATGAGTTGTGGGGCCAGCCTGGCAAGCTAAAAGTCACCGGCTTTCTCAGCCACGGAAACGCGGGGCTTTTCGCCGACGCCATTGCGCTCGCGCAGGCGACCGGACAGCCCGCCGACATCACCGCAGTGCGTTCGACCACGAACCGGACCGGTGTGAGCGTCAACCTCGAGCAGCAAATCAACGACACGGTCGGCGTGTTCGCCCGCGCCGGATGGGCTGACGGCAGCATCGAGCCGTGGGATTTCACCGACATCGACCGCACCGTCTCGGGTGGCGTCTCGATCAACGGCAAGCAATGGGGCCGGTCCGACGACACGGTCGGCATAGCCGGCGTAGTGAACGGGATTGCCGGCGTGCACCAGGCTTTCTTCAACGCCGGAGGATTAGGAATTCTCGTCGGCGACGGCCAGCTGTCGCGTCCCGGGCCGGAGCAAATTATCGAGGCCTACTACAGCTACGCGCTTTCGTCCGCGATCAAGCTGTCGTTCGATTATCAGTTCATCGTCAATCCGGGCTACAACACAGACCGCGGTCCGGTGAACGCGTTTGCCGCCCGCTTCCACTGGACATTTTGATCTGACTCATCATTGCGAGCGAAGCGAGGCAATCGAGGGAACACGCGCGGCCCTGGATTGCTTCGTCGCTTCCGCCTTCGCGCTCCGCGCTTCGGCGGACTCCAACCCGCCGTAGCTCGCGCAGCGAGCAAGGCGGGTCGCTCCTCGCAATGACAGCAGCGCGTCACGCCGTCTTCTTGCTCGCCATTCCGTAAAAGATCTGGTTGCCGTCGAGATCGACCACGTCGAAGTCGCGCATGCCGTAGTCGTAGTCCTGCGGCGGCTTGACCACTCTCGCCTTGCGTCCGACGAGTTCGGCGTGAATGGCGTCCACATCGTTGACGAAGATGCAGAGCGCGCCGTTGCCGGGCAACCGCTCGGTCGCGCTCGCCGCGATCAGGTGCACGGCCGCCTCGTCGCGGCACAGGCACACGTAGTACGTCGGCTCGCCGTATTCGAACGTGACGGCAAAACCGAGCGCCTCGCGGTAATAGGCAAGGCTCGCGGTGAGGTCGCGCACCACGAGGACGGTGGCGGTCCCCGTTATCATGCTATTCGGCGGCGACGAGGCGGCGCTCGGCACTCTCCACCACCATCGGAGTTTCCCATTCCTGGCGCTGCGGCGGGGAGGCCCAGCGCTTCGTCACCATCGCTACCCACTCGGGGGTGTAAAACGCGTCGGCGGCGGCCTTGCTGTCCCACAAATAAATGCCGACGAGCGAAGCGCCGTCGGGCGCGATGCCGTAATACTTGCGGATCAGCCCGGGAATGCCCTCGTACATATGGGCGGTGGCGTTGATGGTCTCGACCAGCTTCGCCTTTGCGGTGCCCGCCGGCACTTTGAACGTCCACATCACCGTGTGCATGAAAAGTCTCCCGCGCTGTGGGTTTGAGGCATTCAACCATAACCGTGGCACCGGCGAAAGTTGGCGACCGGCCGATACCCGCCAGCAGGCCCTTCTTCTTCGAGCATGATCTTTTTTCGAAAACCGGTTTCCACTTTTCGGCGTCATGCTCTATTTCTGATTCGCGTTAGCGCGGATGTAGGCCCAGAGCTGCCCGATCTCTTCCGCGCGGAGCACGTCCTTCCATGGCGGCATTTGATTTTTGCCGTTGCGCACAGAATTCTCGAAGCGCGCCCGATCGCCGGCCGTAAGCCGGCGCAGATCGAAGGTCTGGCCGGTGCTGACCAGGCGATCGCCGTGGCAGGTCTGGCAATAGTTGTTGTAGACGGTTTCGCCGGCGTCAATCGCCGCTTGGTCGCTCCCCGCGTCCTGCGCCGACGCCGCCGGCGCGAGCGCGCTCACCGCGAGCGCGAGCGCCAGCCACCAGCCTTTCGCTGCCCAACCCGTCACTGGTCGAACAGAGCGAAGGTCCACAGCGACACGCCGGTCGGCGCGTTCTCGAGCGCCGGGTCGCCGGCGCGTTGCGCATAGACGCCACCGATGCCGCTCATCACCGTGACGTATTGCTTGCCGTTGCGCTCCCAGGTCACCGGCTGGCCGACGATTCCCGATGGCGTCTGGAAGCTCCAGAGAATCTTGCCGGTATCGGCGTCAAGCGCCTGGAACTCGCCGGTCATGACGCCAGTGAACACGAGATTGCTCGCGGTCACCAAAGTCGATGAATAGTTCGGGCTGCGGTACGGCGTCTCCCATTTTGATTTTCCGGTGAGCGGATCAACGGCCTTGAGATAGCCGCGCACGTTGGGATCGTCCGTGACGACCGTGCGCTTGACCGTGCTCGTACCGGATGGCCGGCCGGGCACAAGCTTCGGCGGCTCCGGTGCCTCGTAAGTCATGCCCAAATGCAGCGTGTTGATGTAGAGCAGGCCGGTGAGCGGGCTGAAGGCCATGTGCTGCCAGTTGGTCACGCCCGAGATCGAGGGCCACACCGTGACTTTCTTGCCCTCGATCGCCCCCGTGAACACGTCGGTGACGTTCGGACGCCCGGTTTCGAGATCGACGCCGTTGGCCCAGGTGACCTTGCCGAACGCGTTGGCGGCGATGAGCTTGCCGTCTTTGGCGTCGAGCACGTAGAGGAAGCCGCTGCGGTTCGCCTGCATCACCACCTTACGCGGGGCGCCGTTGACGTTGATCGTCGCAATCACCGGCGTCTGCACTGCGTCGTAGTCGAACGGATCATGCGGCGTCGTCTGGAAATACCAGACGCGCTCGCCGGTCTTGGGCCGCACGGCGAAGATCGAGTTGGTGAAAAGATTGTCCCCCTTGCGGGCGCGCGCGTTCCACGGCGCCGGATTGCCGATGCCCCAGTAGACGAGGTCGAGTTCCGGGTCGTAGGTGCCGGTGACCCAGCTGCTGCCGCCGCCGGTGAGTTCGGAATCTCCTTCCCACGTCTCAGAACCGGGCTCACCATTGGCCGGGATGGTGTAGAGCCGCCACAGGTGCTTGCCGGTCTTCGCGTCGTATCCCTCGAGCAGGCCGCGATGGCTGAACTCGGCGCCGGCCACACCCATGATGACGATGCCGTCGACGATCAGCGGCGCGCCGGTCATCGCGTAGCCGTTGGCGTAGGTGACGGGCTCGGGCGACCGGGCCGACCAAATTTCCTTGCCACTCTTGGCGTCGAGCGCCACTAGCCGGTCGTCCATCAGCGCGCGGATGATCATGCCTTCGTAGATCGCGGCGCCCCGGTTGACGATGCCGCAGCAGACGACGCGCAGGGTCTCGGGCGGATATTCGTGCAGCACCCGCCAAATCTGCCGGCCGGTGAGCGCGTCGACGGCGGCGGTCGCGTTGTGCGTCGTCACGTAGATGACGCCGTCCTTGACGAGCGGGAACGCCTCGCCGCCCTGCAGGTCCGAGAGCGAATAGGCCCACACCGGCACGAGGCGGCGCACATTATCTTTGGTGATTTGGCTGAGCGGGCTGAAGCGCTGCCCCGAATAGCCCATGCCGTAGACGAGGACGTCGCCCGGCGTCTTCCGGTCGTTGCGCAAATCGTCGGCCGTTTGCGCGAGCGCTGCAAACGGAATGGCCGCGCTCAGCAGCGCGGCAAAAGCCATCGACCGCTTCATGGCGTGTTCTCCCCGGCGTCTGATGGAGGAATGGTACTCCCCTTTTTTCGCGCTGAGGCAGAAAACTTTTGAGTTAGCGTTTCGCCCGGCGAACGAACGCGGCGACCTCATCCCGTGTGCATTGAGGTCGCCGCGTTCCGGCGAGACTGTGACGGGCGCCCGTCACTGCGAACGTCCCGCACCTGGATCCAACGAGTCGCGGCGGATGAACAGGAACGCCGCGACGGCGCCGAGCATTTCAACGATACCGCCGAGAATGAAGGCAGGCGGCAAGCCGGCCGCGACCTGGCCACTATCGCCGCCGGCGAACATCGCAAAGATCGCGCCGAGCAGCGCAACGCCGAGCGTCGCGCCGACCATGCGGGCAGTGTTGACGAGACCCGAGGCCGTCCCGGATCTCGCTGAGGGCACGTTGGCGACCGCGACGGCGTTGACCGGTGCGGTATTGAGGCCGAGGCCGCAACCGATCACGAGGAGCGCGGCTTCGATCAGCAACAGCCTGTCGCTGAGCGGGACGAGGGCCAACACGAACAGTCCGGTCCCCATCATCGCCATGCCGAGCGTCATCGGCAGCCGCGGTCCGTAACCATTGACGATCTTGCCGGACAATTGCGAGACGATCACAAAGGTCAGCGACATCGGCAACAACTCCACGGCAGCAAGCAACGCGCCGTTGCCGCGTCCCGCTTGCAGATAGAGCGGCGTCAGGAACAGCATGGCGTACATGCCGAACGTCAAGGCTGCGGCAATGCCGAGGCTCGCGGAGAACGCGCGATTCTCAAACATCGCGAGCGGCACCAGTGCGCGATCAGTACCCTTCTGCCGCAGCACGAACAGCACGGCGCTCAAAGCCGACGCGACGAACGCCACCACGCTGCCGATGGATTCCCATCCCCACCGTGGGCCTTCAATGACCGCGAGCGCCAGCGCGCCGAGCGCCACGATCGCCAGCGCCTGCCCCGGCGCGTCAAGTGTGCGTCCCTTCGGATCCTTCGATTCGGGCACCGACGTCATGGTCAGCACCAGGGCCAGGACGCAAATCGGAACGATCAGCAGAAAGATGCTGCGCCATCCAAAGGACTCCACCAGCACGCCGCCGAGGGTCGGCCCGATGGCGAAGGCCAGCCCGTTGCAGCTCGCCCACACCCCAAGCGCATGCGCGCGCTGTTTCTTGTCCTGATAGGCGACGGTGAGGATCGCCAGCGAAGTCGGTATTTCGAGTGCGGCACCAAGCCCGGCAACGGCGCGGCTCGCGACCAGCACGACGGCATTCGGCGCAAAACCGCAGACGAGCGAGCCAAGCGTGAACAGCGCAATGCCGATAGCGAAGATGCGGCGCCGGCCATAGCGATCGGCAAGCGTGCCGGCGGTCAGCAGCAGACTTGCGTAGACGAGATTATAAGAATCGACGACCCATTGCAGGGCGGTCACGCCGGCGCCCAAGCTGGCGCCGATCTCCTTGACGGCCAGATTGACCACGGATGTATCGATCTGTGCGATCAACACGCCGAGCGACATGGCCAGGAGAACCAGCGTGGTGCCTTGCTCAATATCCGGATGGATACGCGCGCGCGCAACATCGATCATGGTCATGGCGGACCTCCGCTGTTCTTCGTGCAATCAACTTGGGAACAAACTGGTCGCGCTAAAGATGCGTTGTTACGGTCGCGGCCGAAGTACCGGAGCTAGCCGTGCGGGGTGGTCGCATTACGTTCGGCGCATGAGCACGTGCAGATCGATAGGAGAACGTGCAATGACAGCCGCGCGTTGATCGTCACGCCGGCAGGTCGGCGGGGCTTGCGCAACGCATTTGAATTATCGCTATGCGGCAAAGCGGCGCGCTAGGCTTGGTCGCGTCGAGGCGACGGTCGCATGATAGCGGCAGCAGGGAACAGATCGAGCGGCTCGCCGCAGTCAGAGGCGGCAATTTTGGCTAGCGTTTCGCCGGCTCGATGTCGCGCACGCGGCGAACGAAAGCGGCGACCTCATCGCGCGGCCATTTGAGATGGACGCGTTCCGCCGAGGCCGGCCGCTTCTCCAAACAAACGCCCGCGCGCCACGCGCGGGCCGGGCGGATCGGGCGCGGCGTAAATCCGCCGCCGCAATTGGGACAGACGTTGAACAGCACCGTTTCGACGCATTCGGCGCAGAACGTGCACTCGAACGTGCAGATGCGCGCGTCCGTCGCCGCGGGCGGCAGATCCTTGTCGCACCATTCGCAATTGGGCCTGAGCTGCAGCACTAGCTCCCCGCTTTCACATCGCCATTTTCAGGAACACGCGCGCCAACTCACCGTCCACGCGGGCAAGCGAGTCGAGAATGTCGAAATGGTTCGCCCCCTCGACCGGCAGCAACATGCCGGGCAGGCCCCGCCCCAGCCAAGCCCCCGCGTAATCGATCGACTGGCGGCAAAGCTCGGGCAATTCTGCCGTGCCATAGGTAATGACGAGCTCCGGCGCGGTCGCAGGCAGGTGAAACTGCGGGCTGTTGCGCTCGGCTTCGTCCCGGTCGAGGCCAAGCTTTTCGTTGAGATAGTTGAGCCGGATCGGCTCGAGATCGTAGATGCCGCTGATCGCGAGCCCACCGCGCACCGCCGGAAACGTGACCGCCGCGGCGGTCAGATGGCCGCCCGCCGAGTGCCCCGAGACGTAAAGCCGGTTCGGGTCGGCACCGTAATCGCCGAGATGATCGGCCAGCCACTGCACGGCGCGACGGACTTCGGCGACGATGCGGTCGAGGCGAGCGGCCGGCGCCAGCGTATATTCGACCACGGCGAGGTTGATCCCGAGCGGCAGCAAACCTTCGGCAAAGAAAGCGAAACTCTCCTTGTCGTTCATTTGCCAGTAGCCGCCGTGGATGAACGCGAGAGTCGGCCCCTTCGGATCGTCGGCGAGGAACAAATCGAGCCGCTCGCGCGGGCTCGCTCCATAGGCAAGGTCAAGATGGCCGGCGTGTGCACTCCTTATCTTTGCGCTGCGTGCCGCCCAATCGGCGACGATCGCGTTGCGTTCGGGCACGGCAGCAGTGTTGTTGTAGGCGGCGTCGAGTTGCGCCCGATCCATTCCGCGGTAGAGCATTCGATGAGCCCTGTCCCTAACCTGCGCCCAACCGCGCGGCGGCGGCTTCGACGACGCTGCGCCGCTGCTCCGCCATCCCGCCGAGGCGTTCGCGCACCCGCGCCAGAATAGCCGGCGGCGCGGTCTCGGGAACCCCCGCGTTGAACGGGGGCGACGGCGCGTATTCGATCCCCAGCTGGATTGTCTGCGCGGTTTCCTCGCCGGCAATTTCCGCAACCAGCGTGAGGGCAAAATCGATCCCGGCGGTGACGCCCCCGCCGGTAATCACATTGCCGTCGCGCACCACCCGGTCGGCCGCGGGAATCCCCCCGAACGGCACGAGCAGATCGCGCCAAGCCCAATGACAGGCAGCGCGCTTGCCGCGCAGAAGACCGGCCGCGCCCAGCGCCAGCGATCCGGTGCACACCGACGTCACATAACGCGCCGTGCCCGCTAGCCGGCGCAATTCACGCAAGAAGACTTCGTCCTGGATGGCGTTGTCGGTCACGCCGCGGCCGCCCGGCACGCACACCACATCGCACGACGGAATATCGGCGAGCCGGCGCAGCCCTGCGAACGTGATGCCTTCATTGCTCGTGATGCTCCCGCCTTCCCTGCTCGCCAGGATCACGCTGGCTCCCGGCAACGCGCAAAGCATCTGATACGGCCCGGTGAAATCGAGCTGGGTGACCCCGGGAAACAGCGCGAAGACGATGACTGTTTGGCGATCGCTCATGATCGAGTCTCTTTCGATGTTGACGGGCCACGATAACCCGGATAGCTCTTGTCCGAAATGACCTATTTCCCTCGTTTACAGCCATGCCCCGAACCATCGGCATCTTGATCTTTCCGCAATTCCAGCTGCTCGACGCTACCGGGCCGATCGCGGCATTCGAAGTGGCCGGCCGCGAGACGGTGCCGGCGCCCTATCGGCTCCGGCTGATGGCGCGCATCGCCGGCCCGGTGGCGAGTTCATCCGGCGTGCAGCTCATCGCCGAGCCGCTGGGCGAAGGGCCGCTCGACACGCTGTTGGTCGTCGGGGGCCGCGGCACGCGCGAAGCCCATGTTTGTCAAGAAACGTTGGCCTATGTGCGCGGCGCGGCCGCACGGGCGCGGCGCACGGCGAGCGTGTGCTCGGGCGCTTTCGTTCTCGCCGCGGCCGGGTTGCTTGACGGTCGTCGTGCGACCACTCACTGGGCGCGCGCGAGCGATTTGGCGCGACTCTATCCGCAGGTGCGAGTCGAGCCGGACTGCATCTTCGTGCGCGACGGCACGGTGTGGACCTCAGCCGGCATCACCGCCGGCATCGACCTCGCGCTTGCGCTTGTTGCGGAAGACCTTGGCGAGGCGGTCGCCAAACGCACGGCCCAGCAGCTCGTTGTTTATCACCGGCGTCCGGGCGGGCAGTCGCAGTTTTCCGCGTTGCTGGAAGCCGACCGGCCGGACAGCCGCTTTTCGCCGCTGCTCGCCTGGGCACGGGAACGGTTGAACGAACGGTTGTCGGTCGAGCGCCTTGCCGAGCGCGCAGCCATGAGCCCGCGCCATTTTGCGCGCGCGTTTGCGGCCGACACCGGCATGACGCCCGCGAAGGCGGTCGAGCGGCTGCGCCTCGAGGCCGCGCGCGAAGAGATCGAGAGCAGCGTCGCGCCGATCGAGCGTGTCGCGGCGCATACCGGTTTCGGCGACCCGGAACGCATGCGCCGCGCGTTCCTGCGCGCCTTCGGTCAGCCGCCCCAGGCGCTGCGCCGCACGGCGCGAGCTAGCGTTGCACCGGTCAGCTAACTACTGAGCATTTCCACGCTGCCGTCGAGGGCCATCAGTCCGGTCTCGACCGCGAGCTTGGGATGCCGCTCGCTCATTTGTTTGCGAAATTCCATCAGCGCGGCACGATGGGTTTCCGTTTCCACCTGCGGTGTTGCCGACTTCTCATCTCCATAGGCGATCCTGGCGGCGCCTCAGTTGCGATGATCGAGCGCGACGACGCGAGCGATCCGATGCAGCTCGCTCGTTGCCGCAAGATTGTCCCAGAACGCCCTTGTGCCAGTCCTTGAACACCGGGGCGACGACCCCGATCGCGGCGCCGGCAATGACGAGCTGGCTGTATTTCCCGAGCAGCCCCCGCTCCTTCATGTAGTTGAGCGTCGGCTCGGGGAAACGGGGATCGATGCAGGCGAGGACCATCGCGTCGTAGCTGCCGCTCGCGCCGAACGCGGCAAACGGAAACGCGGCGAGCAGGCCCGCGCCGCCGGTCGCTTTGAGGAACGCGCGGCGGTCGAAGCGGCCCGCCAGCAGGTCGCCGCAGCACGCGCACGCGCGCGAATGAAGGGTGAGCGACATCATCGACTCCGTTTTCTTGGTTGCATGATCAGAAGGAGCCGTAGCCACGCACCGGTAAACGTATCGCATACAACAAACATCGCCACGTCAGCTCGGCGACGCGGTTGCAAACGAAAGTGAAAGGCGCGCTGAGACTCCGCGCCAAATGAGCGGCGTCTTTTTGGAAAACCCTAAGTTCCGGGGCGTATGCGCGATCGGTAATTTCCTACGGGTTAGACCTTTCGGCGGGAGGAGCGCTTCCGTGACCGTTTCTCCGACTCAATTGTTTGTCGCCAGGTCGGAACCGACGCTGCCATCCGTCGTTGCCGTCCCAGGGAAGCTTACGGAGGCTGGAGATGAGACTGAGCAAACTTCTTCTGGGCGCGGCCGCAGGCGCCGGCGTTCTGGCGTTCTCGACGCTGGGCGCGTCGGCCGCGATCGTGTGCAGTGAAGACGTGTGCTGGCACGCGCATACGACCTATGACTATCCCGCCGACGCCCGCGTGGTCGTCCACCCGGACACCTGGCGCTGGGGTCAGAACGAGCGATTCCGGTGGCGCGAGCATGAGGGCCGCGGCTACTGGCGCGGAGATCGCTGGACGGAATGGTAAGGTAATCTAAGCGTAGCCTGAGTGTTTGCCGCCGTGGCGGAGCAGTCGGGCAGACCGCTCCGCCCGGCGGTTTTTTTGATTACGTTGGTGCGCCTCCAGCAGCGCCCATGGGAATGGGCGGGAATCGTATCCGAACCTTCAGTCCCGGCGCGTTGTCTTCCATCGCGACATTTGCTCCGTGCAGTCGTGCAACGGCGGCGACGAGGCTCAGCCCGAGACCGTTCCCTGACGTCCGCCGGCTCCGCTCGAGACGATAGAAGCGCTTGAACACGTGCTCACGTTCTTGAATCGGAATGCCCGGCCCGTCGTCGGCGACACAAAGCTCGTTACCGGCTTCGCATTGCGCCACGGCAACGCTCACGTGACCGCCATCGTGGCCGTGCTTGATGGCGTTATCGACGAGATTTGACAGCGCATCGAACAGCAAATCGCGGTCGCCAAGGACGCGTACCGCGTCCTCGCCCGTGACCACGAGCCGGCTTCCCTTGTCCTCGGCGGCGGCATCGAAGAGCTCGGTGACCGCGCGGGCGATTTCGGCGAGGTCGACGGGACGCGCCCCCTCACTCCGGTCGTTGGCCTCGATCTGCGAGATTCGCGTGAGCGAGGAGAACATGCGCAACACGCCATCGAGATCCGCCAGCGTGTCGCCGATGAGCGCGCGCTCGTGTTCCGTGGCGCCTTGCGCGCTGTAAGCCTTTTCCAGACGGCCGCGCATGCGGGCGAGCGGCGTGCGCAGGTCGTGCGCGACGTTGTCGGTGACTTGCTTCACTTGGCCCACCAAGCCCTCGATCCGGTCGAGCATCGAATTGAGATTTGCGGCCAACTGGTCCCACTCGTCGCGCGTCCCGCGCATGGGAATACGCTCACCCAGTCCGCTCTGCATGATCGCGCGGCTCGTCGCGTTGATGGCCTCGATTCGCCCCACGGTACGACGCGTCACGGAAACGCTCGCCACGGCCGCGAGAATGAAAATCAGCGCAATGCCCATCAGCAGCGCGGTCTCGATCTTGCGCGCAAACGCATCGAGGTCGTCGACGGTCTGGCCCACCAGCAGGCGCGACCCGTCGGAGAGCGTCGCGACCGCTGCACGCACCTCGCCTCCCGGCGGCACGCTGAAAGTGTCCCATCCATTTGCGGTCGCGAGCGGCGCCGGCCACCCTGGAAGATTGCCGGCGAGGCGCGCGCCCGAAGCATCGGCAAGCAGATATTCCCCGCCGGCCAGGCGTTGCTCGGCCGCGTGCTGCTCGATTGCCGCGATCAGTCCGGGCCGGCCGGCGCTCTCATATATGCGCAAGAAATTTGCCTGTTCGGCCGTAATGGCGCGATCGGCACGGCTGCGCACGAACGAGGCGGTAGAACCGTATACATAGCTGAACAAACCGATGACCGCCGCGCCGAAAATGGCGATGGCGAGCAGCGCCAGCCGAAGAGTTGACGACCGAAGCGTCTTAACGAGGAGCACGGAGGCAAAATCCCACGCCGCGGACGGTATGAATGAGCGGATAGGCCTGCTGGTCGTCGATCTTGCGCCGCACGCGCCCGACGTAAACGTCGATGACGTTGGTCGTGGGATCGAAATGCAGATCCCAGACGTGCTGGAGCAACATCGCTCGCGGCACGACCTGGCCCTGATTGCGCACCAGATATTCGAGGACCTGAAATTCGCGCGGCAGCAGCTCGATCTCGCGCCCGCCACGGTTCGCCGTGCGCGAGACCAGATCGAGCTCCAGATCGCCGACGCGCAGCAGGGTCTCCTTGATGATGGTCGCGCTGCGCCGGGCGAGAGCCTCGACTCGCGCGAGCAGCTCCGCAAAGGCGAACGGCTTGACCAGGTAATCGTCGCCGCCGGCGCGCAGCCCACGCACGCGATCGTCGATCTCTCCCAACGCGCTGATGATGAGCGCCGGGGTGGCGACGCCCTCCTCCCGCAGAGACTGAATGAGCGACAGTCCGTCGAGGCCGGGCAGCATGCGATCGATCGCCATGACCGCATACTCGGCGGAACGCCCGCGGCTCAGTCCCTCGTCGCCGTCCGCCGCCAAATCCACCCCGTAGCCGTAGCTCGACAGGGAATCGACGAGCTGCCCCGCCGTCTCCACATCGTCTTCCACCACGAGTATGCGGCGCCGCGCATTGGCCATGATCTTCTTCCCGGAGACAGGGTCGCGACGGGCGATCCTATCACGGATCGCAGAAGCGAAAACTGACTTATTTGTCAGATACTGACGCATTCGTAATTTGAATGTTTTTGCTCCGGCTGCAATCGTTGCCGCAAGGCGGCCACAGTGCTCGACGTGACCGCAAGCGATTCAACGAGGGGCGACAGGTTCGTATCACTTCGTATCAAGGGAGAGAGCGTCATGATTCGCAAAGTTCTGGTCGCGGTGACTGCGGCGGCGGTCATTGCGGCGGGTTCGGTCGTCGGCGCCGCAGCGCGGGGCGGGGGTGGCGGCGGAGGCGGAGGACACGGCGGCGGCGGCATGGGAGGCGGGATGGGCGGCCACGGCGGCATGGGAGGCGGGATGGGCGGCCACGGCGGCATGGGTGGTCACGCTGGAATGGGCAGCATGGGCATGGGCCACGGCATTGGCATGGGTCGCGGTGTGGGCTTCAGCCACGGCATGGGTTTCGGCCGCGGCGTAGGCTTTGGCCGTGGCGTCAGGGGTTTCCACGGCCGCCACTTCGCCTTCCGGCACGGCCGATTTTTCCGCCACCGGCGGTTCGCCTTCGTGGGCGGCGGGTTCTACGACGATTGCTACACGCGCGTCTGGACCCGCTGGGGCTGGCGCTGGATCTACGCGTGTTGGTGATGGCGTTGAGTTGAGTGCGTGCTGAACTTGTGACCCGGTCCTAGCGCCGCGAAAGGGCGGGGCCGGGTTTTTTTACTCGCCTGGATTTTACTTCGCTCCTCCGCGCCGTGGGTTCCGCAATCATCCCCGGGTGATAACATCCCGGAAATCCCGCACGTCCGAGGAGCCGCCCATGGCTGCCACCGCTTCAGAAGCCGAACTCGACACGCCGGCCATATCCTTCCGCCTGCCCGCCACCGACGGACGCACCTATGCGCTCGATGACGTCGCCGGCGAGAACGGCACCGTCATCGTGTTCATTTGCAACCATTGCCCCTACGTGAAGGCGGTGATCGACCGCATGGCGGCGGACGCGCGCACGCTCATGGCCGAGGGCATCGGCTTTGCCGCCATCTGCTCGAACGACGCCGAGACCTATCCGGAGGATTCGTTCGACAACATGCGTCGGTTCGCCAAAGCGCACGACCTGCCGTTCCCCTATCTGCACGATGCCGATCAAAAGATCGCGCGCGCCTACGGCGCGGTCTGCACTCCCGACTTCTTCGGCTACGACGCCGCGCGCAAGCTCAGGTATCGCGGCCGGCTCGACGAAGGCCGCGCCGGACCGCCGCCGAAGGGCGCGCGGCGCGAACTGGTCGAAGCGATGCGCGCCGTCGCCACCACGGGCGTGGCGCCGGGGCGGCAGTTTCCCGCCATGGGCTGCTCGATCAAGTGGAAAGCCGCGTAAACAAACGCGGACAGGAGGAAGGGATGCCGACTGCGTTTCAGATCAATGGGCGGAACGTCAGCTCCGATGCGCCGCGGGAAACCCCGCTGCTGTGGGTCATTCGCGAAGACATCAAGTTGACCGGCACGAAGTTCGGTTGCGGCGCCGGCCTGTGCGGCGCCTGCATGGTGCACATCGACGGCAAGCGCGCCTTCTCGTGCCAGACGCAACTCGCCGCCGTTGCCGGCCGCGCGGTGACGACGATCGAGGGGTTGTCGCCCGACTCCTCGCACCCGGTGCAGAAAGCCTGGCTCGCCGAACGCGTGCCGCAATGCGGGTATTGCCAGTCGGGCCAGATCATGAGTGCGGCCGATCTGCTCAAACAGAAGCCGCATCCCACGCGCGAGGAAATCGTGGAGCACATGAGCGCACACATCTGTCGCTGCGGCACCTATCCACGCATCGTGCGCGCCATCGAGCGCGCGGCGCGGGAGGGCTGAGCCATGACCGAGCATCCCTTCACCATGCATATGTCCCGCCGCCAGGTGATGACCGGCGCCGCCGGCCTGACCTTCGCCATCGCGCTCGGCCGCATCGACGGCGCGGCCGCCGTGCCGGCGAGCGAAATGCAGGGCAAAGCGTTGAGTCCGTGGGTGAGCATCGCGCCCAACGGCACGATCTCGATCATGTCGCCCGCGACCGAGATGGGCCAGGGATCGACCACGTCGCTGCCGCTGATTTTCGCCGAAGAACTCGACGCCGACTGGAGCAAGGTGCGCATCGTGCCGGCGCCGGTGATCGAAAAAATATTCGGCAACCCCAGCTTTGGCGGTGGCGTCATGTACACCGCTGGCAGCAACGCGGTGACGGGTTACTTCAAACCGCTACGCACTTTCGGCGCGCAGGTACGCCGCGTGCTCATCGACAATGCCGCGAAGAAATGGGGCGTACCGGCCGAGGAGCTGAGCACCGAACCGAGCACGGTTGTGCATGCCAAGTCGGGCCGCAAGCTCGGCTACGGCGAGATTGCCGCGTTCGCGGATGTGCCCGCGACCGCGCCGGAGATCAAGCCGGAGGATCTCAAGAAGACCGCGGACTTCCGCCTGATCGGCAAGGACGTGATGCGCATCGAGCTGCCGAACAAAGTCAACGGCAGCGCCAAATACTCGATCGACTTCGCCGTGCCCAGCATGATCTATGGCGCGGTGGTGCGTAGCCCCGTCGAGGGCGGCACGCCCGATACGTTCGATGAAGCCAAGCTGAAGACAATTCCCGGCGTGATCTCCGCCGTGCGCCTGCCCTACGGCATCGGCGTGCTCGCCGAGACCGCCTGGGCGGCCTTTGCCGGCAAGAGTGCCGTCGAGCAAACAATCACCTGGCATCGCACCGGCACCGGGTGGGGCTTCGACGGCGAGAAGGGCATGGAGGCTTTCGCGGGGGACGCGCGCAATCTCAGCGTTCCGGTCACTAAGGATTGGTTCAAACAGGGCGACGCCGAGGGCGAACTCGCCAAAGCCGCGACGGTGGTCGAAGGCGAATACCGCTGCGACTATGCGTATCACGCGCAGATGGAACCGCTCAACGCGCTCGCCTCCGTCGCACCCGCGGGCGACGCGGTTGAAGTGTGGTGCGGCACCCAGAGCCAGACCATGGCGACCGACGCGTGCGCCAAGGTGCTCGGCATTCCGCGTGAGAAGGTGACGCTGCATTACACCTTGCTGGGCGGCGGCTTCGGCCGGCGCGGCCACCGTGACGAGGAGTTCATCATCGACGCGGTGCTGCTTTCGAAAGAAGCAAGGCGCCCCGTGAAGATGACGTGGACACGCGAAGACGACGTGCACAACGGCCGGCTGCGACCGATCACGGCGCATTACCTGCGCGCCGGCCTCGATTCTGCCGGCAACATCGTCGCCTGGCACCAGCGGCTGGCGGGCGACCGCGTCACGCCCTATCAGGATCCGATACGTTACAAGGCGGCCGGCGAGAAGGACTTCATCCTGATGCTCGGCGTCGAGCTGCGCAGCTACGACATCGCCAACCAGTACTGCGGCCAGATTTACCGTAACAGTGGCGTGCGCACGTCGTCATTGCGCGGCATCGGCTACACCGCCAACAAATTCGTCACGGAGGCGTTCCTCGACGAGATCGCGGCCAAG
>Ga0306920_100005670_pt1 | contig 16180 bp, 17 predicted proteins | sample flu12Cox44000170_FD_204666 | JGI IMG/M metagenome (GOLD analysis project Ga0306920, IMG submission 204666) | Lab enrichment of tropical soil microbial communities from Luquillo Experimental Forest, Puerto Rico - flux4day.12C.oxic.44.000.170 (v2)... | ecosystem: Environmental > Terrestrial >... | reverse complement strand
CGCCAGGATCCGGCCCAATGCCCGGGAAAGCGCCACGGTTTCATGCCCGAGCGGGCGCAGATCCAGATGCTGGTGGAAACGCCGCTCGGCCTCGTCCCGGTCGACGACTTCGAGAAACTGCTCCTGTTGCGCCAGGCTTCGAAGGGTCGCGGGAATATCGTTCATCGTGCCGCCCGATGTAGGTGTCAGCGCTCGCGGTAAAGATAAGCTGTAATCGACATTCCCTGTGGATATCCCTCGCTCGCCTCGGGAACGACGACGAAGCCGTCGGCTTCGACAGCGGCAATCAGCCCGCTCTCGACGAAGCCGGGAATCGGCTCGATCTCGCGCTCTGAACGCAGCCGAATCGGGCGGATCTCGGTCACGCCGATCGACGAGGCGATCTTGCGCATGAGTGTCACCGTTTGCGTCCGATAGGGCAGCCCTGAATCGCGTCCTCCGAGGCGGCGAATGGCCCGCCCGGCAAACAGCTCGTAGCTCCACCAGCAGTCCGCCGGAGGGTCCGGCAGCAGCACCACCGGCACCCGGGCCGCGGTGCGGCCGAATCCCGTCGACTCTCCGGGAATCACGGCCACGCCGTGGAGGTCGAGAGTGCCGGCCGCAGCCAATGCGGCAGCCGATCCGCCGTCGCGCTCGGGTTCGCCGCCGCCAATGACGAGAACGACGTCGGCGTCGAGGCCGGCGAAAGCCTCGGCCAGTGGCGCCTCAAGGATGACGCCTCGATCGCGCTCGACCGCCGCGCGGATCATGGGGCCGTCGGCGTCCGTCGCGGCGTGCGATTGCAGGAAGCTGGGAATTGCCAGGCAAACGCGCGGCCGGCGGGTCGCGGGCGCCTCGGAAAAGCCGGCAAGACCCAATAGCCCGACGTGATGTGGCGTCAGCCGCGTTCCGGCAGGCATCAGCAGCGCCCCGCCGGCGGCAACGATGCCCTGCCGGTCGACATTCTCCCCGGCAGCCACCGGCTCGACCAGGACGACATCGCCATGATCCGCGGGCTCTGCCTGGTCGAGCGGCACCACTGCGTCGGTCGCTTCAGGCAGGGGCATCTTCGCCGCCACCGCGGTTGACGCTACCACCAAAGGATTGTAGGCGCTGGCGCCGATGGTCTCGGCCGCTCGCACTGCGAACCCGTCGACCGCAGCGCAATCGACGACCGGGATCGGCACAGCGGCATATAGATCGCTGGCCAGCACCCGTCCCGATGCCTGGTTCAGCGCCACCTGCTCCACGCCCAGGCGATGGGTCGCGCCATCTATCCAGGTGACCGCCGTGTCGACCGAGGCGCGATCGAATTTTCTCACGATATGCCGGCCAGGGCTTGATCGAGGTAGGCCTTCAGGTCTCCGGCAGCCTCAATGCCGATCGACAAACTGATCAGGCCATCGCAGCTGGCTTTCGCAGGGCGCCGTTCCCCGGGAGCCGAGACATGCGTCATGATTGCCGGTGGTTGATCAAGCTATCGGTCCCGCTTCCCGGGGCAAAACTGCGCATTCACTGACATATTAGCCGATGTGTCGTTGTCATGAGCGCGAAGCTTCATAGCGATACGGGGGGCGTCACGCCGCCGGCGCGGCTGGGGCGCATCCTCGCTGCCTTTGTACTGATCGCGGTTTGCGGCATCGCACCTGTTTCCTCTCGGCTTGCTGCGATCAATCTCGTTATCCTCGGGCAAAAGCCAAGCTACGGCCCGACATCGATCAGCGACGTGCCAAACCTTGCAGCGATCGATCGGCTGATTTGGGCGCCCGGGCTCGACGAAGGCTGGGATCCGCAGGGCCTGGCGATCGCTGACGGCAATCTCCTTGTCTCGGCCTATCGAAGCAACGGGATGTGGGCGAACCGGGGTCCATGCCGGGTCTTCCGCGTCGATACCGAAACCGGAACCGAGACCGGCCATTTCGATGTTCCACCACCCTGCGGGCACGCCGGCGGGCTCGCCTATGCGGGCGGCGGAAAACTCTTTATCGCAGACCCGCATACCTTGTTCGAAGTCAATCTCGACCGAGCCTTTTCCGAACCAAGCCCGCAGGTTCGCATATTTCCGCTAGGACCTGGGGTCAAAGGGGCGTTCGCCGTCTCAGGCGAAGAGGAAATCTGGATCGGCGACTACGAGACGGAACGCGCAGGCGAGATCCTGGAGTATATTGTAAACCGGCTCGAATCTCTGCCCGACGGCGCGACCGTGAGCAAAACAATCGCCGCAGCCAGGCGCGAAATTCAAAGCTACGGGCAAGGGGGAGCGATCCGTTCCGGCAAGCTATGGATCTCGCGCAGCGATCTCGGCTGGGGTTTTCTTGACAAGCTGGATGCGGTCACCGACCGCGTCGAGAGCCGCTACGCCGTTGCCGCAGGCGTCGAGGGCATCGCCTTCGATGGGGCTGGCCGGCTGTGGTGCCTCTCGGAGGCCGGAGCACGCCATTTGCCGTGGCGCTACCCGTTCTTTCCGGTGATTTTCCGGCTGGATCCGGCTCGCCTAAGCCCCGCCGATCAAACCGAAAGCGCAGTTACGCTCGAACCGTGACGCCGCTCTGTTCGAGAACCTGCTGCAGTTCGCCGGTCTCGTACATCTCGCGGATGATGTCGCAGCCGCCGACGAACTCACCCTTTACGTAGAGCTGAGGGATCGTCGGCCAGTTCGAGAATTCCTTGATTCCTTGGCGGATCTGCGGGTCGGCGAGGACGTCGACACCTTTGAACTTGACCCCGAGATGGCTCAGGATCTGGACCACCGCAGCGGAAAATCCGCACTGCGGAAACACCGGCGAGCCCTTCATGTAGAGCACGACTGGCGTGTCGGTGATCTCCTGGCGGATACGGTCTCGAACGGTAGCGTCCATGTTCTCGGTCCTCGATCTAAAAGGTTGGGGTGATGTCGCTCAGCCTCGTTCCCGGCCTGATCCCTGGGCTAATCCTCCGGCGCGCCGGTCTGCAACGCCAGCGCGTGCAGTTCGTTGCCCATCCGGCCGTGCAGCGCCTGGTATACCATCTGATGCTGCTGAACCCGTGTCTTTCCGCGAAATGCCCCCGAGACTACATGGGCCGCGTAATGATCACCGTCGCCGCGTAGATCCTCGATCGAGACCTGGGCGTCGGGCAGGCTTTCCTTGATCAGCCGCTCGATCATCGCCGCGTCCATCGCCATCGCCCGATATCCCCCGCTCAAGCCTGATCCATATAGCTCGGCAGCCAAGCCTCGTTCGCGGCCTTCAGCGTGTTAACGGATATGGCACCAGCTCCGGGCAGTGTCAACGCAGCCCCGCCGATCACGCCAATTACGCTCGCCGGCACCCCGGCGCTGCCCGCCGCCGCCAGCACTGCAGCCGGGTCGCCGGTTTCGATCAGGTAGCGCGCCTGGTCCTCGCCGAATAGCCAGGCAGTCCGCGGCACGCCGGGCGGGGGGGCATCGAGCGCGATGCCGCGGCCACCGGCCATCGCCATTTCGGCAATAGCCACGAGCAGCCCGCCGTCGGAGAGGTCGTGGCACGCGGCGACATGCCCGGCGCGAATGGTGGTGCGGACAAAGTCGCCGTTGCGCCGCTCGGCCGCGAGGTCGACGGCGGGCGGCGGCCCGGCTTCGCGGCACTCGATCTCGCGCAAATAGAGCGAGCAACCGAGATGGCCTTGGGTAGCGCCGACCAGGATCAGCGTGTTGCCATCGCACTTTAGCGTCAGATCGACCGCCTGCCGCGCGTCGGGGATCAAGCCAACGCCGCCGATCACCGGGGTCGGCATGATCGGGCTGCCGCGCGTCTCGTTGTAGAGCGACACGTTGCCGGAGACGACCGGATAGTCGAGCGCAAGGCAAGCCTCGCGGATGCCTTCGACGGTGCCGACGAACTGGCCCATAATTTCGGGCCGCTCCGGATTACCGAAATTCATGTTGTCGGTCAGCGCCAACGGCTCCGCGCCGACCGCGGTCAGGTTGCGCCAGTTCTCGGCGACGGCCTGCATCCCACCGCGCACCGGGTCGGCCCGGCAATAGCGCGGGGTGCAATCGGTGGCCAATGCCAAGGCCTTGCCATTCGCCGTCACCCGAATTACCGCAGCGTCACCGCCCGGGCGCTTGACCGTGTTACCTGTCACTAGATGGTCGTATTGCTCCCAGATCCAGCGCCTCGCGGCGAGCGCAGGGGAGGCGACGAGCCGTTCGAGGCACACGAGCGGGTCGCGGTCGCGGAGGACGGTGAGGTCGATCTCCGGTTCGGGATCGGTGCCTCGCCATCGGCGCTCGTACAGCGGGGCCTCGGTCACCAGCGGCCCGATCGGGATATCGGCGGCAATAGCACCGTTGATCTGCAACTCCAGACGCCCGGTCTCGGTGACGCGGCCAATCACCGCGAAGTCGAGTTCCCATTTTTCGAAGATGCGGCGCGCTTCTTCCTCGCTGCCCGGGCGCAGCACCATCAACATCCGCTCCTGGCTTTCGCTGAGCATTATCTCGTAGCCGCTCATGCCGGTCTCGCGCACCGGCACCCGGTCGAGATCGAGTGTGATGCCAAGCCCGCCCTTGCCGGCCATCTCGACCGAAGATGAGGTTAGGCCGGCCGCGCCCATGTCCTGGATGGCAACGATCGCGTCGCCCTGCATCAATTCAAGGCACGCCTCAATCAGCAACTTCTCGGTGAAGGGGTCGCCGACCTGCACCGTCGGCCGCCGTTCGCCTGAATCGGCGCCGAACTCGGCCGAAGCCATGGTTGCCCCATGGATGCCGTCACGCCCGGTCTTGGCGCCGACATAGACCACCGCGTTGCCCGGCCCGGCCGCCGTCGAATAAAAGATCCGGTCGGCGCGGGCGAGCCCAACGCACATCGCATTGACCAGGATGTTGCCGTTATAGGCCGAGTGGAACTCGCACTCGCCGCCGACGGTCGGCACGCCGACACAGTTGCCATAGCCGCCGATTCCGGCGACGACGCCGGCGAGGAGATGTCGGGTACGCTGATACTCGGGGCTGCCGAAACGCAGCGAATCGAGGATCGCCACGGGCCGCGCGCCCATGGTGAACACATCGCGCAGGATGCCGCCCACCCCGGTCGCCGCGCCCTGGTAAGGCTCAATAAATGATGGGTGGTTGTGGCTCTCGATCTTGAAGACGACCGCGTCGCCATCGCCGATATCGACGACGCCGGCGTTCTCGCCCGGTCCGCAGATGACGCGCGGACCTGTGGTCGGCAGGGTCCTGAGCCAGATCTTCGATGATTTGTATGAGCAGTGCTCGCTCCACATGACCGAGAAGACGCCGAGTTCGGTTAGGTTCGGAGTGCGGCCGAGGATCGCGACCGCACGCTCGAACTCTGCTTGCGTCAGCCCGTGTTCGATCGCGAGCGCGGGGGTGACGTTGCTGCCACCACTCACTTCAGGGCGCTCATCAGACCCTCGAAGAATGCTTTGCCGTCGGTGCCGCCGAGCAATGGGTCGGTGGCGTTCTCGAGATGCGGCATCAGGCCAAGCACGCTACGACGGTTGTTGATGATGCCGGCGATCGCACGCGCCGAACCGTTGAAGTTTTCAGCGTCGGAAATTGTGCCGTCCGGTCCGCAATAGCGGAAGGCAACCAACCCCTCGCCTTCGAGCCGGTCGAGCGTTTCAGGGTCGGCGGTGAAGTTGCCGTCGTGGTGGGCGACCGGCACCCGTATGGTCTGGCCGGAATTGTAGCCGCAAGTAAAGAGAGTCTGGTTGTTCTCGACACGCAGATGGACGTCGCGGCACGTGAAGCGCAGAGAGCGGTTGGGCAACAGTGCGCCGGGGAGCATGCCGGCCTCTGTCAGTACTTGAAATCCATTGCAGATCCCGAGCACCGGCGTGCCCATTTCAGAACGCCCACGCACCTCGCGCATAATGGGCGAATGGGCTGCCATTGCGCCGCAGCGCAAATAGTCGCCGTGAGCAAAGCCGCCCGGCAACACGATCAGATCGACGGGGGGCAATGAGTTGTCGCGATGCCAGACCTGAATGGGCTCATGCCCGGTCGCTAGCGACAAAGCGGCGGAGACATCGTGCTCCCGGTTCGAGCCCGGAAAGATGACGACGGCTGCTCGCATCGACCTGCCTCGGCGGTGAGTTTGTCAGATACGCGCCGTAGCGAGAGCATTCAAGCCACGATGGAACCTTGCGCGGTCACGCCGTGTTTCAGCCAGCGGGAGGCGTCCGCACCTGACAGGATAATTGCGCGCTGCCTGCCGGCGAAGAATGGAGCCGCTGCGGTTCGAACAGAGGTTGGAAGTGGATTCTCTCGCAGTCCCCGGATCGCTCATAGCCAATGACTCTCCGTTCGATTGGAGATTTCGTCAGCTTCTCGAAGCATTGCCGGTCGCGGTCTATACGACCGACGCCGAGGGCCGCATCACGTTTTACAACCAAGCCGCTGTCGAGTTCTCGGGACGCAAGCCGGTATTGGGCAGCGATCGCTGGTGCGTCGGTGCACGACTCTTCGCCGCGGACGGTGAACCGATCCGCCACGGTGAATGTCCGATGGCGGTGGCGCTGAAGGAAGACCGGCCGGTCCGCGGGATCGAGGCCATTATGGAGCGGCCGGATGGGACCCGCGTCCACTTCTTGCCATTCCCAACGCCGCTGCACGATTCGTCAGGCGCGCTAGTCGGCGCGGTCAACATGTTGGTCGACATCACGGATCGGAAAAAAGCCGAGGAAGCCGGGCAGCAGCTCAACCAGACGCTGGAGGAGCGTGTCGAGGAGCGCACGCGAGAGATGGCGGAAGCCTTCGCCCGGCTGCGGGTCAGCGAGGAGCGGTTTCGACTGTTGGTCCAAGGCGTGACCGACTACGCGATCTTCATGCTCGACCCAGAAGGCTCTGTGACCAATTGGAATCTCGGCGCCGAGCGGATCTACGGCTATTCGGCCGCGGAAATCGTCGGGTCGCATTTCTCGCGGTTTCACTCCGAAAAAGATCGGAAGAGCCGCCTTCCCGAAACCGCCCTCGACACCACGCGGCGGACCGGCAGGTATGAGGGCGAAGGTTGGCGAGTGCGCAAAGATGGAACCATTCTCTGGGTCGGCGCTGTCATTGACGCGATCCATGACGATGCTGGAAAGCTGATCGGTTTTGCCAAGATCACCCGCGACCTGACTGAAAAGCGGGCCGCTGACGAACAACTGTGGCAGGCGCAAAAGATGGAAGCCGTCGGCCAGTTGACCGGCGGTGTCGCCCACGATTTCAACAATCTGTTGACCGCGATCATCGGCAATCTCGAAATGCTGACGACATTGTTGCCGGAGGACGGCTCGGCTGGGCGCCATGCTGCGGCCGCCCTGCGCGCGGCGGCGCGAGGCGCGCGATTGACCGAACACCTGCTCGCCTTCTCGCGCCGCCAGGAGATCCGGCCGCAGACCGTCAGCGTCAACGACCTCCTGCACGAGACCCTGATCCTGTGCCAGAAGACCGTCGGCGAGGGGGTCGAGCTCGAGGTCTCTCTCCAACCCGGCATTTGGGCTTGTCATATCGACCCAGCGCAGTTCGAAGCGGCCATACTCAACCTCGCCGCCAATGGCCGTGATGCGATGAGCCGCTCCGGTCGGCTCACGGTTGCAACCGAAAACGTCACCGCCGGTGATAGTGACGGCATCGATCTGATGGCCGGTGAATATGTCGTCGTGTCGGTCGGCGATGGCGGTTGCGGGATGAGCGCCGAGGTGCTGGCAAGGGCTTTCGAGCCGTTCTATACGACAAAGGAAGTCGGCAAGGGCACCGGGCTGGGACTCAGCCAAGTCTATGGCTTCGCCAAGCAATCAGGCGGCACCGCGCGAATTGAAAGCAGAAAGGACGTCGGCACGACGGTCCGCATCTACATTCCGAGAGACGATGGTCCGCTCGCTGAGCGGGAGACCCCAGTAGATGGGCTCTCCGGTGCGGCGACCCGTGGGGCGACAATCCTGATCGTCGAAGACGACCCGGATGTCCGTGAAATGATTACCGGAATGCTCTCGGATTTCGGTTATCGGACTTTGGTTGCGCGAAACGGCCCCGAGGCGCTAGCCATTCTTGATCAGGAGAACTCTGTCGACCTGCTGTTCAGCGATGTCGTGATGCCCGCCGGTATGAGCGGTGCCGATCTGGCCCGGGCCGCAGCCCGAAACCGGCCAGGTCTTAAAATCCTGCTGACCTCGGGTTACGCCGGGGCCGAGCCGGAAGCGCAATCGACGCGTGCGGAATTTCCATTTCTCGCCAAACCGTACCACGCGCCGGCACTCAGCAGGAAGCTCAAGGAGATTCTTGCCGCGGAGGCGCTGCCGCGTCGATCGGCGTGATCTCGATCGTGTAGTCCTCGATTACCGGGTTTGCGAGCAGCGCTCGGCACATCGCCTCAACCTGATCGCGGGCACTAGCAGCGTCGGTTTCGGCGAGATCAAGCTCGATCAACTTCCCTTGGCGAACTTCGCCGACGCCGGCGAAGCCGAGCGATGCCAATGCGTTGCCGATTGCCTTACCCTGCGGATCGAGCACGCCCAGCTTGAAGGTGATGTGAACGCGCACTTTCATCGCAATCGCCGGTGCGCAAACCGGGCCGCGCTTGATGTAGTAGCGAGCGTGGCCCGGGACGACGATTGCGGCAAGTGCTTGCTCATCCGAGACTCACATCCTGCCACGGCGTTGCTTGCGGCTGCCAGCCGACAAAGCGGAAGTGGGCGCGGCGATCGGGTTCGCCGCGAGCGGGGAGCGCGATCAGCGCGCTCGATATGGTGCCGTAGCCATTGGTGCGGAAGCGCATCGCCGCTGCCGCTTCCTCGCCCACCGGGGCCCGGGTGCTGCCGAGAAGCTCCTGCCAGGCGGTCCAATCATTGCGATCGGGCTCCGGCGCCGGCCACTCGCGGAAGGCCGGCATCGCCAGTTCGAGACGCCGCGTGCCGAGATCATCGACGTCACCGGCCGCGATCATCGACAAGCCCTCCTTCATTGGGAAAACCTCGATGCGCGCGCCGCCAGCATGGCGCAGCCAAAACGCATCGCGCTCGTCGGCGACGACCAGGTTGAAGGTGCGATAGGCGTCCGGATCCAAATCCGCCAGCGCGGCTGCTGCCGCGACGGCGTCGGCGTGGTCGAGCGCTTCGAGCACCAATTCACCGCGTGACCGCCGGCCAGGCGCAGGACCAAGCGAGCCCGTCCGGTTGAGCACCGCCGCTGCGACGCCCCAATCGTTGATGCCGAGCCATGACCCGCCGGCCAGGACATCGAGCCCAGCCACCACCTCCGGCCGGTCCGGCCAATGCCGGTTTGGCGCTTTCCATGGGCGGTCGATCATCTCGTCGCGATTGGCGCCGATCAAAACCGGCCAGCGATGGTCGGGCCGACGCAAAATCACCACGGTACACATTCAGCCCTTAGCGCTCCCGTCCTGCTGCCCTAATATCGCTGCCATACCGCGATGAGCGGCGATTGCGCCGTACGCACTGCTCAAGGTGAGACCATGCCCACCTTTGCCGACCGCGAGAAGGAATTCGAGAACCGCTTCGCCCACGACCAGGAACTCCGCTTCAAGATTATCGCCCGCCGCAATGGTCTGCTGGGATCATGGGCCGCGCAACAATTGGGGCTCTTGGGACGATCAGCCGAAGAGTATAGCGAGCGGGTGATCCACGCCCAGTTCGAACCGGGTGGTGACAAGAACGTTATCGAAAAGCTCGCTGCTGACCTGGGCGCCAAGGACCCGACTATCACCTCCGCCCGCATCCAGTTCGAACTCGAGCACTTCGCCCGCCAGGCCAAGCAGCAGTTGATGAAGGAATAGTCCTCACACCGGCCGGTCACCCTTGACCGTGACCCGGTTGCCCGAGCGCGTGTGCGGCCAGTAATCCCACATCGCGTGGTGCTGGACGCAGCGATTGTCCCAGAACGCGATCGAGTTCTCCTGCCAGCGGAACCGGCACTGAAACAGCGGGTTCGCCATGTGCTTATACAGGTATTGCAGGATGCCGGTGCTCTCGTCACGCGGGATGCCGTGAATGTAGCGGGTAAATCCTTCGTTGACGTAGAGCGCTTTCCGGCCCGTCACGGGATGCGAGCGCACCACCGGATGATCGGCAAAAGGGTAGCTCTCTTTGTCTTTTATCCCGTAATTGGCGTACTGCCCGCGATAATGCTCGCCGTCGTGCCGCGCCGTCAGCCCGTCGAGATAGGTTTTCATGCGGTCGGAAAGCGCCTCGTAGGCGGCGTACATGTTGGCGAACAGCGTGTCGCCGCCGCGTGGCGGGCATTTGCGGATGTACAGGATCGAACCCATCGGCGGCTCTGGGTCGCATGACACATCGCTGTGCCACCCCTCGCCATTGGCGCGCGGCGAATCCTTGTCGGCGTGAATGACCATCAATTCAGGTTTCCCAGGCACCGAAGGTGCCGCCGGGTGGATGTGCAATTCGCCGAAATGCCGCCCGAAATCGAGGTGCTGGTCCGGGGTCAAATGCTGGTCGCGGAAAAAAACCACAAGGTTTTCGGCGAGCGCGCGGTGAATTTCATCCATCTGCCGGTTGCTGATCTCGCGCAGATCGATGCCACCGATTTCGCCGCCAATGATCGGGGTCAGTTTGTCGACCGTGATCGTCTCGTAGGGTGCGGCCTCCTGCGGCGTGTATTTGATCCGCGGACCATTTCTACTACGCAGCGAGCTCATTCGGTTTCTCCTTCCGTGCGGTTATTCGCCGAAGACGCGGCGAAAAATCGTGTCGACATGCTTCAAATGATAGGCGGTATCGAATAGACCGTCGATGGTCGGCGAGTCGAGGAAGCAGGCGATTTCGGGGTCACATTTCAACAAATCGGCGAAACGGCCCTCGCCGCGCCAGGTGGCCATCGCGTGTCGCTGGACACAACGGTACGCGTCCTCGCGGCTCATCCCCGCCTGCGTCAGGGCCAGCAATACGCGCTGTGAATCGACGAGGCCGCCGAGCGATTCGAGGTTCTCGCCCATTCGCTCGGGGCAAACCACGAGGCGATCGATCAACCCGGTCAACCGCGCCAGAGCAAAATCAAGCGCGATCGTCGTGTCTGGCGCGATCACTCGCTCGACCGACGAATGAGAGATGTCCCGTTCGTGCCAGGTGACGACATTTTCCAGGGCCGGAATCACCGCCGCGCGGATCACCCGCGACAATCCGGACAGGTTTTCCGACAGCACCGGGTTGCGCTTGTGCGGCATCGCCGAAGAGCCCTTTTGCCCGGGTGCAAAAAACTCCTCGGCCTCGCGGACCTCGGTGCGCTGGAGGTGCCGAACCTCGGTGGCCAGCCGTTCGACTCCGGCGGCGATCAATGCCAGCGTCATGAAATACTGCGCGTGACGGTCACGCGGAATCACCTGGGTCGAAATCGGCTCGGGTTCGAGGCCAAGCTTCTTCGCGACATGGGCCTCGACCGCCGGGTCGATATTGGCGAAGGTCCCGACCGCCCCCGAGATCGCGCATGTCGCCACCTCCTTGCGGGCGGCGGCGAGCCGGTCGCGGTCGCGGGCGAACTCGGCATAATGCCCGGCGAGCTTGAGGCCAAACGTCGTCGGTTCGGCGTGGACGCCATGGCTGCGGCCGACGGTCGGCGTGTATTTATGCTCCAACGCGCGCCGCTTGAGTGCGGCGAGCAGCGCATCGAGATCGGCGAGCAGCAGGTCGGCAGCTTCTTTCAATTGCACCGCAAGGCAGGTGTCGAGCACGTCGCTCGACGTCATCCCCTGGTGCACGAAGCGCGCCTCCGGGCCGACATGCTCGGCGAGGTTGGTCAGAAAGGCGATAACGTCGTGGTGCGTCTCGCGCTCGATCTCGTCGATGCGCTCCACCTCGAACGCGCCCCGTTGCCAGACCGCACGGGCGGCGCTCTCGGGGATGACCCCGAGCACAGCCTGGGCATCGCAGGCGTGGGCCTCGATTTCGAACCAGATCCGGAACCGGTTTTCCGGCGCCCAGATCCGGGTCATCTGCGGCCGGCTGTAGCGCGGGATCATGATCCGTCCGCACGATCCGTCATGAGCGGTTTGGCCATCAGCACCTCATCCCAATAGCGCCCATCATGTTTCAGAGCGTTCTTTTCGATCCCGTACTCGACGAAGCCAAGGCCGGCATATAGGCGACGGGCCGGTTCGTTGCCGCTGACCACACTCAATTGGATCAGTTCGACGCGCTGGCTCGCATAGTCGATAACCGCGGCGGCGAGACGTCTTCCGATGCCGGTGTTTCTTGCCCTTGACCGAACATACATACCCCACAACCCGCCCTTGTGCGCCTCTTTGCGGCCTTGTTGCTTGAAGAAGCCGGCGACCCCAAGCAGATCGGAACGTTCAAAGGCGCCAAATACCGCGGCTCTCTGCAGCCGGCTCGCAAACCATTCTAACGGCTCGGCGCTTTCGGCTTCATACGCGCTGCTGAACGCTTCGGGGCTGGTAAGCAGCGCCTCGAGCCGAATGTCTCGGTAGATGCAAGCGTCTGGGGGCAGTAACCGCCGTATTGTTACGTCGGCGTCAAACACGTCATCCAGGCTCCGTCGAAATCTCGATGGCCGGATCATAGCCGAGGCGGGAGAGGGCCGCGAGCATATGCGGCGGCGCCGGTGCGGTGACCGCAATCGGCTGGCGCGCCGGGTAGAGCGGTAGCGAAATCGCACGCGCGTGCAGCAATAGCGGTTCCCGGCTCGGCGACCGCCCGTAAATCGGGTCACCGACGACCGCGCAGCCCAGCGCCGCGCAGTGGACCCGGATCTGATGGGTGCGGCCGGTGCGCGGACGCAGTTCGAGCCAGGCGCGGCCATGGGCGGCACCAAGCACCCGGTATTCGGTGACCGAGCGCGCTCCTTCCGCGTCGATCATCATCCGCCAGCCGCTGCCGCGGCTGAGCTTCTTGAGCCCGGTTTCGATCCGGCCTTCCGTCTCGGCCGGCGAACCGTCGACGATGGCCCAGTAGGTCTTTTCGACCTGGCCGCTGGCGAATAATACGCCGAGGCGGCGCAACGCCTTCGGATGGCGGCCGAGGACGAGACAGCCGCTCGTATCCCGGTCCAGGCGGTGGGCAAGGGAAGGGGGGTATGGCAGGCCAAAGCGCAGCGCACCGAAGCCGCTTTCCAGATTGGGGCCGCCGCCGGGACCGGGATGAACGGCGATGCCCGCCGGCTTGTCGATGACCAGGATCAGCCCGTCGCGGTAGAGCACGCGGTCCGCAAGAAAACTTCGGACAGCGATCTTCTCTCGCACCCGTCGACCCTTTGGCGCGCTGCTGCTATTCCGCTGCCTTGCGCGTCGGCGAGTCGGGTTGAAAACGCAGGCGCAGATCGTCCCACTCGCCTGCGCCGACGCGCTGGAACATCTCGCGCACCGTTACGTCCTTGGGCGGCGCGGGATGGCGGCCGATTGCCTTGAGCTCGGCGAGCTTTTCTTCGCAAATGCCAACCACGCACTGGACCAGGAGACCCGGAACTATCGCGAGTCTGTAGCCCAGCGCTTCCGCATCGCGGAGGTCGACGGCAGGGGTCTTGCCGCCAAAGACGACGTTCAACAGGCACGGTCCGTTGACCTGGCACGGCACCGCGGCGACTTCCTCGAGCGTTTGCGGGGCCTCGACGAACGCCATCTCGGCGCCGGCGGCCAAGGCAGCGTTGGCCCGGGCGACCGCTTCGTCAAAGCCCGCGACGGCGCGCGCGTCGGTGCGCGCGATGATTAGGAAATCCCTGTCATGGCGCGATGCTGCGGCGGCGCGGATCTTGGCCAGCCAATCCTCGCGCGGGATGATCTGCTTGTCATCGAGATGGCCGCATTTCTTGGGAAATCCCTGGTCCTCGATATGGATTCCGGCGACGCCGGCGCGCTCGTATTCGCGTACCGTGCGGATAACGTTGAGCTCGTTGCCATAGCCGGTGTCGGCGTCGGCGATGACCGGCAGATCGACTGCGGCGGCGATCCGGCCGGCATTCGCCACCATCTCCGACATCGTGACGAGTCCGAAATCGGGGTAGCCCAAAGTCGCGGCGGTGCCGGCGCCGGTCATATAGACCGCATCAAAGCCGGCCTGCGCGATCAGCTTGGCGGTAATGCAGTCATAGGCGCCCGGTGCCACCACCATGCCGTCCCGCTGAAGCAACTCACGAAAGCGACCCGCCTGGCTCATGTTTTCCTCCCGGTTGATCGGCGCCCCGAAAGCTATGGCCCGGCGACCCCTGTTCGTCCAGTCCGTTGCACTTCCGCTCACTTGATGAGCACCGGAGGCCGGTCTAGGTTGAAGCCGAAGCGCGGAGGGGAGCCGATGTACAGTTTCAACCTAAAGGCCGAGCAGGTCTTCGACCCGAAGAAACACATGGAGAAGGTCCTCGGCAAGACCGGCGAAGGAGACTTCACCGTGGCCTGCTGGGAAGCGGGCCAGACCAGTCCCTACCACTGCCATCCCGACGCGACTGAAATCTATTTCTGCTTTGAGGGCGGCGGCACGATGCGGACCCCGACCGAGACGATAGAGATCGGGCCCGGCGCATTCGTCGTCCATCCGCGCGGCGAGTTGCATGAGTATATCAACGGTCCGCAGCGCACCCTCTTATTCCGAGTAAGGTATGGCGACGGCATGTCCGGCCGCACCAAGGAATGGCCGAGCAACCCGAACTGGCAGCCGCGGCCCGAGGACGTCGATTATTTCCAACATCGTGCGGCGAGTTGAGGGAGCGGAGAAATGATCCCGGTCTCCGCGCGCAATATCGACTTTGTCGGCCATAGCGACCAGGGCGGGCGCGGCGACGGTGTCCAGGTAATGGTGCACAAGGGCCACGCCTTTGTCGGCCACATGTTCAACGATGGGTTCACCGTTGTTGACGTGCGCGACCCAAGGCATCTGAGCACCGTGAATTTCATCGCAGCCCCACCCAATTCACGCGCGTTTCATCTGCAAACGCATGAGGATCTGCTGCTCGCTGTAAATTCCCCGAATATCTGGGTTTTGCAGGGCTATTCCGACCCGAACGATTATTTCAAAGGCTCGATCACCGATACCTTCACCCGGCGCGAAAAGCCATTTGCCGCGGGGCTTCGGGTCTATGACATATCGCGCCCGGCCGAGCCTCGCGAGATCGCCTTCATGCCGGTCGAGGGCCTGGGGCTGCACCGGCTGTGGTATGTCGGCGGGCGCTATGCCTATGCCTCCGCGCATTGGGAGGGCTATACCGATCACGTCCTGGCGGTTATCGACATGGCCGAGCCGACAAAGCCCGAGGTCGTCGGGCGCTGGTGGCTGCCGGGAATGCATGCGGTCGGGGGAGAAACCCCGTCCTGGCCGAAGGGGTGCCGCTATGCGCTCCATCACGCGATTGTTGCCGGCAATCTTGCCTATGGCGCGTGGCGCGACGGCGGACTGACGATCCACGACGTCTCCGACCCAGCCGCGCTCAAACTATTGAGCCATCGCAACTGGTCTCCGCCATTCGGCGGCGGCACCCACACCCCGCTGCCCTTGCCCGACCGCAACCTGCTCGTTGCTGCCGACGAGGGCAATCTCGACAATTGCGCCAACGGCATCCAGCGTTGCTGGGTGTTCGATGTCCGCGACCCGACAAACCCGGTCTCGATTGCTACCTTGCCGACCCCGGACGAGGAGGATTACTGCGCCAAGGGCGCCAAGTTCGGCCCGCACAATCTGCATGAAAACCGGCCGGGGTCCTTGGTCAGTTCGACGCTGATCTTCGCGACCTATCAGAATGCCGGGGTGCGCGTGTTCGACATCTCGAATCAGTTCCAACCGCGGGCGGTCGCCCATTTCGTGCCGCCGCCGCCGGAGCGGATGATCGATCCGCGTCCCAACCGGCCTCCGGTAATCCAATCCAACGACGTTTACGTCGCGCCGGATGGGCTGATGTACCTGACCGACGTCAACGCCGGGCTGACGATCCTGCAATATCGCGGATAGCGACAGGCGCCGTTCGCAGATCCCCGGTCTTCTTCGGAAGAATCGCTAGTGCGACACGTTGGTGGCTGCGCCTCGATATGCGGCGACGGTCGGACGTATCGCCGAGTTGGTCGCCGCGCCGGCAGCCAATGGCTCGACCACAACAGCCGCTACCCCGGCAGGCCGCATACCCAGCTCGTCGGCCGCTCGCGGCGACAAGTCTATGATGAACCGGCGGTTGTAGGGTCCTCGATCGTTGATCTTGACGATGACGGATCGACCGCTGTCGAGATCCGTGACCTTAGCGCAGGAGCCGAGCGGCAACGAGCGATGC
>Ga0306920_100005669_pt1 | contig 16180 bp, 12 predicted proteins | sample flu12Cox44000170_FD_204666 | JGI IMG/M metagenome (GOLD analysis project Ga0306920, IMG submission 204666) | Lab enrichment of tropical soil microbial communities from Luquillo Experimental Forest, Puerto Rico - flux4day.12C.oxic.44.000.170 (v2)... | ecosystem: Environmental > Terrestrial >... | reverse complement strand
CCAACCTTGTCTCACGCCATCATGCTGTGCGCGATCGCCCGTCACGGCATCACGCCCGACTTTCAGGCCTAAGAAGTTGGCCATCATGCCGCCGCTGGTGAGATTGCCTCCCGCTTGCGCGTCATAGCCGCAGAGATCCGTCAGCCAGCGAACAACCTGACGCTCCATCTCAATTGCGGAAGGACCGATGGAATAAGTTCCCAAATTCTGATTGAGGGCAGAGGAGATGAAGTCGGCAATTACTCCCATAGGATTGGGGGACGGAGTAATCAGCCCCATGTATCCCGGATGTCCGACGTGCGTGCAATAGGGCAGCAGCTTGGTCTCGATCTCACGGAGCACCGCCTGGGGCGATTCCGGCTCCTGAGGCAAAGGATCGCGAAACAGGGCCTTCACGGTTTGCGGCTCCACGTCGGGGAATACTCGCTGCTCCTCGATCTGGTCGAGGTATTCCGCCATCCGGTCGACCACCAGGTGTCCTATCTCCCGAAACTCTTTGGCATCCATCAATATCACCCCGATTCACATCAAGAACAGTAGTGTAAGGCTTACCGGGGTGGGTCCGGCATTCCGGATATTGCGGTCAAAGTGCCTGGCGACGAAGACCAAGGGAATCAATTGCTTAGCTTCGCAGAATCCGGCAAAGAACGGCCAAGTCCCCAGCTTTGGAGCAACCAAGAGCTTGAGTAAAGTGCCTGTGTAGGGTGCCCAGAGTGTGGATGCAAAAGGCAAGGGGTTCGGGAACAAGCAAGCGCCGCAGTGGGCGTGTGCTTTTTAACCCTGTTATCATCCCCGCCAACACATGGTTCTTTCCGACGAATTCAATGCTGCAACGCACTTTATTGATCGCCACATATCCGACGGGCGAGGGAAAAAGGTTGCCATCGAATGCGAAGAGCGGCAGGTTAGCTACCAGCAGCTCTTCGAAATGGTTAACCAGGTGGGAAACTGCCTTCGGAAGCTCGGTGTTCGCATCGAAGAACGGGTTTTTCTTCTGCTATTCGATACTCCCGAATTCGCCGCCAGCTTCTTCGGGGCCGTAAAGATTGGCGCGGTGCCGGTCCCCGTCAACACGCTACTAAAGCCCGCCGACTACAACTACTTACTTGATGATTCGCGAGCAAGGATCGCTATCGTCAGCGAAGGCCTGCTACCCCTGATTAAGGCAATTCCACGACAAAGCTTGAAGTTTCTCGAAACAATTCTTGTCGTCGGGACCGAATCGTGGCCCGGCATCCTCCCCTTCGGCGACGCGCTATCGAAGAGTTCATCGACCCTTGAGGCCGCCTCCACCAGCAAAGATGATGCTGCGTTTTGGTTGTATTCCTCGGGCAGCACAGGTCGACCTAAAGCTTGCGTCCATTTGCAACACGACATGGTCGTAAGCAGTGAGGCTTACGCGAAGGGCATCTTGAACATTACTGAGAGCGATCGCTGTTTCAGTGTTTCAAAGCTGTTTTTTGCCTACGGATTGGGCAATGGGCTGTACTTTCCCTTGTCGGTGGGAGCGACCAGCATTCTGCTGCCGGGACCGCCCCGGCCCGACAGAGTGTTCGAAGTAATCGAGCGCTCTCGCCCCACGCTCTTCTTTTCTGTGCCTTCCAACTACGCCAGTTTGCTCGGGCATGTAAGCCAAGGCGATCGCGACTTCGATCTTTCATCTGTTCGTTGGGCGGTTTCTGCCGGCGAGGCCCTGCCGGCTGTCATCTTCTATCGCTTCCAGGAACGTTTTGGCGTCGAGATCCTCGACGCTATCGGATCGACCGAAGCGCTGCATATGATGATCGCCAACCGTCCCGGCCACGTGCGTCCGGGCTCGAGTGGACAAGTGATACCCGGATTTGAGGCTCGCATTGTCGATGACAACAATCGACAGCTTGCGCCAGGAGAGACTGGCAATCTGATCGTGAAGGCCGACTCGGTCTGCGCTTATTACTGGAACCAGCACGAGAAGACCAAGGACACTATCGAAGGCCATTGGATCCGCACCGGTGACAAGTACTATCAGGACGACGACGGCTATTTCTGGTACGCCGGACGTTCTGATGACATGCTGAAAGTCAGCGGCGTATGGGTGAGTCCCATCGAAATTGAGAGCGTACTCTTGGAGCATGTCGCAGTGCAGGAAGCTGCGGTGGTAGCCCGTCCGGATGAACAGCAGATTCCCCGCACGGTGGCTTGTGTTGTTGCGCGCGAGGGCTTTGAGTCAAACAGCGCGCTGGCGAGCGAACTGCAGGCCTTTGTCGAAAGTCGCCTGGCGAGTTTCAAGCGACCGCATCATGTCGAGTTTCACACCGAACTGCCTAAAACAGCCACGGGAAAGCTGCAGCGCTTCAGGCTTCGTGAGCGCAGGGAAAATCACAACATGGACTGATGCCCCTGCGCTCTTAGTCTGGTGGAGCCCACAGAAAGTGGCGATGCCAACTCCGCGGAACGGCACTGCTCCGGGTGCTGGCATCGCAAAGGGGTAGAATGCGAATTGCCTATGTCGGTTGAAGACAGAGTAGCGCCACGACCCGGGGCGGCCAGCGCCACCGTCGTTCCAGAGTTGAGAAACTTTGTGGACGGGGAGTTTGTCAGCGGGGACCGTCTCTTCGACGATGTGAATCCCGCCGATGGAACCGTTATCGCGCGCGTCTCGGAAGCAGGGCCGGCTACGGTTGATGCTGCGGTCGACGCCGCGCGCCAGGCACTCCGAGGGGGTTGGGGAAGCGCCGGAGTTCGGCAACGAGCGGCCCTCCTTTATAAGATTGCGGACAGCATCGAGACGCGTTTCGACGAATTTGTGCGGGCCGAATCGGCTGACACGGGAAAGCCGGTCGCGCTTGCGTCACGGCTTGACGTACCGCGCGCTGCCGCAAACTTCAGGGTTTTTGCCGATCTAATAAAGACTGCCCCGCTGGAAGCATTTGAGACCGAAACTCCTGATGGCAAACACGCGCTCAATTACGCCATACGCAAACCGATGGGCGTCGTCGGTATTGTCACCCCGTGGAATCTTCCGCTATTGCTCCTGACATGGAAAGTCGCCCCCGCGCTGGCCTGCGGCAACGCTGTCGTGGTGAAACCGTCGGAGGAAACCCCCGCCAGCGCCACCTTGTTGGCTGAAGTGATGCGGGATGCCGGTGTGCCCAAGGGCGTGTTTAACCTCGTGCACGGATTTGGGGAAGGAGCGACTGGCGAATACCTGGTGAGCCATCCCGAGATCCATGCTGTGACGTTCACGGGTGAGTCCCGCACCGGCGCTGCCATCATGAAGGCCTGCGCGGCGGGCGTGAAGCCGGTCTCGTTTGAACTTGGCGGTAAGAATCCCGCCATCGTATTCGCCGACTGCGAGCGGGACGAGACTATCGAGCAGATGGCCGACGCCGTGTTCCTCAATACCGGTCAGGTGTGCCTCTGCGCGGAAAGGGTCTTTGTCGAGCGGCCAATTTTCGATTGGTTCGTTTCTGCCCTGAAGCAGAAGGCCGAGAGCCTGCACGTCGGCTGGCCTGCGGACAGCGCTACCAACCTCGGTCCGCTGATCTCGGCCGCCCACCGGGAAAAAGTGCTATCGTACTTCCGCGAGGGGCGGGAGTCAGGAGCCAACATCGTGACCGGCGGTGGAATTCCGACCTTCGGCGATGCGCGAGACCACGGCTTTTACGTTCAGCCGACCATCTTTACAGGCTTGCCTCAGTCATCCAGTTGCGTGAAGGACGAGATTTTTGGACCGGTGTGTCATGTCGCGCCATTCGAGTCGGAGGAAGAAGCCATTCTAATGGCTAATGACACGGAATACGGCCTTGCTTCCTCGATCTGGACCAGAGACTTGAAACGCGCTCACCGGGTGGCACGCCTGATGAAGACGGGCATCACCTGGGTAAATTGCTGGTTCTTGCGTGACCTGCGCACGCCGTTCGGAGGAGTGCGGCTTTCCGGTATCGGCCGTGAAGGCGGCATGCATTCCCTGAACTTCTACTCCGAGCTAAACAACATTTGTATTCGGCTCTGACACCGTAGGAGAGGCCATGCAGCCGCGCACCGCAATGAAGGCTACCGTGCTGGAAGGCAAAGCGACGCCTCGCGGCCGGTATCCGCACATAAAGCGCGCCGGGGATTTCCTGTTCGTCTCCGGGACAAGTGCCCGCCGTCCAGACAGCACCATCGCCGGAGCGGACGTGGATGAGTTTGGTACGACGTTCCTCGACATCCGCTCGCAGACCCGCGCGGTGATCGAAAACGTGCGTGACATTCTGGCCAGTGCCGGAGCCGCTTTGAGCGACATTGCCGAGATATCGACCTTTCTCGTCAACATGAATGACTTCGCGGGATACAACGAGGTCTATGGCGAGTACTTCGACCATCAGGGTCCGGCGCGAACTACGGTTGCCGTGCATCAGTTGCCACACCCTCACCTCTTGATTGAGATGAAGGCGGTCGCTTACAAGCCCATCGATGGAGATAATGTTAGAAAGAAGGAGTAAGGATGGCGTCCATCACTTCCTTGAGGGCCTTCAATCTGCAAGGCTGGATCAATGAAAACCGGGACAAGTTGAAACCTCCTGTGGGCAACGCCCAAGTATGGGAAGACGGCGAGTTCATGGTCACAATCGTTGGTGGCCCGAACCAACGCCGCGACTATCACGACGATCCGACGGAGGAGTTTTTCTACCAACTTAAGGGCGACATTGTTTTGCGCATCATCGAAGAGCCGGGCAAACCGCCGAAGGACATTCCGATTAAGGAAGGTGAGGTTTTTCTCCTTCCCAAGCATGTTCGACACTCGCCGCAGCGTCAGGCCGACACCATAGGCCTTGTCATCGAGATGCCTCGTCCTGCGGGCGAGATGGACGCCTTCGAGTGGTATTGCCCTCATTGCCACAACCTGGTGCATCGAGCGGAGGTTAGGCTCAAGAGCATTGTGCGCGACCTTCCTCCAATCTTTGAGAAGTTCTACGGGAACGAGGAAGAGCGCCGTTGCAAAAATTGTGGGACCGTTCACCCTGGGAGAGCATAAGCGTGCAGACCATTGACATCCATGCCCACTTCTTTCCGGAATCATGGCCCGACTTCGCGGCTCGCTTTGGCTCACCGGACTGGCCATGGACGAAGCCTTTAGGCGACGGCGAAGCGATGATCATGCTAGGGAACCGCGAGTTCCGTCGCATCCCGCAAGTGTGCTGGGATCCGATGCGCAGACTGGAGGACCTGGAACGGCAAGGGATAGACCTGCAGGTGATTTCCGCAACGCCTGTGCTCTTTTCCTATCACCGGCCGGTGGAGCAGGCGCTAGAAGTCGCACGCATCTTCAATGATGCGGCGCTGGAAATGTGCAACCATGCGGGCGGGCATTTCAGGGCTCTTTGCCAGGTACCTTTGCAAGACATCGATGCCTCATGCGCCGAAGTGAGTCGATCTAAGCAAGCCGGGCACATCGGCGTACAGATCGGAAACCATGTTGGTCCGAAAAATCTCGACGATCCCGGCATTATTACGTTTTTGCACCACTGTGCCGACATCGGCGCTCCTGTGCTGGTGCATCCGTGGGACATCATGGCGCAGGACCGCATGCCCAAGTACATGATGCCTTGGACCGTCGGCATGCCGGCGGAGACGCAGCTTGCCGTGTCGGCACTTGTACTCAGCGGTGCCTTCGATCGGTTGCCCAAGACTCTACGCATTTGCTTCGCTCACGGTGGCGGAAGCTTCGCCTATCTGCTCGGCCGAATGCAGAATGCTTGGGAGCATCAACCCTTGTGCAGGGGAGCGGCCCAGTTTCCACCAGTGCGATATCTCGAGCGCTTCCACGTCGACTCGGCCATCTTCGATCAGCGATCCCTAAAGCTTCTTGTCGATGTCATGGGCGAGGACCACGTCATGCTGGGCTCTGACTATCCATATCCTTTAGGGGAAGAGCACATCGGCGAACTGATACGACAGAGCCAGTTCTCGGCTGAAGCGAAAGGGAAGATGCTTGCCGGCAACGCCACCGAATTCTTCGGGCTCAGTTCAATCGTGCGTGGGGAGGCTGCTTCCGCAAGCAAGGAGCCGGCCATAATCACTTCTTCCCGACGAGCGGACGATGGCGCCCACACCCATACTTCGGCCCCTTTGCTGAATTACGGCTCCTACCTGCGGGTTCCAGAATTGCTGGAGTTGCAGAATCAGCTCTCTTCGCCGTCCACACACGACGAGTTGCTCTTCATCATCATTCATCAAACTTACGAGTTGTGGTTTAAGGAACTGCTGCACGATCTTGATGCGGTCGTCGAGAGTCTCGCCCGGGTGGCTTCACGTCAATGGCGCGATCAGGTCTACGAGGCGGCACGCCTCTTGCGCCGCTGTACCGAGATCATGCGGGTGTTGGTGACACAGTTCACGATTCTCGAAACTATGCTGCCCACCCACTTCATGGCATTCCGCGGAAAGCTGGAGCCCGCGAGCGGATTCCAGTCGGAGCAATTTCGCGAGATCGAATTCCTCTGTGGGTTGAAAGACGAGAAGCTTCTTCATCAGTACGCCGGCGCACCGGAGGCTTATGGACGCCTGGAGGGGAGACTGCATTCGCCTTCGCTGCGCGACGTTTTCTTCGACGCGCTCGCCACCATTGGCAAGATGCCTGAGATAACCGGCAGCCCGACTGAACAGGAGCGCTTTCAGCAACGTGCCGAGGCGATACGCAATGTATACGAGGACGAGCACCACTTCCGCGACTGGATCGATCTTTGCGAGCGACTGACCGAGTTCGATGAGTTGATGGTAGCCTGGCGGCTGCGCCACATTCAGGTAGTGGAGCGCATCATCGGCGCGCGTCGAGGCACTGGGGGCACCGAAGGCGCGTCATACTTGCGAACCACGCTGGGCAAGCGCCTCTTCCCAGAACTCTGGGAAGCGCGCACCATGCTTCACCAGCCGGAGACCAACCCCACCGTGGCATGAAACCTGAACGCGACAAGCTCACCCTCATCGGCTCAGGACTGACCGGTCCGTTGCTGGCTGTTTCGCTGGTAGGGCGTGGATTCCCGGTTCAACTCTACGAGCGCCGGCCCGACATGCGACGTGTGCGAATCAGCGCTGGTCGCTCTATTAACCTGGCGCTTTCCACCCGTGGTATCCACGCTCTTCGTGAAGCAGGGCTGTGGGGCGACATTGTGAGCATTCTCATCCCTATGCGTGGACGCATGATGCACTCCGTCGCCGGCGAGTTAACGTTCATGCCCTATGGCAAGGATGACACCGAATTCATCAACTCGGTATCGCGCGCCGAGCTGAATATTGCGCTGATGAATGCCGCGGAGAGGGCCGGGGTCTCGATTCACTTCAATGAGCGCTGCATCGGGTTTGACCTTCGCACTGGAGCCGTTCATCTACGGAACGAGGACACGGGAGCTGAGTCAGTTGTCGACTCCGATGTCGTGATTGGAACCGACGGCGCTGTTTCTGCAGTTCGCACTGAGATGCTGAAGCTGCCGCGCTTCAATTTTTCGCAGCAGTATCTGGACTATGGCTACAAGGAGGTGACGATCCCGGCAGGACCTGACGGCCGACACGTTTTCGACTCACACGCACTTCACATCTGGCCGCGCGGCACGTTCATGCTCATCGCGCTGCCCAACATCGACGGCACTTTTGGATGCATTCTGTTCCTCCCTTTCGAAGGTGGTGACCCCAGTTTTGAAGCCCTCGATACGGAAGCCAAAGTGCTATTGTTCTTCGAAACACAGTTTCCCGACGCGCTTCGGCTGATGCCAAATCTGGTCGAAGATTATTTCCAGAATCCAACGGGCGCGATGGTGACAATCAAGTGTTCTCCCTGGCACCTAGACGGCAAAGCGCTGCTGCTGGGCGATGCAGCGCACGCTATTGTGCCTTTCTTCGGCCAGGGAATGAACTGCGCGTTTGAGGATTGCACCTACTTCCTTGAGTTGCTCGATCGATATGGCTCGGACTGGCCCGTGCTTTTCTCCGCATTTGAGAAGTTGCGGAAAGCCGATACCGACGCCATCGCTGACCTTGCCCTTGAGAACTTCGTCGAGATGCGCGACCGCGTTGCCGACCCGCGATTCCTGTTCCGGAAGAAAGTTGAGATAGAACTGGAAAAGAAATATCCGGGTCGATTTGTGCCCAAGTACGCGATGGTAACGTTTCACCGGACTCCGTACGCTGTTGCGGCCCAGCGCGGGGCCGTTCAGGACCGCATGCTGGAACAGCTCTCGGACTCGGTCGAGAGGCTTGAGGATGTCGATTGGGCGAAGGCCGACGCGCTGGTGCAGCAGGGCCTGACTCCGCTGCCAGGAGCCTAGATGGGAGCGATCACCTTCGAGACTTCCGCCAGCTTCGCCGCCGAGATGGACGCCCGCGATCCATTGGCGAGATTTCGGCAGCAATTTCACATTCCAGCGGCGTCGGATGGCAGCCCCTCGGTTTATCTTTGCGGACACTCGCTGGGACTTCAGCCGAAAAGTGCGTGCGCCTACATTGACCAAGAACTCGAGGCTTGGGCGAAGCTGGGAGTCGAAGCCCATTTCCATGGCAGCCACCCCTGGATGCCCTACCATCGCCTGCTAACGGACAAGATGGCTGGCATTGTTGGCGCGAAGCCGCTCGAAGTGGTTGTCATGAATTCACTCACGGTGAACCTGCACCTGATGATGGTTTCGTTCTACCGTCCCACGCCGCAGCGCCATAAGATCGTGATCGAGGCTGGAGCTTTTCCTTCTGACCAGTATGCCGTTGCATCTCAGATTGGATTTCATGGATTCGATCCTCGAACCTCGCTGATCGAGCTCACGCCGCGTCTGGGCGAGGCCAGCATCCGTCGGGAGGACATCGACGGTCTGCTTGAACGCGAGGGTTCTCGAATCGCGCTGGTGCTCCTGGGCGGCGTGAACTACGCAACGGGCCAGCTGTTTGACATGGAAGCCATCACGCGAGCCGGACATGCGCAGGGTTGTGTTGTGGGATTTGATCTCGCTCATGCAGCAGGAAATGTGCCACTTCGAATCCACGATTGGGGCGTCGACTTCGCAGTCTGGTGCAACTACAAGTACTTAAACGGTGGCCCGGGATGCGTAGGCGGATGTTACGTCCACGAACGGCACGCACAAGCCTTCGATTTGCCCCGCTTCGCCGGATGGTGGGGACATGATCAGCAGAGCCGATTTCTCATGGGGTCGCACTTCCACCCCATGCCCGGAGCCGAGGGGTGGCAGTTGAGTAATCCGTCGATTATGTCGATGGCGCCGTTACGAGCTTCGCTGGAAATCTTCGCCGCCGCGGACATCGAACGGCTTCGTGAGAAAAGTGAGTCCTTGACTGGCTACCTGGAGTTCATGCTTGATCAGCATGGGCCGGGGAAGTTTACCTTGCTCACACCCCGCGAGCCTTATCGCCGAGGAGCACAGCTCTCCATTCGAATACATCAAGGCGGACGTCGCGTCTGCGACCGGTTGGTTGAACAAGGCGCCATATCCGATTGGCGCGAGCCGGACATCCTTCGCGTAGCGCCGGTGCCGTTGTACAACACCTACGCTGACGTTCACCACTTCGTCGATCGTTTCTTAGCGGCCTTGTCTTAGAGGACCATGAGGCCCGCGTAGCTCATGTTCTCGCAAACCGCGTTACCAAATCGATCACGATTAAACCGGCGGTGGACTCGGGATCAATCAAATCCATGTGGCCTGCCTCCGGAATCTCGAGCAGACTCGGCGGCTCGGGATCGTTTCTGCGCGTCCCCATGAATGCCCGCGTGAGGTCGATCGGAACGTCTTCGTCATTAGTTCCATGCACGATGAGGCTGGGCGCCAACGAAGCATGCGAATTTGCGCAAGCTGCCTCGTAGCGGTGGGGCATCGCTACTGGAGTCCCGCCCATGAATTCCACGACTGCTCCGTTGCTGAGATTCAACTCATAGGCGAGTCGCAGGTCGCCTACTGGAGCAAGGCCAATTACTGCTTTCAGCCGGATGGGTTCGCCGGCCAGGCGAAGAGCCAGATGCCCCCCAGCAGAATGGCCAACGACGACCGGCAGGCGGCCAACAAGTTGGCTGGCAGCTTTGACTCCCGCAACAACATCCTCAAACGTGCCCGGCCAGCCGCCGCCTGGCTGACCTACTCGTCGATATTCCAGATTGGCCGTAACTACGCCAACGGCTGCCAAGGCTGCGCAGAATCGGTTCGCATGGCTGAGGTTGTACTTCTCCCGCCAGAATCCGCCGTGGATGAAAACCGCGAAGCCCGCCACCTCAGATTTGGGATGCCATAGTTCAAAGAACTGACTTGCGTCGCGGCCATAGGGGATGGCTTCCGGATTCATTTCGTATGGGTCGCAACGGTCCTGGGTGGAATATTCTGATTTAGTCGGAAGAAGTTGTGCGGATCGTAGTGTGTTTTGATAGCAACCATGCGGTCCCATCTTTCGCTGTAGGCCTCAGGTACGCGATCCTGCTCGTCGCCGCTCATGAAGTTCACGTACACACCTGGCTTCATTCTGGGCCGCAGCTTGTTGAATAGTCCGCGAACTGAGGAGATGTGGAGGTCGTCGGCAGAAGCTTCAGACCAGCTCGCCAGCAGATTCATGATGAAAGGAGCGCTGCGGTCGCCGAATGCTGTGTCGCTGGCCGCAACCTGGAATGCGGCGCCACCCAGATAGGCGAGCTCAATTTGGGTGTCCACCGAAGAGAGCGAAATAACCGCTTCCAGCAGGCAATCGATCGTGGCGTCGTCAAGACAGGTGAAGTAGCCCGATTTTGTGTAGTACCGGTGGCCGTGAGGGAAGCAACTATCGGCCATTGTTTGCAAATGAAGGAAGGAAACAACGCGGCTGCTTACAGAATCCGGACGGCACATCGAAAGAACGGGCTGCAAATATTTACTCGCAGCCTCCGGGGAGCCGGTCCACACCAGGGAGCAACTCGCCACCGGGCGTCGGCGAAGATCGGCAGGTACATCCTTTCGGTTTGGTGCAATGCGCAGATCAATGTTCCACTTCAGATCAATGGGCGCAGCAGCCATAAAATCCCGCCAGAATGCAAGGACCCTGCGAATGTCAGCCTCGCAACAAAGGCCTTGCGCGAGCGTCATGGACGTAAGTGGATGAAGTCTCACTTCGAATTCTGTAACAATGCCGAAGTTGCCACCACCTCCGCGTAGCGCCCAGAACAAGTCTTGGTTCTCGCGTGAGTTCGAACGCACCACAGAGCCATCCGCAGTAACCAGGGTGAAACCCTCGACGTTGTCACAGGACAACCCGAAACGTCGAGTGAGCCATCCTGTGCCTCCGCCCAGCACTAACCCAGAAGCTCCGGTGTGCGAGACGACGCCGGAAGGAAAGACCAGAGCGGCTTGCTGTGTCGCCTTGTCAATCGATCCCAGCAAACACCCGCCGGCAAACTTGGCACGGCGTCGATCGGAATCGACGGCGACTTGGCACATTCGAAAGAGGTCGATTACGAGACCGCCGTCGCATGTGCTGAACCCAGCGAGACTATGACCACCGCACCGGACAGCGGTAAGAATGCCATTGGCCGAGGCGATCCGTGCCGCGTGTTGCACGTCGTCGACGTCTGCACAGCGTGCAATGAGTCCCGGCTTTTTGGCGACCATGCCGTTCCAAATGGTGCGCGCATCTTGGTAAAGATGATGCTCAGGCCGCAATAGATCCCCTTTGAATTGCTCTCGGAGTGCCAAATACAACTCTTCGATTGCATCAGGCATTTCCTTGTCCCCTTGAGGTTTCTTGCCGCCTGATCCATAGGTACAGCAGCGAGATCAGAATAAGAAAGACAGAGAATGCAGGGACCGACCATTCGAGCCCATCGACAAAGAACGTTGTAGCCGCGATCGCGACGATGAACAGAATCGCCGCCAAAGTAAAGAAGGGATGAGCTCGCAAACGCATGGGCAAGTTCAGCAATTGCTCGCGTGTGAGGGCCTGACGAAATCGAAGATGCGTGCGGAGAATTACGAACCAGACAAACAGCATCCCCGCCACCGCCGCTCCATACAACATCAGAAAAGCATTCTTTGGGGCAAAGATCGCCAATAAAATGGCGCCGATAATCCCAGCGGTTGAGGCCAGTAGCGCGAGATGCGGCACGCCGTTGCGGCTAACTTTACCCATTCGCCTCGGGACATAACCTTCCTGACCGAGAGAGTAAAGCATTCTGGTTGACAGGTAGAGGTTCGTATTCACGCTCGAGAGCGCTGCGGTCAGTACCACGAAATTCATAATGGTCGCAGCCAGAGGAAGTCGTATGGCAACAAATGCCGTAACGAACGGGCTGCCGGAAACCGTGGACGAACTACTGGTCTCGTTCCATGGCACCATGGCCACCATGATCGCAATTGCCGCCACATAAAACAGAATGAGCCGCCACACAATGTTGCGCATCGCTCGCGGAATAGTCACTTCAGGATGCTCCGCTTCACCCGCAGTCACTGCGATGATCTCCACCCCCATGTAACTGGTCAGGGTAATGGTGAGCGCCAACCAGACTCCCGTCCATCCTGCCGGCAGGAACCCGCCGTGTTGAGTCAGGTTTGCCCACCCGGTTCGACCCCGCGAGCCATGGCCAAAAATCAAGTAGATCCCAACAAAGATAAATGCGAGGATGGCAGCTACCTTAATCATGGCAAACCAATATTCGAACTCCCCCAGACGGTTGACCTCGATGGCATTGATCGCCACCAGAGCCGCTGAGATCGAAACAACCCATATCCATTGGGGAACGTTCGGAAACCAGAAAGAAATGTATATGGCGGCCGCCGTCACTTCTGCGCCGATTGCAATAATCTGCGCAGCACCGTAAGTAGCACGCACGGAAAATCCTGCCCAACGATTGAGGTAGGTGTCAGCATAGACGCCGAACGCACCAGCCACGGGTTGGACAACAGCCATCTCCGCCAGGACGTACGACATGATGAGAGCGATTCCGGCTCCCAGCAAATAAGAAAGGATTACCCCGGGTCCGGCGAGACGGATGGTCACACTGCTGCCGAGAAACAGTCCGACTCCGATGGCGCCGCCGATGGCCATCATAGTCAGTTGTCTTTGGCTGAGGCTGCGGTGAAGGCCCCCAACCTGCGATGAGTGCGTCTCGCGCGCAATAGCTGCGCCTTGTTGATCAGTCATGACTGGCAACGGCCGGGGCTAGCACCATGAGATCGATATTCTTCTTCAGGATCTCCGTAACTGCGTCTACGTCGTCGGTCGTGTTGTACACGTGGAACGAGATTCGCAACCCATCGTGCCGGCTCGAGGCGACGATTTGGTTCTCCGCCAGTTTCTGCACTAACGCCGCAGAATCTCGGGAACATAGTACGACGAGCGGCCCGGCGCTGTCGGCCGGGGTTTTGGCGACGATGCCCATTTCGCTGGCGGATCGCAAGAGCTGTTGTGTCAGGCTTTTGACGTGACGTGCGACCTCGTCCATGCCTATTTTCTCGAAGAGTTGAAAGCCTGGCACGGCCCCGTAAACATTCGGTATAGACGGCGTTCCCGACTCGAACCTGCGAGCCGTTCGAGAGAGTTCGAAATGTTGCGGATTGTAGGCGAACGGATTCGCCTGCGCGAACCACCCGGTGACCGAAGGCGCTAAGGACGGAATGAGTTCTTTGCGAACGTATAAAAACGCTAGACCAGGAGGCCCAAGCAGATACTTGAGAGTCCCCGTCAGATAAAAGTCCAGGTCCATTGCCTTCACGTTTACCGGACGGGTCCCGCAGTCCTGATAGTCGTCGAGCATCACGAAAGCGCCGCGGCGATGGGCGATTTCGGCGATCGCAGTTACTTCGGAACGAAAGCCGTTTTTGAAACAGACGTGCGTGAGGGGCACGATGAGCGTCTGCTGGTCGATTGCCTCTTCATAATGAGCGATGGGGATCGAGTGGCCTTCAGAGCTTACAAACCGCACGTCGGCTCCCCGGACACGTTGCCCCAGCCAGACGTGACCCATGGTCGGGAACTCGAACTCGCCCATCACGACTTTTGGACGTTCGCAGAAATTCAGGGCGCTGGCGACGCTGTTAATGCCCGCCGAAACGCTGGTCACGATGGCAACTTCGTCAGGGCTGGCATTGATGAATTGCGCGAATACGGCACGCGCGGCTTCATGGTGTTCAATCCAACGCTCCCACGGTGAGCCTTGCTCGTCCCAACTTGCCAAGTAGTCTTCAAAGCCGGCTTGTACTGCCTCGGACAATGGGCCTTGCGAGCAGGTGTTGAGATAAATCTTGCGGTCGAAGATGCGGAAGCGGGAACGAATTTCGTTGATTTGCGAGTCGGTCAACATGACATTTTGATTTCGGCCAGTGCACCGGCAAGATTCTGTACTTCGGTCACCGTATTGTAGTGCACCAGTGACGCGCGGACTGCGCCCGTCTCCGGCGACAGTCCCAAACGCCGCATGAGCCGCGGCGAATACATGTGGCCATCGCGCACGCCGATGCCTCGTTTGGCGAGTTCCTCAGAGACTTTAGCCGGAGATATTCGGGGAAGATTGAAGCACATAGTCGGCACGCGCTCCTCGATCCTCTCCGCGCTCCTTATGCCATAGATCTCGGCACCGGCGTCGGTCAGAACTCTCAGCATTTCCGCCGATAATGTTTCCTCATAAGCGCGAATGGCTGCGAAGGCCCGTTCCAGACGAGTGCGCCTCGGCTCTTCCCGACCGATGTTGCCCAAGCTTTCTAGGTATTGCACCGCGGCGTCCATACCAGCCACATTTTCGTAGATGAATGTACCTGCCTCGATTTTGCCCGGCGGTTCATCGGGGATGAAATCTTCGCGAAACGTCGGCAGGTGTTCGAGCAGTTCGCGGCGACCCCAAAGGAATCCCATATGGGGACCGAATATCTTGTACCCCGAACACACCAGGTAGTCGCATTCGAAGGTTCGCACATCGATTGGGCCGTGTGGACCAAAATGCACGGAGTCGAGGAAGATCTCAGCCCCAACGGCATGCGCCACTTTTGCCGCAGCGACGACATCTACAATCGACCCGATCGCATTCGAAGCAAGAGTACAGGCCACCAGGCGTGTCGCCGACGATGCCAGAGGGATTAGATCGTCCACGTAAAGGTTTCCATCCTCCCGCATCTTCCACCAGACGATCTTCGCCCCATTTCGCTCCAGCGCCAGCCAGGTGGCGACGTTGGCCTCGTGATCCATGTCGGTAACCACGATCTCATCCCGCTTAGCGAGCGTTTGTCCGATCGCCAGACTCACCAGGCGTATGAAGGATGTGGCGTTCATGCCAAAGGCAATTTCGTTCGGATCGCGCGCATTCACCAAGCTGGCGACACTTTGCCGGGCGCGTTGGATCGTCTCGTCCACCGCACGACTCTTTGGGTAGCGCCCACCTCGCTGCACATTGCACTCGAGCAGGTGATGATGAATGGCGTCGAGGGCGATTTGAGGCACCTGTGCGCCGGCTGCATTGTCGAAGAAGACGAATTCCGGTTTTCGATTCAACGCCGGGAAGGAGGCACGAACTGCTTCAACGGGAAAGTCAGACGATCTTTCTGATGGATTCTCGCTGTTTAGAACGCTTTGGGACTTGATATGCAAAATCTTGTTTTTCTGGCCGCCCATAAGGCGGCACAGCCCTCCTGTGAGACGAACTTCGTCAACCTATTACCACGTTGCCTCACTCGTCAAGCGCGCCGGTTCACTTCCTAAGCTAGAATTGTGCTCTTCACTCCCAGGTCGGTGGACGACAGCGAAAAAACGCCAGGATGCCAGTCTCCCTCGCCAACTCGAAACTGATCTACGAAACGCTGAAGGAGTGCCACATTCGGTTGGTGTCGGCACTGCCCGAAACCTGGCTTGTGCACCTGATTCGCATGACGGACGAGGATTCGGAGATGACCCTGGTGCGATTGGCCAAAGAGGAGGAGGCTATCGGTATCTCTGCGGGAGCGTACTTCGCCGGCGTGAAGTCGGCGATGCTCATGCAGAATCATGGCTTCCTGGCGTCCATCAATGGCATCATTTCTTTCGCGCATCTATACAAGATTCCTCTACTGATGCTGATTAGCTATCGCGGTTCCTTTGGAGAAAGAGATCCCTGGCAGACGCAGGGCGGCAATGTGACTGAACCAGTCTTGCAGGCCTTAAGAATTCCATATCTCTTGCTGGATAGCCCCGAAACCGTGAAAAAGCGGATTCGCGATGCGCAAACATTGGCCGAAAGCAGCTT
>Ga0306920_100005668_pt1 | contig 16180 bp, 12 predicted proteins | sample flu12Cox44000170_FD_204666 | JGI IMG/M metagenome (GOLD analysis project Ga0306920, IMG submission 204666) | Lab enrichment of tropical soil microbial communities from Luquillo Experimental Forest, Puerto Rico - flux4day.12C.oxic.44.000.170 (v2)... | ecosystem: Environmental > Terrestrial >... | reverse complement strand
GATGTCGCTGGTGAGCGCGAGATCGAACATCACTCGCCACTCACCGGAACGCGTCACGATGCGCCGCGCCGAGGGGATCTCGATGCGGCCGCGCGAGCTGCTGATCACCGGCACCACGTGCGCGTTCTCGCCGAGAGCCGCCAGCTCACCGCCGGCGAAATCGATCACGAAGCGCCAGGCGAAGTGGGTGCGTTTCACACCGACCACCCCGCCGACGCCGGTGCGGGTAGCGATCACGGTCGCGAGCTTCGGGCCGTGCGGATTATCGCGACACCAGTAGAGCCGATAGCCGTACAGGTACTCGACGCCCGGCTGCGGCTTGTCCTCCGGAGTCCAGAAGGCGACGATGTTGTCATTGGTCTCATCGGGCGTTGGGATCTCCACCAGCATCACGGCACCCTTGTGCCAACTGGACTTCGGCTCGATCCATACGCTCGGCCGCTTGTCGTAGAACACCCCGTCATCCTGGTACTGGGCGAACTGTCGCTCGCGCTGCATGAGCCCGAATCCGCGCGGCGCATCGTCCAGGAAGCTGTTGACGCGCACGCTGGCCGGGTTGACGAGCGGCCGCCAGATCCACTCCCCGGCACCGGTAGAGATCTGCAGTCCGTCGGAGTCGTGAATCTCCGGCCGCCAATCATCGGCGATGCGCCGATCATTCTTGCCGAACATGAACATGCTGGTGGCGGGCGCGATGCCGATGCGCTCGATCTGGCGGCGCGGATAGAGCGCCGAATCGATATCCATCACGATGGTATCGCCGACGTCGATGACGAAGCGGTAGGCGCCGCTGACGCTCGGCGAATCGAGCAGCCCGTAGACCGTGAGGCGGCTCGAGTCCTTCGCCGGCCGCTCGAGGTAGTAGGCGATGAAATCCGGAAATTCCTCCGGCTCGGACATGCCGCAGTTGATCGCGAGCCCACGCTGCGACATGCCGTACTGCAGATCGCCGTCCACGGCACGGAAGTAGGAGGCGCCCTGGAACGCCGCGCAGTCGCGCGTCCAGTTGGTGTGGTGGAGGATGCGAAACCCCCCGAAGCCCAGGTTGCTCGGCACCGCCGCGGGCCGGATGCCGGCGTGCGTGTAGTCGTACAGTGTCGGATCGAAGGTGATCTCGCGGGCGGCGCCGTTGACGACCTCGTACATGCGCACCGGCTTGTCGAGCGTATAGCCGGGGTGGGCAAAGCGCACCTGGAAGCGCAGCCCCTCGTCCACCCACAGTGAGCGCTCGTCGCGGAAGCGAATGGCCTGCCAATGATCCCAGTCGAGGCCTGCGACGGCGGGCGGCAGGCGCTTCGCGGCCGCCACGTAGGGCTGCGCGGCGCGCGTACGGGCGAGGCCCTTGAGGTGCGCGTAGTCGAACGGCGCCGCGGCTCCCTCGCCGGGCCCGCGTGCGGGCGCGGCGGCGCCGGTCAGCAGCCAGTCGGCTCCGGCAACGGTGAGCAGTGCGGCGCTCGAGCGGAGAAAGTTTCTGCGTGACATGGTGTTGGCTGAGCTCAGCGCGGCGCAGCGTCCGGCTGCACCTGCGGTGCAGCCTGCGCGAATGCCGGCAGACTCTCGAGGTGCGCGCAGATCGCACGCAGCGTGGGATACGGCGCGACATCGCAGTTGAAGCGCCGCGCATTGGCCATCTGCGGCACGATGCAGACATCGGCGAGTGTGACCGTGCTGCCATACATGTGCCGGCCATCGCCGCTCAGGCGGGTGGCGTCGCGCTCGAGGGCGGTAAGGCCCTGAGCGATCCAGTGCGCGTACCAGCGATTCACCGCGCTCTCGTCCTGCCCGAGCTGCGTGCGCAGGTAGTTGAGCACCCGCAGGTTGTTCAACGGATGAATGTCGCACGCCACCGCCAGCGCCAGCGCACGCACCGCGGCGCGCTCTGCCGGGGCGCGCGGCAGGAGCGGAGGATGCGGATGGGTCTCCTCCAGGTACTCGAGAATGGCCAGCGATTGGGTGAGGGCGCGCTCGCCATCGACCAGCACCGGGATGAGCCCGTGCGGATTGAGTGTGCGGAATTCGCTCGTGTGCTGCGCGCTCGCGGGCGCGCGCAGGTCCACCACTACCGTCTCCCAGGCGATGCCCTTGAGGCCGAGTGCGATGCGCACGCGGTAGGTCGCGGAGCTGCGGAAGTAGCCGTAGAGCCTCATGACTGAGCGCGCGCGGGTGGCGCGATCGTGTTACGCAGCAGCTCGAGTCCCTCGATGCCACCTTCCAGGCGGTCACCAGGCTTCACGGCACCGATGCCCGCCGGGGTGCCGGTGAAGATGAGATCGCCGGCGCGCAGCTCGTAGAGTCTCGAGAGTGCCGCGATGATCTGCGGTACGTCCCACAGCATGCGACTGATGTCCGAGTCCTGGCGCACCGCACCGTTCACGCTCAGCCAGATGCGACCGCTCCTCGGGTGTCCGGCACTCGCCGGACGCAGCGCCGCGACCGGCGCCGAGCCGTCGAAACCCTTGGAGGTGTCCCAGGGCTCGCCGCGCTCCTTGGCGGCGCTCTGCAGATCGCGCCGGGTGAGGTCGTTGCCCGCCGCGTAGCCAAACACCAGACCGAGCGCTTCCTGCGCAGCGACATCGCGACCGCCGCGCGCCAGCGCGACCACCAGCTCGATCTCGTAGTGGAAGTTGTTGGTGGCCGGCGGATAGGGGATCGCAGCACCGTTGTCGACCACGGCATCCGCAGGTTTCATGAAGAATACCGGTGGAGAACGCTCGGGGTCGCGGCCGAACTCGCGCACGTGGTCGGCGTAGTTGAGGCCGATGCAATAGATGCGGTGCACCGGAAAGCGTTGCTCGCTGCCGGCCACGGCAACGCTTGGCTGGGCCGGCGGAGGAATGACGAATGCGGTCATGCTGAGCGGCTCCGTGTCTGGGTGAGGCAGATTGCCACTGCGCAAACCGCTAGACTAGCGCGATGAGCATCTGGCGTGTCAGTTCAACACCGGAGGAGCTGACCGCCCGCGGCAGCGCCAGCATGCCCGGCTTCCTCGGCATCCGCTTCACGGAGGTGGGGCCGGACTTTCTGCGCGCCAGCATGCCGGTCAACGAGCGTACCCAGCAACCTTTCGGGCTGCTGCACGGCGGCGCTTCGGTGAGCCTCGCAGAGACGGTCGGCAGCATCGCCTCCATGTTGTGCGTCGATCCCGGGCGTTACCTGTGCGTCGGCCAGGACATCAACGCCAACCATCTGCGCGGAATGTCTTCGGGAACCGTCATCGCCACCGCCCGTCCCTTCCATCTCGGTGGCCGCAGCCATGTCTGGCACATCGAGATCCGCGACGAGAGCGAGCGGCTGGTGTGCGTATCGCGGCTCACCATGGCCATCGTCGAGCGCCGGCAGAAAGATCAGTAGCAGGACCCGCAGCAGGCGGAGGTGCACTCATGTCGACCCCCACTCCCCCGATGAGCGCCGAGGCGCCGCACGTCGATGAGTCACTGGTCACCTACACCCACGTGATCTACGCGCTGCACACTCTGTCGGTCATCATCGGCGTCACGACTTTTCACACCATCGTCTTCAGCTTCATCTGGGGTCTGCCGTCGATCATCGCCGTGATCATGAACTACGCGCGCCGCCCGGCGACGCACGGCACCTACCTCGAGTCGCACTTCCGCTGGCAGATCCGCACCTTCTGGTATGCGGTGCTGTGGAGCGTCCTCATCTGGGTGATTTCGGTACCGCTGATGCTGGTGCTGGTCGGATTCCCGCTGTTCATCCTGGGACACCTGGCCCTGGGGATATGGATCGCTTACCGCGTGATACGCGGCTGGCTGTCGCTGCGCGACCGCCGGCCGATGTACGTATGAGCTTCCGGTTGCGCGTCGTTGCGGCCGGCACCGTGGCGGCATGTGCCGCACTCACGCTCGCCGGCTGCGGCCAGAAGGGTCCGCTCTACCTGCCGGAAAAAGGCGGAACGGCTGTCACCAACCCCGCTGCACCACCGCCGGTGCCGCCTCCATCCGGACAGCCACCGGAACCCTCACCCGCTCCGCAGCCGCAGAGCACTCCGGAGCCGCCGCCAACCAGCACGGCGCCTCCAGCGAAGAAGACCGACACGGACGACGATCCCAACCCGAAGTGAGCCGCCGTGGCCGTCTCAGCCGCGCATCAGCCCGCGCAGCGGGCTGGCGGCGGAACTCTCGGGAAACACCTGCTGCTATCGGCTAAGGCGGATGCCGACGCCGGCGAAGTCGCGTCGGCTGATACTCCAGGCGCGGCGTTTTTGCGGTTGTTTGCGGTCGAACCGAGGCTGTGACCCCCAGACATCCCGACGCTGCGCGGCACGCCTTCGGGTGCATCAGAATGCGAAGCTTGCACGCGCGTACCAGAACGCCCCGTTGAATCCGAACGGCGATTCGACCGCACTCCGCAAACCGAGGAAGTGCAACGTGGGTTCCTGCTCGGCACCAGGGTACGAATTAAGCACGTTCTCGCCGCCCACTGCGAACGTGTAATGACCGCTGAACGTGTAGCGCAACTCCAGGTCGACAAGCGTCCTGGCCCCGTAGAAGTACTGGTCAGACGCGTCTCCGGGGCTGAATATGCCGCCTGTCGTGCTCCACTTCCCGTAGTAGGCGAAGCGCAGCAAGCCCCCGAACATCTCACCGCGCGCATAATCGAAGGTGAGCACCGCCGCGTTGTGGGGAATCTGATGCTCCAGGTCATAAACCCTGGACGCGTTGATCGTGCCCTGTCTGACACTGGAAACGCTCTGCTGGTTGTAGTTGTAGCGCAGGTCGGCTAACAAGGAACCCCCGGGCACCTCGAAACTGCTGTTCAAATCCAGGTCGACCCCCTGAACCTTGGAGTCGAAGGCATTGGTGAAGAAGTTGGCATTGCTGCCGAGCAGCAGTGCCGCATTCGGGATGCCGGCGGCCGTGAGGGTGGCTACCTCGGCCGGTCCAATGGCGTTGTTCTGGAACGCCAGGCGGTGGGCGATCTTGATGTAGTAGTAATCGACCGTGGCGCTGGCTCTGGGGGTCAGCGACCAGACGAGGCCCGCGGTGTAGTTGTGGGATTTTTCCGGAACCAGCGGAATCGCACCGAGCGCTACCGCGATCGGATGCGACACTGGGTAGGTGCCGTTTGGAATCAGCTGCCCGGCGGCGTTAGCCGTGGTCGTGACGTTCAGTGTGTTGACCTGGCCGGGCGTTGGCGCGCGGAAGCCGGTGTTTGCGGTCGCGCGGGCCGCGAAGGTGGGGGTGAACGCGTAACGTACCGAGGCCTTCCAGTTGAAAGTATTGCCGTAAATCTGGTACTGCTCATCGCGCACGGCGATCGCGCCGGACAACTTATCGGTCAGGTTGGTCTCGACGTCGATATAGCCGGCGTAGCTGTCACTGGAGAACTTGCCCGCGGATTGCGGCGGGAATCCCTGGAAGCCGTCCGACCCAACACCGAAAACAGCCCCCGTGGGCCCGGCCTCGATGGAAGCGGGATCGCCGACGCCGATCTTATAGGTCTCATTGCGCCACTCGGCACCAAAGGCGACATTGAGCGGCGAGTTAACGAAGGTTTTGACGAAGTCGAGGTTAACCCCGGTCTCATCCTGCGTGAGCGTGCCGGGGTGGAAGGTAGTCGGTGTGAGGTCCCCCAAGCTCGGGTTGATGCTTCCGTCGAGCTTGTAATCGACCTTGTCCTCGCCGTAACGCACGCGGCCGTCCCAGCGCAAGGTATCGGTGATTGTGCCGCGGAGACCCAAGACCGCCTCGTAATCCGTGACGTTGGCACCGAAGCTGGGGGTGTAGCCGCCCGGGAACATCGTGTAGATCGGGTTGCGTTCGACGTACCCGCTCGGACTGCTTGCTGAGGGCGTGAGGTAATTGCTTGGATTCAGCCCCTGGGCAATGATGTTGTTCACGAGCGATTGCGGTGCCGGAGCGGGCAATCCTTGCCCGTTGTCGATCTGCAGCGTCGTCCGCGCGGCGACCTGCTGCTGCTGGGCGGCAGTGGGCAGAACCGGCGTTCGATAGAAGAAATCGGAGAGTATCTGATCATAGGTGTAGGTCCCGAAGCCATAGCCCTCCAGCCTGTCGTTCACCGTGATCCCCGCGTTGACGAGCGCTTTGTACACTTTGACGTCGGGGTCACCCCAGCGCTGCCCCAGTCCTCGCAGCGGCACCAGATCGCTGCCGACGAAGGTCCCCACTGTTCCCGCGTCCCCTCGCGTAATACCCCGCCAGGTCCTCTGGGAACTGCTGTACTCGCCGGTGAGATTTATGAACCCCGCCGCCGTGAGCGGAAGCCCGATGTTGCCATCGATGCTCAGATGATCACCGTCTTGTTGGACGTACTCGCCGTACTGAGCCGAGAGTGAACCGCCCTCACGAGCGTCCTTCAGGATGACGTTGACCACTCCGGCGATGGCGTCTGAGCCGTACTGCGCCGATGCGCCATCGCGCAGGATCTCCACGCGCTTGATGGCGGCTGCGGGAAACATCGCCCAGTCGACGGCCTGAGAGCCCTGGTTGATGGTTCCCAAAGGCGATATCTGCAGATTGACGAGCGCCGAACGGTGTCGGCGCGACCCGTCCAACAGCACCAAAGTCTGGTCGGGCGAGAGATTGCGCAGGCTGACCGGGCGGATGAACGACGTGCCATCGGCGATTGGATAGCGCAGCGCGGTGATCGACGGGCTTATCCTTGACAGCGAGTCCGTCAGGTCAAAGCTCGCCTGATCTGCGATGACATTCCCCGCGATCAGATCCACCGGCGACAGTGTCTCGGTCGGAGACTCCCCCGCCTTGCGCGTGCCAGTCACCACGACTTCCTGGACGGGCCCGGCGGCCTCCAGGCTCGATTGTTGCGCACGAGCAACAGACTGTAGGCCCGTCATCGACGCGACGATCGACAGGCTGACGATCAGGTTCTCATTGGAGCTTGGTCGAAAGAACTTCATGGCCAGTTCCCCCGAAAAAACGGGAATTCTCTGCAGGCTCCCCGGTTTGTTATTGCGTCCGCCGCATTCTCGAACCCAGAGAAGGACGAGAAGTACATTACGACATAATATCACACAACTGCACCTCGCGTCTCTTTACTGCAACAAGTGCGGACGGTCCGGTTCCGCCGATCATCGGGACCAACCGAAGCCCGGCAGCGGAGGCACATCGGCAGGAGCTCCCGGACGCCTGAGCCGCAGGCCGCTGCCGCTCGCGGCCTTAGGGGCATGCGGGGCGATCTTTGACAGAGTCGTGGAAGGCGCGGGCAGCGCTTCTGCGAAGTGTCGCGCGCGGGGCCCGTGTGCCCGCTCAAGAGGCGAGGCGGCCCTCACTGCCAGTTAGCGCAACTGCGCTGACGGGCGACACGAAGGGTGACCGTCCTGCGACGGCTACATCGAGCCGTTCTCGGGAGCCGTTACCTGGAATAGCCCGGGTCGCTCTCCGGGGCCTCGCGCACACTTCAGGCGCGTAACAAACCGCGCAGCGGCGTCGCCGCGGCGCTGTCCGGAAATACGCTCTGCTCGAGCGCGCGTGAGGACACCGCCAGGTGCTCCGTCAGTATTCCCTTGAGCACCGAGCGCACGTCGAGCGTTGGAGCGAGGTCGCGTCCCTGATAAAGCGCGTGCGCGGATAAGCCGGGCCAGTCGGCGATGACCCGGCCGCCGGCGACCGCTCCGCCGAACAGAAATCCTGCAGTGGCGGTGCCATGGTCGGTGCCACGGGTGCCGTTGACGGCTGCGGTACGCCCGAACTCGGTGAGCAACAGCACCGCGCTGTCCTTCCATGCGGGGCCGAGCTCCTGGCGCAGCGTGGCAAGGCCCGCATCGAGCTCGCCCAGGCGCGCGGCAAGTTGTCCCTGCGCCCCACCCTCGTTGGCGTGCGTGTCCCAGCCGCTGGTATCGAACACGGCCACTTTGGGGCCGTCCTCGCGCCGCAGGAATCCGGCCGCCGCCCGCACCACCTCCGCGTAACGCGCTTTGCCGCGCACGGCCGCGGGCGTCGTCTGCGGCGCCATCATGCCCGCCTCACCCTCGTCCCCCGCCGCGATGGTGTTGGCGGCGAGTGCATCCGCGAGTCTCGTCGCGAGCAGCGCATCGCCGGCGTACAGCTCGGTGATGCGGGACAACGTGTCCTCATCGAGTGCCATGAGCTTCGAGGGAGACCACGAGGTCACCGCTGCCGGGCCGCGCATCACCAGTGGCACGTTCTGTCCGAGCGACACGCCGGCTTCGCGAGCCGCCGGCGCGGGAGTTGCGGCGAGCGCGCGGTTGAGCCAGCCGCTCTGCAGTGCGTGCGGCCGGGGCGTGCCGTTCTCCAGCACGTCCTGGCCATCGAAGTGCGAGCGCTCGCGATAGGGGCTCGCGAGCGCGTGCAGCACGATGAGCTCCCGCGCTGCGTAGCATTCGTGCAGGAACGCAAGGGAAGGGTGCAGGCCAAAAAACCCGTTGAGGGGCAGTGCCCCGCCGGTCTCACCCGGGGCATGCAGGGCGAGCTCGCGCCGCAGCTCGCCGTAGTCGCGATCGCCGAGCGGCGGCACGGCGGCGAGTCCATCGAGCGCGCCGCGCAGGATCACGAGCACGAAGCGCGCCTTGCGGCTGTCGGCCTGCGCAAACGCCACGCGTGTGGAGAGCAGCGTGCCGCCCGCGAGTACCGCGCCCTGTGTGAGGAATTCACGTCGTTGCATGGCGAGTGCCTCCGCGAGATCAGCGCCGCATGAACTCGGGCGCAGCGAGCAGCAGCGTCACCGCCTGCGCCGCGCTCGCGGCGCGCACCAGCGCCTGCCGCGTCGCGTCGGTGAGGTTCGCGCCCAGCATCTGTGGAGCAAGCTGCATGGCATCGCGCCGGTTGCCGAGCCGCGCGCCGACCGCATCCGCCCACTGCAGTCGTTTCAGCAACGCGGACGCGCCGTCCCAGTCGGCGCTGCGGTCCGGCCAACCCGCCGGTGATCCCGGCTGCCAGGTGCGCTGGCCGAGGACCTCGAACGGCGCGAGCGGCGTGCGGTTCGCTTCCGCCGGCACCTCGAGGCCGCGAAAGCTCGAGACCACGTAGTCGGTGGGTGTCTTGTACTTGGCGAGCGGCTCGAGCCACGCCTGCCGCGCATCGATCAACGCGCGGTACACACTCGGCAGGTCGCCGCCGCTGTGCACGAATACCTCCGCGAGTCGCGCAACCGCCTGTGGCGGAGGCTCATCGGCGATGAAGTGGCGCGCGAGTTTGGTGGCGATGAAGTGTGCGGTGGCGCGCTCGCGCGCGAGGTCGCGCAGCACCGCCACACCCTGGCCGAAGCCCTCGTCCGCATAGCGCCGGCCGAGCACTACTTTCGTTCCGGGCTCGTGCAGCTCGGGACGGAACAGGAACCGGCCGGGCTCTCCCCCGGCGAAGCGCCCGCCTTCCCCGCCGATCGACCAGCCGGTAATCACCTCGGCAAAGGTGGTGACGTCCTTCTGGGTGTAGCCGCCACCGACGCCGAGGGTGTGCAGCTCGAGAATCTCGCGTGCGAGGTTCTCGTTGATGCCGACGCGCGGCTTGTCGTGGCGCGCGCGGCGCTGAGCGGCAAGGGAATTCGGGCCGACCGACAGGTAGTTGTCGAGATACAGCTGCATCGCGGGATGCGTTTCGACCGCGAGCAGCAGGTCGCCGAAGTTGCCGAGCACACGCGGACGGATGGCCTCGCGCTCGAAGCTGCCGCCGAGACCGGCGAGAAACTGCTTGTCGACGGAGATGGCGAAGTGATTGGTCCAGAACTGTGTCAGCCGCTCGAGGAATGGTCGCTCGGTGGACACCGCGTGCTGCAGGCGCGCGGTTACCTCCGAGCTGTAAATCGGACGCAGCAGCTGCGGCAGTCGCTGCTGCGCGGCGTCTGCCGCGGCAGGGGCGGCCGCGGCCGAATCCGCCTTGCGCTGCGCCTGGATCTCCCGGCGCACCTCGAGCGCCTGCGCCAGGATCGCCGCGGAGCTGCGCAGCTCCGGCGCCACCAGCGCGGGCGGCGCGCCGCGCAGCTGCGCACGCAGCCAGTCGCGCGCGTCGCCGCCGATGAGCGCGAGCTCACCCGGACGGGCGCCGAGCCCGAAGCGGTTGGCAGCGATGGCAGCGGAAACAGGCGCGGACATGCCGTAAATAGCGCGCCCCGCGGCTGCGGGTTGACCGCAGCCGGTGCAGTCGCGTCCGCTATACTCGCGGCCCGCTCTCGATTTGACTTTCCATGGCGCGCAATCCCGACCTGGTCCTCGTCGACGGCTCCTCTTATGTCTACCGGGCGTTTCACGCAGCGCCCGCGGTGGCGCGGCTGTCGACATCGCGCGGCGAGCCGACCGGGGCAGTGCTGGTCGTCATCAACATGCTGAACAAGCTGATCAAGGACTTTCGGCCGCAGCGTATCGCGGTGGTGTTCGATGCGCCGGGGAAGACTTTCCGCGATCAGCTGTTTGCCGAATACAAGGCGCAGCGCCCAGGGATGCCCGATGAGCTGCGCGCGCAGGTTCCGCCGCTGCTGGCGATCATCGAGGCGCAGGGATTGCCGCTGCTGCGCGAACCGGGGGTCGAAGCGGACGATGTCATCGGCACGCTCGCCTGCCGCGCGGCAGGCGCTGGCGAACAGGTGCTCATCTCCACCGGGGACAAGGACATGGCGCAGCTGGTGAGCGAGTCCATCACGCTCATCAACACCATGACCGACTCGCGTCTCGACCGCGAGGCCGTCAAGCTCAAATTCGACGTCTACCCCGAGCAGATCGTCGACTATCTCGCGCTGATTGGCGACAGCATCGACAACATCCCCGGCATCGACAAGGTGGGGCCAAAGACCGCGGCGAAGCTGCTCGCGCAATACGGCAGTCTCGATGGACTCATCGCGCACCTCGCCGAGGTGCCCGGCAGGATCGGCGAGAACCTGCGCGCGGGGCTCGCCACTCTCGAGCTCTCGCGCCGTCTCGCCACCATCCGCACCGATCTCGAGCTCTCGGTCTCACTCGGCGAGCTCACGCCGAAAGCCCCTGACCTCGCAAAGCTGCGCGAGCTGTACAACCGGCTCGAGTTGCGCGGGCTGCTGCGGCAGCTCGAAGGCGGCGAGCCGGCTGCGCAGGCAGATCTGCCGGCCGCTCCGGCAAGCCCGCCGCCGCTGGTTGCGGCGGTGCCGGAAGGTCCCCCGATAGAGCGCCACTACGAGACCCTCGGCAACTGGGATGCGTTCGAGCGCTGGCTCGCGCTGCTGAGCGCCGCCGAGCTCTTTGCGTTCGACATCGAGACCACGAGCCTCGACTACATGCGCGCCGAGCTCGTGGGTCTGTCCTTCAGTCTCGACGCCGGCAGGGCGGCCTACGTGCCGCTGGCGCACGCCTACCCCGGCGCCCCGGACCAGTTGCCGCGTGCCGAGGTGCTGGCAAAGCTGAAGCCCATTCTCGAGGATCCGGCGCGCGGCAAGGTGGGGCACGACCTCAAGTACGTCGCACACGTGCTCGCGCACAGCGGCATCTGCCTGCAGGGCATGTGCTTCGACACCATGCTCGAGTCGTACGTGTGGAACAGCGTCGCCACCAACCACGAGATCGACGCGGACGCGCAGCGCTATCTGGGGCTGCGTACGCTCAGTTACACGGAGCTCGCCGGCAAGGGCGCGAAGCAGATCGGCTTCGACCAGGTACCGGTGGAACGTGCCAGCGAGTACGCCGCCGAGCACACCGACGTGACATTGCGGCTCCACCAGGCGCTCTGGGCCCAGCTCGAAGGCATTGCGCCACTGGCGCGGCTCTACCTCGAGATCGAGCAACCGCTCGTGCCGGTGCTGCTCGCCATGGAGCAGCAGGGAGTGCTGGTTGATCGGGAGCAGCTGCGCCTGCAGAGCCGGGAATTTTCGCGCCAGCTGCAGGAGCTGCTGCTGCGCGCGCACCGCGAGGCAGGGCACGAATTCAACATCGACTCGCCGCGGCAGCTGCAGCAGATCCTGTTCGAGCGGCTGCAGCTGCCGGTGCGACGGCGCACGCCCACCGGGCAGCCTTCGACCGCGGAGGACGTGCTCGAGGACCTCGCCGGAAGCTTCGCGCTGCCGCGCCTGGTGCTCGAGTACCGCGCACTCGCCAAGCTCAAATCCACCTACACCGACAAGCTGCCGGAGCTGGTGAACGAGCGCACCGGGCGCATCCATACCAGCTACGCGCAGGCAGTCGCCGCTACCGGGCGGCTATCCTCGGTCGAGCCGAACCTGCAGAACATTCCGATCCGCCACCCGGAAGGGCGCCGCATCCGCAAGGCATTCATCGCACCGCCGGGTGCGATGCTGCTGGCCGCCGATTATTCGCAGATCGAGTTGCGCATCATGGCGCACCTCTCGGGGGATGAGAGCCTGCGCGCGGCGTTCGCCGATGACCGCGACGTGCACCAGGCTACCGCGGCCGAAGTCTTCGGCGTGGAGCTCGGGGCGGTGAGTGCCGATCAGCGCCGCACCGCGAAGGTCATCAACTTCGGTCTCATCTATGGCATGTCGGCTTTCGGTCTCGCGCGCAATCTCGGCATCGAGCGGGGTGCGGCGGCACAGTACGTCGAGCGCTACTTCCAGCGTTACCCTGGAGTGCGGCGCTTCATGGAGAACACGCGCCAGCAGGCGCGCGAGCTCGGCTACGTGGAGACGGTGTTCGGCCGGCGTCTGTATCTGCCCGATATCCGCTCCGGCAACCCGCAGCTGCGGCAGTACGCCGAGCGCGCCGCCATCAATGCGCCAATGCAAGGCACCGCGGCGGATATCATCAAGCGCGCGATGATCGAGGTGCACGCGTGGTGCCGAAGCTCCGGCGCGCGGGCGCGGCTCATCATGCAGGTGCATGACGAGCTCGTGCTGGAGGTGCGCGCGGATGCCGTCGAGACGGTCGCCGCGGCCGTGCGCGATCACATGCTGAGCGCGGCAACCCTGAGTGTGCCGCTGCGCGTCGATGTGGGTACGGGGGCAAACTGGGACGAGGCGCACTAGCCCCCCATGAGATCCGTCGCTCGATTGCGACGTCAGCGGTGGGCGCCGCCACCGTAGCGGGTGTTTTCACTGTGTCAGCGCGCTCGCTGTGTTAGCGTTTTGCTTTCACGCATACCTCCAGGGATACGAGGATCGACCATGCGGAAGCTCATGCTGTTGACGGTATTGACGCTCGGCGCGACGGCGGCCCGGGCGGAGAACGGTTTCTTCTACCTCGGTGCGGGGGTCGTACGTAACTCGCTGAGCGACATCACGGCGCTCGGTGGACTCCCCGACCTCAAGAACACCTCATGGAAGGCGTACGCCGGCGTGCGGCCACTCAACTGGCTGGCCGCCGAGGGCGACTACATCGATCTCGGCAGCGGCAACACCTCCACCACCAACAGTACCGGCAACGTCAGCGCACATGCCAACGGCAGCGCCGTGGCCGTCTACGCGGTCGGCTTCCTGCCGATTCCGCTGCCGATAGTGGACATCTTCGGCAAAGTCGGTCTCGCGCACTGGAAGCTGGACGGCAACGTCAGCTCGCTGGTATCGCCCGGAAGTCTTTCCAGCAACGGCTCGGAATTCGCCTGGGGGATCGGCGTGCAGGCGCACATCACCATCGTCGGCGCGCGCCTGGAATACGAGAACTTCAACGTGCCAAACACCAGCGGGGCGCGGATCGCATCGCTATCGGTCTTCCTCAACCTGTTTTGATTCTCCTACGGCACAGTCGAAGCTCAAGTCTGTGGCGTAGAAGATACAAGCGCTTAAGCAAACTTATGATTTTAAAAGGTATTTTTTCTGAGCCGGGACGGAACTCTGCTCGGGCGGTGGCACTCGAACCTAACGAGTGCATCGCACTCCCCGCTTCCCTCCCTGAGCGGGTAGACCCGGTTCATGAGACCTGTGCCGGGTTAGTCTGCCCCGGCGGTTTACCCCGCCGGGGTTTTTTATTGCCCAATCCCTTCCCGCGGCGCCATCGAAAGCCAGGCGGTCAACGTCGCTTGCGCCTCGTCGACTCCGAAGCCGCGGAGCGCCGAGAACAGCTGCACCGTGCCTCGGCTGCCGAGCTGCGCCGAAGCCGTGCGAAGTGCCACTGCGGCCTCGCCGCGGTTGAGCTTGTCTGCCTTGGACAGCAGTATGTGCAGGCGGTGCACGCCGCGTGACCACTCGATCAGAGCCTCGTCGCCCTCCGTCAGGCCTCGCCGTGAGTCCACGATGAGGAACAACCCCGTGAGTGATGAGCGTTCGCGCAGTGTCTCGAGCAGCGGTAGCCAGGCAGCCCGCTCACTGGCTGTCACCCCGGCGTAGCCGTAGCCCGGCAGATCCACGAGACGCTTCATGGGCGACAGCTCGAAGTAATTCAGCAAACGCGTGCGTCCCGGGGTCTTGCTCGTTCGGGCGAGCCCGCGCCGCTTCGTGATCGCGTTGATGGCACTCGACTTGCCGGCGTTCGAGCGACCGGCGAAGGCGACTTCGGCGCCCGCATCGGCCGGGAACTGCGCCGCCGAGGCCACACTTCCGAGAAATCGTGCCTCGCCCAGGCGACTCATGTTTTCAAGGAGTAACAAAGCGCAGGCACGACCGTAGTGTACAATTCGCCGCCCTTGCGCACGGGTCGTCACCGGATACCACACAATGCCGCAGAGGATGAAAGTCTTTTGGGTGATGCAGCCTGGCGCGGTGTTGGCACTGGCGCTGGCTGCCCTCCCGGGCGCGGCCGAGACGGCCGCTACTGCGCCGGCGACAGGCGCAACCCCAGCGGTGACACAAACGACAGCGGGTTCTGCCGACGCATCGGCCGGCGCCGCGGCGGCGGCTCCGCCGGCACAGCCAACAGCGGGCGCGCCCGCTGCGCCCCCTCATGATCCCTTCACCGATGGGGATGCCACGCGCGGCACGGCCAAAGCCGCGGTCTGCTCGGCCTGCCACGGCCCCAACGGGAACAGCTCAAGTCCGGAGTGGCCACGACTTGCCGGGCAAAGCGCAGTGTACGTTGCGGAGCAGCTGCGGCTGTTCCGCTCCGGTGTGCGCAACAATCCAGTCATGAAGCCGCTCGCGAGCACCCTCAGCGACCAGGACATCGACGATCTCGCGGTCTTCTACCAAGGCCAGACTCCGGCTGGGCTCGAGGCGGACCCGTCCTATTGGCGGGCGGGCGAGACCTTGTATCTGCGTGGTGACCGCGCGCACGCTGTTCCAGCCTGTGTCGCCTGCCACGGCCCGGTAGGGCGCGGCAACTTCGCCGCGGGTTATCCCGCGCTCCGGGCGCAGCAGTCGGTGTACGTGGTGAAGCAGCTCAATGACTACGCAAGCGGCGCGCGTTACACCGCGCCCAAACCGGCAGCGGCAGCGCGCAACGGCGCGATGATGTTCACCATCGCCGCACGCCTCTCACCCGAGCAGATCCGCGACGTAGCCTCCTACGTCCAGGGTATGCGCTGACTCGAGGACTTCGCATGAGGATTCGCTATACCGCCCTCGCGGCGCTGCTGGCCTTGTGTTCGTGCGCGCGCCAGGAAGCGCCGCCTGTACCTGCAGCAGCGCCGGCTCCGGCTGCCGAGACGCAGGCCGCCGCCCCGCCGACTGCCGCAACGCCCCCGGCCGCCGAGGCGCGGTCGCCGCAAAGTGAGACCGAGCAGGCGACTGCCTCGCAGGAGTCCGGCGATGGTGACAACGACCACCAGGCCCGGAGCGATGCTTCGCTGGAGAAGATTGCGGGCGCTGCCCCCGCCGCTTCGCTCCCAGGAGGCAAGTGGCAGGCAGGTGTGAACTACGACCCGGTGGTTCCGGCGCAGCCGACGGGCGTTGCGCCCGGCAAGGTCGAGGTCATGGAGGTGTTCTGGCTCGCGTGCCCGCACTGCTATGCGATCGAGCCGCGTATGCGCAGCTGGCTGAAGACCAAGCCCGCCTACGTCGAGTTCGTCAGGGTTCCGGTGATCTGGCAGCAGGTGCACCGCGTCCACGCCCGGCTGTACTACACCCTCGAAGCTCTGGGCCGGGACGATCTCGTCTCCAAGGCCTTCGACACGATCCATCAGGACCTCGAGAACCGTCAGCCGCCCCTGATCGGAGACAGCGACGACGCGACTTACCGGATGCAGCAGCAGTTCGCGACGCAGAACGGCATCAGCGCCGATGATTTCTCCAAGGCCTACAACTCCTTCTCGGTGAGCTCAAATATGCAGCGCGCGGAGGAAATCACGCAGCGTTACCGCGTACAGGGCGTGCCATTCTTCGTGGTCAACGGGAAGTACAGCTTCGACGTCGCCAAGGCGGGCAGCGAAGCGAAGCTCAT